>Ga0208412_1000090_pt1 | contig 66821 bp, 68 predicted proteins | sample AntDeeMetag02WF4_FD_184758 | JGI IMG/M metagenome (GOLD analysis project Ga0208412, IMG submission 184758) | Saline lake microbial communities from Deep Lake, Antarctica - Antarctic Deep Lake Metagenome 02WF4 (SPAdes) (version 2) | ecosystem: Environmental > Aquatic > Non-marine Saline and... | reverse complement strand
GGAAAGTCTTCCCCACGTCCGTGGGGGTGTTTCCCAATGATTTAGAAGTCGTCCCGCCAGCGTGCGGTCTTCCCCACGTCCGTGGGGGTGTTTCTGCAGGCACAGCAGACGCCTCGGGTGCCGGAAGGTCTTCCCCACGTCCGTGGGGGTGTTTCCCAAGGCACCGGCAGAAACTCGGAGACTTTCGGGTCTTCCCCACGTCCGTGGGGGTGTTTCCCATGCACTCAAGTTCAGCCACCCGCTCTTCAAGGTCTTCCCCACGTCCGTGGGGGTGTTTCCGACAAAGAATATTACGAAACTCGTTTGCAGCAGTCTTCCCCACGTCCGTGGGGGTGTTTCTAGTTAGGGCTGGCCAGGTTGTACTCGATGCTCGTCTTCCCCACGTCCGTGGGGGTGTTTCTAACCTTCTCAGGGACAGTCTTTTCCGGTTCCGGGTCTTCCCCACGTCCGTGGGGGTGTTTCTTACAATACAGCCAATATTGCTATGTTGGTGAAGTCTTCCCCACGTCCGTGGGGGTGTTTCCATCTGCTGAGCTCCCAGCGCCTACAGCCATGAGTCTTCCCCACGTCCGTGGGGGTGTTTCTACTTGCCGCTGAACACTTGGGCCTGTGAGCTTGTCTTCCCCACGTCCGTGGGGGTGTTTCTTGGAAATCCCGGTAGAGTTGGAAATGATGCCAGGTCTTCCCCACGTCCGTGGGGGTGTTTCCCAAGCTACAACCTACACAGAAACAGAAGTTAACGTCTTCCCCACGTCCGTGGGGGTGTTTCCATGGTCGAGCGCGTACGTGGCACCGATCGCCTGTCTTCCCCACGTCCGTGGGGGTGTTTCCAGGTTGAGGTCGGATTCGTCGGTCTGGTCCAGGTCTTCCCCACGTCCGTGGGGGTGTTTCCGTCAAGGTGATCGCGATCGTGACCGGTAAGGAGTCTTCCCCACGTCCGTGGGGGTGTTTCCGTTTCCCTCCGTATGGGATTGATTAAGCGACGGTCTTCCCCACGTCCGTGGGGGTGTTTCTGAAGAAGCGGCTGAAGCAGATGCAGTGGCAGTGTCTTCCCCACGTCCGTGGGGGTGTTTCCGTGAGGGAAGAACTGCGCGACTGGAAAGACCAGGTCTTCCCCACGTCCGTGGGGGTGTTTCTCCGTGTCGCAGGCTCGACCGATAACTGGACGAGTCTTCCCCACGTCCGTGGGGGTGTTTCCTGGTTTATCTCGCTTGTGTCCTCGGTGTTCGAGTCTTCCCCACGTCCGTGGGGGTGTTTCCCTACCAGGTCAAGGGCGTATCCCGCGCGCAGCGTCTTCCCCACGTCCGTGGGGGTGTTTCCACCTGGCACTGAATCACGCCGGTACGGTCCGGGTCTTCCCCACGTCCGTGGGGGTGTTTCCCCGACGGTACGGGAATGATCGCCATTGAGCTTGTCTTCCCCACGTCCGTGGGGGTGTTTCTACTGGCGGTGATGGAAGCGGCACGGATGGGGGGTCTTCCCCACGTCCGTGGGGGTGTTTCCAACCCCGGAAGGCTTCGGGTTCGTCTACGAGAGTCTTCCCCACGTCCGTGGGGGTGTTTCTGGCTATAGGGCGCAGGAGCGCTTCTCGCTCGAGTCTTCCCCACGTCCGTGGGGGTGTTTCCGGCGTTTTCGTCAGTGCTGTTATCAGGCGATCGTCTTCCCCACGTCCGTGGGGGTGTTTCCAGCGGCGATCAACTACGACCCGACCAGTGAAAGTCTTCCCCACGTCCGTGGGGGTGTTTCTCTTGCGCTTGGAACCGCTGCCAGCGGCGAGGAGTCTTCCCCACGTCCGTGGGGGTGTTTCCGCTGAAAAGATCCGTCCGCTAAATGACCGGCCGTCTTCCCCACGTCCGTGGGGGTGTTTCTGGCCGTTATACATGGACGGTCTTTAAAGCCAGGTCTTCCCCACGTCCGTGGGGGTGTTTCTTTATGGCAGTTGGCTACGAGATTCCGGCGTTAGTCTTCCCCACGTCCGTGGGGGTGTTTCCCTACGGGGGAGGAGGTAACGGAATGGCTGTTAGTCTTCCCCACGTCCGTGGGGGTGTTTCAGCACGATCGTCCAGTATTCATCCTTCCAGGAAGTCTTCCCCACGTCCGTGGGGGTGTTTCCATTGATCAAAAAATTCTGATGTCCACGGTCGCGGTCTTCCCCACGTCCGTGGGGGTGTTTCCGGCCAAGGCCGACCGCATCCTTGAGATTTTCCGTCTTCCCCACGTCCGTGGGGGTGTTTCCGTGGGCGAGAACGTGGATGGCGGAACCGAGCAGTCTTCCCCACGTCCGTGGGGGTGTTTCCACAGGCAGTTTCGTCGACCACCTGATCTACAGGTCTTCCCCACGTCCGTGGGGGTGTTTCTGACGCCAAACTCGTCGAGCGCCTGACCCGCCAGTCTTCCCCACGTCCGTGGGGGTGTTTCCACGATTTTGGGCGACATCGAGACCCAGACTCGGTCTTCCCCACGTCCGTGGGGGTGTTTCTCGGAGTCGGAAAGCGAGGCCGACTTTGTATGGGGTCTTCCCCACGTCCGTGGGGGTGTTTCCAATTCGCGCTCGAACACGAACAGCAACATCGGGTCTTCCCCACGTCCGTGGGGGTGTTTCCGCCAAAGGCTCCACGGCCCGCGTGGTTATGACGTCTTCCCCACGTCCGTGGGGGTGTTTCCCAGGGAAGGGGTGACGTCGTCGGAGCTGGCCCGGTCTTCCCCACGTCCGTGGGGGTGTTTCTACTTACATCACCGTCAGCGACGTAGACAACGAGTCTTCCCCACGTCCGTGGGGGTGTTTCCGTAAACTGATTCCGATGGCCTTCTTGGTCACGAGTCTTCCCCACGTCCGTGGGGGTGTTTCTGAATGGGCGAAACGTAGTTCAGGGACAGTGGGTCAATCTTTTCGGTTCACGACAGTTATATCGCGGTGCGATTGGCTAGACCTGGGGGTTCCTGATGGCAGGTTTCAACACATCAATTGAGTTCGTTCCCGGCCTGACTGCCGTCCACCGGTCGCCCTTGTCAGGGTACTGTTTATATCCGCATTAGAGCGTTCTTGCTTGCGAAGCACCCTGCCTGGATGTTCTTGACAAAAAATAAAGCCCCTTTCCATGAAGGGGCTGAAAATCGGAGCTTTTACCGAACAAGCTGCTGTGTTGATTTCGTTTTTGACGACTCCGCCAGTCGCTCTTTTATCCCATGGGTTTGACTGCTTTGATCCTGCATCGCCTCATCCGGTGATTCACTCTCTTGCATTTTAGCGGCAGCTTCAGGGTAAAACTCCTCGATCACTGCAGGCGTCTCGTCCTCCGAGTGCTCGAATTCGGCATTCCCGAAGCCTCGCTTAGCAGCTTCATCGAGGGCTGCCTGGTCGTAACCGGCTTGTTGCGTCGCCTGCTCGGTTTCCCTGGCTTCCTGGATCGCACCCTGCACCGTCTGGCCCTCCCTTACCGTCAGATCCACGTAGTAGATCGGTGCCCGATGGCTCTGGGTCGTGCTCTTGCCCCTCAGCCGCAGCTCCAGCGGCATGAACGCCAGTCGGTTACCGGAGACCGCCTGGTAGTAGCGCAGCCTTGCCGCCAGGGTCCGGATGCTGTTGTAGCCGGTGGTGCGAAAGATGAAGGTGCCCAGTTCGTCGTCGTCACCGATCCGCACATTCAGCCGCCCGTAGGGCTTACACAGCCCGCCCTTGCCGAACTCACAGAGTGTCGGGCCCGGGCATGGCAGTGACTGAACACCGGATTCGGTGAGCCGCCGACAGGTCTCGCCATCGCCCACACAGGCTGGCCGGCCATTGGTGCGGTCGAACATCGTGTATTCGGCCCGCAGGTTCAGGTCGGCGTCGTTGAACAGCATCCGCACCGGGATGCTCCGCAGCTTATTGTTGGGCGCTTGCTCGCGCAGTTCCGCATCCTTGGGGTGGAGGAGCCATTCGCCTTGCTCCTGGATTTGGGTCGTGATGGTGAATTGGTTGTCTTTCTGGGGCAGGCGCTGGCCGTTTTTCTCGACCATGCGCCCGATGCTGATCCGGCCCAGTACCGGGGGTGTGATCGCAAGCCCTTTAATCATGGGGTGACCTCCTGGTGTTGAATGGGAAAGGGGCGGTTTCCCGCCCCACGTGGTGTGAATGGGTGTGTCAGTCGTTGATCAGGAACCGACGACTGCCCGATTTGGTCAGTGAGTATTGGTCCAGCAGCTGGGGCTGGTCCTTCAGCAGCCGCTTGGTGTCGAGCGCCACGCTGTCGTTGCTCTTCTTCCAGGACACGGTGCCCTGGGGGAAGATCGCTCGGGTGGCATCGCCCATGCGTTGCTGGATGCTGTGCTTGAGCTGAGCCTCCGCCTGCTTCAATGCCTCCATCTGCCGGCGGGCGGACTGGAGCTGGTCGAAGGTCTTGCACAGGTCCCGATCCTCGCGCAGGTCCACTTCCTGGCCGTTGTCATCGGGGTAGAGATGGCGCAGCGCCCGATCCGCCGAGTCGGAGTAATCCGCCGGCAACGGGGTGTCCGACTCCACGTAGCTCCAGAACTGGCGCTCCAGGCGGATCAGCTCGGCAATGAGCTCATCGTCCCGTTCGATGCGGTAGATCTTGAGCTCCTGGCCGCACAGCAGCACGCAGACATCCGCCGCCTGCTTACCGGTGACCGCCAACTGGTGCTGGACCTGGCACTGGACGTAATCGGGAACCCCGTTGCGCCACTTGCGGGCACCGAACTCGCCGGCGGTCTTGCACTCCAGAACCTGGACCTCGTCATCCCCGACCACGGCATAATCGAGGTTGGCCAGCATCCAGGCCTTGTTGGGATCCGGGTGCTGGAGTACGGAATTGACCCGACGGACCTTGCGCCCGGTGCGTTTGCTGTAGTGCTCCGCCACGATCGGCTCCAGGACATTGCCCCAGTAGACGGGAGAGCCCTGGTCGTCCGGATCCGGCTTGGGTAGCGTTGCGTCCCGTCCGGTCTTGACCATCCACAGCTCGAGTGGCGACTGATAGGGGCTGAGCCCGATGGCAGCGGCGGCATCACTTGCGCCAATACCGTTGCGGCGAATTCTGAGCCAGTCATCGCGGCTCATGGACTTGGTGGAGACCAGCCGCAGGGCGGCTTTGCGGGAAGAGGTTGTTTCGGTTTGCTGCATTTCCATGGTGTGACCTCCAGACGAAAAAAAAGCCCGCCGGAGCTCCAGGGCTCCGACGGGCTTCTAGGTCTTTATTGATTGATGGTCGAGTCGGTCAGGCGACCAGCTGCAGGGCCTTGTCGAAGGCGCGCTCCTTGATGGCAGCGCCATTGCCGAACCAGGCCGAATCGAGCCGGTGGTCCACGCTCTTGGCGCGGCGTTCGTGGTCGATGAACTCGGTTACCGCATTGACCAGGCCGTAGGCGGTGCCCTGGGAAGACGCCAGCTGGGAACCAGTGCCGTTGCCCTCAAACATCGACAGGGCCTGCTTCATGGCCCGCTCGTTGGTCTTGCCGGCGGGCTGACCCGGGATGTCCGTGAACAGCTCCCGGTAGAAGTCCTGTGCTTCGCGGTCTTTGACCTTGCGATCACTCAGGGTCTTCAGTCGGACCATGAACTCATCCCAGGCCGAGACCGAGATCCCGAGCTGTTTCTTGACCGCCTCCGCGTCGAACTCAGTGCTGTGCTTGACCTTCACGGCACCACCAGCGCCATTCACCGCCACGGCCAGGGTGTTGTTGCACACCACGCGCACGCTGGTGAACTGAGCGGTCGTGGCCATGCTGCCGTCACAGGCCGTGGCCAGCAGGACGTACGCATCGGTCTGGTCACCGCCCTTCAACGTGGTGGACTGCCCTGTGCGGGCCAGTGCCCAGAGCTTGCGCCCGCCCTTGAGTGAGCCGGCCGTTTCCAGCTCAAAGCCGGAGACTTCGGTCAGATCCCGGTAGAACTCCAGGATCGCCTCGGGCTGGACCACCTTGAACCGATCCCCGACCACCGACAGCGGGGCCTGGTTGTCCGAGCGGTAGAGCACCTTGCTCCCCGGCACACTCTGCAGCTCTTGTTGACCATCACCAGTCACGACCGGGAACTGCACGGGGCTTTCCTCAATGGACCAGTTAAGGCCTGCCTGGCGCGCCCAGACCTCCAACGGCTGACCGCTGTCCAACTCATTGCCCAGGCCGTGCCAGGGCGTGCGACCGACGTAGGCCATTTCTTCGACTAAGTGACTCATTGGATTGTCCTCCCAGAAATAAAAAAGGCCGTGCTGGAACCCCCAGCACGGCCTCTATGTCGTTTTTTGTCTCAACCCAGTGGCTCAGTTAGCCCAAGCCACCAGATGCCTCACTATCTTCAGGTGTCACGCTGCGGAAGCAGTAATCGCATTCCAGGCAGCGGTAGTTATCCAGCACCTGCCCATCGAGCACCTCACCCAGGGCCACACCAGCGGAAGCGCCCGTGGTACCACCGACCAGCCCTCCGATGATTGCTCCGGTGACCCGGCCAAACGTGACACCGACAGGGCCACCCACTAAGCCTACGGCACTGCCATACGCAGCACCTGTTGAGGCGGCACTGACACCCCCGACGGCGCCGGCACCCGCGCCGACCACGCCAGCGGTCTTCTTGCCATAGTTGTTGCTGCCAATCCGGGTGGACTGACAGCGCGGACATTCAAGCGACATGACCAACTCCTCTGTGCGATCGATAGTGGACAGGCTGGGCCCGTCCTCACAGAGGTAATATGTGTTTGAGAGATGCTCGATTCTTATATAGTTGCTATATGCACGTATTTAGCGGAAGGCTTAACATCTGAATATTTTACATTCTTTTACATTCATGGAATCGAGGTTTAAGATACCTTAAACCGGCAGAAAATGGGGCATCAGGAGCATGCTTCACACCGCTATTTTGTGGGTAACAGTGTGGGTAATATCTCTACAAACACTTATCTAAATGTTTTAAAATCAACCCACTAAATGGATTATTCAAGTGACGCCGTCTCCACCAAACAGAAAGACTTAAAGCCCTGATCCGTCAGGGTTTTTTTATGCCTAACCAGGCTGTCGCAGTCCTACATACATTCATTGAACTCCCTGGACCTCAACCGGCGCCGCTTGGCGCGCAGGCGATTGCCCTTCGGTTCCCGATAGCCGGCCCTCAACTGATTGTTGATGCGCTCCAACTCCGCCTCATACTCGCGACACTGCTTGTCCTGTCGCAACTTCTCTGAACGGGCGTTGGAACTGCGTTCATCCTCATCGTCATTGCCGGAAACAACCGGGGAGTGCGCCCTGGGTTCGGGCAGCTGGAGGTCGGAATTCGGGTTCTCTGGAGGCTCCCAGCGTTGGTAGTCCCGGCTCTCCGGGGGGCGGTCTGAAAACCGCTGTTGCCCGGTCTCGTCCTGCCAGGTATAGACCTCCGCCCAGGCGGGTACAGCGATGACGAGCAGGATGAGCGGATACAGAAAGGACGAGGCTCGTCGGTACGAAATTGCTGGCATGGTGCTTTTTTTCCCTGAAACTGGTTTCCAAAAACGCTGCGCAGGATCCTGATCCGGCTGATCACTGTCAACGTTTCCCCAAACCGTAATGCTTCGGCGAAACGCCAATGCTGTTATGCTATAAGGAACAACACAGCTTCAGGGAGTCCGTTACGGCATGCATGGGCCACCCCCGGTTTCAGCCGCCGACGTCGTCGATGTTGAAAGGCTCTATCAGCTTGAGCTTCGCCTGGGCGCGGACCACGCCCGGCGGCGGCTTGCCATTGAAAAGGATAAGGAAGCCCACGTACTCAGCCGTGAGGGCAAGCACCTGCACTTGGAAAACGCCTATTCCCTGCCCTCGCTGATCCGGTTCTGCCTGCAGATGAGCGGGCTGTACGGCCGGGCCCAAGCCAACAGCCGTCAGCTTCGCGTGACCGAGAACCGCTTCATCCTGCCCGAACTCCCAAAGGGCCTCGAGGGGCTGACACTGCTGCAGCTCAGCGATCTCCACGTGGACATGGACGACGCCAACCTCCATGCCGTCATGGAAATGGTGCGCCCCCTGGAGTATGACCTCTGCGTGATTACCGGCGACTACCGCCGCGATACCTGGGGGGACATCAACCCGGCCATGGATGGAATGCGACGCCTGAGAAACCACCTGAAGGGGACGGTGCTGGCCATTCTGGGCAACCATGACAGCGTGCTGATGGTGCCCGAGCTGGAAGCCATGGGCTACCGGATGCTGATGAACGAGAGCTACCGGTTGGAGAAAAACGGGGACAGTCTCTGGATTGCCGGCGTGGACGACCCGCACCTGTACCAGACGGACGACCTGGAGGCGGCCATCGCAGACATTCCCACGGCCGCCACCTCCCTGCTGCTCAGCCACACCCCGGAAATCTACCGTGAAGCAGCCATGGCGGGCTTCGACCTCTACATGTGCGGCCACACCCATGGCGGCCAACTCTGCCTGCCGGGCGGTTTGCCGCTGACGCTGGACGCCAAGTGCCCACGCCGCGTCGGGCGCGGCGCCTGGGAGGAGGCTGACATGCAGGGTTACACCACCACCGGCGCCGGCACCTCCATACTCAACGTCCGCCTGAACTGTCCCCCGGAGGTGACCCTCCACCGACTGACGCGCGGCCCCAACGGCGAATGTTAGTGCGGGCGGCGGCGAAGCCCCCAGCGATACAGCAGGGGCGACCCCCATATATTGAGCACGGAAAAGATCAGTGCAGCCAGGAGCAGCACCCACCAGTGTGCGTCCAGCATCCACCAGGCGGGAATCGCCGGGAGCAGGCCTTCCGGTAACTGGTCCAGCCCCCGCGCGCGATCCCCGGCAACCAGCCCCAGCCGGCGCTTGGTAAAGCTCGAGGCCAAATCCCCCAGCATCGCGAAGGCTGCAAAGACGCCACCAAAGACCACACCCAACCCCATCAGCGAGGCCATCAGCGCGGTCGCAATCACCGAAACAGCCACCCCGCGCCAGGTCTTGCTGGGGCCGAACAGACCCCGGCCATCGCGCAGAATCAGCCCACCGTCAACGGGGTAACCCCGGTGGCCAAGCAGGGTACTGAGCACCATCGGGGCTCCGTTGGCAACGATCAGCAGCACGACAAGGTCCAGCGTAAGCAGCATCGTTCAGAGCCCCAATATCAGGTGATGCCCACCGGCAAGCGCCGGTTCAGGCGTCCGGCAGGCCTCCACGGGTCTGCTTGATCGGATCCAGGAGGTCACGGAGTTCCGCTTCAGGCACATCCGTCTCCTCTTTGGCCACATCCAGGATCGACTGCCCCGTTGCGTAGGCCTTCTTGGCGATTTCAGCAGCCTTGGCGTAGCCGATGACCGGGTTCAGCGTGGTAACCAGCACCGGGTTCTTGCCCACGGCCTCGGCCATGACCTCACTGTTGACCGTAAAGCCGGCAATCGCCTTGTCCGCCATCAACCGGGCCGTATTGGACAGGAGCTTGTTCATTTCCAGCAGGTTCCAGCCAACCAGCGGCAGCATCACATTGAGCTGGAAATTACCGGACTGGCCGGCCATGTTGACGGCCGTATCAAGACCGGAGACCTGGGCGGCGACCATGGCGGCGGACTCCGGGATTACCGGGTTCACCTTCCCGGGCATGATGCTGCTTCCCGGCTGCAGGGCCGGGAGTGTGATTTCCCCAAGGCCGTGGATGGGGCCACTGTTCATCCAGCGCAGGTCATTGGCCATTTTCATGAACACCGTCGCCAGTCCGCGATAGGCGGCGGACATGCCGACAGGGGCATCAATGGCGCTCTGGCCGCTAAAGGGATGCTCCATGGCGGTGAAATGGTGATCCGTCAGCGCACTCAGCTCTTCGGCGAAGAGGCGGGCGAAATCGGAATGCGCGTTAACCCCGGTACCTACGGCCGTGCCGCCCTGGGGAATATTCAGCAGCTCTGTTGCCGCGTTTTCCAGCCTTCTCCGGGCATTGCCGATCTGCTCCCGCCAGGTCCGCAGTTCCTGAGCCATGGTCACGGGCATGGCATCCATCAGGTGGGTACGGCCGGTCTTGACCACGGATTCGGTTTCAGACTCGCGCTTCTGGATGGCCGTGGTCAGGTGATCCAGGGCAGGCAGAAGGTTCTCGTGAACCGCGGTCACCGCGCTCAGGTGAATCGCCGTTGGGATCACGTCGTTGCTGCTCTGGCTCATGTTCACGTGATCATTGGGATTAACCGGTTCCGGACTCTGCTCAGTCGCCAGGCGCGCAATCACCTCGTTCACGTTCATGTTGGTGCTGGTACCGGAGCCGGTCTGGTACACATCCACCGGGAACTGGTCTTCATGGGCACCGGAAAGAACACGGTCACACGCCTGTTCGATGGCGTGGGCGCGGTCGCTGTCAAGCAGACCCAGCACGGCGTTCGCGCGGGCCGCACTGCGCTTGATGCGCACAACCGCTTGGATGAAACCAATCGGCATCGCATGGCCGCTGACGGGAAAGTTATCCACGGCCCTCTGGGTCTGCGCGGCCCAGAGCGCGCTTTCCGGAACTTCCACTTCACCCAGACTGTCTTTTTCGATGCGTTTATCGCTCATTACCGGCCTCCGTTATGTTGGCAACGCTGAACTTGGATGCGGCCATAGTGCCTTTAGCGGCGCCGGTTTTCCAGTATTGGGCAGCTGTAGACGCGAGCTTCAGGCCCCGGGAACGCCGCCTACCGGCCCTGCGACCAATACCGAAGTCAGCGAGCACGGTTACAAAAAATAACATTTGGCAGACAATCTGTTCCTATACTAGTAATTAAAGAAAATGTCATAACGTCGTAACAAAAGGTGATTACCGAGCAGTACCGAACAGGAGACAGCGCCCGATGAAAGCGAGCGACGTACGCAAGCTCAAGAAGCGGATTGCTCCGGCCTATACCGAAATGTTCTCAGGACGGGTGTATAAGGTTGGCGAAGGCGCTGTTTCCGTCCGGAACCACAGCGGTGAAGCGCGGCATACCGTGATCGGCGTCCATGGCTTTCTGGAGAATCACTGCTACTTCACCCAGCTCTATCAAGAGCCAACCACGGAACTGATCCTGCTGACCTGCTCGAACTACCACATTCCGGTCAGCGGCCCCAACATTGAGCGCCCGGATTGGGTCCAGCGCAACACTTACCCCGTTGCCACCATCGAATACGATGCGCGCATCCTGGTCCAGACACTTGAGAACCTGCCCTCTTCCCGACAGATACGGGTCCACGGCCATTCAAGGGGCGGCGGTGTGATCATCGAGGCGGCGAGGCAGCGGCCCGAACTCTTCCATAATGTGGATGTGGTTCTGGAGGCGCCGGTACTGCCCCAGGGGCGGATGCACGCGCTGGTCCGGACCATCCTGGAGCCGGTCAGTCATGGCATGTGGCCCTGGATCGTGCGCACCATCAACAGCACGCCGAGCTCTACCTACGGACAGACCTTCTTCGGCCGCATGAACCCGCGCAAGAAGCAGCTCCTGACCCGCATGTTCGCCGCTACCCAGGATCACCTGACCATTGTGCGCAACCTCGAGAACATCATGGCCTGGATGGAGCAGTGGACCCCGGAGATACTGAGCAACATTCGCCAGGGCACCATCCTGATCCCGGAGACCGACCGCATTCTGGATCGCGAGGTCATGCTCGAGATGGCGCGCCACCTGCCCACGGCGGTGCGCATTGTCGAGACCCGCAACACCAGTCATTTCGTCACTCTGGACAGCCTCGAATGGCTGCCTTCCATGGACGACATTCCCCGGGTCGCCTGAGCGCCCGGATTGTCGCTGGTGCCAATCCCCTCTAAAATGCCGGCCTCCACCCAGGGAGGACCGGCGTGTATCGCTACAAGCTCATCCAAACCCAGCCCCGAACCGCCAATGGCCAGCGCCTCCAGGCGCTGATGCTGGAATACCACGACTTCCGGCACGATCGGATCGGGCACCCGCTGACAGCGGAAGTGGAGGCCCTGGGCAGATGGCAGGCCGAGCGGCTCCGCCATACCCACCGCGACCTCTACGAATCACCCCGCTACCAGGAGGCGCTGGATTTTCTCCTTGAAGACCTCTATGCCCCCAGGGATTTCACGCGCCGCGACGATGATATCGACCGCATCTTTCCCTACTTGATCCGTCTCAGTCCCGACAGCGCCCTGTTCACGCTTTCTCAGCTTGTGGAACTGAACCTGCTCAGCCAGAAACTGGACCTGGCCATGGCGGAGTGGCTGGTGGCCAACATGAGGTTGGAGGTGCACGGCATTCGGGAAATGGATGAGGAGGACTACGCGAGCGCCTACCGGGCCTGCGGCCGGGAGGCGGAACGCCAGCGCCAGATCGAGCTGGTGGATGCCGTGGGCAGGGACCTGGAGCACTACGTCAGCAACCGTTCACTGCGCATGGCCCTCAAGATGATGCATCGGCCGGCACAGATGGCCGGGCTTGGCGAACTCTACCGCTTCATCAGCGAGGGCGTGCACGCCTTCCGCGCGATGGGGGGCGTGGACGAGCTTCTGGGGACCATCACCGAACGCGAGACCCGCATCAAGGAGCGCATCCTGGCGGGTGAGCCCATGGCTCAGTTCCGCGCCAGTATCTCCTCAAGCTGACGGATCACCTCGCCCTCGATGCGGTGGCGGAACGGCCGCAGCATCATGCCCAGCTCCAGGTGGACACCAATCTCGTCCGGCAAGACCTCAACCTCCCCCTTGATACCGGAGCGCCTGAGCCGGAGCTTTTCCCCTTCCCAGTGCCACTCGAAGTCGTAGTGGGATTCCAAATCCCGCGCCAGCTCGTCGGCAACCCGCAGGGCATGCTCGTGATCCATGGAGTGCGAGCGACAGACATCAATACGGGACATGGACTCTTCCTTTATTCATCAACCAAAGCGCGGATTCTATAAGTCTAGCAGCGAAGACAACAGCCCCGCTTGCGGTTAGAATACGGCAAAGTTTCCCCGGAGGTTTCCCATGACGGATCAGGACACGACCCATTTCGGTTATCGTGAGGTTCCCAAGAAGGAAAAGGCCCGCCACGTCGGCCAGGTATTCAGCTCCGTGGCGAGCAAGTACGACCTGATGAACGACCTGATGTCCATGGGCGTGCACCGGCTCTGGAAGCGCTTCACCATTGAGCTCAGCAGCGTGCGCCCCGGGCACAGCATCCTGGACATTGCCGGTGGCACCGGCGACCTCACCATGCAGTTCGCCGACCGCGTGGGGGCTGACGGCGAGGTGGTGCTGGCGGACATCAACCAGGAAATGCTGGAAGTTGGCCGCGACCGCCTGACGGACCGTGGCTACGGCGGGCGCATCAGCTACGTGCAAGCCGACGCGGAGAACCTCCCCTTCCCGGACAACCATTTCAACGTGGTCTCCATTGCCTTCGGACTGCGCAACGTCACCGACAAGGACCAGGCCCTGCGGGAAATGACCCGGGTGCTCAAGCCCGGCGGTAAGCTGCTGATCCTGGAATTCTCCAAGCCGGTCAATCCGCTGGTCAGCAAGGCCTATGACGCCTATTCCTTCACCGCCCTGCCAATCATGGGCAAGCTGGTGGCCGGCGACAGTGAGAGCTACCGCTACCTGGCCGAATCCATTCGCATGCACCCGGACCAGGAAACCCTCAAGGGCATGATGGAAGAGGCCGGGCTGGTCCAGTGCCGTTACCACAACATGACGGCCGGCGTCGTGGCCCTGCACTCGGGGGTAAAGCCCTGATGTCACTGCGGGAGACCCTGGAACAGTCCCTGACGGGCCTGGCCGAGGCCGCCCTGAACCATGGTCTGGCCCTGGACCCGGGCACCCGTGCCTCGGTGCTGGCCCAGCTCGGCTCTCCCGTGAGTGTCCACCTGGAGCCGCCGGGGCTGGCCCTGAGCCTGGTGCGTGCCGGGGACGGCATCCGCCTGACCCTGAATGATCCCACGGCACCCTCGGCGGTCGTGCGCGGTACGCCTCTGTCCATGCTCTCCCTGGCGCTTGGCGATGCCACGCCCCTGCACCAGGGACGCCTGGTCATCGAAGGCGAGGAGGAACGGGTGGCTGCGCTTACCCATACCCTGGCTGAACTCGACCCTGACCTGGAATCCGTGCTGGCCGGCGTCATGGGCGATGTCCCCGCCCATCTGTTGGCTCGCCGCCTGCGCCGCGTTCTCGGCTGGACCCAACAGGCCCATGAGGCGCTGTTTGCCAACATCGAGGACTACATCCAGGAAGAAGCCGGCGTCGTGCCGCCACGCAACGAAGCGGAAGTAATGTTCGAGGACATCCGGGACCTCGCGGACCGGACCGACGACCTTGAGGCCCGCATAGAGGCGCTCAGCCAGCAATCCGGACCGGAGACGCCGTGATACAGCTCCACCGCCTGATCCGCATTCTCTGGGTTTTCAGCAAGTACCGTTTGGATGAGTTCCTGCGCCTGCTGAGCCTGCCGCTGGGCATACGCATCATCCTGGCAACCGCGCCCTGGCGCCTCTTCCCCGCCCGCCATGAGAGCCGCGGGGAGCGCCTGCGCCTGGCCATGGAAGAGCTGGGCCCCGTCTTCGTGAAGTTCGGCCAGATCCTCTCCACCCGCCGTGACCTGCTGCCGGATGACATGGCAGAGGCCCTCCAGTACCTCCAGGACCGGGTGCCCCCCTTCCCCAGCGATCAGGCCCGGGAGATCATCGAGGCTGACCTTGGTGGTACCGTCGGCGATATGTTCAGTGAGTTCGAGCGCGACCCGCTGGCATCCGCCTCCGTGGCCCAGGTCCATGGCGCACGCCTCCATGATGGCCGCGCCGTGATCGTGAAGGTCATCCGCCCCGGCATTGAGCGGGTCATCCGCCAGGACATCCGGCTGCTCTACCTGATGGCCGGCCTGCTGGAGCGTTACTGGTCCGAGGGCCGGCGTCTGCACCCGGTGGAGGTGGTCTCGGACTACGAGAAAACCATCTTCGACGAACTGGACATGCAGCGCGAAGGCGCCAACGCCAGTCAGCTGCGCCGCAACTTCCCGGATTCCAGCCTGATCTACGTGCCTGATGTCTACTGGCCCTACACCTCCAAGCGCGTGGTCACCATGGAGCGGGTCAGCGGCATTCCCATCGGGGATACCCAGGCGCTGCGAGACGCCGGGGTAGACATGAAGGTGCTGGCGGAAAAAGGGGTGGAAATTTTCTTCACCCAGGTCTTCCGGGACAGCTTCTTCCACGCGGACATGCACCCGGGCAATATCTTCGTGAACGCCAGCAACCCAGCCGACCCCCAGTACATCGCCCTGGATTTCGGTATCGTGGGCACCCTCGGACCCACCGACAAGAACTACCTGGCGCGCAACCTGCTTGCTTTCTTTGAACGCGACTACCACCAGGTCGCGGTGCTCCATGTGCAGTCCGGCTGGGTGCCTGCGGACACGCGCATCGATGAATTCGAAGCGGCGATCCGCACCGTCTGCGAGCCCATTTTCGCCCGGCCCCTGAAGGACATCTCCTTTGGGCACTTCCTGCTGCGGCTCTTTGAGGTGGCCCGGCGCTTCGAGATGGAAGTCCAGCCCCAGCTGGTGCTGCTCCAGAAGACCCTGCTGAACGTGGAAGGCCTCGGGCGCCAGCTCTACCCGGAACTCGACCTCTGGGCCACGGCCCACCCCTTCCTGGAAGACTGGATGCAGAAACGCATCGGCCCGCCTGGCCTGCTGCAGAGTCTGCGCCGCCAGCTTCCGGATCTGGCCGAACAGGCCCCGGAGATGCCCCAGCTCATCCATGATGCCCTGGAACATCTGGCCCGCGGCCAGGCCCCCATGCAGCCACGCTCCACATCCCAGACGGACACAACCGGCAACAGCACCTCCGGCACGTTCCTGCTGGGCGGGGTTGTGGCCGTCGCGGGGGCCGTGGTGATCGCCGAACCCGCCGCGCACGAGTGGTTCCGCTCGCTACCCCCGGCAAGCTGGATTCTGCTTGCAGTGGGCGGCGTGTTATTCTGGCAGTGGACAACCCGTAATGGACACTCGAAATCATGACAACTTCTCCTACCCCGGATTGGATCCGTGAGCTCAGCTTCAATGAACAGGGCCTGATTCCGGCCATTGCCCAGGACGCCGAAAGCGGCGACGTCCTGATGATGGCCTGGATGAATGCCGAGGCACTGGAGCAGACCGCCCGCACCAGCGAGGCGGTGTATTATTCGCGTTCCCGGGGCAAGTTATGGCACAAGGGTGAGAGTTCAGGGCATGTGCAGAAGGTTCATGAGATCCGGATGGACTGTGATGCGGACGTGATTCTGCTGAAAGTGGAACAGCTCGGCGGCATTGCCTGCCATACTGGAAGGCACAGCTGCTTTTACCGGCGTCTGGACGAAGGGGCCTGGATCAGCACTGACGAGGTCCTGAAGGACCCCAACGCAATCTATGGCAAAGAGGGTTCCCACTGATGACGGATGTACTCAGGGAACTGGGCGAGGTGCTTGAACAGCGCAGGAACAGCGCCAGCCCGGATGAGTCCTATGTGGCCAAGCTTCACCACAAGGGGCTCAACAAGATTCTGGAAAAAGTCGGTGAGGAATGCACCGAAACATTGATCGCGGCCAAGGACGCGGAACGCTCAGGCGACAATAATGACCTGATCGCGGAGACGGCGGACCTCTGGTTCCACAGCCTGGTCATGCTGTCGCACCAGGGCGAAGGGCCGGAAGCCGTGCTCAACGAGCTGGCCCGACGCTTCGACCTTTCCGGGCTGGAAGAGAAGGCCCGGCGGACAAAAGACTACTGATTTGTTTGTTAGTAAGCGGACAGGTCGTTCCAGAACCGTCCGGAGCCAGGGATGGCGGAGGCGAGCGTACAGGGACGTATTCACAGCGTGTTCTGGAACGACTTGTCCGCTTACTAACAAACGAATCAGTAACACATAGAGGAGACCATCATGGGTGGTATCAGCATCTGGCAGCTTCTGATTGTATTCGGCATCGTCGTACTGGTGTTCGGAACCAAGAAACTGCGCAACATGGGCGGCGACGTTGGCGGCGCCATCCGCAACTTCAAGCAGGCCATGAACACCGACGACAGCGACAAGGAGTCCGAAGAAAAAAGCGAGGATGCGGATGCGCCCCTGGAGCGCAAAGAGACGGATTCCGCGAGCGCCGGAGAAACCGAACGCAAACATGACCACTCCTGAGCCGGACGCCCATGTTTGACCTTGGCTTTCTGGAGATCTTCATCTGCGGCGTCATTGCCCTGCTGGTGCTCGGCCCCGAACGACTGCCGGGCGCCGCCCGTGCTGCCGGGCACTGGGTGGGCAAGGCCCGGCGCATGACCCGCCAGTTCTCCGAGGAGCTGGACCGGCAGGTCAAGGCCGAGGAGATCCGTGAGCGCCTGAAGCAGGAGAAAAGCGAGATCGGTTACGAGGACATCCAGAAGAACGTCCAGGAAGCCCTGGACGAAGCCAAAGACCATGAACACCTGGTCCATGCCGAGAGCGATAAACGCAAATCCAACCCGGGATCCAGCACCTCCAGGACCCCAACGGATTCCGACAGCCAGTCCAGTAATTCATGACGAGCCCAGACACAGACCCCGAAGAATCCTCGATGCCGCTGGTGGCCCACCTGATCGAGCTGCGCAACCGGCTCCTGAAGGCCATCCTCGCCATTCTCGCGATCTTCCTCGTGCTCTACCCCTTTGCGAACGAGCTCTATGCCTGGCTGTCCGGCCCCTTGCGCGCCTATCTGCCGGAAGGCACCTCCATGATCGCCACGGACGTGGCCGCGCCCTTTTTCGCACCGCTGAAGCTGACGCTGGTCCTGGGCGTCTTCCTGGCCATGCCGGTGGTGCTGTATCAGATCTGGCGCTTCATGGCGCCGGGGCTCTATAAGCACGAAAAGAAACTGGCGTTTCCGCTTCTGGCCTCCTCCATCATCCTGTTCTACCTGGGCGCCCTGTTTGCCTACTATGCGGTTTTTCCGCTGGTGTTCGCTTTCTTCACCTCGGTGGGACCGGCCGAAGTCACAGTCATGACCGACATGAGCAGTTACCTGGATTTCGTACTCAAACTGCTCTTCGCCTTTGGTATCGCCTTCGAGATCCCCGTAGCCATCGTGCTGCTGATTCTCAGCGGCGCCACGGATGTGGCCTCGCTGCGGGAAAAGCGTCCCTATGTGGTCGTGGGCTGCTTTGTGGTCGGGATGCTCATGACGCCCCCGGACATCATCTCCCAGACCATGCTGGCCGCGCCCATGTGGCTTCTGTTCGAGGCGGGCATCCTGTTCGGGGCACTGATTGAACGCCGCCGGGAGGACGAAGCCGACACGTCATGAACCTGCTGCTTCTCAGCCCCGAACAGTTGACGTCGGAGACCCGTGCCCGGGTCCAGGGACGCCAGTTGCGCCATATGCTCGACGTGCACGGGGCGGGCATCGGGGATTCACTGCGCGTCGGCGTCGTTAATGGCGCCATCGGCAGCGCCGTGCTAACCGACCTGACCGATACCGACGCCAGCCTTGAGATCACCTGGCAGGAAGATCCACCAACGCCCCTGCCGCTAATCCTGGTGCTGGCACTGCCGCGGCCCAAGATGCTGCGGCGCATCATCCAGAGTTGCGTGGCCATGGGCGTGAAGCGGCTGGTGATCATCAACAGTTACCGGGTCGACAAGAGCTACTGGCAGACTCCCTGGCTGGGCGATGAGGCGCTGGCCGAACAGATCACCCTGGGGCTGGAACAGGCCCGCGACACCCTCTGGCCGGAAATCGTGCAGCGCAAGCGTTTCAAGCCCTTTGTGGAGGACGAGCTTGCCGCCATGACCGAAGGCACCCGACGCCTGATCGCCCATCCGGGCAGCGCCACTGCCTGCCCACAGGGACTGACCGAGCTCGTAAGTCTGTGTATAGGCCCGGAAGGCGGCTTCATTCCCTACGAGGTGAACCTGATCCGCGAGCAGGGCTTCGAGGTCGTCCATCTCGGCCCTCGCATCCTGCGCACGGAAACGGCGGTACCCGCGATTCTCGGGCGACTTTTCGATATCATCAACAAGCCATGAGCTCAGATACAGCGAATCCCACCCCCAGGACAAGCGGCCGTCAGGAGGAAGAGCACGAGGCGCAGCCCGTAGTCTTCTGCCTGATTGCCGTTGTTGTGGGCATTGTCACCGGATTGGGTGCCATTGCCTTTCACTACCTGATCGGTTTCTTTCACAACGTCTTTTTCTACGGACGCCTGGCCGTGGGTTCCGGCAGTGAGAGCCTGCTGGAGCCCAGCATATGGGGGCCCTTCGTGGTGCTGGTGCCGGTCATCGGCGGCCTCGGCGTCGTGACCCTGACCCGCACCTTCGCGCCCGAGGCGCGCGGCAGCGGCGTTCCCGAGGTCATCGATGCGGTCTATTTCCGCGAAGGCCTGATCCGGCCCGTAGTGGCGGGCGCCAAGTCGCTGGCCTCGGCCCTGTCCATCGGCAGTGGGGCCTCGGTCGGCCGGGAAGGTCCGATCATCCAGATCGGCGCCTCGCTGGCGTCCAGCATCGCACGGCTTGTGCACCTCAGTACCTGGCAGCGCATAACCCTGATCGCCGCCGGTGCCGGGGGCGGCATAGCCGCGACCTTCAACACGCCCCTGGGCGGCGTGATGTTCGCTATTGAACTGATGCTTCCGGAGCTGAGCAGCCGCACCTTCCTGCCCGTGGTGCTGTCCACCGCCACCGCCGCCTACATCGGACGGCTGGCGCTGGGCATGACGCCGGCCTTCCTGATCCCGGCCCCGGAGGCCGTTACGGCCGTTACCCTTGGCGTGCACAACATCCTGGCCATGAGTGTGCTGGGCGTGGCCTGCGGGCTGGCCTCATGGGGCTTTATCCAGCTTCAGTCGGTCACTGAGACGGGTTTTGAGCGGCTGACGCGCAACCACTATCTGCGCCACACCGCAGGGATGCTGATGGTTGGTTTCATCCTGCTGGCCGTGCAGCAGTTCTCCGGCCATTACCATGTGGCCGGCGCCAGTTACGCGACCATCAGCGAGATTCTCCACGGCAACCTGGTGGCACTGCAGCTCCTGGTCTTCCTGTTCGTGGCCAAGCTGTTCGCGACCACCCTGAGTCTGGGGTCGGGTTCATCCGGGGGCATCTTCTCACCGGCGCTCTTCCTGGGCGCCACGCTCGGGGCGGCTTTCGGCACGGCCCTGTCCCTCATCTGGCCCAGCGCGGACATCAATCCGATGAATTACGCGGTCGTGGGCATGGCGAGCATCGTGGGCGGTGTTACCGGGGCTGCCATGACGGCCATTGTGATGGTGTTCGAGATGACCCGGGACTATGTGATCATCATTCCGCTGATTATTGCGGTCGCGATCTCCATTGGGGTTAGGCGGGGGCTGCTGAACGAGACCATTTATACGATCAAGCTGGCGCGCCGGGGCAAGCATTTCTCAAGCGAGCGTCACCGGAATATGTTCCTGTTGCGTCATGCGGAGGATTTCATGGAGGAGTCCTTTGTGCATCTGCCGCCGGATACGCTGGTGGATGATGCGTTTGCGCGGATTGGGCGGGATTCGGATGTGCATTACATTCTGCTGACCAATGGCGTTGGCATTGTGACGGCGGTGCTGGCGTTCAGTGAGTTGTTGAATGCGGAGCATGAGGGGAATGCGCAGTCGATGCGGCTGGATGAGTTGGGTGCGCAGGATTTTGTGTTTGTGCATGCGAACAATATTCTGAGTGAGGCGGTGAAGCAGTTGACGAATGCGGGTGTGCATTATGCGGTGGTGATTCCGGATTACCGTGAGGAAGGGACGCCGTCGGAGGTGCTGGGGGTTCTGGATAAGGATCATCTGGCCGATAGTGTGATGGAGCAGTTTCGGACCTTCAGCACCGGGGGATGATGGTAGCTGGCCCGTGTCTGGATCGCCCGGCGGGTCGGGAGGGGCTTCCCGGAAATCGCTGTAAATACATCCCTGTACGCTGCGCCTCCGCCATCCATGGCTCCGGAGCTTCCCGGGAAGCCCCTCCCGACCCACCGGGCGATCCAGACACTAACTTGGAGTATTAAGCGTCGAATCGCGGGAGCGGGTGGCTCATGCCCATGGCTTCTGAAGCAATCCGGTTTTTTATGAATGTTTGCCCATCCAGCCATCGCATGCCCGTATTCCGCAGCCAGCGCAGCGGCATTTCATCGCGGCCGAAGAGTTGTTTGAAGCCTTCCATGGCCGCCATCAGGGAGAGGTTTTCGACTTTGCGGCGGCGTTGGTAGCGCTGTAGGGCGCTGAGGTGGCCGATGGGGAGGCCCCGGTCCTGGGCGCGGCGGAGTTCGTCGGCTAGAACGGCGACGTCGGCGAAGCCGAGGTTAACGCCCTGGCCGGCCAGGGGGTGGATGGAGTGGGCGGCGTCGCCGACGAGGGCGACGCCGGGGCGGATGTATTCGCGGGCGTGGCGTTGGCGCAGGGGGATGGCGTGGCGCGTGGAGATTTCCTGGACGTCGCCGAGGGTGTTTTCCAGGGCGTCGCTGAGTGCCATGGCGAAGGCGCCGTTGTCGAGGTTCATCAGGCGTGCGGATTCGGGAACGTCCTGGGACCAGACGATGGAGACGAAATGGTCGGAGCCCTGTTCGTTGGCCATGGGCAGGTAGGCGACGGGGCCGGTGCTCATGAAGCGCTGCCAGGCGGTGTGCTGGTGGGGCTTTTCGGTGCGGGCGGTGCAAACGATGGCCTGTTGGTCGTAGTCCCATTCGCGGGTGGCCAGGCCGGCCCACTGGCGGATCCGGGAGTTGGCGCCGTCGGCGCCGATGACGATGGCGGCCTCGAGCCAGCGGCCGCTGCCGAGCATGACGGCGGAGCCGGTGGCTGTGGGGCGCCATTGGCGGACGTATTCGCTGTCCAGCCAGCGTATGCCGGGGCTGTGTTCCATGGCCTGGATGAGGGCGCTGAGGACGAAGCGGTTCTCGACGATGGTGCCGAGGCGTTCGGTCTGCAGATCCGCGGCGTCAAAGTGGATGCTGCCGGTGCCATCCGCATCCCACACACGCATCTGTCGATAGGCGCAGTGACGCGCCGACTCGATCATTGGCCAGGCGCCCAGATCCGTCAGAAGTTGCCTTGTGGACTCCGTGAGGGCGCTGACACGGGGTTCGAAGTCACTCACGGACTCGGCCTGGTCCGCAGGGTGAAGAAGGCTCTCGCGGGGCTGGGGTTCGATCACGGTCACGTTCAGGTCAAGACGGGACAGTGCCAGCGCCAGGGCAGCACCGACCATGCCGCCGCCGACAATCGCGATCTGGGTACGTTCGGTCATTGCCTCTTCACTCATTGCCGAGCGAGCTCCGTCTGCGGTTCAGGCCCATGTTCTGGCGAGCCAGCCAGTGTCGGGCGCCGGGCGTCGCGTCCAGCGCCAGCAGTCCCAGGTCCCGGATATGGCCGGGGAAGCCGCTGGAACCGGAGAAGACGCGGATAATGCCGTCCGAGAAGCCGACGATCGCGTCCACGTCCTGCTGGTGTTCATCCAGGTAGGGCCTGAGGGTGTGAAGGTCGGACAGGGGCTGCCCTTGCCGATGGGCCTGCGCGAGGCAGGCACTCAGGCGCATCAGGCCACGCAGCGCCAGATTGAAGCCCTGCCCCGCCACCGGATGCAGTGCATGGGCGGCATTGCCGACCAGCACCACGCCCGGGCGCGCCGGGTCCGGCGCCTGTTCCAGCCCGAGCGCGTAGCTGTGGCGCCGTCCTACCCGTTCAAAGCGGCCCCGACGCCAGCCGAAAAGCCCCTGCAGTTCCTTCAGGAAGGCGCTGTCGTCCAGGGCCATGCGGCGCTCGGCCTCCGCGGCCGGCATGGTCCAGACCAGCGCGTAATCATGGGCCTTGCGGTGCGGGAGCAAAGCCACGGGGCCGTCGTCGGTAAAGCGTTCGTAAGCAACGCCCTCATGGGGGCGCGATGTGGTCACGGTGGCGACCAGGGCGTGCTGGTCGTAGTCCCGGCGCTGGACGCTGAAACCCAGGGTTTCGCGCAGTCCCGAGCGGCCCCCGTCGGCCACCACCAGGAGGTCGCAGTGCCAGTCTTCGGTTGCGCCGTCGCGTTCAATCCGCACCTCGGCGCCCTGTGGTCCACTGCGCGCCGACTGCACGCGGGCCGGACACAGCCACTGAAGGTCGGCAGTGCCCAGGGCCGAGACCAGGTTCAGGCCCAGCCAGGCGTTGTCCACCACATAGCCCATCGCCTCCTGGCCGTGCTCGGCGGCATCCATCCGGGTGGAGCCGAAGCGGCCGCGCTCGGAGACATGGATTCGACGGATCCCCGTGGCACCCTCGGAAATCGCCGGCCACAGGCCCAGGTCCTCGTAGATCAGCCGGGACCCGTAGGCCAGTGCCGTAGCCCGGGCATCGTAGCTGGGCTGGTATTGCTCGTGCGGGGACACATCCGGGGTGATCGGAGCGGATTCAACGACCGCCACGCTCATATCGGGGGCATGACGGGACAATGCCAGCGCCAGGGAGGCGCCGGCCATGCCTCCGCCCACGATCAGGACCTGGCAGTGGTGATTCACCCTTTCCCCTGTCTCAGCCATCGGCCATCAATGCCTCGATATCGGCGATTTCCTTCGGCACCTCAGTGGTCAGGTTCCGGTAACCGTCACGGGTGACAACAATATCGTCCTCGATCCGCACCGCGATCCCACGCCAGCGTTCCTCAACCTGCGTATTGTGCGGACTGATGTACAGGCCCGGCTCAATGGTCATCACCATGCCGGGCTCCTGCACGCGCCAGGCGCCGCCGATCTTGTAGTCGCCCACATCATGCACGTCCATACCCAGCCAGTGGCCGGTGCGGTGCATGAAGAAGTCCCGATAATGGCCCTGCTCCATCACTTCCTCGAGCGTTCCCTTGAGGATGCCCAGATCCAGCAGCCCCTGGCTCAGGATTTCCACTGCGGCTTCGTGGGGCTGATTCCAGTGGTTTTCCGGTTTCACGGCCTCGATGGCCGCCTTCTGGGCGGCCAGGACCACCTCGTACACCGCTTTTTGTTCCGCACTGAACCGGCCGTTTGCAGGGAAGGTCCGGGTGATGTCCGCCGCGTACCCCTGATACTCACAACCGGCGTCAATCAGCACCAGCTCGCCATCCGCCAACACGCCGTTGTTATCAATGTAATGCAGTACGCAGCCGTTGGCACCGCTGCCCACGATGGTGGGATAGGCGGGAAAGGCAGCCCCCTGGTCCCGGAAGTGGTAGAGCAGTTCCGCCTCAAGCTGGTACTCGCGAAGCCCGGGTTGGGCCCGGCGCATGGCGCGGCAATGGGCTTCGGCGCTGATGGTCGCCGCCCGCTCCATTGCCTTGATTTCGGCTCCGCTCTTATAAAGGCGCATGTCGTGCAGGGTATGTTCCAGGGCCACGAACTCCCCCGGGGGGTTGGCGCCACTGCGGACCTTGGAACGGATGCTGTTGATCCACTCCATGACCCGGGCATCAAAGCCCGAGTCGCGGCCGATGGAATAATAGACCCGGGAGCGGCCCTCGATCAGGCCGGGGAGGATGTCGTCGATATCCCCCACCGGGAAGGCATCATCCATTCCGTATTCGGAAACCGCTCCGTCCGGCCCGATCATGGAGCCGTCCCAGAGTTCACGATCCGGGTCCCGCTCGCGGCAGAACAGGACGCTTTCCCCATGCTCGCGCCCCGGGATCAACGCCAGGACGGCATGGGGCTCATCAAAGCCGGTCAGGTAATGGAAGTCACTGTCCTGACGGTAGGGAAACTCGGTATCCCGGCTCCGCGTGCGTTCGGGCGCGGCGGACAGGATTGCGATGCTCTCCGGCGCCATCTGCTCGATCAGACGCTGTCGCCGCTGCGCATACTCCCTGAGTGGAATAATGCGGTCACTGTGTGTTGTTTGCGCATTCATAGACTGGGCTCGTTCAATGCAGGGTTTTCTCGTCCGGCTCGGGCCGGTTGAATTCGGCGAACACGTTCAGTACGCCAATACGTACGTACTCGCTTACTTCCTCGACTTCCCGATCACCGTCCTCGGTGTCGTCGGCATCGTGCTCAACCTGGCTAATGGCCACAAAGTCCCGGATCAGCTCACGGATGTCGTCATCCGCCCGGCTCAGCGCGTCACCCGCCGCCCGGGCCATCCCCTCCAGGAAGCCCCGCACCCAGTTCGAAAGCGCTTCCAGGCGTTGCCCCAGGGGTGCCTGCTCCGGCGGCAGCAGCAGCCGGAAGTCCATGTCTTCCGACTGCAGTGCGGCCAGATTGGCCGCGTAGAACGCGTGCAGCAGCGCCCTTGGGGTTGGCTGGTCCTCAACGGCCTCGGTGAGCAACTGATCGCAGCCCAGATGTTCCAGGGCCAACGCTTCCCATCGGTCCGAGGACAGGCGCTCGCCGGCCGCAAGTTCCCCGGTCAGAAGACCATGCAGTTCGCTGGGATGGTTAATGGCCTCATGACGGACGTGAATGTCCGACCAGAGATCAAAGTCGTAGAGTGTTTCGTGTAGCCGGGCCTGGTCGTTGTCGTCAATATCGCTCATTCGGGAGTCTGCTCCTGTACGCTGCTCGTCGCCCTCAGGGCGCTAGACTAGCATGATGCACAAGGCTGTCGTACCCACAAATTGACCGCTCCACGGGAGCGGCCTATAGTGAATCGCAAGAGGCGATCCCGGAGACGCGTACCATGGAGCAGTCGGAACTGGAAGCGCTGGCCGCGCGCATCGATCAACTGATCGAACGCAACCGCCAGCTCTCCGCAGAAAACGCACGCCTGCGCCAGGCCCAGGAGGAATGGCAGCAGGAGCGCGTGCAGTTAATGCAGAAAAACGACATGGCGCGTCACCGGATTGAAGCCATGATCACCCGCCTCAGATCCCTGGAGCATCACTGATGTCCGAGAAGGAAACGGTTGCCGTCACCATACTGGATAAGGAATACCTGGTCGCCAGCCCTGAAGAGGAAAAAGGCGAGCTGGAACAGTCCGCGCGCTACCTGGATGAAAAAATGCGTGAAATCCGCGGCAGCGGACGCGTCTTCGGAACCGAGCGTATTGCCGTGATGGCCGCGCTCAACATCACCCATGAACTTCTGCAGCGCAGTGACATGCCGGCCTCCGCGGAAGCCACGCTTCATGAAATAAACCGCCGGGTTTCCCGGGCGCTGGAGAATGGCCAGGACGAAACCGGCTGAACACCCGTTGCAAACGCCCCCCATAATCGGCCTATAATCGGAACAGCTCTCTGGGCTGTGCGATTACCGGATGTTGTCCTCGAGCCGATGCATACTTAAAAAGGGGGCCTCTCCCTGGTGATGTGAGCAAGTCCTCCATGCAGAGGAAAGCCTGATTCACCATTCAGCGACCCCCGCCTTGGACTCTAGGGTTCAAGGGCAGAATCCGGAACGGCAGCCCGGGGGGTTTTATACCCTCCGCACCCTGTATTACAGACGAGCAACCTCATGTCCCGCAGTCAAATGAGACGGGAGCTGCGCCAAAGGCGTCGTGAGCTCACCAGGCGCGAGCAGCGCCAGGCATCAAATGCCCTCTGTGACCACCTCAAAGCCAGCGCAGACGTAAAACGAGCGCGCAACCTTGCCCTCTACTGGCCCAATGACGGTGAAATCGATCCACGCCCCTTCCAGGCCATGGCACGCAAGCTCGGCAAGCAGTGCTATCTCCCAGTCCTGCATCCGGTGCACCACAATCGGTTGTGGTTCCTTGAGCTCAATGACAACACCCGCCTTGTCAGCAACCGCTTTGGAATACCGGAACCGGAAATCCGCAGCAACGCGTCACGGCCAGCCTGGGCACTGGACCTGATTCTGATGCCGCTGGTTGGATTCACTGAGAGAGGGGACCGTCTGGGCATGGGAGGCGGCTTCTACGACCGCACCTTTGAGTTCCTGCATCACGCCGCCTGCCACAAACCAAAACTGATCGGCCTGGCACACGAATGCCAGCGCGTGGCAACAATGCCCACGGCGAGCTGGGATATTCCAATGGATGCCATCATCACCGATGGAGGCCAGTATCCAGTTCATCGCCGGAAACGAGCCTCATCGGGACGTGAATAGAGAGGTAGCGTCAGTTACTGCGTGCAATCGTGCCCGGAGTGGTAATCACCCCCGACATCTGCGCAGCTGAGGGTTCGGAACGGTTATCCGAGGCCGCCAGCGAGGTAATCCCGCTGATCAGAAGCCCCACCGCAAATACCATCACCAGAGTTCGAATCACATCGGGTCGGCGATTCATGAGTTGCTTTCTCCTGTCAGAGTCCTGTTTTGTTCTTTTTAAGCGCCTTCAAACGCAGATCATTCAGGGACCTACGAGCTATTCTTCGGACGTTAGGAGAAAGTCTAACAGCAAACGCTATTTTTACAATTTAAAGAAGTTCTGAAATATTAGCGTTTTGTAACGCTCTATTGCCGGAGAACGGATCCCGGTTACTTTCCCAGAAAAAGCCGATAGGCCGGGTCGTCCGCGATCTCTTCATACTCGAATCCGATGTTATCCAGCATGGCTCGAAAATCGGGCATGTCCCCGTCATCAACCTCGGCACCCATAAGCACTCGGCTGTAGGCGGCACCATGGTTACGATAATGAAACATGGAGATATTCCAACGGCTGCCCAGTGACATCAGGAATCCGATCAGCGCACCGGGGCGCTCCGGGAAGGTGAACTGGAACACCTTTTCATTGGTTACCGAAGGCGCATGGCCCCCGACCATGTGACGGATATGCTGCTTGGCCAGATCATTGTCCGTCAGGTCAAGCACCGGGTACTCCAGATCCTCCAGTTCCGTGACCAGCTCATTGCGGCCAAGCCCACCGGACTGGATCTTCACCCCCACGAAGATATGCGCCTCTTCCGGGGATGAGTAGCGGTAATTGAACTCGGTAATGCTGCGCTTGTGCAGCGCCTGGATGAACTTGCGGAAGCTGCCGGGCCGCTCCGGAATGGTCACCGCAAGGATCGCCTCGCGCTGCTCCCCCACCTCGGTGCGCTCGGAGATATAGCGCAGCCGCTCAAAATTCATGTTCGCGCCGCTGAGCACGCTGATCAGGTTCACGTCCTCAACGCCTTCGCGCTGGATATATTTCTTCATACCAGCAACGGAAAGCGCTCCGGCCGGCTCCTGGATGGAGCGGGTGTCCTCGAAAACGTCCTTGATGCCCGCGCAGATCTCGTCAGTAGTCACAGTGATCACCTCGTCGACGTGATCCTTGCAGATATCCCAGGTGTGTTGCCCGATCTGCTTCACCGCCACGCCGTCCGCAAAGATCCCAACCTGGGGCAGGACGACCCGCTCCCCTGCCTTGAGTGCCTCGGACAGGCAGGCGGAATCCTCGGGCTCGACACCGATAACCCGTGTCTCCGGGCGCAGATACTTTATATAGGCCGCCATACCGGCAATCAGACCACCGCCGCCCACAGGAATGAACACCGCATGGATCGGCTTGGTGAACTGCCAGAGCAGCTCCATGGCCACGGTCCCCTGCCCCGCGATGGTGTCCGGATCGTCGTAGGGGTGGATATAGGTGTAGCCGAAGGTCTCGATCTGCTCCTGGGCATAGGCCGCCGCCTCGTCAAAGGCATCACCGATCAGCACCACTTCCGCGCCACTGTCCCGCACGGAATTCACCTTGATCTCAGGGGTGGTGCGGGGCATCACGATGGTGGCATGAATGCCCAGCCGCGTCGCTGCCAATGCCACGCCCTGGGCATGGTTACCAGCGGAGGCGGCGATAACGCCCTTCGCCTTCTGCTCCTCAGTCAGCTGGGAAATCTTGTTGTAGGCCCCACGCAACTTGAACGAGAAAACGGGCTGCAGATCTTCCCGCTTGAAGAAAATATTGTTCCCGAAGCGGCGCGTCAGATTACGGGCTTGAGTGACGGGCGATTCAATCGCCACCTCGTAGACGCGCGCGTCGAGAATTTTCTTGATGTATCGCTCAGGCATGACGGAGGCTCTTATCTACGACTAAAGAAAGCCTCTCAGTGTAAGGATCAGGCGGGCGCGACGTCCATGTTTAATCCCGCCATTTGCGGCCGGAGCCGCGAAAATGGCGGGAAACTGCGTCACAGGGTTTCGCTTAACATGTAATCAACAGCGTTTTTGACTTCTTTCTCGGAGCAGTCAGAGCATGTGCCCATGGGCGGCATGGCACGGATGCCATTGATGGAGTTCTCGTACAGGGTTTCCTTGCCCTTATCGAGGCGATCACCCCAGCTTTCAGCGTCCCCGAGTTTGGGGGCACCGGCAGCACCGGTATCATGGCAGGCCGTACAGTTACTGGAATACACTTCTTCGCCGGAACGCTCCGCAAACGCCGTGGTTGCCGCTCCCATCAGGAGAACCGCGCCCAGGGTTGCGATCGGTTTGAGGGTTGCTTTCATACGAGCTCCTTTATTTTTCATCAGTTATATGCACTATCTGCTTTTCTACATCCTATACCACCGGTTGTTCAAGTACATTGATGTACCTCAACAACGTCCTCATAGGTTGTCCAGCCGAACCGCAGCGAATCACCCGTCATTCAGCTGATGCTTTCTGAGTCTGTACAGAAAGGTATCACGGGTCACCCCGAGAAGCTCAGCGGCCCTGCTGCGATTCCCACCGGCGCGCTTGAGCGCCTGCTGCATCAGATCAATCTCCACGTTCTCAAGACTAACCCCCTCGGGCGGTAATTGCATCCCCAGCTGAGCCTCCGGGGCGCGTGCATCGGCAAGCCACGCATCAGGTATGTCTGCAGACTGAATCGCCCGCCCCGCCATCAGCACCACACAACGCTCAACCAGGTTTCTCAGCTCACGCACATTCCCGGGCCACTCATATCGGACAAGCCTTTTCAGGGCGCTCTGCGCAAAACGCGGTGACGCTACACCGTGTTTACCCGCGAGCTCCTCAGCAAAGTGCTCTATCAACAGTCGAATATCGCCATTGCGCTCCCTCAGAGGTGGCAGCGCCAGTGGTATCACATTGAGGCGATAATAGAGATCGGAACGGAAACGTCCCTGAGAGGCCAGTGCTGACAGATCCTGGTGAGTGGCGGCCAGGACTCGCACGTCCAGGGTTTCAGGCTGTCCCGACCCAAGACGCTGGCATTCGCCCTGCTCCAGAAAACGCAACAGCTTGCCCTGACCCGCCAGGGAAAGCTCCGCAATTTCATCCAGGAACAGCGTCCCGCCCTGCGCCTGATGGACGAATCCGGGCGCATCCCTGTCGGCACCGGTAAAAGCCCCCTTCCAGTAACCAAAAAGCTCGGCCTCCACGAGCTCCGATGGCAGAGCTGCACAGTTTACCGGAACCCAGGGCCCGGCATGGCGACGACTTGACTGATGGACGCCGCGTGCAAGCAACTCCTTTCCGGTACCGCTTTCTCCGGTTATAAGCACTGTCGCATCCGTGGCGGCGACCAGGGATGCAGAGCGCAGAACAGTCTGGAGCGCTGGTGAATCGCCCCCCAGAAGCGGAAAAGAATGACTACTGAACATCGTCACCATCCTGACAAAGACCCGTTAAACGCCACACTGGCCTGAACCCTGTCACTGACCCGGGCCGAGGGCCAGGGGTACAAGAGCCAGAAGCATAATCGACACTCCGGCAACCTGCCGGAAAAGCGGGCTGCTCATGACACGGCTCACACGGTCTGCCATGAAACCCACCAGAAGCAGTGTCGGAATGGTTCCCAGCCCGAAAAACAACATAACGCCCATGCCCTGCCACATCGAGCCCGTGCTCAGGCTAAACACCAATGCCGAATACACCAGGCCACAGGGCAGCCAGCCCCAGACAAGACCAAAGCCAAGGGCCTGGGGCAGCGAACGCACCGGCAAAAGACGGCGCCCTATCGGCTCCAGCCGCGCCCACAACGGGCGCCCCATGGACTCAACCCAGGCAAAGCGGGGAAACCAGCCGCCAATGTAGAATCCCAACAGAACCAGAAAAACCGTGCCTACGCCGCGCATCAGCAGGGCACCGCCAGGGCCCGCGAACTCCTGGAAAACCGCTGCACCTCCGGCCACCAGCCCACCCGCCAGCACGTAACTGCTGATCCGCCCCAAGTGGTAATGCAGGCTGAACAGCACAAACTGCGCACGGTTCTGGCGGATCCCCGGCGCCAGGCTGTAGGTCAGGGCACCGACAATGCCGCCACACATGCCGACACAGTGGGTGCTGCTTACCACCCCGAGCACAAACGCCGTTGTCCAATCTGTCCACCACATCCTACACAGCTCCCGCGGATGGGCACTTAAGGAATATCAACAGCTGTGTGAAATGCCGCGACCACTGTGGCATTTCACACAACCCGCCTCCGTCGCTTTCAGGGCTCGCGGCCGGGAAAATCTGAACTCTCCTCTGTTTACAAGAGGTTAGGAACCCCAAAAAGCATATTGCAAACCTGGTGCGCCTTTTGCTCTCCATGACGCATGAACTTTTTTTCACCGCTAATGGAGCTCCCGATGATACAGAAGCCTTCAGGAAGGCGCACCACATCCCTGGTGACAGCCACCCTGCTCATGGGCGCCACAGCCGCAAGTGCCCAGAACATGACTCTGGACCCCCTCGTGGTTACAACCTCCTCCATGGACACACCCCATGAGGTCACAACCGATCCCCGACAACCGCATGCCTCACTTCCCGCCCAGGATGGAGGCGCCTACCTGGAATCGGTCACTGGCTTCAATGTCAGCCGCAAGGGCGGAACCAGTGGCGAGCCGGTCCTGCGAGGCCTGGGCGGTTCCAGGCTCAACATTTCGGTGAATGGGGGTGCCATACCTGGCGGATGCCCAAGCCGCATGGACCCGCCGACGGCCTATATATTCCCCCAGTCCTATGACCGGGTCAGCATCACCAAAGGACCCCAGAGTGTCCGTTACGGCCCTGCCACAGCGGGAAGCGTTCGGTTTGAGCGTGACACACCGGACTTCTCAGAACCCACAACCAATGGGTTCGCAAGTTTCACGGCCGGCAGCCACGCACGGAATGACATGGCCACCGACATCACCACCGGGGATGAGAATGGCTATGCCCGCTTCATCGGGACCCTCTCCGCACAGGACGATTATGAGGACGGTGGCGGTGAATCCGTCCATTCCGAGCACGAACGCTGGAGCACGAGCGCCATCGCAGGCTGGACGCCCGGCGAGGATAGCGAGCTTGAGCTCAGTTACGACCGCAGTAACGCCGAAGCCGCCTACGACGACCGCCGGATGGATGGCACCGATTTTGATCGAACCAGCTACCGGCTGTCCGGAGCCCAGGACAACCTTACCGGCTGGCTCACCCGGATCGAGGCCAACTTCTATTACAACAACATTGACCATGTCATGGACAATTTCCGCCTGAGGGATCCGGGCATGATGACCATGGCCCGTGTTTTGGAACGCACTACCATGGGTGGTCGCGTGAGCGCCGACATAGACCTGTTCTCCCGGACTGACATCCATGCCGGACTGGACTTTTCCACCAACGAGCATGCCGACAGCGGCCCTATTATGGAAATGGGCAGCCCCCTGGCTGGCGCCAATTTTCGGGGCGCCGCGACTCCGGAGACGGCCGAGTTTTCCGATATGGGTCTTTTTGCGGACATGGAGCGGCAAGTGGGCGACAATTCATGGCTGACCCTGGGCGTGCGCGGCGATTACCACGAGGCCGAGGCACTGCTTGCGGACTATGGGGGCGCCCCCGAGGGTGAAACCGACTACCGCACCCAGTGGAGCAGCTTTGGCCGCTACGAAGTGGCGCTGCAGGATCTACCCATCAATCTTTATGCGGGGCTGGGGCGCTCCGAGCGCGCGCCGGATTTCTGGGAGCGTGACAGGGACTTCGGCATCGGCAACGAGACCCTTACCCAGGTGGATACCGGCATCTCGCTGAGCCACAAGCAGGTTGAAGGCAGCATTGCTGTATTCTACGGGCAATACGATGACTACATCCTGATCACCGACGGTGGCGATAATGCCCGTAACGTGGATGCAATCACGCGGGGCGTTGAGGCCGATATTGCTGTCTCACTGACGCCTGCGCTGACCTTTAATTCAACCCTTGCCTATACCCGCAGCACCAATGACACCGACAACGAACCACTGGCGCAGACACCGCCACTGGAAGGCACCCTGGGACTGGATTACGAGAGCGGCGGCTACTCAGCGGGTATGCTCTGGCGCGGCGTCGCCCGCCAGGACCGGATCGATGCGGGCAATGGCACCATCTACAGCCTGGATACCCGGGAAACACCCGGATTCGCAACCTTCTCACTGCATGCCGGCATGCGCATCTTTGCGCAGAGCCGACTGAGCGCCGGCGTTGATAACCTCTTTGATCGCCGTTACGCGGAACACATCCAGCAGGGGGCCGCAGACCTCGGCGCCAGCAGCAACCCAATCAATGAACCCGGCCGTATTCTCTGGGCGAATATCACGACCGAGTTCTAACGCTTATCTCTCGCCTCTCTCGAGAGTTGCCGGTCCTTCGGGGCCGGCTTTTTTATGTCCAACCACTTAACAGACCCGCCACAGCCGGGTAGCCTTTAAACGCATTCAAAATGAATCAGGAGGCACGGTGAGCCCATCGAATGACACGCTGGAAATCCACACCAAGCGCGACGTCAAGGCAACGACAATCTGGCTCCATGGTCAGGGAACCAGTTCGGAAGACCTGACTCCGGTACTCAAGAATCTAACTGATTCGCGGAAACTTGGACTCCGCTACCTGGCTCCGAACGCACCGATGCGCTTACTCAAAGCCAACGGCAACCGGCCGGGTCGGGCCTGGTATGACATGGCTGCGCCCAATTCAGACGAGCCGGACACGGAAAGCCTGGAGGAGACCCACAGCCGCCTGCTCGAGCTGCTCGATGCTGAACGACAGGACATGCCCGCCAGCAGGACCATTCTGGCCGGCTTCTCCCAGGGCGGCGCCATGGCGCTGTATACAGGCCTGCAATACCCGCACCGGCTGGCAGGAGTTATGGTCCTGTCCGGCGAACTCCTATACCCGAGAGACATCAGTGAACGGATTCATCCGGCGAACGCGCAAACCCCCATCCTGATGATCCACGGCACGGAGGACGAGCTGATCCCGGTTGAAGAAGCCCGGGAAAACCGAGACCGGCTACGCAGCCTCGGGCTCCCTGTAGACTGGCACGAGCTGCCACTCGGCCACGAAATCAGCATGGATACTGTCGGGATCATTGACCCGTGGATACAGGCCCGCCTGAAAGCGGAAGGTGTTACCGCGGACCAGGACGGCTAGTTGGGGTCGTAATCAGTCGTTGTCGGTGGTGCCGGCTCCGGCACCGCCGCGAGAGGCGTCACTGGATTCCACCAGAATACGCGCGGACAGTTCCTTGAGACGGGCCCAGACCTGATCGTCCACGTCGATGCCCTGGGCCAGCGTTTGCTTTCGGCACTCCAACAGATCGGACTCGCTATGTTTCGCGATCATGTCGTATTGATAGTCCGAACGCATGGCGGGCATCAGGCCCGTATGGTTCGTCAGCACCAGGGTGATGGCGTCGTTGGGCTCAGTCTCCTCAGGGACCTCCTGAACCGCATAGACCCGGATTTCCGGAACGGTGCTGTTGCTGCGAAAACAGACCACTTGTTCGGTGAGCGGCGCATGGGCGTTGCGCCAGAAGGCGGTGACGTTCATTCCACGCCCTGCCAGGCGTGACAGGTAACCCATGATCAGTTGCCGGTTATGGCAATGGCGTATTTTGACCACTGCCAGGCCGCGGGCCCTGGCCTTGGCAAAGCCCAGTTCAACGGCCAGGCTCGAACTTCTGAGTACGCTCTGGCCATGACCGTCCAGAACTGCCAGGTCGCCATCCTGATACAACACATCGGGCGGCACCTCAGAGTCCTCATTCAGCAGGTAATTCAGGCCACGGTTCAACGCCTCGAGCCCGCCCAGCCGGTAGCCCTGCATCCAGGCCACCATGTCGGCGGCGTCGCCCGCGTCACCTTCCTCGAATCCCATGCCTTCAAATACCTTGCGGCAAAGGCCCTTCAATTCGTTGTGGGATACCTTCATTCAGGCGCCTCCCCGACCGTCGATTGACGAACGTCTATGGCTTGCGGTTCCAGCGGGAAGCTCCAGTCATCGAAATCCGCCAGGTTCGCCGGCTCGGCGTTCAGCTCTTCCACCAGAGGCGCGCCCTGGAACAGGGTCATGCGAACCCAGCGGTCGGATTTGGGGTCAAACCGGCCGGCTCCGAAAAATGACAGCTTGGCTCGCAGCAGGTGCATGGGTTTCAGGTCCCGGTGCCACAGGTTGGCGCGTATTTCACCGTAAGGCGTTTCCGCCATGGCCTGGATGCGGCGCACGATCTCTTTATGGCGGGGCTGTTGCATCAGAAATTCAACAACAAGGGCTCTGGGATAGTCCGCCAGATAGTCGCAAATCGCGTCGTGGGCCCGCTGGACCCGGGGCGCTATGGCCAGAAGCATTTCTTTTTCGGCCCCCGGCTCCTCATGGCGAACCCCCAGGCGAGGCTCTTCTTTTTCGATGGATCGGTACCAGAACCAGTAGCAGGCCTCCCGGGTGCTGAAGTCGTACTCCAGGGCCCAGTCATAGTGAGTGTCGATCAACTGTTTCAGTCGAACCAGGGGCATGTCCGGGACCAGCTCCACCTTCTCATCCGCGCTCATTTGATCTTCGAAAGGCTCGACCACGGCCGGGTAGAGTTCCATCAGCAGGGTGTTGACCAGCTCCTGGGTTTCCAGTTGCAGGGTGCGCTCCGCCCAGGCCGTCAGCTGTTGCCACAGATCGGTGTCCAGGGGCACGGTTTCAAGCCAGTTCAGCACCTCCGGCAGGGAGGCAACGGTTTCACGGTTGCGCTCCTGCTGGGCCCTGTCTTCGGTAACCGTTTGCGACAGGTGTTGCATCGCCCGCCGGGTCAACTCAATCAGGCGCCAGCGGTCGGCTTCCGTAGGCACCTGATCCAGCACCCTGGCGAGCGCACTCTCGCGGGAAAGAATCCACTGCTGGATCAGCTGCGGGTGATTGATCAAAAAGGGTGCCATGCCCAGGCCCGTGGAATTGCCGATGCCCAGGTACCGGCGCAGGGTTGTGTTCATGGCGACGGCGTTTTCCGGCGAGCGTGCCCGGGCAATGTGCTCGACCTGCTCGATAGAGAAATGCCGCAGCAGGTAGACTGCGAACATCTGTACCGAGAAGGGTCGGCTAAAATCCCGGCCGCCCTGAAGTCGGGCATAATCCGCAATTCCAAACTTGCCGTTGCCGTAAACCGCCGTTGTGCGATACAGATAGCCGACTCTGGTCAGCCAGGCCGGTTCGGGCTGGCGGCCTTCGGCCAGGGCATCCACAAATCCCGCGAAATTCCGCAGGCTCTTGTTTGCCCTGGACAACACCAGCACTCGGGGATCCTGGCGGCCCGCTTCCTGCAAGGGCAGATTGGCGGCCATCTGGTCAAGAAGCTCGTCGTTCAGTTCACCCTCTACCACGCCGAAGGTGACGTCCCAGGCTTCGGCGATCACCCGGTCGGAGCGGGCGCTGTCTTCGAGGGGTTGTGAAAAGAAGACCCCGTGGTAGCGCCCGTTGGGGGTCTGCAGTCGGTAAACAGCGGTACCGTGACCCTGGGCGTCAAGATCAAATCGCGTGCAGCTTATCTGCCAGCGCTGGCGCGCCATCTGGCGAACCAGGGTGCGCACAAAACTCAGGCGGGAAGCGTGCAGGCTGCCCAGACGCTCCAGCTGCATAACCTGTCCGGCCGGCCTCAAATGAAGACCACCGGCCGGGTTGATGCTGTTCTCACGCATCTTCCACGATCCTTGGTTGATCGATGATGGCGTTAACGCCCTTGTGGCACGGTAGCGCGCTCAAGAAGTTCGACCCAATTCCGACCCATAATGCGTTCAACACTGTCATCATCGAATCCCCGCTCTCTCAGTCCCTGAATCAAGTTGGGGAAGTCCCGGTTGTCCCGGAGCCAGGAGAGGGGGCTGGGCCAGCCTGCATTGCTTTGACTGCCTTCGCCGTAGTCCATCTGCTTTGACCAGCGGCCGTTGCGCATCCACTCAAGAATCGAAGTGGGTTGGTCCTGGCACAGGTCGGTGCCGATGGCGATGTGCTCGATGCCCATCAGGTCGGCGGTATTGGCAATCATGTCGCAGTAGTCTTCCAGGGTGCAGTCCGAACCATTCTTCAGATGGAAGGGATAGGCCGAGAAGCCGAGCAGGCCATCGCATTCGGCGATGGCCCTGAGCACTTTGTCCGACTTGTTCCGCCTGGCCGGATGGAAGCTGTTGGGATTGGCATGGGAGATAATCACCGGGCGCTGTGACAGCTCGATGGCCTCAAGTGTCGACCGCTCAGCGCTGTGGGACATATCAATCACCATTCCGACCCGGTTCATTTCGGCAATGACCTGGCGGCCGAAGCGGGTAATGCCGCTGTCTTCAGCTTCGTAGCAACCACAGGCCAGAAGACTCTGGTTGTTGTAGGTAAGCTGCATGATCAACAGACCCAGTTGGCGCATGATTGCCACCAGATCAATGTCGTCTTCAATGGGTGAGCAATTCTGGGCCCCCAGAAAGATGCCGGTCTTGCCGGCGTGGCGCGCTCGTTCGATATCCCCGGCTTCACGCACTGGCATGATCAGGTCAGAGAAGTCCTCGAAACGCCGGTTCCACTCGCCGAGACGCTGAAGTGTCTCCCTGCAAGTCTCGTGATACACCAGCGTGGCGTGAACCGCGTCAACGCCGCCCTCGCGCATTTGCTGGAAGATTTCCCGTGACCAGTTGGAGTACTGCAGGCCATCGACGGTGAGCAGATCCCTCGACATGACGTTCCCCCTTAGGCCTTGACGTAGCAGGTTTTGACGGTGGTATAGAATTCTCGGGCATAGCGTCCCTGTTCCCTGGGGCCGAAACTGGAATTCTTGCGACCACCGAAAGGCACGTGATAATCCGTGCCAGCTGTCGCCAGGTTCACCATTGCGCAGCCGGTTTCGGCGCGCGCCTTGAAATCGCTGGCAAGCTTGAGTGATTGGGTGATGATGCCCCCGGTCAGGCCATACTGGGTATCGTTCAGGGTCGTCAGGGCTTCTTCGTAATCGCGCACCTTGATCACGCAGGCAATGGGGCCGAAGGCCTCTTCCCGATTGATTTCCATGTCGTTACGGGTATCCACGAACAGGGCGGGAGACTGGTAGAAACCTTCCGTATCGCGCTGGAGGCGTTCGCCGCCAAAGGCGAGGGTGGCGCCCTCGGCCTTGGCCTTTTCGATCCACGCCAGGTTCGATTCCAGCTGGCGCGAATCCACAACCGGCCCTATAACCACCCCCGGCTCCAACGCATGGCCTACACGGGCGTTTTCGAGCTTGGCCAGAAGCTTTTGCACAAACAGATCGTGAACCTCGTCGACCACGATCAGGCGCGAACTGGCCGTGCATTTCTGGCCAGTGCCTGAGTAGGCGCCGGCGAAAGCGGCATCCACCGCCAGGTCCAGGTCTGCGTCGGCCGCCACGATGAGCGCGTTCTTGGACCCCATTTCCAGCTGGCACTTAACCAGATTGGCGGCGGTGGCGCCGGCGACGCGGCGACCTACTTCAAGCGAGCCGGTGAAGCTGACGGCATCGATATCCGGACTGTGGGTGAGTGTGTCGCCGATGCTGCTGCCCGAGCCCAGAATCAGGTTGAACGTACCGCCAGGCAGACCCTGTCGGCTGAGAATTTCGGTAAGCGCCCAGGCGCTTGCCGGCACTGGATTGGCCGGCTTGAATACGACCGCATTGCCGAAGGCCAGGGCTGGCGCGATCTTCCATACGGCCGTTGCCATGGGGAAGTTCCAGGGACTGATGATGGCAACGACGCCGACCGGATCGCGACGGGTCTCCACCTCAACGCCGGGCCTCACGGAGTCGACTCTGTCGTCAATCTGGCGCAGCACTTCGGCGGCGTAATACTGAAAAAACTGACCGGAGCGGTAAACTTCCCCGGCGCCTTCCGCCAGCGGTTTACCCTCTTCCCGTGACAGCAACTGCCCCAATTCGTCCTTACGCTGAATCAGCTCGTTGCCAACCGCCATCAGGATGCTGTAACGCTGCTCCAGTCCGGTTTTACCCCATGCGGTCTGGCCGCGACGGGCTGCGGCTATAGCCTCATGGACCTGCTCTTTGCTGGCCTGAGCGTATTCGCCAATAACGTCGCTGGTGTCCGAGGGGCTGATGTTGGCCAGGGTGCTGGTGCCCTCAACCCAGGCGCCGTCAATGTAGAGTGGGAACTGTTGTGGCATGGGAATCTCCAGGAAGTGATTGTTTAAACCATCCTAAGAGACAAGAAAAAATAAGTATAATAAATTAAAGAGACTAATTGATTAGTAAATATTATCACCACTTTTCCGGAGGCTGCCGTGCTGCCTGAATTGAAAATTCAGTGGTTGCGTTACGCGATCACCATATTGGATGAAGGCGGATTTCACTCCGCCTCACGTCGACTGCACCGGAGTCAGCCGGCACTTTCCATGGCGATTAAGGAGTTAGAGCGGCACCTGGGCCAGCCCCTTTTTGAGAAAGGCGGCCGGGCCGAGCTAACGCCTTTCGGCGCTTATTGCCTGCCGCGTTTCCGGGAACTGATCGCTCAGCATGACCGCTTGAGCCGGGAGATTGTCGCGCACCGGGACAAACGATCGGGGCAGATTGAGGTTGCGGTTGTGCCCTCGGTAGCCAACCGCATCATGCCGGCGATTCTGGCGGATTTCATTGCCTCCCACCCAAACCTCAAGGTCAGCTTGCATGACGGTCCGGCCGACTACGTACATCATCTGGTTCGCGCCAATGAAGTGGATCTGGCGGTAAGCAGTCTTTCACAAGCGGACGACGACCTGGATTTCACGCCCCTGATGCATGACGACATCGGCGTTGTCTGTCGCGACGATCATGCGTTGGCCGGGCGGGAAAGCCTGAACTGGAAAGAACTGCAGGGGCAGTCCCTCATTCGTAACGGCACGTCGAGATTGCTCGAGGATACAGAGGCGGAACCCCTGCTTGGGCAGAGCGCGTTTTTTATTTCCAACATGATTTCACTCACCGCCATGCTGGAGGCCGGTGTCGGAATCACCACCTTGCCACGCCTGGCTTTTCCACAGGAACATCAACGCCTGCGCTTCATTCCGCTCGCTGACCCCCATGTGGAGCGCCAGATCGGTTTGCTCAGGCGCGCGGGCCAGAGTCTTTCTCCGGCAGCGCAGGCCATGGAATCGTTTATCCGAAGGGCGTTCGAACAAATCTAGTACGCTGGCATTAACCAGTCGCTACTCGGCTCATGGCCGGCCTTGAGCCCTTTCTCGTAGCCTTCGGTGAAACAGGCAACGATCTCGCGCAAAGCCTCCTCGGTGTTCCGGTAGCGGGGGCTTTCCGGGACCGCCGGTTCTTTCATCCCGGGCGCCTGCAGATAGTAATTCTGGTCGGCCTCCACCCAATCGCCGTTCACCCCTTCGAAAATCCAGATCCGGATAGTGGTCATAATGCCCTCCAGCCGGAAATCATACTCGGCAATAAATCGCCTCGCCCCGACAATCCCGGGTTGATCAAAAACCGCTTCAGCACCACCACCGTTGTCACTCATGCCACTACCCCATCATTTGTCAGAAAGTTCCTGCCAGCTATATTAGTTCAGATCAAAGGATTCAATTCTTGGCTTAGATCAATGATCCCGAGATCGTTCAGTGTCAATGTAAGCAACCAGAACATGACCGTCTTCGGAGCCCGTTCCCTATGATGTTCCAGCGCCTTTTGCCGTATTTCCTTCTGGGCCTGGTCGCGACCTTCCTTCCATTCCATGCCGCTGCTGAGATCAATCAGGATGCGGTTGATGACTTCTTCCCCGATGCCGACCGCACCGAGGCCATGCCGGACGAACCACCCGCTACCGGAGTCTACCGTGACGGCGAACTGATCGGGCTGGTTTTTGAGACCGTCCACTACGCCCCCATTCCCGCCTACTCCGGCAAACCCGTGAACATGCGGATCGGGCTGAACAGCGACGGCGAGCTGGTCGGAGGGGAAATACTCGAACACTCGGAACCCATTGTCCTGACCGGGATTCCGGAATCGAAAATGGACGCCTTTGTTGACCAGTACATTGGCAAGTCCATCCATGACCGCATGCGGGTGGGGCTGTCATCACGCAAGCGTGAGGGCTACGACTATGTGGACGCCGTGTCCGGGGCCACGGTAACCGTTGTGGTCATGGGCGATACCATCATGCGTGCGGCCCGCAAGGCCGCGGTTACCCATGGACTGGTTGAGGAGGATGCCGTAGACACCCGCGAGCCAGCCACGGTGAAGGCGGATATGTACCAGCAGGCCGACTGGGACGCCCTGCGGGAGAAGGGCGCCATCAGCAAGCTGCACCTGACCCGCGGTGAGGTGGACGATGCCTTCGAGGGCACCGAAGCGGACGATGTGGACACAGCCCCTGAAGGCGGCCGTGACGACACCTTCATCAACCTTTACGCCACCTACCTGAACACGCCGACGACCGGCCGCAACCTGCTGGGCCAGGAACACTACCAGCAGCTGATGGACCGGCTCGACGAAGGCGAGCACGCCATCATGCTGATGGCCGATGGCCGTTACTCCTTCAAGGGCACGGGCTTTGTGCGTGGCGGCATCTTCGACCGCTTCCAGATCAACCAGAAGGACGCTTCGATCCAGTTCCGGGACACGGACCTGGTCCGGGCACCGGATTTCGTCCTTGACGACATGCCCCCCATCTCGGAAAAGGACATTTTCATTGTTCGCGAGCTGAACCAGTTTGACCCCGCCGCGCCCTGGGAATTGCAGCTCCGGGTCCGGCGCCAGTACGGGGCACTGGACTCCACATTCGTCAACTTCACCCTCGATCATAAGCCGGTGGAGGAATGGTTCAACATTCCCGAACGCAGGGCGCTCAGCGACGACAGCGACCAGCCGCTCTGGGTAACCGTCTGGGAGGATCGTACGATTCAGATCGGGATTCTCGGGGCAGGCCTTGGTGTGCTCGTCTTCATCCTGCTGTTCCAGGACTGGCTCGCCAAACGTCCGCGCCTGCTGCATCCGCTGCGCATCGGTTTCCTGGTCTACACCGTGTTCTTCATCGGTTGGTACGCCCTGGCCCAGCTCTCGGTGGTCAATATCTTCACCTTCACCAATGCCCTGTTCACCGACTTCAGCTGGTCCACCTTCCTGATGGACCCGATGATGTTCATCATGTGGAGCTTCGTGGCAGCCACACTGCTGTTCTGGGGCCGGGGCGTGTTCTGTGGCTGGCTCTGTCCCTTCGGTGCCATGCAGGAGCTCATCAACCTGGCGGCACGCAAGCTCAAGGTGCCCCAGTTCGATGTACCTTTCGCCATCCATGAGCGACTCTGGGCCCTGAAATACCTGATCCTGCTGGTGCTCTTTGGTATTTCGCTGCAGTCACTGGGTGCCGCGGAATACTACTCGGAAGTGGAACCCTTCAAGACCGCCGTAACCATGCGCTGGCAGCGCGAGTGGGGCTTTGTCCTCTATGCCGCCCTGCTGCTGGTGATCGGTATCTTCAACCACAAGTTCTACTGCCGCTATGTCTGCCCGCTGGGCGCCGGCCTGGCCATTCCGGCCCGAATCCGGCTGTTTGACTGGCTCAAGCGGCACAAGGAGTGCGGGTCCCCCTGCCAGATCTGCGCCAATGAATGTGAGATCCAGGCGATCCACCCGGATGGCCGTATCAACCCCAACGAATGCCATTACTGCCTGGACTGCCAGGTCACCTACTGGAACGACCAGAAGTGTCCGCCGATGATCCAGAAGCGCAAGAAGCGCGAGAAGATGGCCCGCACGGACGCCAGTGACAGCAAGAATAACGCAAGAAAAATACCCGCTGTGGAAGTAAACAGCTAGGTATCCCAAAATCAGAGAGAGGCAAGGGAGACGACGTCATGACAAGGCGCAAAAACGAGCAGAATGACAATAACAACACTGAGGAAGTCGCCAACCCCGGAAGACGCTCATTCCTGGGCGCAACTGCAACGGTGGGCGCACTGGGGGTAACCGGCGGCACCGGCACAGCCCTGATGATGGGCGGCTCCAGTGATGCGGAGGCGGCCGAGGGTGCCCAGAGCACCAATGTGGCGCCGGGTCAGCTGGATGACTATTACGGCTTCTGGAGCGGTGGCCATTCCGGGGAAGTCCGGGTCTTCGGCGTGCCGTCCATGCGCGAGATCATGCGCATCCCGGTATTCAACCACTGCAGCGCCACTGGCTGGGGGATGACCAACGAATCCAAGCGGATCATGGGCGACACCCACAAGTACACCAACGGCGATGCGCACCACCCGCACCTGAGCTACACCGACGGCAGCCACGATGGCCGCTACCTCTACATCAACGACAAGGCGAACTCGCGCGTCGCCCGTATCCGCCTGGACATCTTCAAGCCGGATGCCATGGTCACCATCCCCAACATCCAGGCGGTTCACGGCCTGAGGCTGCAGAAGGCCCCCAAGACAGGCTATGTCTTCGCCAATGGCGAATTCCCCATCCCCCAGCCCAACGATGGCCGGGACCTTGAGAACACAGACAAGTACTGGACGCTCTGGACCGCCGTTGACGGGGAAACCATGGAAGTCGCGTGGCAGGTCATGGTCGACGGCAACCTCGACAACATGGATGCCGACTACACCGGCAAGTACGCGGCAGCCACCTGCTACAACTCGGAAAAGGCGACCACGCTTTCCGGCATGCAGCGCGCCGAGCGCGACTGGGTCGTGGTGTTCAACATTGAACGTATTGAGCAGGCGGTCAAGAACGGTGACTACACCACCATCGGCGATTCTGACGTTCCGATCGTCGATGGCCGGCATGGCTCCGACGTAACCCGCTATGTGCCCGTGGCGAAGAACCCGCACGGCTGCAACACCTCAACCGACGGCAAGTACTTCATCTGCGCGGGCAAGCTCTCGCCCACGGTCAGCATGATCGAGATCAGCAAGCTCGATGACCTCTTTGCCGGCAACCTTGAGAACGAGCGTGACGTGATCGCCGCCGAACCGGAACTCGGGCTCGGGCCGCTGCACACCACTTACGATGGGCGCGGCAATGCCTATACCACACTGTTCATCGACAGCCAGATCGTGAAGTGGGACATGGAGAAGGCGGTCCGCCACTACAACGGCGAGGATGTAAACTACATCATCCAGAAGCTGGATGTGCACTACCAGCCGGGCCACAACCACGCCACCCTGGCGGAGTCCAAGGACGCGGACGGCAAGTGGCTGTTCTCGCTGAACAAGTTCTCGAAGGACCGCTTCCTGCCCGTGGGTCCGCTACACCCGGAAAACGACCAGATGATCGATATTTCCGGCGAGGAGATGAAGCTGGTCCACGACACGCCCACCTTCGCCGAACCCCACGACACCGTTATCGTGTCCCGGGATATGATCAACACCAAACAGGTGTGGGAACGTGACGATCCCTTCTTCGCCGAAACCATCAAGATGGCCGAGGAAGACGGCATCAACGTCGACAGCGATAACAAGGTGATCCGCGATGGGAACAAGGTGCGGGTTTATATGACTTCGGTTGCACCGATCTACGGCATTACCGAGTTCAAGGTGAAGTCCGGCGACGAAGTCACGGTGGTGATTACCAACCTGGATTCAGTTGAGGATGTCAGCCACGGTTTCTGTATGATCGGCCATGGCGCCGTCATGGAAGTCAGTCCGCAGCAGACCGCCTCCGTGACTTTCACGGCCGGCGCCCCGGGTGTGCACTGGTACTACTGCAACTGGTTCTGCCATGCGTTGCACATGGAAATGTCAGGTCGCATGCTGGTTGAACCCGCGGACGCCTGATCCGCCCTTGGACGACCGGACACACCCGTGTCCGGTCCCCCTCTTATTGACGGTGGCAATCTTGAGCCGACTAACATGGCCTATAGCACTGCTTCTGCTTGTGGCATTAATCCCTGCCCGGGCCTTGGCAGATATCGAACCCGGACTACTCACCGAAGCACTCGACAAAGCAGCCCACGGTGATGTACTTGAACTTGATCCCGGCCTCTACAAAGGCAACTTTCGAATTGATAAACCAGTAACCCTTCGGGGCAGCCCCGGAACCATCATTGACGGCAATGGCCAGGGAACGCCGCTGACCATTGCCGCACCCAATGTCACGGTAAGCGACCTGCTGATCCGCAACGGCGGCGCCAACCTGACCAACCTCGATGCCGCCATTTTCATCGCGAGCGACGCCCGCGACGCCCACATCCACAACAACCGGGTCCAGGCCCGCGGCTTTGGCATCTGGCTCGACAAAGCGCCGGACGTGCTGGTGGAGCGCAACCGCATCACCGGCGACAGCACCATCCGTTCCCAGGATCGCGGCAACGGCATCCACCTGCACAACGTCAACGGTGCCATGATCCGCGACAACACCGTCTGCAAAGCGCGGGACGGTATCTACATCAACGTCAGCGATCACAACACCCTTGCATCCAACCGGCTCTGCAACCAGCGCTACGGCATCCATTACATGTACTCGAACAGCAACACGGTTCAAAATAACCAGAGCTGGGGCAACCGCACCGGTTATGCCCTGATGCAGTCCACCAAACTGAAAATTATTGAAAACCGGGCGGAAAACGATAAAGGCTACGGCTTCCTGCTCAACTACATCACACAGTCCACCATCCGGGGCAATGTGGCCATCGACATCAAGGACTCAACCGCGCCCGGCAGCGAAAGCAGCATCGAGGGTGGCGAGGGCAAGGCGCTGTTCATCTACAATTCGCAGCAGAACCGGCTCCACAACAACATCTTCGCGCGCACGGCAATCGGCATTCACATGACGGCCGGCTCCGAAAACAACGGAATCCATGAGAATGCCCTGATCAGCAACCGGACCCAGGTAAAGTACGTCTCCAATCGCGCCCAGGAATGGTCGAAAGACGGGCGGGGCAACTACTGGAGTGATTACATGGGCTGGGACATTGACGGCGACGGGATCGGCGACGTGCCCCATGAGCCGAATGACGCCGTGGACCGCATCCTCTGGACCTATCCCATGGCGCGCGTACTGATGAACAGCCCGGCGGTGGAGCTGATGCGCTGGGTCCAGTCCGCCTTTCCCATACTCAAGCCCAGAGGCGTCAAGGACAGTCACCCACTCATGCGCCCACCGAGAACGCTGGAAGAGCAATCATGACCAACGCAGTGGATCTAGAACAGCTGAGCTGCCACTTTGGCGATGTGAAGGCACTGGACCAATTGGATCTTGCCGTGCATCAGGGCGAAATTCTCGGCCTGCTTGGCCACAACGGAGCCGGCAAATCCACGGCCATGAAACTGATTCTGGGCATTCTCAGCGCCAGTTCGGGGCAGGTTCGGGTCTTTGGCGAAGATCCCAGAGGCCCAGATTCAGGACGCCTTCGGTTTCAGCTCGGGTACCTGCCGGAAAATGTGAGTTTCTACGATAACCTGAGCGGTCGCGAGGTCCTCGCCTATTTCGCGCGACTGAAACGGGTTGCCCCCAGTGAAGTTGACCGGTTATTGACCCGGGTCGGGTTGGATCATGCCGCCAGACGCCGCGTACGCACCTATTCCAAGGGGATGCGCCAGCGCCTGGGTCTCGCCCAGGCATTGCTTGGCGAGCCTCGGCTGCTTTTACTCGATGAGCCCACCGCTGGACTCGACCCCATGGCCACACGAGATGTCTACAACACCATTGATGAGCTTCGCTCCCGGGGGACGGCCGTCATTGTGAGCTCGCATGTGCTTCCCGGTATTGAAAAGCATGTGGACCGCGTGGCCATACTCGGGCGCGGGCGTCTTCTGGCCGAGGGAACCATTGAAGCGTTGCGCAGCGACGCCGAACTGCCACTGACCATCCGTCTTCGCCAGCAGGCCTCCACTGAACCACCCGGCCCGCATTTTCATTCAGCTATTCTGGGCATTACTGACGAGGGCGATGGCAACCGGGTTCTGACCGTTCAACCCGAGCACAAGCTTACTGTTCTCAATGAACTGCTCAAGCTTCCCGGAATCGAAGATCTGTCCATTGAGCCGCCAACCCTGGAACACCTTTATACCCATTTCGACAGCGAGCTGAACGAAGGGGAAACCCAGTATGCATGAATCCTTCGTAGTCGCCGGCAAGGAATTCCGTGATGGCCTGCGGAACCGGTGGGTTCTGGCCATCACCCTGGTCTTCGCACTGCTCGCCATTGCCCTTGCCTGGTTCGGTGCCGCCATATCCGGCGAGGTCGGGTTCACCCGTGTTGCCACAACCATTGCCAGCCTGGCCAGCCTGGCCGTGTTCCTGATTCCGCTGATCGCCCTGATGCTCGCCTATGACAGCATTGTGGGCGAGGACGAGAACGGCACCCTACTGCTGCTCATGACCTACCCGCTCAGCCGCACTGGCCTGCTTGCCGGCAAGTTCCTGGGCCATGCGGCCATCCTGGGACTCTCCACCCTGCTCGGCTTCGGGGTTGCCGGCCTGGTCATTGTCGTTTTCGATTCGGAAGCGACCCTTGCCGCCCTTGCCGGGCCCTTTGGCCTGTTCATCGGCAGCGCCATACTGCTGGGCTGGAGTTTTCTGGCAATCTCCTACCTGATCAGCGCCATTGCCCACGAAAAGGCCCGCGCCGCCGGGATGGCCCTGTTCGTGTGGTTTTTCTTTGTGCTGGTTTACGACCTCACACTACTGGGCATACTGGTGGGAACCGAGGGCCAGGTGAGCAAGGGCCTGTTCCAGATCCTGCTGATGATCAATCCAACGGACATCTTCCGGCTGATCAACCTGACCGGATTTGAGCAGGTCGCCGAAGCCAGCGGCATGCTCGCCATCGCGACAAGCGACAACCACTCGATCGCGGGGCTGATGGCCCTTCTCGGTCTCTGGGTGATCGTTCCGCTCGCCGCTGCTGCCGCGGCATTCCGGCGCCGCCGCACCTGACACGGAGAACATGACATGACAACCCGACGCGAGATCATTGCCTTTATTGGCGCCCTGCCCATCCTGTCCCTGGCCGGATGCGGCCAGGGTGACACGGCAGCCAACTGCCAGCCCATCGTGCTGGGCGACGCCCGGGCGTGCGCGCTCTGCGGCATGACCATCAACAACTTCCCCGGGCCCAAGGGCCAGGCCTGTCTCGGCGGTGATGAAACCCTGGGGTTCTGCTCCACGAACGACCTGTTTTCATGGGCCTGGCAACCAGACTCCAAGCCACGGATCGAGGCGCTTTACGTCCATGACCTGAGCAGAACCGGGTGGCAGGAACCATCGGACGAAGACTGGATGGATGCCAAAGACGCCCTTTACGTAACCGGTCATGACCGGGAAGGCGCCATGGGCCGCTCTCCCGCTCCATTTTCAGCACGGGAGGATGCAAAAGCCTTTGCCAACAACCATGGCGGTCAGATACTGACCTATGATGACCTTGACTGGGATGCCCTCAAGACCCCCTCCTAATCAGGCGGCGGAAGCCGTATACTCGTTCCATTCAACATCCGCATAACGAGAAAGGAGGCAGCCATGAGCCAGGACAGCCACAAGCAGGAAGCCGCCAGGGCCGCACTGAACTATATACTGCCGGACCTGACATCGCGCAGCATTCTGGGTATTGGTACCGGCAGCACGGTCAATTTCTTCATTGATGAACTGGCGAAGGAAAAGGACCAGTTCGAGGGAGCCGTAGCCAGCTCGGAGGCCACCGCCGAACGCCTCAAGCGACACGGCATCCCCGTTTACGACCTTAACGCTGTGGAGCCGCCGAGCTTCTATATTGATGGCGCCGATGAGACGAACAAGCGACTGGAGCTGATCAAGGGCGGGGGTGGCGCCCTGACCCGGGAGAAAATCCTGGCGGCCGCCTCGGAAACCTTCCTGTGCATCGTGGATGAAACCAAGGAGGTGGATATCCTGGGCGCATTCCCACTCCCCGTGGAAGTCATCCCCATGGCTCGAAGCTATGTCGGGCGGGAACTGGTCCGCCTCGGCGGAGACCCCGAGTACCGCTCGAGCTTCACCACGGATAACGGCAACATCATCCTGGATGTCCACAACTTCGACCTCAGCCGCCCCATCAAGGCGGAAGAGGCCATCAATCAGATCACCGGCGTGGTCACCAACGGCCTGTTTGCGAAGCGGCCGGCGGATAAGCTGTTTGTTGCCACGAGCTCGGGAGTTCGTACGGTCAACCGGTAACGGCTGCCCTAGAGCTTCATCTGCTTGGCAATGAGCTCCTTCATCACCTCCGTAGTCCCGCCGCCGATCGCAAGGATGCGGGCATCACGGGCCAGGCGCTCAACGCCGGCCTCGCGCATGTAGCCCATGCCACCATGGAGCTGAACGGCCTCGCGGGTCACGGATTCGGCCACCGAGGCGGTGTAGTTCTTGGCCATGGCTACCTCCTTCACCGGGGCCTTACCCGCGTCCATCAGCGCCGCACAGTGGTAGGTATACTGGGTGGCCAGCTCCACCTGGGTCGCCATATCCACCAGCTTGTGCCGGGTCACCTGAAAGCCACTGATCGAGCGACCGAAAGCCTCTCGCTCCCGGCTGTAGGTCATCGCCTGCTCCAGTGCCAGCTGCGCCGTCATGGCGCCCATGGTGCACAGCATCAGCCGCTCCTGGAGAAAATTGGTCATGATGACCATGAAGCCGCCGTTCTCCTGGCCAATCAGGTTCTCCGCCGGCACCTGGACGTCATCAAAGAACAGCTCGGCGGTGTCACTTGCCCACCAGCCGGTCTTCTTCAGCATACGCCCGCGCGTGAAACCGGGCCGGTTCCGTTCGATCAGGAGCATGCTGATGCCACCGTGTCCGGGTTCACCGGTGCGCACCGCCACGGTGTAATAGTCGGCGCGGTGCCCGCTGGTTATAAAGGTCTTGCTTCCGGAAACGCGGTAGCCACCCTCTTCCTTCACGGCGCGGGTTTTCAGGTTGGCGACATCCGAACCACCCCCGGGCTCTGTAATGGCCAGGGCCGCCACCGCTTTTCCTGATAAAACTTCGGGAACCACGCGTTCGCGCATGGCCTTCGGGCCCCACTTCACAATGGGCGGCAGGGCAATGTCGTGGGACCCCAGCCCGGCCACAAAACCGCCGGAGGTGCTGCGCATCAGTGCTTCGCTCACGGCCACTTTCAGAAAGAGATCACCCTCGCCACTACCCCCCAGGCCCTCTGGATAGCCCACGCCCAGGAGCCCGGCGTCAGCTGCCTTGCTGTACAGCTCGCGGGGAAACTCACCGGCCTCTTCCCAGTCATCAATATGTGGCAAAACCTCGCGCTCCACGAACCGCAGCGCAGAGGCCCGCGCCTGTTCATGGGTTTCGTTGAAATACCCGGTCTCTGCACTCATGGGCTCTGTCCTTTCCAGTTAACGCGACCAGCCCAAGTGTGCCGCAGCCAAATTTACCAAGCAAGCGCTTGGTTTACTTCTGTGCCGGGTCAGTCCGGTCAATTTTTATCTCATCCCCCTTGCGCGTATAATACGCCACCTGATTAACGAGCTTTCCATCCATAAGATAAAGGACAGAGTCATGAACTTTGACCAGATTCCCGCCGGCAAGAACCCGCCGGAAGACATTTTTGTTGCCATCGAGATCCCGGCTAACGCTTCCCCCATCAAGTATGAGATCGACAAGGATATGGACGCCGTGCTGGTGGATCGCTTCATGGCAACGCCCATGTTCTACCCGGCCAACTATGGCTTCATCCCGAACACCCTGGCCGACGACGGCGACCCGCTGGACGCGCTGGTCGTTACGCCCTACCCGGTCATGCCCGGCTCCATCATCCGCTGCCGTCCGGTTGGCGTACTGAACATGGAAGACGAAGAGGGCGAAGACGCAAAGCTGGTCTGCGTACCCCACGACAAGCTCACTACCGCCTACAAGGATGTGAAGGATGTCGAAGACATCCCGGAGCTGCTCAAGGAGCAGATCAAGCACTTCTTCGAGAACTACAAGACACTCGAGGCCGGCAAGTGGGTCAAGGTGCGCAACTGGGACAACGCCGAGGCGGCCCGCAAGGCGATTGAGGAATCCGTTAAGGCGGCGAAGTAACCTTCTAGCCGCACTCCACCGAAGGCCGGTCCTGGGGCCGGCTCAGGTGGAAGCCCGTCACCCCATCCACGGACATTGAGTCGACAATCTCCCACTCATCAGCCACTTCCACGCCGCTGACGAATACCTGCATGCCCTGTTGCTGAATCACCGGTACCATGGATTCCAGGAAGAACCGCGCATCCTCGCGCTGGTGAATATCCCGTACGTAATGCTGCCCGATCCGCACCCCCTGAACCCGTATCCGGGCCAGGTAGTCAAAGCTGATGCCACCGGTACCGAACTGATCCACCATCAATCGCACACCGGTCTGCTTCGCGTAATCCTCAAGGGTGTCAACCGCACTGGGGAGTGCCTGAACAACCCGTTCCGGGAACGCCAACCAGAGATTGGAGGCAAGGCTCCCAGCTCGCTCGAGCCTGAGTCCAAGCCAGTGCAGGAACTCGTCATCCGCCAGCGTGGCCTGCCCCAGCGCCACCGAAAACACGTGCTTCGGATGCTGCTTCATCCGTTCCAGCGTATGCTCAAGCACCCGGCGATCCAGCGTTGGCGTCAGCGAGTAGCGCTCAAGGAAGGGAATGAAGTGGGCCGCGTTCATCCATTCGCCCTTGATGGCGAGGCGTGCGAGCACCTGATCCATCACGGGATATCCCCGCTGTGAATAACAGGGCTGCCAGACCAGAGCCAGCCCGTTGCCCGCCAGCGCTTCATCCAGGGCGGCACGCCAGTCCATGGTATCCGACGGGATCACGGGGAGAGCCTGCCCCCACACAACAACGGGTTCATCGCCGCTCTCCGCTTGCTGTAAGCCAGTGTCCGCACGGGCCAGGATCTCGCCAGGCTGAAGCGCCGGATCCGCAACCGTGGCGCCAACCTGAACCACACCCACACCAGGCGCCGCATGGGCGCTGTAACGTTCCGACATTTCATGGACGAGCTCAAGCAACCACTGGTCCCCATCGGCAGTTCCGGCGTGAGGCAGAAACAGGGCTATCTCGGCCCCATGGCCCCGGCCACTGATCACCCCCGCATGCCGGACCTCAAAGGATCGGACAATGTCGCTACAGTCGCTCAGCAACCGATTACCGGCAGGACGCCCTTTATTCCGGTTGAATGCGGAAAAGCCCTGCAGCCGGAAAATGGCAAGCACCCCCCTGGCTGACTCTTCCCTGGAATACAGCAGGGTCCTGAGGTGCTGCTCAAAGGTCTGGCGGTTATTGAGACCAGTAACCGGATCCTGGCTTACCTGCCGCTGCAGCTCATCTATAATCCGCACCTGGCGACTAAAGGTCTGACTCAGCTCTTCGGCCATGCGGTTCATCGCACGCACGACCGGTATCAACTCCCGCACCTCCGGCTCGGGTGTGCGAACGGTGAAATCACCTGCCTCAAGGGACAACGCCTGTCCCTCCACGCGCCCCAGGGGTTTCAGAAGTCGCGCGGTGACGCGCCAGAGCACCCAGAGCGACAGGAGCAGAATCGCGCCCACCCAGACAAGATCCGTCAGAAAACTCTGCCACAGGTTGGTCAGTGCCGACCCGGGATCCCCTCTGACAATCACTTCGCCACTTGGCTCCCAACCCGCTACAACGGCGGCACGCCCCTGCGGCGCCGGCAACCGGGCCCACACTCTGAACCATTCGGGAACCCCTTCATCCGCGGATCCCCGACCCCGCCTGTGGCGGGTTTTCCCGTTCGGGCCCCGCAACTCAATAGAGCGGTAGGCGCCGCTGTCGAACATCGCATCAATGATGCGCTGGGCTTCACCGTCCGTCTCAACAGTGGACAGCGAAACGCCCAGGGCTACAGCCGCATCGCGGGTCTGTACCTGGAGATGATGTGCCAGATATTGGGTAAAGCGGCTCGCGCTCAGGTAGGTGCCGGCTACTAGAACAGAGACCATCAGTGCCGTTACAAACACCATCAGCAGCCAACGAAGACTGTAAGCGCGGGCACCGTGACCCTGATTCATACGGTTATCTCCCTGCCCTAAAAGGCTGCATCAGATTGACACAAATCTTTTTCAAGCAGCTATAGTGAATAGTCAGAATGTGATGCAGAACACCATAACTAAAAGATCAACGTTCATGACCGACAGCACCCAACAGGAAAAACTCCGCCAGCATTTCGCCCGCCGGGTCACGACCCAGGCCCGGCTGATCCTCGAAACCTGGCAGAAATACCTGGATGAAGGGAAACCGGTTCACGGCCTCCGCGAAGAGCTGATAGCGGCTAACGAGAAGCTCGCGAAGTACGCACGGCGCTTCGAGATGGACGGCCACGAAGCCGCGTCTCGAGCCCTTGGCGAGGCACTCGATGGCTGGCCCGAGGCCAGCCCCATGGAAACCGGTATCCGGGACGCGGTCCAGGCGGCGATGAATCAGATCCGCCAGTGCACCCTTCGGCGTTCGGACCAGGAGGAGGATGCCACCCCGACCACCTACCTGCGAACCCCCATCTACCTGGCCTTCAACGATGGGGATTACGCCCAGCGTATTATCCGGCAGATGGAATTCTTCGGGTTCCGTGCCACTGCATTCACCAGCCCCGAGGATCTCAAGGCTGAGTGCGCCAGGCACAAGCCGGAAACCATTGTCATTGACGTCAATTTCGGCAGCAACGACGATACAATCTCAGGTATTGAGACAGTAGAAAGCATCCAGCAGTACCATGAAACACCGATTCCCATTCTCTACATGAGCGAGTCGGATGGTTCCATAGGAACCCGCCTCAGGGCGGTCCGTTCCGGCGGTGAAGAGTTCTTCTTCCGGGCGCTGGATCCGGGACAGCTGATCGAGAAGATTGAAAGCTATTCCTACGCCAACCCCATCGAGCCCTACAAGGTGCTGGTTATCGACGATTCCCGGGCCCAGGCAAAATTCATGGAGAACGTACTCCACAAGGCCGGCATGCGTTCGCAGATCCTGACCGATCCCATGAAAGTAGTCGACGCCCTGGACGATTTCTCGCCGGAAATCATTGTACTGGACATGTACATGCCGAACTGCAACGGCACCGAGATCGCCAAGGTCATCCGCCAGCAGGATCATTTCCACAGCGTACCCATCATCTATCTCTCGGCGGAAGACGACGTCTCCAAGCAACTGCATGCCATGAGCATGGGCGGTGACGACTTCCTGACCAAGCCGATCGACCCCAAGCACTTTGTGGCAACCCTCCACAACCGGGGGCGCCGGGCCCGTTCGCTGCTGGCATTGACGATCCGCGACAGCCTGACCGGTCTCTACAACCACACGCACACGCTCCACCTTCTGGATACGGAGATTAACAGGGCCAAACAGGACGGGCGCCCCCTGACCTATGCCATGCTGGACCTGGACTTCTTCAAGAAGATCAACGACACCTACGGCCACCCCATCGGCGACCGGGTCCTGCGCAGCCTGTCCCTGTTCCTCAAGCAGCGGCTGCGCAAGAGCGATCACGTTGGCCGTTATGGCGGCGAAGAGTTCGCCGTCATACTTTCGGATACGACGCTGGAAGGGGCCGAGACAGCGATGAACGAAATCCGGGAAAAGTTCAGTGAACTACGCCAGCCCGCCGCTGGCACCGATTTCACGGTGACCTTCTCCTGCGGTCTGGCGCAGTGGCAGGGCGAATCGCCCCAGGAACTCTGCGAAAAAGCCGACAATGTTCTCTACAGCGCCAAGGAAGGCGGGCGCAACCAGGTTATGACATCACAATGAAATTTTCCGGATCCGACTATTGATATTCAGCTAACATGCGTTCAGACTTTCGTAAACGTGCTCTGATCTATGCGCGAAAACATTGAAACCGTCGCAAAAACAAAGAATCCTGAACGGACTATGGCCACGCTACTCGTCCTCCACGGACCCAACCTGAACCGACTGGGAAGCCGCGAACCCGGCACCTACGGCAACGCAACCCTGGCGGACATCAACCAGCGGCTGCATGAACAGGCAACGCGGGCGGGCCATCATCTGCTCAGTCTTCAGAGCAACGCGGAATACGAACTAATCGAACGGATCCACGAGGCGCGGGATGAAGGCATTGATTTCCTGATTTTCAATCCGGCCGCCTTCACCCATACCAGCATTGCCCTCCGGGACGCTCTGCTGGCCGCAACCATTCCGTTTATTGAAATCCACCTGTCGAACGTGCATGCCCGTGAACCCTTCCGCCAGCACTCGTATTTCTCGGACATTGCCGAGGGCGTGATCAGCGGACTGGGTGCCCAGGGGTATGAGCTGGCCCTCGCGGCCGCGCTTCACAAACTGGCGTGATTGAGAGCCCATTTATGGACATTCGCAAGGTCAAGAAATTAATCGAACTCATTGAGGAATCGGACGTCGAGGAGCTGGAAATCAAGGAAGGCGACGATTCAGTCAGAATCAGTCGCCGCCGGGCCGAAGCTGCCCCCGTGGCCCCGGCTCCCGCACCGATGCCTCAGCCCCAGCAGCGACCCCAGCCGGAAAGCAGTGGCGATGAATCCAATGGCAGCGGGGAAAAGACGGAACCGGACGAACCTGAGGGGCACCTGGTTCGCTCCCCCATGGTAGGCACCTTCTATCGGGCTCCCGCCCCCACTTCGGCTACTTTCGTGGAAACCGGCCAGAAAGTGCGGGCGGGCGACCCGTTGTGCATTATTGAAGCCATGAAAATGATGAACCAGATCGAGGCCGACATCAGCGGAACCGTCTCCCAGATACTGGTGACAGACGGCGAACCGGTTGAATACGACCAGCCCATGTTCGTCATCACCTGACAGCGAAGCGCCGTACCATGATCAATAAAGTACTGATTGCGAACCGGGGCGAAATCGCCCTGCGCATACTGCGAGCCTGCAAGGAACTCGACATCCGCACCGTTGCGGTCCACTCCGCCGTTGACCGCGACCTGATGCACGTCCGTCTGGCGGACGAGTCGGTCTGCATTGGTCCCAACACAGCGTCAGAAAGCTACCTTAATATCCCGGCCATCATCAGCGCCGCCGAGGTCACCGACGCCGACGCCATTCACCCGGGTTACGGCTTCCTCGCGGAAAACGCCGACTTCGCGGAACAGGTGGAGAAAAGCGGATTCCGCTATATCGGCCCCTCGGCGGAGACCATCCGCCTGATGGGCAACAAGGTCTCGGCCATCCGCTCCATGATCCGCGCTGGCGTCCCCACGGTGCCCGGCTCCAACGGCCCCCTCACGGAGGACGAGGAGCGCACCAAGGCCGTGGCCCGGGAAATCGGTTACCCCGTACTCATCAAGGCCGCCTCCGGTGGTGGCGGCCGTGGCATGCAGGTCGTGCATTCCGAGCATGCCCTGCTCAAGGGCGTGCACGTAACCCAGCGCGAGGCCCAGGGCGCCTTCGGGGACGAGACCGTCTACCTGGAGAAATACCTGGAACGCCCCCGCCATGTGGAGATCCAGGTCCTGGCGGACACCCACGGGAACGTCATCCATCTGGGCGACCGGGACTGCTCACTGCAGCGCCGTAACCAGAAAGTGATGGAGGAGGCTCCGGCGCCCAACATCAACCCGGAGTCCCGGGAACGCACACTCGAGGCCTGTCTCGCCGCCTGTCGTGAGATTGGCTATGTGGGCGCCGGAACCTTTGAGTTCCTGTACCAGGACGGTGAGTTCTTCTTCATTGAAATGAACACCCGGGTCCAGGTGGAACACCCGGTATCGGAGATGGTCACTGGCGTCGACATTGTCGCGGAACAGCTGCGCATCGCCTCCGGCGAGAAGTTGCGCTACACCCAGGACGACATCGAGATCCGGGGCCATTCCCTGGAATGCCGGATCAACGCCGAGGACTCCAAAACCTTCGCGCCGAGTCCGGGCCGGGTCGAACGCTTCCACCCGCCAGGTGGCCTGGGCGTGCGCGTGGACTCGCACCTGTATTCGGGCTACAGCATTCCGCCCTACTACGACTCACTGATAGGCAAGCTGATCACCTTCGGCGAGAACCGCGAAACCTGTCTGGCGCGCATGCACAACGCCCTGGATGAACTGATTGTGATTGGCATCAAGACCAATTCGGCCCTGCACCAGCGTCTTATCCGGGATGACGCTTTCCGCAGGGCGGAAATCAACATCCATTATCTGGAACATCTCATTCGGCGGGACTGACATAAATGCCCTGGGTACAGCTCCACATCCAATCCGACCGCGAGCACGCCGAACTGCTCGAGGAGTTTCTCCTCGAAGCCGGCGCCGAGGCGGTCAGCATGGAAGACAGCGAAGACACCCCGCTGTACGAACCCGAGCGCGGCACCACGCCACTTTGGGACAGCACCCGCGTAACCGGCCTGTTCCAGGGAGAAGCGGATCTGGAGAGCGTACGCAGCCAGGTGAACGAGGCCTGGCACGCCGCTACCCAGACACACCTCGAGCACATCGAGACAGAGCTGCTTGAGGACCGCGAGTGGGAGCGGGCCTGGATGGACGACTTCCGACCCGAGCGTTTCGGTGAGCATCTCTGGATCTGTCCAAGCTGGCAGGAGCCGCCCGACCCCGAGGCGGTCAACCTGATCCTGGATCCCGGCCTGGCATTCGGGTCCGGCACTCACCCCACAACCCGACTGTGCCTCGAATGGCTGGATCAGGCCGATGTTAAGGGCGCCGACATCATTGACTACGGCTGTGGTTCCGGAATCCTGGGACTGGCGGCCCTGAAGCTCGGCGCGCGCCACGTGGTGGGTGTGGACAATGACCCCCAGGCCCTGGATGCCAGCCGTGACAACGCTCGGCGCAACGGGATCAGCGATGACGCTCTCGATCTTTACCTGCCGGAAGAACAGCCATCACAGGACTGCAGCCTGATGCTTGCCAATATACTGGCCCAGCCCTTACTCTCTCTGGCACCAACACTGGCAGAGCAGGTCCGTCCTGGAGGGAAAATTGTTCTCTCCGGCATTCTTTCGACCCAGGCCGATTCGGTCAGTGACCGCTATGCCCGCTGGTTCAGCATGGAGTCGCCAACAGCGCAGGAAGGCTGGGTCTGCATCACCGGCACACGCCACACTGATTAGGGTGGGGAGGGCGGCAACATGAGCAGCATATCGGATACCCTCACACGCTGCCCTCACTGCGAGACACGATTCCGGGTCACGAAGAAGCAGCTTGCCGCGGCCAACGGCAAGGTCCGCTGTGGCCACTGTCTGTGCGTATTCAATGCCATAGAGCATGCGCAGCCGGAAGAATCCGAGCCCCAACAACCCGAACCCCCGGAGCCTGAAACTCCGGAAAACGATGAGGACCTGGTCTTTGACGACAATCCCGAGGAGGATGCCGCCGAAGGCCGGTATGCGGGCCGCAAGCCCGATTCGGATGAGGACGAGTTCGACGAGGCCCTCCTGGCCATGGGACGGAGTGAAACCCCGGATTTCTACGATGCGCCCGCTGACGACGAGGAAGTACTCAAAGGGGGTAAAGAGGATGATGACGACAGCTGGGCAGAATCCCTCCTGAACGAGGAGGAATACGAGATGCCGGATCCGAGTCCTCTGGAGAATGAAGGCGCTTCCCTGTCGCAGCAACCCAAACCGGATCGCATGGTACGGCAACGGCCTGAACCGTCGGAGAAGGAAACCGAGCCCACACCCGGACCAACCCCGGAAAGCACGGCGTCTACCGAGCCCGTCTGGGCCAACCTGAACTCCAACCCCGTTGCCCCGCCACGGGTTGACCGCAGCCCGGGCAGGCGGCGCTGGATCTGGGGACTGACCGCGCTGCTTGCTGCAGGCCTTCTGATTTACCAGCTGGGTTGGCAGCATTTTGAGCGCCTAACCCTGTACGAACCATTGCGGCCCTGGGCTGCCAGCATCTGCAACCTGGCCGGCTGCGAGCTTCCCCCGCTGCGCGCAGTGGACAGAATCAAGAGCCGTGAGCTGGTAGTCCGCAGCCATCCGGACCAGGACAATGCCCTGCTGCTCGAGGTCACCATACTCAACCAGGCCGGGTTCGAGCAGCCCTACCCGGCCATTGCCCTGAGCTTTTCCAACCTCAACAATGACGTCGTTGCCCAGCGTGTGTTCCAGCCCGAGGATTACTTTGGCGATCCGGCACTTGCAGCTCAGCCGCTGCCCGCCGGCCAGGGCCGCCGCATCCGACTGTCCCTGCGCGATCCGGGCAAGGATGCCATCAACTACCGCATCGACTTCCTGCCGTCGCGGTAACGGCTGGAACAGGCCGGGCTGATAAGTCAACCGACCTGGGCGAAAAATAATCAATTTTTCGCCGCTACGCCCCCTTTAACGCCATCCGAGCCCGGAGTATCATTGTTTCCCCTTGGCTGGTCGAACTTTGACCAGCCCAGCCGAGTCGGCGTGTTGCGCCAGCGGTTTCTGCAGGATACGGATTGCCAGGAGAATACTGTGGTCGCCATTGGCCCCCATACGCTACCCAACAATCTGGTTCTGGCTCCCATGGCGGGCGTCACGGATCGGCCTTTCCGGCTGCTGTGCCGGAAAATGGGGGCCGGACTGGCCGTCTCCGAGATGGTGACCTCGGACGCCAGCCTCTGGAATACCCGCAAATCCCGCCTGCGCATGGACCACACCGGCGAGCCCGAGCCCATTGCCGTACAGATCGCCGGCGGGGACGCGCCCATGCTGGCAGAGGCCGCACGCCTCAATGAGGCCCATGGTGCCCGGATCATCGACATTAATATGGGGTGCCCGGCCAAGAAGGTCTGCAACAAGGCCGCCGGCTCGGCGCTGATGCGCGATGAAGCCCTGGTGAGCGAGATCCTGAGCGCCGTTACCGCCGCCGTGGATGTGCCCGTGACCCTCAAAATGCGCACCGGCTGGGACCGGGAGAACCGCAATGCCGTCACGATTGCCCGCATGGCCGAGGACGCCGGCATCAAGGCGCTGTCCGTCCACGGGCGCACGCGGGCGGACGCCTACAATGGTGAGGCGGAATACAGCACCATAGCCCGCGTCAAGCAGGCGGTTGATATACCGGTCCTTGCCAACGGCGATGTGGATTCGCCCCGCAAGGCGCGCCAGGTACTTGCTGAAACCGGCGCCGACGGCCTGCTCATCGGGCGTGCCGCCCAGGGCCGCCCCTGGCTTTTCAGGCAGATCAACCATTATCTGGCGACGGGTGACGAGCTCCCCGACCCAACGCTGGACGAAGTTCGTGACATTCTCCTGGGCCATGTCCAGGCGCTTCACGCATTCTACGGGCACTACATGGGCGTACGCATTGCGCGCAAGCACGTGGGCTGGTATCTACAGGAACAGGATCCAACCCGACTGTTCCGGAAACAGTTCAACCGGGTCGACGAGGCCGCAACCCAGCTGCGCTTTCTCAAAGACTACTTTCAAGGCATTCAGACAGAAGAGGTACGTGTCGCATGAACACTGAATCCATGGCCGAGGACAACCGGGCCCGGCAAACAGATGACCCCCTGACCACGGCAACGGGTAACGGTCAGACGGTCACGCTGCGTGACAGCGTTGAGCAGGCCCTGGAGAACTACTTCTCCCAGCTCGACGGCGCCCCGGTCACGGATGTCTATCAGCTGGTGCTGTCCGAGGTGGAAGCCCCCCTGCTGGAGAAGGTCATGGAGTACACCAGCGACAACCAGACCCGCGCCTCCACTATGTTGGGCCTGAACCGGGGAACACTGCGCAAGAAGCTCAAGCAGTACGGCCTGCTCTGACCCGCATCCAAGCCCACGTTTTCACTGGAACCCGAACAGGAGCACCATGTCACACCAGGACCCACAGCCCCCGATCCGGCGCGCCCTCATCAGCGTCTCGGACAAGAGCGGCATCGTTGAATTCGCCCAGGCTCTGCAGCAGCAGGGCGTGGAGATCCTCTCCACCGGCGGCACCTTCCGCCTTCTCAATAGCAACAACATCAAGGTTACCGAAGTCTCGGAGCACACCGGCTTCCCGGAAATCATGGCGGGCCGCGTCAAGACCCTGCACCCGACGATCCACGGCGGCATTCTCGGGCGCCGTGGCACGGACGACGACGTGATGGCCGAACACGGCATCGCGCCCATCGACATGGTGGTGGTCAACCTCTACCCCTTCGAGGAAGCCGTAGCCGACCCGGAGTGTGATCTCGCCACCGCCATTGAGAACATCGACATCGGCGGCCCCGGCATGCTCAGGGCTGCCGCCAAGAACCACAATGACGTGACCGTGGTCGTGAATGCCGACGATTACCAGCGCGTACTCGACGAAATGGCCGAGAACGACGGTACCCTGCGCCAGGACACCCGCTTCGACCTGGCCACCCGCGCCTTCGAACACACCGCAGCCTACGACGCCGCCATCGCCAATTACCTGGGCAGCCGCGTCGAGAACCGAAACGAACCGGCCCGTTTCCCGCGCACCTTCAACGGCCAGTTCGAGAAGCTCCAGGACATGCGCTACGGGGAAAATCCCCACCAGCAGGCCGCCTTCTACCGCGAGCGTGGGGCCACCGAAGCCTCCGTCTCCACCGCGCAGCAACTTCAGGGTAAAGCGCTGTCCTATAACAACGTGGCAGACACGGACGCGGCCCTTGAATGCGTCAAACCGTTCGCGGACCCGGCCTGCGTCATCGTCAAGCACGCCAACCCCTGCGGCGTGGCCATCGGCACCGACCTCAAACAGGCCTATGACCTGGCCTTCGCCACGGACCCAACCTCGGCGTTCGGCGGCATCATCGCCTTCAACCGCCCACTGGATGCCGAGACGGCCACCGCCATCGTCGAACGCCAGTTCGTGGAAGTCATCATCGCCCCGGAAATCACCCCCGAGGCAGCCGAAGCCATCTCTGGCAAGAAGAATGTCCGGCTGCTTGCCTGTGGGGCCTTTGACAGCGAACGGACACCTGGCTCCGATTACAAACGGATCACTGGCGGCCTTCTGGTTCAGGACCGGGACCTGGGCATGGTCGACGCCAATAACCTGCAGATGGTTACCGAACGCTCCCCCTCCCAGGATGAGCTGGAAGACCTGCTCTTTGCCTGGGAAGTGGCCAAGTACGTCAAATCCAACGCCATCGTCTACGCCCGCCACGGCCGCACCATCGGCGTTGGCGCCGGCCAGATGAGCCGGATCTACAGCGCCCGCATCGCCGGCATCAAGGCGGCGGACGAAAACCTGGAGGTGAAAGGCTCCGTGATGGCTTCCGACGCCTTCTTCCCCTTCCGCGACGGCATTGACCAGGCGGCGGAGGCAGGCATCAAGGCCGTAATCCAGCCAGGCGGTTCCATGCGGGACCAGGAAGTCATCGACGCGGCCAACGAGCATGGCATTGCGATGGTGTTTACGGGGATGCGGCATTTTCGACATTGAGGTGTAACATGCAGATCCTGATCATCGGCGGCGGCGGCCGCGAACACGCGCTGGCCTGGAAGGCGGCGCAGTCAAAGGATGTGGAGGCCGTCTACGTGGCCCCCGGCAATGCCGGCACAGCGCGGGAGCCGCGCGTCCGTAACCTGGATCTGGGCGCCGAGGACATTGACGGGCTCCTGGGCTTCGCGGTGGACAACCGCATCGACCTGACCATTGTCGGGCCGGAGGCGCCCCTGGTGGCCGGGATTACCGACCGCTTCCGGGAACAGGACCTGGCTGTCTTTGGCCCGAACCAGGCCGCCGCCCGGCTTGAGGGCTCCAAGAGCTTCGCCAAAGACTTCCTGGCACGTCACAGCATCCCTACCGCCGAGTACCAGAACTTTACGGAGACCGAAGCCGCTCTGGAGTATGTGCGCGAAAAAGGTGCCCCCATCGTGGTCAAGGCCGATGGCCTGGCCGCCGGCAAGGGCGTGGTCGTGGCTGAAACGCTGGCGGAGGCGGAAGACGCCGTCCGCAACATGCTCTACGGCAACCTCTTCGGAAACGCGGGCCACCGCGTGGTCATCGAGGAATGCCTCCAGGGCGAGGAAGCCAGCTTTATTGCCATGGTGGATGGAAGCAACATCCTGCCGCTGGCCAGCAGCCAGGACCACAAGCGCGCCGGCGACGGCGACACCGGCAGCAACACCGGCGGCATGGGCGCCTACTCCCCGGCGCCGGTGGTCACGCCGGAGGTGCACGAGCGCATCATGCGGGAGGTCATAGAGCCCACCGTCGAAGGCATGGCCGATGAGGGTCACCCCTACACCGGCTTCCTGTACGCCGGGCTGATGATCACCCCCAACGGCAGCCCCAAGGTTATTGAGTACAACTGCCGCCTCGGCGACCCGGAGACCCAGCCCATCCTGATGCGCCTTCAGTCGGACCTGGTTGAGCTCTGCCTGGCGGCGACAAAAGGCCAGCTGGACCAGCGGGACTCACAGTGGGATGACCGGGCAGCGCTCGGCGTCGTCATGGCGGCCGGCGGCTATCCGGACAAATACCGCAAGGGCGATGTCATCCAGGGGCTGGATGGCCTGGACTCGGACGCCTGCAAAGTCTTCCACGCTGGCACCAGCGAACAGGATGGCCAGATCGTTACCAGCGGTGGCCGCGTGCTCTGCGCCACAGCACTGGGCAACACGGTTGCGGAGGCACAGGCCAGTGCCTACCGGGCGGTGAAGGCAATCCACTGGGACAACGCCTATTACCGTAGCGATATCGGGTTTCGGGCCATCGCATGACAGCAGGACTGAGCGGCCAACACCGCTCAGCCTCCTTTCGGTCTTCGCGCATCCATTGGCCTGTAACCGCGCCGCTGTCGAATCCAGTTAATGGATCGAAACACCACGCCCTGCGAAATCACCCATCGCTCAAGCCGGTACTTGCCTGGAAAGTTCAGCAGCGTCAGGGACACAAACATGGTGATCAACCCCTGCCCTGGCAGCACGAGCATGGCAATTCCGGCAAGCAGCAGAACAATGCCGAGCAGGTTCTTGAGAATAAGAAGCGACGTTCCCGCCGCCACCCCGTAACGGTACACAAGCGTGGTCTGGCGTTCAGGATGCGAAAAATAGTCGGAGGGAATCCGGATCACCACGATGGGAACTGCAATCAGGGTTCCCACAAAGGTCACCAGGGAAATACCACCAAGCCACCAGAGTACGGTGTCGTTGGCCTGAAACCACTCGATCAGGAACGCCATGACAGACGCGACCTCTGCGAAGAATATCGAGCCAGTCTAAACCATATGGATTATCGTGAAACCAAGATATAATCCCACCTCAGAGCACTCCCCACTTTCCGAATAACGTCAATGTGGCAACAACCAACTCGCCAGGGATAACGGCACAATCATGCAGGAACCCGGATCAACCCTCTCCATGAGGGTCAACATCGACGACGACACCCATCACGACCAACGCCCCGAAGAGATCATCGAGTACCGCTGGGACCGCATCATCAGTGCCTTACTGGCTCTGGTGCTGCTTCTGGCTGGCGGCTGGTACGCGCTGGCGCCGTCTCCCACACCAGCGCCGCTTTTCTCTCCCGTACGGGTAATCGTCCCTGTCGATCGACCAGACCCCGGCAAAGCGGTCGAGGCTGGCCCGCCAACGGTGGTGGCCATCAAAGGTGCCCCCGGCGCCACCAGTGATGACGGCGAGCCCGTTTCCGAAGCAGCGCAGTCGCAACTCACGATTGTCGGCGCCACGCCCTCCCGGGTAGAGATTCTTTCGGATAAGCTGGTGCGGGCCCGATTGACCCGCAATGTTGTTAATCGGGAACCAGTCGGCGTAGCCCCGGCACTCATTCCCATGAACGCCAGGGGATTGATCCGGGTTTTCCTGTTCACCGAGTTGGACGGCCTAAAGGGACAGATGATTCACCACGACTGGTACCTGAATAACCAGCGGATGGCACGGGTCACGATGCGCCCCCAAGGCGAACGCATCACCGCCTCGTCCAGCAAATACATTGACCAGCACATGCGCGGCGACTGGCGGGTTGAGGTCATTACCGATCAGGGCGAGCCGCTGGCCCGGAGCGAATTCGAGGTTCGTTGAAACGCGCCGACGCTAATCCGTTGTCGCTTCAACAATGCCCGGTTCGGTGACAACAGGCCTGCCATCCGCCTTGCGCTCGCTGTATCGGTCCACCAGGTAATCAGAGCGATCCCGCAGCAGCAGGGTGAACTTCACCAGCTCCTCCATCACGTCCACGACCCGGTCGTACAGCGGCGACGGCAGCATCCGCCCTGCCTCATCAAACTGCTCGTAGGCCTTGGGAACCGAGGACTGGTTCGGGATGGTGATCATGCGCATCCAGCGCCCCAGAATCCGCAGGTTATTGACCGCATTGAAGGACTGGGACCCGCCGGAAACCTGCATCACTGCAAGGGTCCGCCCCTGGGTCGGGCGGATGCCGGCAATCGCCAGTGGCAGCCAGTCAATCTGCGTCTTCATGATGCCGGTCATGTTGCCGTGACGCTCGGGACTCACCCAGACATGCGCCTCCGACCACTGGGACAGCTCGCGCAGCTCCTGCACCTTCGGGTGGCTCGCCTCCGCGTCGTCCGGCAGGGGAAGCCCGGACGGGTTGAACATGCGCGTCTCGGCGCCGAATTCATGGAGAATCCGTTGCGCTTCCTGGGCCAGGAAACGGCTGTAGGAGCGCTCCCGCAGAGAACCGTAAAGCAACAGAACCCTGGGTTTGTGCGCACTGCCGGCACTGTTCAGTTTCCCAAGGTCCGGATGATCCAGGTACTGCCGGACAACATTCGGCAGATCCGCATTCTCTGACACAGCGTTACTCCTCTATCAATTAAGAAACCATCAGCGTTTGCGGTTTCAACTGCCCTCTCCCGGCACCAGCAACACGGGCACATCCAACCCACGGCAGGCCGCCTCGGCGACACTCCCAAGAAGCAGCTGCTCCAGGGGATTGCGCCCCCGCTTGCCAAGCACCAGAAGATCCACATCTTCCGCATTGGCTGTCTCAAGCAGCGCACGACGTGGATCACCCTCTACGATACGGGTCTCAAGCGATGGAATCCCGTCAGAAAGCGCCGCCAGATGCTTCTTGGCATCCGCAACGGCTCTGTCCTCGCTTTCGGTGTCTTCAAACACCGTTACTGCCAGCGCCCTCTGTGCCTGCTTGGCCAGATCGGCGAAAACCGCCTCCGCCGCCTTCACAGCCGCGGAACCATCCGTGGCCAGAAGGATTGTTTTATCCGCTGCCACACAGTGTTTTTTCACAGGCTCCAGCCACAGCGGCAGACGTGCCAGTCGAGCAGCATCCAGCGCGGTACTGCCCAGGAAAAACTCATGAAAACGACTGTGACCCCGACTGCCCATCAGCAACAGGTCAGTGCCGGTGTCGCCAGCGGCCGAAACCAGCTCCGCTCCGGGTTCGCCGGTTCGGATCTGCCAGTCCACGCTGAGCCCCAGTGACGCGAGCTCGTCGGCCTCCTCCGTCAGGCGCTGCTCATAGTAGGCCCTGTGGCTTTCCTCGGGCACCGACGGATACCGGCTGCTGAACACATACACCAGGGTCGCGCTTTCCAGCCCCCAATTCCGCAATGCTTCAACCCGCCTGCGCACACAGGGCCAGGCCGGTGAAAAATCAATTCCAATCAACGCATGCTTAAACATCACTCACCCCTTATCCGTTCTTGCCCGCTGCCAGTTCAATACCGTCAACAAAAAGCCGCCGGAACCCCAGAAACCTTTCCAGCCGCACCGTCAGCGGATGCTCAATCCGGAGATCCTCCGCCACATAGACGCGGATGCCCTCCCTGGTCTCAGAGACGTAGCCGGCAGGATCATCCGGCTCGCCCAGATCCACCACGGGCACGAGCGCCGAACCACCACAACAGCCATGGCGGGTGGAAGCGCGCAGCATCATGCTGCCGCCCTGCCGCGCGACCCAGTCCCTGGCTTCCGATGTTATCTCAATGTCGAGCCCGGTCATCGACCACTCACCTGCGCTTCCGGGAAATACTGGCGGGTCTGGTTCGCAATCCAGACCAGCCCCAGCATCAATGGCACCTCGACCAGTACGCCGACCACGGTGGCCAGTGCCGCACCGGAATGAATCCCGAACAGCG
>Ga0208412_1000081_pt1 | contig 71734 bp, 59 predicted proteins | sample AntDeeMetag02WF4_FD_184758 | JGI IMG/M metagenome (GOLD analysis project Ga0208412, IMG submission 184758) | Saline lake microbial communities from Deep Lake, Antarctica - Antarctic Deep Lake Metagenome 02WF4 (SPAdes) (version 2) | ecosystem: Environmental > Aquatic > Non-marine Saline and... | reverse complement strand
TCCGCATGACGATCGGGATCTACGTGGCCGTGCTCGCGGCGTATCTCGGCTGGACCTACTACGTCGTGGCGCATCGGCCCGCGTACCGACGGCGTTTCTCACCGGCGACCCTCGGTGTCGTCCTCGCGTGTTGTACCGTCGGTGTGGTGGTCCTCGGATGGGTCCCGCTCACCGTCGTCGGATTCGTTCATCTGGGCGCGCTCGTCGTCGTCTTCGGCTACTGGGTGATCCCGTTTACCGCGCTCTATCAGGCGATAACGTCGCGGGGCGAATTCGACGATGTCTCCGAGTTTCCGGCGGTCACCGTACTCGTCCCGGCGTACAACGAGGAAGGATACGTCGACCGAACCATCACGAGCCTGCTCAAGGCGGAGTATCCGGCCGGGAAGAAAGAGATCGTCGTCGTGGACGACGGCAGTACTGACGATACCTACGAGGAGGCCCGCCGCTACGAGTCCGATACCGTCACGGTCGTCTCGAAGGAAAACGGCGGGAAGTACTCCGCGCTCAACTACGGCCTCCTGTTTACGGAGACCGAGATCATCGTCACGGTCGATGCGGACAGCATCGTCGAAACGGACGCCCTCCGCGATATCGTCGCCCCGCTCGCGGCGGATCCCGAGGTCGGTGCGGTCGCCAGCAACGTCAAAATATTCAACCGGGACTCGTTCGTGACGAAGTGTCAGTCGATCGAATACGTCGTCAGTATCAACCTGTTTCGGCGGGTATACGACCAGCTCGCCGCCGTCTCGATCGTTCCCGGCTGTCTGGGCGCGTACCGTCGGTCTGCACTCGATGAGGTACACGCGTTCGACCCGCACACGCTGACGGAGGACTTCGATACGACGATGAAGGTACTGAACCGGGGATATACGGTCCGGTTCAGTGACGCGGTCGTCTACACCGAAGCGCCGGATACGTGGCGGGACCTGTACCAGCAACGCCTCCGGTGGTACCGCGGAAACGTCATGACGCTGAAGAAGCACCTCTTCGGTACCGTTCCGCCGGAGAATCACTACGTCCGTCGGATCCACATCCCGCTCGCCCTCGTGCTGATGATCTTTACGCCCATCGCGGGCTGGGTGATTCTGGGTGTCATTGCCGTCATCGTCCTGACGAGTGCCGTCACGGAGATTCTACTGCTGTTCGCGGCGTACACCGCGCTCGTGGTTCTCCTGAACGCGCTCGCGCTCGGAATCGAGGGAGAGAGTTACTGGTATCTCGGCTACGCGCCGCTGTTCGTCCTCGGCTACAAACAGTTCAACGACCTCGTGATGGTGAAAAGCATCGTCGACGTCATCAGGGAGACGGAACTCGAGTGGACGAACGCGTCGCGGATCGAACAGCGGGACGGGACAGCCACCACTCCCCTCGACGAAACGCCGTCGGATCGACGGAGCGATTGACGGTGCGATTGACGACGTTTCGGGTCTCGAGCGGCGCGGGCCGGGCGTCTCCGTTCGGAGTAGCGGTCGTTTCGGGGCGATTTTGGCATCGTATATGTTCGCTGCTAGCACGTAGCTTGCCAGTGGGCTTTCAGACTCGTTAAGGCCTTCCGGCCACTGACTCAGATACAATGAATCTGGAACCGTCCCGACAGGACAGACAGTCCCGCTCTGCGATCAAACGATGAGCAAGGACACCATCGAAGTACGCGGTGCGGAGGAACACAACCTCAAGGATATCGACGTCTCGATCCCTCGAGAGTCCTTTACCGTCGTCACCGGCCTCTCGGGCTCGGGCAAGTCCTCGCTCGCGTTCCAGACGGTCTACGCCGAAGGGCAGCGCCGATACATCGAGAGTCTCTCGGCCTATGCTCGAAACTTCCTCGGGCAGATGGACAAGCCCCAGGTCGAGACCGTCGAGGGGCTCTCGCCGGCCATCTCGATCGATCAAAAGAACGCCGCGAACAACCCCCGTTCGACGGTGGGGACGGTCACGGAACTCCACGACTACCTGCGCCTGCTCTACGCCCGCGTCGGCACGCCCCACTGTCCCGACTGCGGTCGCGAGGTCGGCGAACAGTCGGCCCAGAACATGGTCGAGCGCATCCTCGAGTTGCCCGAGGGAACCAGGCTCAAACTCGCGGCGCCGGTGGTCCGCGACCAGAAGGGAGCCTTCGAGGACCTCTTCGAGGAACTCGTCTCGGAGGGCTACGCCCGCGTCGAGATCGACGGCGAGGAGTACGACCTCACGATGGACGATCCCGACCTCGACGAGAACTTCGATCACACCGTCGACGTGATCGTCGACCGCGTGAAGGTCAGCGCCGAGGACCGCCCGCGCATCATCGACAGCGTCGAGACGGCGCTCGACGAGGCCGAGGGTGTCCTGAAAGTGATCCTGCCGGAGGCGTCCGCGGAAGTCGCCGCCGATCTCGGCGAGGAGGCTCGCCGGACCGGCGCACTCGGCGAGGAGACCGAGGAGAACGACCGCTTCGTCGTCGAGTTCTCGAAGGACCTCGCCTGCACGCACTGCGGGATCGACATCCCCGAAATCGAGACCCGGTCGTTCTCCTTTAACTCGCCCCACGGCGCCTGTCCCGAGTGCGAGGGCTTGGGCGAAACCAAGGAGGTCGACGAGGACCTCGTTCTGCAGGACGAGTCCAAGCCGCTCAAGCACGTCTTCGAGCCCTGGAGCTACAACCGGTCGTACTACCAGACCCGCCTCGACGCAGTCGCGGAGCACTTCGGCGTCTCGCTGTCGACGCCCTTCGAGGACCTCGAGAAGGATATCCAGCAGGCGTTTCTCTACGGGACGGACGGCGAGGTGCTGTTCAAGCGGCGCACGAAAAACGGCACCCGCCGGAAGAAAAAGCGTTTCGAGGGCGTTATCCCCAACCTCGAGCGGCGCTACCTCGAGACCGACTCCGACTCGACGCGGGAGCACATCGAGGACTACATGTCGGCGACGGCGTGTCCGGCCTGCGACGGCACCCGGCTGAAGCCCGCGAGTCGCGCCGTGCTGGTCGACGACAGTTCGATCACCGAGATCAACGCGATGAGCATCGGCGACGCCCGCGAGCACTTCGAGTCGATGGAAGCCGACCTCACCGAGCGCGAGAAGGTGATCGCCGAGGAGATCTTAAAGGAGATCCGGGCGCGGCTCGGATTCATGTGCGAGGTCGGCCTCGACTACATCACGCTCGACCGCGAGGCCTCGACGCTTTCCGGCGGTGAGAGCCAGCGCATCCGCCTGGCAACGCAGATCGGCTCCGGACTCGTCGGCGTCCTCTACGTGCTCGACGAGCCCTCGATCGGGCTCCACCAGCGGGACAACGACCGGCTGCTGGACACTCTGGAGGAACTGCGCGACCTCGGCAACACCCTGCTCGTGGTCGAACACGACGAGGAGACGATGCGACGGGCGGACGCCGTCATCGATATGGGGCCCGGCCCCGGCAAGCGCGGCGGCGAGGTCGTCGCCAACGGCTCCGTCGAGGAGGTCAAAGCGACCGAGGGATCGATCACCGGCGACTACCTCTCCGGTCGCAAGCAGATCCCGGTTCCCGACGAGCGCCGGGATCCCGACGGTGCCCTCACGATCCGCGGCGCGCGCCAGCACAATCTCAAGGATCTCGACGTGGACATCCCGATCGGGTGCTTTACCGCCATTACGGGCGTTTCGGGCTCCGGAAAGTCCACGTTGATGCACGACGTGTTCTACAAGGGCCTCGCCCGCCAGATGAACGACAACACGTCCGTAATTCCCGGGGAGCACGACGCCCTCGAGGGACTCGAGGAGATCGAAACCGTGCGCCTGATCGACCAGTCGCCGATCGGCCGCACGCCACGCTCCAATCCCGCGACGTACACCAGCGTCTTCGACTACGTCCGGGAGCTGTTCGCCTCGACGTCGCTCTCGAAACAGCGGGGCTACGAGAAGGGACGGTTTTCTTTCAACGTCAAGGGCGGCCGCTGCGAGGAGTGTGGCGGGCAAGGAACGGTGAAAATCGAGATGAACTTCCTGAGCGACGTCTACGTCCCCTGCGAGGAGTGCGACGGCGCGCGCTACAACGACGCCACGCTCGACGTCACCTACAAGGGCAAGACCATCGCCGATGTCCTCGAGATGGAAGTCGAGGAGGCCGCCGACTTCTTCGAGTCCAACTCCCAGATCCGCCGGCGGCTCGAACTGCTGCAGGACGTCGGCCTCGGCTACATGACGCTCGGGCAGCCCTCCACCACCCTCTCGGGCGGCGAGGCCCAGCGGGTCAAACTCGCAGAAGAGTTAGGGAAGAAGGACTCGGGCGAAACCCTGTACCTGCTGGACGAGCCGACGACCGGCCTCCACTCGGCGGACGAGCGCAAACTCATCGACGTGCTCCACCGGTTGACCGACAACGGCAACACCGTCGCCGTCATCGAGCACGAACTCGACCTCGTGAAGAACGCCGATCACGTCATCGACCTCGGCCCCGAGGGCGGCGAGAACGGCGGCGAAATCGTCGCGACCGGCACGCCGGAGGACGTGGCTCGCCTCGAGGACTCCCACACCGGTCGCTATCTGCGGGACCTGCTGCCGAAAGTGGATCTCGACGGGCCGCGCGGCGAGCGCGTCGAACCCGTGAGCGCGCCGATGGACGACGACTGATCGGCGGGCCGAATCGCGTCTCGAGGCGACGGCGAAAACCGTCGGCCGGTACCGCGTGCGATCCGAATCGTTAACGGCGGGAGCCGACGACTATCGTCGCATGAACAGGCGAAAGGCGATTATTCGTCGTGGGCTCACCGGCGGCGGCGTCGCGACGCTTCTCCTGGCCGCCAGTTTCGTCGCCGCGTTGGGCGTGCCGACGACCCCTTCGTTACTCCTGCTCGTCTCGTGGCTCGGCGTCGTCGGGAGTACGATGGTCGTCGCCGGACGCCGAGAACGGGTGTCGATCGGGTCGACCACTCTCGGCTGGCCTCGCGTCGCCGCGATCGCCATCGCGTTGCTGGCAGTCGGGTGGGCCGCGGTCAGCGTCGCGGGCCTCCTCGCAGGCGAGACCATCACCGGCCTCGGCCCGCTCGAGGCCCTTCTCACGGTCGGCGTGGTCGGTTACTTCGCGTGGTTCGCCCGCGAGTGCTGGGTCGGCGGTGCGTCCATCGACGACGAGACGTTCGTCGTCGACTGAGACGGCCTCCTGTACCGGTGTATCGGCGCACCCGTCTGGCGGGTCGCGGGTGCGCCGGAACTGACGAAGAGTCGTCCGTCTGATACCGTGCCCCGATAAAACTGGCCGGGAGTACAACCAAGGTGACCGCCGGACAACCGTCACGTATGCCAGAGGAACCCACACCTCGCGAGGAGCCGACGGTGACCGAAGAGGCTCGGACGGATTCGTTCGACCTCGAGCACTCTGAGCGCGTCCGAGTGGGCGTTACGCGCGGCGAAACCGACCTCGAGGTCGGCCCGCCGCGGGACTATCCGGACCGAGCCGACGTGTCGGTACGGCCCGAATCGACGGACGGGAACCGCGTCGTTCTCAGTATCGACGCGATGGCGGGCGACCACGGAACGGGACACGCGGATGTCGAACTGACCCCGACAGAAGCCCGGACGCTCCGGGATCGCCTCGACGAAATCGTCCGCTGGATCGCCGAAGACGGCACTTCCTCCGATACCGACCTCGAGACGACCGACGAGACGGTTACTGGTGAGCGCTGATCACCCGCTGCCGGCGACTCTCGTCGGTCTCGAGATCCCGATCCCTCGAGCCACCGATATCGAATCCACCCGTTCGGAACGGGTCGACCGATTACTCCGGACTGGGCGACTGCACGCGCGAGACGTACCCCGCCAGGTCCGTCGTCGTGACCATGCCGATGACGCCTTCGTCCTCGTCGACGACGGGGATGTGATGGAAGTCGTGCTCGACGATTACGTCCGCGGCGTCGCGGATACTATCCTGGGCCGATGCCGTGACGACGCCCGTGCTCATGTACTCCGAGACTGGCGTTCGATCCTTCGGCTGGCGCTCGGCGACGATTCGCACGAAGTCCGTGGTCGTCAGGATCCCCTCGAGCTGGTTCTCGTCGTCGACGACGACGACCGACCCGATTCCGTTGTCGAGCATCGTGTTGGCGGCATCCTCGACGAGCGTGTCCGGAGCCACCGTCCGTACCGACGTGGACATGACTCGAGCGACGAAAATATCGTCCATGCGGGACAGTACTCGGTACTCACTATAATGATTGTCGGAGCGGATTCGGGCGGACCCGGAGCGGCGGACGACGATCGGAATCGCAGCGGCGATACCCACAGCGAAGCGATCGCACGTTCGATCCGGCCGAACGGGCGGGTGAGAAGCGTCGTCGCGACGCTGTCGTGAAGCTCCGTCGCCGCGCTGATGCCGTAATTTAAATAGGAACTCCGTCATACTCGGTGACGTACCGACTGATGGCCCCCGCGTCGCCCACTCTCGACGGATCGTGCATGCTCCTCCCCGCACCCGGGCCCAGTACCGACGTGCTCGCAGCGATCGCTGCGGAGTACGCGACGCTCGCCGCCGAGTACGGGCCTCGAAACGTCCTGGTCCTGAAACGGCACCCGGCGGGGCTCGAGCCCCTGACCGAGGCGCTCGCCGATGTCGACCTTTGGGAGGCAGACGGCGGTCCCCATTCTCCCCGCGTCGAGTCGCTCCCGGAACACGCCTCGAAGACCATCGAGGAGTACGATCCGACGCTGTCCCGCCTCGAGTACGAAGAGCGGATCGAGCTCATCTCGCTGGTGATCGACGGCGCGAGCCGATCGGTTCCCGACTACCTCCAGCGCGCCGCCGCCCACGAGAGCTTCGCACGCGATGTCGGGCAACTGCTGCTCGAGGCGACTCGCCAACGTATCCGACTCGACGACCTCGACGATCCCCACGACTGTCTCGCCTTTCTGTACGCGATGAACGACCGATTCCACGCCGAGATCGACGACCGGGGGTACGTCGAACGGGCCGACGTGATCCCGCAGGCCGTCGAGCGACTCGAGGCGAACGCGGACGAACTCCGGACGCGAGTCACCGGCTCGTTCGACGCCGTTCTCGCCGTCGAGTTCGAGGAGTATCGCCGACTCGATCGGCGGTACCTCGCGGCGCTTACACGCAATGCGGATCTCGTCTGTGTCGGCGAACGACACGCCAGCGTCGAACGGACGCGCGTCGAGCCGGGCCGCATCGACGATATCGCGACCGACGCGGGACTCGCGGTCGAGACGCTCGACCCCGAAACAGTGCGTAATGGGGATACCGACACCGAGCCGCCACACCAGCCGATCGCGCAATTTCTCGCCACGGGCGACTCTCCGGTTCGATCTTCCGCCGTCGGCGACGGAGCGGGGCCACCGGACGCAGACTCGAGAGGCAGAGCACGACGCATCCGTACTGGAACCGCCCGCGAGCAGATCCGGGCGGTCGCGACCGAGATCCAGTCGCTTCGCGACCGCCACGGCTGGTCCTACGACGAGTTCGCCGTCGCCGTTCCGCGGATCGAACGGGTTCCCGAGACCAGGCGGCGGCTCCGCGACGCCGGCGTCCCGACCGCGACGATCGGCACCCCCTCGCTCGCGGAGGATCCCGCGGTGAATGAACTCTACGCGGTCGTCACCTGCCAGTGCGAACGGGAGCGCGACGGCGACGGGCTCGAGCGGATCGACCCCGCCGAGCCGACGCGGGACGCGAGCGATCCGCGAGCGGTCTCCCTGGACCGCCTCCGGGCCCGAACCCCCGATTTTTCGACCGACCTGCTCGCTGAAACCGCCAGTGTGAGCGTCCGTCGCTCACTTGAGCGATGGATCCGCCGCACCGACCTCAAGGGGCGGATCGCCCGCGAAGAAGCGTGGGTCGACGCCCGGGAGCAGTACGAGGGGGTCCGTCGGGTTCTCGAGATCGCCGACTTCGTCGAGGAGACGGACCTCGTCGGGCCGGACTGGCAGGGGCTGCGCCGGATGCTCCGGCGGACGATCCAGTACGACGCGCCCTACGTCCACGCGGTCGAGACGCGGCCGCCGACCGGCGGCGTCACGGTCTGTGACATCGACGACCTGAAGTACGACTCGCGCAAGGCGGTCTTCCTGCTGGATCTGATCGACGAGACGTACCCGGGCGAGCAGTTCCTCACGCAGCTCTTTCCGACGGCGTGGCTCCGGGAAATGCCGGCCTATCCCGCGGTGACGAATCCGTCGCCCGAGTCGATCGCGGACACGTTCGCGACGCTCGACGTTCGGAAGACGACAGAATCGTCTTCCACAGCCCAGCAGAACGCAAAGCGTTCTGCGGACGCCGCCGATATCGGCGACCCCTTCGAGACCTACCACGCCCAGCGGTCCCGGCGGCGGCTCGCGCTCGGTGCCCGCGCCGCCGAACGCACCCTCTACTGCTGTTCCTACGAGCGCGGTGCCGGCGGCCTGCGCCGGAGCTACGACGAGTCACGCTACCTGCAACTGATCGACGCGACGCCCGGACTCGAACTCGAGGACGTCGACGCCGCCGCCGACGCGGCGATCCACGGCGAGACGAACGCCCTTGAGGCGCTGCTCGCCCAGCCCCGCGGCGAACTCGAGCGCGTGCTCCAGGAGGCCAGTACCGGCGGTGAGGCCGATCTCGGCGAGACCGAGGCGCTGTTCGAGGAGATCGCGGTGGTGCTCGAGGAGGGGGAGATCGACGGTGAACTCGCCGAAGCGGTCCGCTCACAGTTCGAGTTCGCCGCGGGCGAGGTGGTCCGAAATGACTGAGACCGACGCCAACACCGACGCCGACGATGACGCCAACCCCGCCAACACCGACGCCGCGACAGCCCCTCCCTCGCTGTCGGTCGACGGCCTCCGGACCGCCCTGCACTGCCCCCGCCGATACGAGTTCGCACACGTCCACGGCCTCGAGGGCAGCGACGACGACCGCACCGTCGAAGACCGCGTTTCCCTCCTGCGGAGCGCTCTCTGCGACGCGCTCCGAAGCGGCGAGACGGAACGGGAGTCACTCGAGAGCGCCGCCCGGGATCGACTCTCGGCTCGCTGGAACGAGTACGATGAGCGCTTTCACTCCGTCGCCCAGCGCCGTCACGAACGGCGGGTGCTCGAGGCGACGCTTTCGGCGTACCTCGAGCGCGTCGGGGTCGATCACGCCGCGGGGATCGCACGGCTGGACGCCGAGGCCGCCCGCGGTGAACTGATCGGACCGGGGCTCCCGCTCTCGAGTACGATCGAGCTATCGACGCAGACGGCCGACTCGGACGCGGTAACGATCGACACCGCGGTGGACTACGTCTACGGCGACGGCTCGTCGATCGTCGGCGTCCGGTTCGTTCCGACGCTCGCACCCCTGGGTCTCCTGCGCTACCGATCCGACTGGGCGGGCGACGTCGAGGATCTCTTTACCGGGCACTTCGACACCGAATCGGCGACGTTCGAACCGGATCCCGTCGGCGCGCTCTTCGAGACCGCCGTCGTCCTCGACGGACTCCGCGACCTCCGCGACCGGCTCGAACTCGGCGACCGAACCTGTCGATACGTCCAGATCCCGCTGGCCGATCGGTCGGGAACGGCGGTGAACTGGGTCCGCGAGACGGTCGAAACGAATCTCGAAATCGTCGATCTAACTGATGTCTACGTCGATCACCATACCTTCGGAATGACTCACGAGCATCGAAACGGGACCGTCGACGATCGACTCGCGGCGGTCGCTACGAGCCTGCTATCGGGACCGTTCGATCCGTCCGATCGGTGGGACCGGATCGCGGACAACTCCTGTCCAGACTGTGAGTACACCGTCTGCTGTCAGGAGTACATCGCGGCGGAGGTGCGCTTTGATGGATAACGAATCACCGCGGGACGGCGGTGAAGAACGGACCCTCGATCCGGGGGCTGGCCCGACTGAGGACGATCTCGAGACTGCGAATCTCTCCGACCTCGCGTCCGCCGCAGCCCTCGAGCCCAGGGGTAACCAGGAGGCGGTCATCGACAGCCGCGCGGCTTGTACCTCCGTCGACGCGGGGGCCGGCACCGGGAAGACGACGACGATGCTCGTCCGGATCGAGCGCGCCATCGAGCGGGGTGATGTCGATCCCGACGACGTACTCGTGTTGACCTTTGCGAATGAGGCCGCCGCAAGCATCCGCGCGGCGGTCTCCGAGCGACTCGAGCCAGACGCGGCGGCGGCGATCGACGTCTACACCTACCACTCCTTCTGTTACCGGCTCGTCCGCGAGTACGCCTACTACCTGGGCTACTCGCCCGAGTTCGACGTCGTCACCGAGCGCACGCGACGGCGGCTCATCGGTCGGCTGCTCGCCGAAAACGACTACGGCTTCGCGGCCGCCTCGAGACGTAACGACGGCTCGCCGACCGATCTCACGGACGCGGTCGACCGGTTTATCCAGTCCATGAGCCAGGAGAACATCACACCCGAACAGCTGCAGTCGGGACTGCCGCCGGTGCGCACCCTCGAGCTGTGCAACGAGTTCGTCCTCTGGCTCGAGCGAACCGCCGGCGAGGAGCTGTCTTTCGACAACGAAGCGCTTCGCTACTTCAATCGGGACGAGCATTGCGAGGCGGCCCGGGAGTCGCTGATCGACTACGGCAAACTCGTCTCGTATTGCCGGGAGAAGATCGCGGAAGCGCCGGCGGCCTTCCGCGACGACGACTTCGTTCGCGATGTCGATCGCTACCTCCGGGTCCTCCAGCAGTGCGTGACGAACACGATCGAGGCGCTCTCGCTGGACGACACGACGACGAAACACCTGCCGCGGGCGCTGTTCGGTAACCGGATCTGGGGGACGGCCACGAGCCGGATCGAACAGACCCCCTTCGGTCGCCTGAAACACTACGTCGAGTTCCTCCGGCTGGCCCGCCACTACGCCGATGTCTACGCGGCGTACCACGACGCCCTCGAGACCGAGCGGGTGCTGGACTTCGACGAGCTGGTTCGGACGGCGACCGGGCTGCTCGACGACGCGGCGATCGCGGACGAAATCACCGGCCAGTGGACGCAGGTCTACTGCGACGAGTTCCAGGACACCGACGCGACTCAGTTTTCCCTCCTCACCGAACTCACGGACGGCCCGGACCGGCCGGATCTGCTCGCGATCGGTGACAAGGATCAGGCGATCTACGGCTGGCGCGGCACCGACCGCGAGGGACTCGACCGGCTGGCCGACGCCTACGACGACCACGAGGCGATCGAACTCGAGCTCAACTTCCGCTCGAGACAGGAAATCCTCGACCTGGCCAACGCCTGTGAGTACGGGCCGCAATCCTCAAAGACGCTCCGGGAGGACGGCCGAACGGCCGGCACCTACGACGAGGACGAACCGCCGGACCGCGTCGTCAAAGTCGAGAGCGATCAGGTCCCCCAGTCGACGCCCGAACAGGTCGCGACGACGGTCTCGCGGCTGCTCAACGGCGAGGCCGCGAACGTTCCCCAGCGCTCGCTGGGCGATATCGCGGTCATCGTCCGGACCAACCGTCACGCGCAGGCAGTCGCGGACGAACTTCGGGAGCTGCGCATCCCCTACGAAATATCCGGCTCGCCTCGCGGCGAGGTCTCGCCCGGTATCGAGACGGTGCTGTCGTATCTCCGGGCCCTCGTCGAGCCGAACGCGGATGCCCATCTCCGGCGCGTCCTCCTCTACCGGTACCGGTTCACGGAGGCCGATCTCGCGACGCTGCAACGGCGAGACGGGTCGCTGTACGACGCCGTGATGGACTCCAATATGGATGCGCTCGAGCTCGAGGGGGCCGACCGAATCGAGCGAGTGCGAGACCATCTCGAGGCGCTCGAGCGGTTCCGAGACGTCTACCCCCTGTCCGGATTCGTCCGCCGGTTCCGGGAGCTGACCCGAATCGAGTGGTTCTGTACGAGCGAGGAGCGGGCGGAGTTCGACCGCCTCGAGCGGTTCGTCGAGGCCTACGATTCCGATGGCGTCGTCCAGTCGCTGTCGACCGACTTCGTCGACGCGCTCGCGGCGACGCTTCGGGGCGGCGGGAACGATCGAACCCGCGGGAGCCGGTCCGCCGACAGCGTCGACGTGATGACGGTTCACCAGGCCAAGGGCCTCGAGTTCGACACCGTCCTCGCCCCCTACCTCACGGACGAGGAGTGGTGCGTCGACGGCGACTACGTCGAGCGGGCCCGATACCGGCTGCTGGCTGCAACGCTCGACGCCGACGTCGATTCGCCATTGCTCGCGGATCTCGCCGCCGAGCGGGTCGGCGAGGAGTGGCGCGTGCTCCACGTCGCGCTCACCCGAGCCGAGAACCACCTGTTCCTGTTCGGCTCCGAGTACGAGTACGACGGCGACGAGGACGAACTCGCCGCCTCGACGGCCGAGGCCTGTCTCGCGAGCGACATCGAGTGGTCGGTGACCGGCCAGCGGATGGATCTCTGGTCGTCGCTGACCGAGAGTTTCGAGCAGGTTCAGGAGACCTACCCCGAAACCGTGGCCGACCGAACCGACGAGATCGCTGCCTCGGCCGGTGAGAGCCCGGGAACGATCACGTACTACGCCGACTACGACGACCGACCCGTCGAACCGCTCGAGACTCGAGCGGCGATCGAGACCGTCCATCGATTGGGCCGGCAGCTCCGCGATGGCACGCTGTTGCCTGCAGCCGATGCGGCGAGCCACGGCGGCGATCTCGGCGAAGATGGGAGAGATGAGGGGCCGCAGATCCGCGTGCCCAGCGGTCGCCGACCGTCCGCGCTGACGACCGACACCGTCCGCTTCCCGGTCGAGACGCTCGCGTCGGCGACCGAACTGCCGGTCGCGATGCGACACAGCTACTCCGCGATGGACACCCACGAGACCTGCCCCCGGAAACACTACCTCGATCACGCGGTTCGTGCGTTCGACGATCCGCTCGCGGCAGCCGATATCGGTGATGCGGGTTCGTCGGAGGCGGTCGTCGAGGCTACCTCGCCGACCGAGACGAACGGCGGAACGCCCGCACCGACCGACGACTCGGCGTCGCGGCTCGTCGGCACCGTCTTCCACGACGTCGCCGAGGAGGCATTCCACCGCGAGTACCGAACCCGCGAAGCGTGGCGCGACGCCGCCGTCAGACAGCTCACCGCACGGAACCTGCTCGAGCATCGCGAGGCCGTCCTCGCGTGCGTCGACCGCTACTTCGAGGCGGGTGTCCCGAAATTCGATCGGCCGATCGCCGAGTGGGAAGCGCTGGCCGCGGAACTCCCCTTCTCGCTCGAGGACGTCGCCGGCGTGACGGGTGACGTGGTCGGCTACGTCGACTCGATCCGGCGGCTGCCCGACGGCGGCCTCGCCGTCCTCGATTACAAGGCCACCGCCGAGCGGATCGCGCCCGACGACGCCGTTCAGCTGTCGCTCTACCGTCGGGCCTGCGAGGACCGGTTCGACGAACCGATCGCGGCAGCGGGCTACGTGTACGTCGGCGACCTCGACGGAGACGACGGTCCCCGCGTGGACCTCCTCGAGCCCGCCGATCTCCCGCCGTGGGAGGCGGTCCGGGAGACGCTCGAGACGGTCGACGAGCCGTCGTTCGCGGAGACGACGCCGGGCGAGCACTGTCGACACTGCCCGCACCGATCGCTGGGCTGTGGGCCGGACGAGTACGTGCTCGAGGTCGATATGGCGGGTGACGACTGAGTCGGACCCGGAAATCGAGAATCAGGGCTGCTACCGGGCTCGCGATACCGAGATTCACACCTCTCCGGTACTGGAGGACGGTGGCCGAATACGACTCGCTGCGCGCCGATTACGAGTCCCACTCGAATCGCTGCGGATCGCGCGTCGCCAGCGTCGTCCGGACGGCGGCGACGTTCTCGCGGACGTCGTGGACGCGAACGATGTCGGCCCCGCGGTCGGACGCCAGCGCCGTGGCAGCGACGGTCGCCTCGAGGCGCTCGTCGCGGTCGCGGCCGATCCGTGCGAACATGGACTTGTGGGAGTGGCCGAACAACACCGGACAGCCGAGCGCGTGGAACTCGTCGATCCGGTCGAGGAGTTCGAAGTTCTCGGCAGCGGACTTGCCGAAACCGATGCCGGGATCGACGATGATCTGCGCTCGATCGAGCCCCGCCTTCTCGGCCAGCAACACCCGCTCGGAGAGGTGATCGATCACGTCCGCGACCACGTCGTCGTACTCGATGTCGTGGTCGGGCACGACCGGCGCATCGATGCTGTGCATCACCACGAGTCCCGCGTCGTGCTCGGCGGCGACGAAGCGCATCTCGGGGTCCTCGAGCCCCGAGACGTCGTTGATGATGTCCGCGCCGGCCTCGAGCGCCGCGTCGGCGACCGTGGCCCGTCGGGTATCGACCGAGATGTGCGCGTCGAGGTCGGCGATCCGCTCGATGACGGGGACGACCCGGTCCAGTTCCTCCTCGACCGAAACGGGAGCCGCACCCGGTCGGGTGGACTCTCCGCCGATATCGATCACGTCCACGTCGGCGTCGATCATCGCTTCGGCTCGAGCGACGGCATCCTCGAGGGCGTCGTACTCGCCGCCGTCGTGAAAGCTGTCGGGGGTGACGTTCAGGATGCCCATTACGGCCGTCCGGTCGGCCCAGGGATACTCGTTCGCGTCGGTGTCCGAGCGGCCGGACCAACGGGACCGTCCTGCCGTCTGGCTCGGCGGCTGCGTCGATTCGTCCCCGTCTCCGGTGTTGGCTGTCGTACTCTCGGCACCGATATCGGCGTCGGCCTCAAGCGCGAGAGTGTCCCGAAGTTCCCGCACGATGTCGGCCAGCCCGTGTGGCTGGGGGCGCTCCTCGAGCGCCTCGACGAGCGCCTCGAACTGAGCGAGCGTCCCCATCAGAACGGCGTCGACGGCCTCGTCGTCCCGCTCGAGCCCGGAGAGGGCACACTCTCCCCCGAGTCGGAGGAGTTCCTCCTTGAGAACGGTCGCCTGTCCGTCCCGCAGCGCCGTCCTGACGACCCGGTGGACGGCGTCACCGTCCAGTCGCTCGACCTCGCCCGGGGCGACGTTCGCCCCCTCGAGCGCGTCGCGGGCGTCGGCGAGGTTCCGGACGCGTTTGGGAACGTCGGTCCGGGTCCATCGGGAACGGGCCTCAGCGACCGCGAACAGCGAGCCGGTGACGAGCACGCAGTCGTCGGGCCCAGCGGCCCCGAGAGCGGTCGAGAGGGCGTCCTGAACCGCTGTCTCGGTTCTGACCGTTCGGGCACCGGCGTCGGCGAACACGTCCGCGAGGACCGCCCGGTCTTCGGCGCGATCGAGCATCGGTTCGGTCGCGACGACGGTGTCGAGCGTGGGCAGCGCGGCGGCCATCGCGCGGTGATCCTTGTCGTGCATTGCACCGAAGACGACGTGGAGCTCGTCGTACTCGTACGTCTCGAGCGTTTTCGCAAGTCCCTCACAGGCCCCCGGATTGTGCGCACCGTCCAGAACGACCAATGGTCCGGTATCCATCACCTCGAACCGGCCCGGCCAGTGGGCGCTTCGCAGCCCGCGCTCGAGGTCGGCGTCGGAGACATCGCCGACCTGCCGGGCGAGGGCGACGGCAATGCCGGCGTTTTTGGCCTGATGTTCGCCCAGCAGCGGAATCCGCGTCTCGAGGTCCCAGTCGCCGGTGTCGATCGAGACGGCGGCTTCCGTGTGGTTCGTCCGGCCGCCGTAGGCGACGCGGACGTCCGGTCTGCAATCGTCGCTATCGCTCGCGTCGCCCGGCGGCTCCGTGCCGACGGTCACGACATCGCCGGCGACGTCGCGAACTGCCTCGAGCGGGCTCCCGGTGACGCCCGTCACGAGCGGTGCGTTTTCGGGGACGACGTGGGCTTTGTCGCGGGCGATCTCCTCGACGGTGTCGCCGAGGATCCCCGTGTGCTCTAGGGTCACGCTCGTGACCGCACTCGCGACGGGATCGACGACGCTGGTGGCGTCGTACTTGCCGCCGATGCCGACCTCGAGGACGGCGATATCGACGTCTTCGCGGCCAAAGTGCCACAGCGCCATCGCGGTCATCGCCTCGAAGAAGGTGGGGGACTCGCCGTCGGCGGCTCGTTCGGTGGCGTACTCGTGAACCGCCTCGACGTACTCGCAAACGGCTGACTGTGGGATCTTTCGGCCGTCGACGCGAACCCGCTCGCGGAGGTCCTCGAGGTGTGGCGAGGTGTAGAGGCCGACGGAGTGGCCCGCCTCCCGCAGGGCCCGCTCGAGCATTCGAGCCGTGCTCCCCTTGCCGTTGGAGCCGGCGATCTGAACGAAATCAACGGTTTCGTGAGGGTCCTCGAGGTGGGCCAGCAGCCGGGCCGTCGACTCGGTGCCCGGCTTCGGGCGGAACCGCCGCAGATCGAAAAGGAAGTCCGCCGCCTCGTGATACTCCATATGGGTACCAGAGTATCCGATCGTTTTTGAGTATTCTGTTCGGAGACGGTCGCGGCTCTCGCCCATTCAACCCGACCGGCGGATTCGAGAATCGAGCGCCGCCGAGGCCCGATATGTTCGGGAGAAGACCGATCCCGCCCGAAATCCTCCGTTCGGGTATGTCTCGAGACGAGCCACGAAGCCCAGTCGGCGGTGGTCGCGGATGCCAGTAACCGACTTCGACACCGCACGGACGTACGACGAGCATCGATTCAGTACCCAACCCGTCTTCCGGAGCGACCGGATGAAGGTCGTCCTCGGCTACTTCGAACCGGGGCAGTTCATTCCGGTTCACGCTCCCGGCAGCGACGTGACGATCTGCGTCCGATCCGGCACCGGCGTCGTCCGCGAGGGAGAGACGGAACACGCGGTCGGTCCCGACGACGTGGTCGTCGTCGAGGCGAACGTCGACCGGGGCGTCCGAGCGGACGAGGACGGCCGACTCGAGGCGCTGCTCGTCACGAGTCCGCCGCCGACCGACGCCGAGCACGAGCCCGTCCGGGAGGGGCTCGAGCGCGGGGTCTTCGACCCGTAATTCGTCGAACGAAAATACGCGTCGCTATCGAAAGTCCGGGTGCGGCAGGGCTGTCACCCGAGAGTTACCGACCGCTCGGTCGCGAGCTATCCGGACGCGACGAACGAGACTCACGCGCCCTGCAGCCCGTTTGGCGGGCGGACGAACAGCCCGTCGAACAGGGCGAGCGAGGCGACGGCGACGCCGCAGAGCAGGGTCGCCTCGAGGGGGAGATCGAGGATGCGCCCGGCGAGGCCGGCGACGCCGAACGCGGCCGGAATCAGGCCGAGCAGGAGATCGTATCGGTCGATCGTCGAGAAGTGATCGGCGAATCGATCGACCCCATCGATTCCAGCGATCTCTCTCTGCATCATCGATTCTCACCACCGGACGACAGTACGATACCCGTTCACTAAAACGTACGGGAGTCGAACAGCACAGAGCGAAGCTGCGTTACTCTACACCTATCTCGTGCGGTCTCGTCGGTGTGCGTCACTCGGCAGCCTGCTCCCTCGGAAGTCCCTCCTCGCCGTGGTCGCGGGTGATCTCGAGGAACGCGTCCTCGAGACTTCGGGCGTCGCCGGTCTCGGCGCGGGTCTTGAGCGTCTCGGGGTCGCCCTCGGCGACGAGTTTCCCGTCGTGGAGGACGCCGATCTCGTCGGCGAGTTCGTCGACCACGGGAAGGATGTGCGTCGAGAGGAAAATCGTCATCTCTCGATCGGCGAGATCGGCGATCGTGTCCCGCATGGTCCGGGCCGCGCGCGGATCGAGTCCGCTGGTCGGTTCGTCGAGGAAGGCGACATCGGGTTCGTGCAACACCGCCTGGATGACGCCGACTTTCTGACGCATCCCCTTCGAATAGTCCTCGATGCGTTTGTTCGCGTCCGCCAGCAGGTCGAATCGCTCGAGCAGCGACTCGATGCGCTCGCTTGCCTCCGCGTCGGGCATATCGCGGAGGCCGGCGGCGTACTCGAGTTGTTCCCGGCCGGTGAGTTCGTCGTAGACCGGGGGGTCCTCGGGGAGGTAGCCGATGTGTGGGGTAACGGACTCGCGCTCTCCGATCGAGTGGCCGGCGACACGGGCCGTCCCTGCTGTCGGTTTCGTCAGCGTCGTCAGTATCCGCATCGTGGTCGTCTTCCCCGCGCCGTTCGGACCGAGAAACCCGTAGACGGTTCCCCGCTCGACGTCCATCGTCAGGTCGGAGACGGCGGTCGTCTCGCCGTACCGTTTCGTCAGTCCGTCGGTTTCGATGGCGAGGGCGTCGACAGGGCTCATACGCGTCCTTTCGTCGGCGTCTAATTAAAGGTATGTCATGTTCGATCGCCGTCGGCGACCGCTGTGGCGGGCGCGAGAGCGTCCGACTCGACGGCCGTCGATGGGACGACGACTCGACCGAGCCGACCGACGGAATTGGATGACAGAAATCCAAAGGGTTTACTGGCAGCACGACGCGGATTCGACTATGCACGCTGCCATTTCGTCTTTCGGCCGCTCGAGTCGAGGTGGGTCCTGATGGCTCACGCGTCCGCTACCGTCGCCGGAATCGAGCTCCGACGGACCGTCCGGGCGGTCGTCGGCAGTCGGACGAAACTGCTCACGGTAGCAGTGGTCGCGCTGGTCGTGCTCGGCCCGATGACGGCCGTCGGACTATTCTTGTTGCCGGAACTGGGCGAGCAGGCCGCCGCCGCATCACTCACCGCGGACACTGCCGTAACGGTGACCGAGTACGTGACCGGCGGCGTTGCGGTCCTGTGGGTGTTCCTGGTGATGATGTCGATCATGCGGACCGTGACGACCGTCGCCGACGTCGACGAACCGGCCTTTCTCCTGTTGTCGACGGCGGTCCGGAACACCGTCGTCGGTATCGTCGCCGCAGAAACCGCACTCTACGCGGCCGTTTTGCTCCCCTTCACGGTGCTTTTCGCCGCCGCGTTCGCGTCCGGCGCGGGGACGGTGCTTCCGGTACTCGTCGCGCCGTTGCTGGTCTCCCTTCTCTTGCTCACCGCCATCCCCGTCGGATTCGTCGTGGGCATCTGGGTCCGTCACCTGATCACGGTCTACGAGCCGGTCGCTCGGTATCGAACGCTGCTGTTCGCCGCGTTCTGGGTCGTCTACTTCGGCGCGATCGCGACCGGCGGACTGAACACGGTTATGTGGTCGCTGTTCACGACGTTACAAACCAGCCCGCTCGGGTGGCCCGGCCACCTGCTGCTGGTCGGGGTCCCCGGTATCGACCCGTCGACGGTCGGCATCGTCGGTGCGGTCGCCGGATCCGCCCTCCTCGTCGGCGTCGCTTTCGTCGCCGGCGTCCCCTCCGCACAGCGCCACTGGTTCGCGGATCCGGCTCGCACTGACGACGAGGAGATCGACGAAGAGACATCGTCCGACCGACTCGCCGGCCTCCTCCCGGGAACCGTCTCGCGACCGGTCCGGACGGTGGCGGTGACGGCGATTCGGCGGACGAAGCGAGCGCCGATCCGATTGGCGTACGCCGGCTACCCGCTGCTCGGCGCGCTCGGCTTCATCCAGCAGATCATCGAGAGCGGCACGGTCCCCTCGTTCATGGCCGTCATGTTCTGTCTGTACGTGGTCTGGGCGGCCGGCGTCCTGTTCACGCTCAACCCGCTCGGCGACCTCGGACCGGCCCTGCCCGCCGTTATCACGTCGACGCTCACCGGCCGGCAGGCGATCCGCGGCCGCATGCTCGCCGGTGCGCTCGTCGCCGTTCCGCTCGCCCTCCTCGTGTCGCTCGCATTCGGACTCGTCAGCCCGCTCTCGCTCGAGCACACCGCCGCGCTGACCGCCGGTACCGTCGTCGGCGCGGTCGTCACGCCGGCGCTGGCCGCCGGGGTCGGCTCGGCGTTTCCCCGCTTTGGTAGCGTCAAACTCACCAACAAGCGCGAGGCGGTGATGCCGAGCAAGACGGCGTTCGTCGTCTACACGTTCGCGATCGCGCTACCCGCCGTCTCCGCCGTCGTGTTGTATCTCGAGGCCCCCGAACTGATCGCCGGCTTCGTCTCGTCGGTTTCCGCGTGGACGCCGCTTCCCGACGTTTCGATCTCCGCCCGCGCCATCACCGTCGGTTCCTGGATCGTCCTGATCGCGGGACTGCTCGCGCCGGTCGTCGCCTATCACTATGCAGTAGAGCGCTTCGACTGGTACGCGCTCGAGTGAGCACATTGTCTCGGATCGCGACCCGCTGGATCGACCTCTTTCTGTGACGCTACGTTGCCCGGATTCGGATCGAAACTATGCTGCCCGAATTCGGATCGAAATCCCGTCCGGATCCGTGAGTTCGAGGCCGCCGGTCCGGTCGGCGACCGCGACATCGGCGTCGTCGAGACGGCGGCGAACGGTCGCGAGCGTCTCGTCGTCCGGGACGACGAACTCGAACCACGCGAGTCCGCGACCGCCCGCCGGTTGCGACCGGCCGTTCCACGCGTTCGTCCCGAGGTGGTGATGGTAGTCTCCGGCCGCGAGGAACAGCGCCGATTGCGCCTCCGTCTGTACGGTCAATCCCAGCGTCTCGACGTAGAACTCCCGCGTCGCGTCGATCGAGGACACTTCCAGGTGGACGTGTCCGACGGTCGTTCCGGCGGGAGCGTCCGCGCTTCCGTCCGACTGGGCGGCGACGTCCTCGAGATCGAGCGGGGCCGTTCCGATCCGTATCGTCCCGTCGCTCGCACGCGGCCACTCCGCTCGCGGCCGGTCGGTATAGATTTCGATGCCGTTGTCCTCTGGATCGGTGCAGTACAGCGCTTCGCTCACGTAGTGATCGGACGCGCCGTCTAGGTGCCCGCGCTCGCGGATCCGCTCGAGTGCGGCACCGAGCGCGGTCCGCGTTGGGACTTTGAACGCGTTGTGGAAGAGTCCCGCCTGGTCGTGGCCCCTGGGCGATGCGCTCTCGTCGCGATCCAAGACGAGCAGCGGTGTTTCGCCGACGCCGAGCGTCGCCGTCGTCTCACGCCGCGTGAGAACCGAGAGGCCGACGACGTCTCGATAGAAATCGATCATCCCATCGAGATCAGTCACGAGCAACGCGGTACGGCCGATCCGAGCCGTATCCGGAAGGAGAGAGAATTCAGCCATCGTCTCATATCATTTTCGAGAGAGCGCTATATGTGTCTTTGCGGACGGCGAGATTACTACGTGACACCGACGTTACCGGGCCGTCGTCTCGCGTGAACGGACGACGTCCGTCCGATGGTTAAAATACTGGCAGAAGAAATCGACGACTGATCGGCGAGATCACCGAACTCGAGCCGACCGTATACGGACTGCTGTCAGTCAGTTCCGGAGCAACCGCAGGACGGTTCGCAGTTGCTCCGGAAAATCGGTACAACAGATCGTATTACTCCGCGTGGCCCCAGTCGGCCGCGCGCTTCGGGCGGTCGGACACCGATTCGACCTCGAGTCCCCCGTCGAACTTGTCGAGCGCTTCGACGTAGGCCTCGGCGCTGGCTTCGGTCGACAGATACGGAATCTCCTCCTCGACGGCCATCTCGAGGGAGTCGCGGTCGCGGCTGACGACGAAGTCGACCTTGCTTTCGCGGATGGCTTGCGGGACGTCGTCGAAGTCGGCCACCTCGAAGTGGTTCTCAAAGCCGTCGACGTCGAGGTCGACGACGGCGGTCCCCTCGCTGACGGCGTTGCCGGCGGCCTGCTGGGCCTTCCAGTAGGCCGTCCCGAACTCGCTGGCGGTCCCCATGACCTCGCCCGTGGACTTCATTTCCGGGCCGAGGCGCGGATCCGAGCCCGGCAGGCGGTCAAAGGGCAGGACGACCTCCTTGATCGAGGTGTGATCGGGAACCTGTTCGTCGACATCGAGACTCGCGAGGGTCTCGCCGGCCATGACCTTCGCGGCGAGTTTGGCGATCGGGACGCCAGTCGCCTTCGAGACGAACGGGACGGTACGCGAGGAGCGCGGATTCGCCTCGAGGACGTAGACCTCCCCGTCGCGAACCGCGAGCTGGACGTTCAACAGCCCCTTGGTCTTCAGCGCCTCGGCGATGTCCTCGGTGACCTCGCGGACGCGCTCGAGCGTCTCCTCGTCGAGCGAGCGCGGCGGGATCATACACGCGGAGTCGCCGGAGTGAACGCCCGCGGTCTCGACGTGTTCCATGATGCCGCCGATGATGACGTTGCGACCGTCGGAGACCGCGTCGACGTCGAGTTCGATCGCGTCCTCGAGGAAGTCGTCCACGAGGATCGGTTTGTCGGGGCTGACGCGGACAGCCTCCTCGATGTAGGTCTCGAGTTCGTCATCGTTGTAGACGACGTCCATCGCGCGACCGCCCAGCACGTAGGAGGGACGGACAAGGACGGGGTAGCCGATGTCGTGGGCGAGTTCGAGCGCCTCCTCCTTCGAGAAGGCGGTGCCGCCGTCGGGCTGGGAAATGCCCAGTTCGTCCATCAGGGCGTTGAAGCGGTCGCGGTCCTCTGCCAAGTCCATCGCCTCGACGGAGGTTCCCATGACCTCACAGTCGAGGCCGCGGCGCTCGAGTTCGTCCTCGAGCGGTTCGCCGATGTTGACTGACGTCTGGCCGCCGAACTGGACCATCACGCCATCGGCACCGGTCGCCTCTGCGACGTCGGCGACCTCCTCGGCGGTGATCGGTTCGAAGAACAGGCCGTCGGAGGTGTCGTAGTCGGTCGAGACGGTCTCGGGGTTGTTGTTGACGACGTAGGCGTCGATGCCGAGTTCGCGCAGCGCGCGGACCGCGTGGACCGAACAGTAGTCGAACTCGACGCCTTGTCCGATGCGGATCGGGCCGCCGCCGACGACGATCACGCTCTCGATGTCGCGGTCGACCTCGAGCTCGCCCGCCGCGGCGTCGCCGAGCAGCGGACCGGACTCGAACTCGGACTTGCGCGCCGAGTAGTAGTACGGTGTCTCGGCTTCGAACTCACCCGCACAGGTGTCGACCTGCTTGTAGGTGCGGCCGGGGACGTCCGTCTCGACGGTGTCGACCTCCGCGCCAGCGGCCGAGGCGATGGTTGCGTTGGTGTGGCCGGCGATCGCAGCCTCGGTGAAGTCGCCCTCCTGGGCGGCGAGCGTCGAGTCCGCGATGCGCTTGTAGCGCTCGGTATACCACTCGAAAATGCCCGTCAGCTCCTGAACCTCCTCGACGGTATATCCGCGCTCGAAGGCCTCGAACATCGCGTAGGGACGGTCCGGCGACGGGCGCTCGAGGTACTGCTCCTCGAGTTCCGCGTCGCTGAGTTCGGCCCAGTCGACGTCGGGTTCGTACTCGGAAGAGCGCAGCGCCTTCAACAGGCTCTCCTCGAAGGTGCGGCCGATGGCCATCGCCTCGCCGGTCGATTTCATCGCCGTCGTCAGCTCGAAGTCGACGTCGTCGAACTTGTCGATGGGCCAGCGGGGGACCTTCGTCACCACGTAGTCGATCGCGGGCTCGAAAGCGGCGGTGGTCTCGCCCGTAATCTCGTTCGTGATTTCGTGAAGGCGCTTGCCCAGCGCGACCTTTGCGGTCACGCGGGCGATCGGATAGCCAGTCGCCTTGGAGGCGAGTGCGGAGGAGCGCGAGACGCGCGGGTTGACCTCCACCACTCTGTATTCGCCGCCGGGGGTGCCGTCGTCGCGCCAGGCAAACTGGATGTTACACCCACCCTGGATACCGAGTTCGCGGATGACGTCGAGCGCGGCGGTGCGCATCTCCTGGTGCCCCTTGTCGGGGACGATCTGGGAGGGCGTGACGACCGTCGACTCGCCCGTGTGGATCCCCATCGGGTCGATGTTCTCCATGTTACAGATGATGATACACGAGTCGTCGGCGTCGCGCATCACTTCGTACTCGTACTCGACCCAGCCGGCGATCGACTCGGTGATGAGGACCTCGCTGTTCCGGGAGAGACGCAGTCCCTTGCGGACGCGGCGGAGGAGTTCGTCCATCTCGCCGACGACGCCGGAGCCCGAGCCGCCGAGCGTGTAGGTCGTCCGGGCGATGACCGGCAGTCCGCCGACCTCGTCGACGGCGGCCTGGACGCGCTCTTTCAGGTCCGCTTCGGTCAGTTCCGTGACCTCCTCGCCCTCCTCGAGCGAAATCGTGGTCGAGGCGGGAACCGGCTGGCCGATTTTCTCCATGCGCTGGCGGAAGAGGTCGCGGTCCTCCGTCGCGTAGATCGTGTCGAGCGGCGTGCCCATGATCTCGACGTCGTACTTCTCGAGGACGCCCTCCTCTGCGAGTTCGGCGGTGACGTTCAGCCCGGTCTGGCCGCCCAGACCGGCGATGACGCCGTCGGGTCGCTCCTTGCGGATGATCTCAGCGATGGCGTCGGTCGTGATCGGCTCGATGTAGACCTCATCGGCCATCTCCGGATCCGTCATGATCGTCGCGGGATTCGAGTTGACGAGGACGACGCGGGCACCTTCCTCTCGGAGCGCCCGGCAGGCCTGTGCGCCGGAGTAGTCGAACTCGGCGGCCTGTCCGATCTGGATCGGGCCGCTCCCGATCAACAGGATCGTGCGTCCGTCCCCCGTCTCGCCGTCTGCGGCGGTGTCCGTACTCATTTGTCTTGTCGGAGTGGAGTTCGTACATCGTAATAAGCCCCACGATACAGTACGAATCTCGAAATGGCTTTTCGAAATTCGAACCCAGGATGCCCTACTCGTCCCGAGACATATCGATTCTCCAGACCAGCGGCCGATTCTACCGACTGCGTGTGAACCTCTCTCGTCCTCAGCTGACGGCGAAAGTGATGCTCGAGGCCGCCCGCGTCCGTGATCGCGGACGATGATCCGGGCCCGCCGAGCGAGGGTCGATCCTCGAGTCGGGGTACAGTATCGCCGCGGCGGGAACCGAATTCGGGCTGGCGATACTCACCGGGGTCGTCGAGGCCCGCGGCTGGTTGATTGCAGTCGGGGAGGATGCGGCCGGCAGACTTCGGTTGGCCGTTCGCTCGCGGAGTAACTAGAGGGCCTGGTCGTGTTCGCTCTCGAACTCGCGCTGTCGCCGGTACTGGTCGACGAACTCGCCTACGTCGAACTCGAGCATCTGGGACTCGAACTCGGTGATCGCGGCGTCGTCCTCGGCGTGACTGACGGCGTGTTCCATGAGTTCGACGATGAGTTCGACGACGACCTCGTGGAGCCGCCGGGCGTCGAAGTCGGTCACCCACAACAGCGTGTAGCCGACGGCACCGTCGTCGCTCGCGTCGTGGACGGCCACTTTCTCGGGAAACTCCTCGAGGACGATCCCCAGCAGGTGTGGCGTCCCGAACGACTCGAACTCGTCGTCGGTGTCGATCGTCTCCTCGAGTACGGCTACGAGCGATTCGGGGACAAAGCGCGAGGGCGGATGGACGTCCGTCACGACGGCATGGGTATCGCCGCAGGGACAGTTGTACTCGCGCATGCCCAGATCGATCTCGTGGGGGTCGACGAGTTCCCCGCAGGGAAGCTCGAGCCCGTCGTCACCAGCACCCGGAACGGGGGCGTCTGCCATTGCCGCCGCTTCGTGTGGGTCGGGCATAAGGGCGACGACTCGGGCTATTGCTGGGGTGCGTTCGGTGCGAGACGGCAGTCAGTGGCGACTTGTTGATTGGCGTGTGATTTGCATCCATTGCTCGAGACTCGATCCACTGGACAGCCGTGCTGCGGACGGCATCCGGATGGAACAACCGCTCACTATCTCTTGTGAATGGGCCAACAGGTTCTGCTAGTGACTGAGTGAGATGAAGCGACCTGCGATCGTGGCAACAGGGAATCGCCACGCCCTCCCCAGCCGATTCGTTCGCGCCTCGCGGCGCTCACTCATCCCTCGCGCAGCGTCGGGTCGCGGCTCACCACTCGATTCGCCGCGACACAGCGCGCGCCACCGCACGCCAGATGGCCAGTCTGGAGTGATACGCGGTTTCCCTGTATTGAACAATGGAAAAACATCGATCAGAGATCGGCCCCCTTGAACCGGTAGTAGCCGACGGCGAACGGCACGACGAACCACAGGAACAGGACGACGATACCGACTTCGGGGCTCGCGTAGAACGGCTCGGCGTCGGCGGCCGCCACCTCGACGCCGGCTCCCGTCTGCGCCGGGTCCGCGCCGACCGACGCCGCGAGGTCGGGCAACAGCGCGACGATCGTCGAGAGATACGCCGAGGACGGCGAGAACTGCGAGACGAGGAACACCCAGTCGGGAATCGTCGACGGAAACGAGAACCCTTCGACGACGTAGAGGATCCCCATCGGAACCACGTCCCACAGCAGTTCGAAGACGAGGAAGAATCCGAGTGCCAGCGTCGTCGCACGCGACGTCGAACCCGTCGTCGCCGAGATACCGACGACGATCGATGCGTAAACGGCGGCGAAGAACAGCGTGGCGAGGACGAATAGCACCAGCGCGACGACCTCGAGTTCGCCGAGCAACGCGGAGCCAAAGCCGAGGCCAACGACGAGCCCGACGCCCAGTCCGAACACGAGGACGGCCGCTCGACCGACGACCTTCCCGGCAAAGGCTTGGCCTCGAGTAGTCGGCAGGGAGAGCAGTAACTTGATGCTCCCGAGTTCGCGCTCGCCGGCGAGGGACTTGTAGCAGACGACGATCGCCGCCAGCGGGACGAACAGCCCGGTGATGCCGAGCGTAAAGAAGAGTAGCCCCCCGAACGTGGCCCCGGCGGGTGAACCGAACATTTCGGGAACCTGGACGTACGCGTACGTCGAAGCGAGCGAGAACACCACGAAGACGGCCACGAGGGCCCACAGTGCCCGCGACTGGACGGCGTCACGGAAGTCTTTCTTCGCGACGGTAAACCAGATCACGCTTCTCCCTCCTGGCTCTCGTTCGTGTAGCGGACGAACAGGTCCTCGAGCGACGATTCGACGACCGAGAAGTCCTGAACGGGGGCCACCTCGTCGATGGCGTGCAGGACGGCGAACTTCGAGACGCCGTCGACAGTCACCCGCAGGCGACCCTCGTCGATCGCCGCCGTTCCGACGCCCTCGAGCGTCCGGACGCGATCGAGAACACCCTCGTCGAGGTCCGAAACGTAGACGTACAGCGTTTCGCCGGTCTCCGTCGAGTCGCGAAGGCCGTCGATGGTGTCGACGGCGACGAGTTGCCCGCGATCGATGATCGCGACGCGATCACAGACCGCCTCGACCTGTTCCATGATGTGACTCGAGAAGAAGACGGTCGTCCCGCGCTCGTTCTCCTCGCGGATGATCTCGCGCATCTCGCGGGCTCCGTTCGGATCGAGGCCGGTCGAGGGCTCGTCGAGGACGAGCAGGTCGGGATCGCCGACCAGCGCCATGGCTAACACCAGCCGCTGGCGCATTCCCTTCGAGTAGCCGCCCGCTTTCCTGTCGGCCGCGTCGGCGACCCGAACCCGCTCGAGCAGCGCCTCGGGATCGTCGTCGACGCCCTTCATCTCGATGGCGAACTCGACGTGCTGACGGCCGGTGAGCCGATCGTAGACGTGATAGGCGTCCGGAAGCACACCGGTCCGATTTCGGACGGCCAGGCCCTCCGACTGGGCGTCGTGGCCGAGCACGGTCGCGGTCCCGCCGGTCGGCCGGATGAAATCCAGCAGAATGTCGATCGTCGTCGACTTGCCGGCGCCGTTCGGGCCCAGAAAGCCGAAAATCTCGCCCTCTTCGACGGTGAGGTCGAGGCCATCGACGGCGACGACGTCGCCGAAGCGCTTCGTCAACCCCTCGAGTTCAATCGCCGCCATGCTCGAGCCTCCGGGATATCATCGTCTCGTACAGTGTCAGTAGGATGTGACGCATGCACAGGTAATCTCCGGCAGTTATGATAAGTATTGTCGTCTTCAATATATATTGGCAGTGGAACTACTCAAATATGTTTGAGTCAGCACCCCCTCGCTAGCGATATCGAGATAATCAATCGCCAGCTGGTTCGAGACTAACTGTCAGCGAATCGCCCATTCCGAACCGAAGCGTCTCGTCGTCGAACGTAATTTCGAACGTCACCTCTCTTCGTCGCCGGAGTTCGTCGACGGACGGTCACCTTCGCTCGAGAAAACGGATCACGTCGGATCGATGGTTGAACCGTGGGAAGCGCTCGCTCGTGCGGACTCAGGGCCAGTCGTCGCGGACCTGCTCCGCGTCGTCCTCCTCGTCCTCGGCGTGGGTCGCCAGAATCCAGTCGGCCGCCTCGGCGGCGTCCTCGACGGCGAGATACTCCCAGCCGACTTCGTCTGCTAACTGCTCGTCCGCCTCGTCGGCACCGACGTAGACGTAGCGGTCGGTGTCGAACTGGTCTTTGACGCCCTCGAGGCTCTCCGCTTTCCCGCGGGGGCCGGAGAAGAAGTCCTGTCGGATGCGGTTCTTCCGCGTGAAGTTCGTCACGACGTAGGTTGGCTTCTCCGAGACGACGCCGATGTACTCGGTCCAGCCTCTTGCGTCTTCGAACACGCGCTCGGGCGAGGCGACCTCTTTGAGCGCCTCGAGTTCGAAGGCCAGGGTCATGTCGCTGTCGCCGTTCATGCGTGTCCGAACGCCGGCACGCGGGAAAACGACTTCGATACGTGTAGCGTCGCACTCGGTGGACCCGGCGCGATGCGGAGACTGTTCAGACGCGTTTGACCTGGTAGTAGTCCGTGAAGACGATGACCTCTCCTGGCTCGAGATCCGTCGCTGTGATCGGGACGGTCCGGTCGCCCGTGATGGCCCCATAAAACGCCGCCAGCGTCTCCGAGTCGAGTTGGTCAACGTGCCGAACGATCGTGTTCCGTTCGACGGACTCGACGCGCTCGAGCATCAGCGAACGAGATCGGAATGTACTGGCAGCCATGTCCATTGATACCGAATGACACACATGAACTTAACCGTTTCCCTCGCTCGCCGAGCGATCGATCACGAGTACTCGACGGTGGGTCCCACGAGAACGACGAGACCACTGGGAACAGCGATTGCGACGAATACGGGAGTACGACGAAAACGAGGCCTCGAGACGACGACCTACTGTTCCTGTGTCGGTGCGAGGTCGTCGAGGTCGACGGATGGTTCCATGAGCACGTCGGCCTGATCAGCAACGACGCGCTGTTCGCGCATCAGCTGTTTGAACTTGCTCTGGGGCGAGAGGTCGCCGATGAGGACGCCGCCGACAATCTTGCCGTCCTTGAAGGCGACGCGTCGCCACTCGGTGTTGCTGTAGCGTCGTTCGGCGTGTTCGTCGCCCAGCGTCGGGTGACCGAAGGAGAGGAACGGGAAGTCGAAGTGCGTGATGGAGTACGAGGAAACCCACTGGAACTCCTCGGACTCCTCGTCGGCGGCCATATTGATCGCCGCGACTCGCCCTTGTTCCTTGGCCGATCCCCACGAGCCGTTCTGGGCCTGCTCGCCCAGCAAGACGTCGTAGAAGCGGGTGAGGTCGCCAGCCGCGTAGATGTCGTCGACGGATGTCTGCATGTACTCGTCGACGACGATCCCGTTGTCCTCCTCGAGGTCGGCTCCGCGGAGGAACTCGGTGTTGAAGGTCAGCCCGATGGCGGCCCCGACGAAGTCGCACTCGTAGCGGTCACCGTTGGGATCGACGGCGGCAGTGACGTGGCCGTCGTCGTCCGTCTCGAAGTGATCGACGCCGCTGTCGAAGACGGGGTCGACGCCGACCCCGCGCATGCCCTCGTGCATGATCTCGGCCCCGTCGGCCGAGAGCGCGTACCGCCACCAGCGGTCGCCGCGCATCAGGAAGTCAGCATCGATTCCCTGCGCCCCGCAGACGGCCGCGAAGTCGATACCGAGCAGGCCGGCACCGACGATGACGCCCGTGTCTGCCCGTTCGGCGTGCTCGCGGATGGCGCGGGCGTCCTGAAACGTCCAGAAGTGATGGACGCCGTCGGCATCGCTGTTTTCGACGGGCAACTGCGTCGGCGTCCCGCCGGTCGCGACGAGCAGTTTGTCGTAGGGGATCTCGCCGCTGTCGTGCGTGTGAACGACGTTCGCGTCCGTGTCGACGCTCGTCACGTACGTGTTCAGCGAGAGTTCGATGTCGCGGTCCGCGTACCACTCCTCGTCGTGGATCGAGATGGGGGCTTCGGGGAGTTTGCCTTTCGCGTGTTCTTTGATAAGAATCCGATTATACAGCGGCTCCCCCTCATCGGTGATGACGGTAATCTTCGCATCCGGGTCTTCCTCCCGGAGGGTCTCGGCGGCCGAACTACCCGAGATCCCGTCACCGATGATGACGTACTGAGTCATATCCCGAACGTTCGTAATGCGGGTTAAAGTGGGTTGCTATCTCGTCTATTTTGCCAGACCGGTCGGGAGGATCCAACGGACGTAAACTCTGTGGCGAATTCTACTACCAGAATGACTTCTCGGACCGCATTTGGACACCATATTTTGGAAGAGCAAGGATTGCTGGTATCTCCGACGAACAACTCCCCCTCTCACCGAGCGACCGAATCGGGAAACACGGGTGACCTCGAGCGGCGGACGGTCGTCCCGAACGGCGTCGTCCGAACCGTTCTTTACCGTCCCGTCCGAACGCGACGGCATGAAACTCCGCCAGAACGCGAAACACTTCGCCTATCGGAAATCCCTCGAGACGCCGGGGATTCGCTCGGTCGCGAACGCGGGGCTGGTCAAACTCCACACCAAGATCTTCACCGGGAAAGCGGATCCCGACCGCGCCGAGGAGCGGCGGGCTCACCTCGAGGGGCTCTTCGACGCGACGATGGACGCCTACCTGCGGGCGCTCCAGGAAGGCTACTCCGAGGCCGAGGCCCGCGAGATCACGCACATTCAGGCCAACTTCGACTTTTACAATCATGGCTGGACGGAGATGATGGAGTTCCCCGTGGACGAACTCGAGGCCCACTACGACCGCTACCGCGAGTTCTTCGACCGGTGGGACGTGACGATCGACGAGCCGCTGGGCCAGTTCGCTCCGCCCGAGGGCCTTCCCGAAGCGCCCTCGACGCCCGAACGCCTCGAGGATCCCGAGCACCCCCACGCCGAGAGCGGTTTCGCCGACGACGTCTACGTCGAGACGGATGACGGTGAACTCGTCGTGGGCGGGCAGGACGAGCCCAACGATGTCGATGTTTCAGAGGTCGCCAAGACGGATGAGTAAATCTAGTAGCGGGTCATTCTGTTCGAGAACGAAAATAAGAGAAGAGCCACTCACAACGTGCCTACCATTGGCATAGGAATCGATTACTCTGCTGAGTATGACGGTAATGATATAGTAACAATGAATGAAACTGTACCGTTTCATCGCCAATGCAGCCACGAACGGATCTCGCGGCGGCCGCGTCGCTTCCACTAGCGGGGTGCACGCAGTTGGAGGCAATCTCGAGCGACCGGGAGAAGGCCGGGCATCGCTGGCAACGCCGGCATCGCACTCGGCCCGTTCGTCGCCGCCACCCTGCTGATCTTCCTCGAGTGGTCCGTCGTCGCGGCGCTGCTCGCCGTTCCCGGCGTCCTCGCGGTCCTCTACGGGCTCGGCGCGGAGTTCGATCCGACCGCGGCCGTCGCCGACGACGCCGACGCCGGCCCCGACGAGGCGCTCTCGCCGGCGGACCTCCTCGGCAACTCGCGGACGCTGTTCGCCGGCGCCTTCGCCGTCGTCTTCGCCCTCGTCACGTTCGAGGGGCTCTACTACCGGGGCACGCTCACGTACCTCCCCGAGATCCTCCACGGGCTGGCGGCGATCGAAGCGCTGGCGCTTCCGGCCGGCCTCGAGGGGATCCAGCCGGCCGACTACATCTACGTCGGGCTGCTGGTCGTCGGCATGGGGGCCAGTATGCCGGCGGGAAACTGACGAACCGCGTCCCACCGGCCCGCGGACTCGCGGCGATCTTCGCCGTCCTCGCGGTGCTGGCGCTCGCGTTCGTTCCGGTGACGACGATGGACGCCGGACTCGGCGTGACCGTCGCGCTCTGTGGCGTCCTCGGATTCTTCCTCTTCGCGATCCAGCCGTTCTACCGGCGGAGCAGGCCGAGTGCCTCGGGGCTTGACCCCGAGGCGGTTCACCAGAACGCCGCTGGCGATTTACACGCCCCCGGACGCCCGCGGGCTCTCCTACGGCTACACGTACCTCGCCAAGTTCGGAATCGGCTCGCTGAGCATCGCCGTCGGTGGGGTCGTCCTCGGTGAACTCTCGCAGACGGCGTTTTTGACGGTGATCGCCGGCTTCGCGGTCGTCGGGGGACCTCGCTGGCATGTTGCTGGCCGGCGGGCGGTTCGTGGACATCGAGGGTGCGCTCGAGGCGAACGCGGACGACTGACGGTTCGGAGTTCCGTTCGGGACGTGACGGGAGAAAAGCGTCTATTCCGGTACGCGGTCGAGTTAGAGCCAGGGCGGCCTGATGTACTCCGACGTCGCGTGCTTCTCGGGGTAGATGATTTCCTGAACGCCCTCGCCCTCGTCGTTTACCTGCCACTGGAAGTAGATGGTCTCGCCGGGCATGTACTTGAGGTCGTGGGCGAACTCGTGATCCCTGTCGTAGAACTCGATCGTGCCGGTGCTCCCGGTGAACGACGCAGCCTCCAGTTTCGGGATCAGGTCGTCCGAATCGACCGATCCACTTTTCTCGACGACGTCGGCGAACATGGTGATCGCGTCGTACGTGTGATAGCCCGTGTAGACGGGGTTGTTCCCGTCGAACTGGTTTCGGTACGCTCGAACGAACGGCTGGGTCTTCTCGGAGATCTCGCTCGTTGCCGTCGCACTCGACTGTCCGACACCGAAGCGGCAGGCGCCGCCGACCATGTCGTAGTAGCCCGGCAGTTGCATCGGGACGTGAATCCCGCCGAACGCGAACGAGCGCGGCCGCGGTGGTCGCTCCGGTCGGTTCGGATACGACCAGTCGAGCAATGCGGCGGTCCCGGTGTGGGCAGTCGTGATGAAGGCCACGTCCGCCCCTTCCGCCTCCACCTCGTCGTAGATTTGCGAGAAGTCGTCGGTCGCCGGCGGATACCGCTCTTCCATCACGATGTCGACGCCCGTGTCCGCGAGCTGGTTCTGGTAGACCGTCCACGGCTCGGAGGTCCACTGGTAGTCCTCGACGAGCACGGCGGCGGAGTTCCAGCCGATATCGGCCGCCATCGCGTCCATGAAGTCGACCTGTGTCCGTCCGAGGTCGTAGTTGTTCGTCGGTCCCGCGCGGAAGTGGTACTTGTACTTCTCGTACTCCTCGCTGACCAGCCGACTCGCCTCCGCCGTCGCCGCACCGGACGTGAGGTGAACCGTCTGCTGTTCGGCGATATCCTCCATGACGGCCATCAGCGACTCGCTGGCGAAGATGCCGACCGTGACGTCCGCGTCCTCCTCGAGGATGAGCCGCTGGTACTGGCGACGCGCCTCGAGCGGACTCGAGTTCGTATCGCCGACGACCATCTCGACGTCCCGACCGTCGATCCCGCCGGCGTTCCGCAGTTCGTTGACGGCGACCCGTGCACCGCGTACCATCGACCGGCCGATGAAGTCGCTGTCCGGGTTCGGCGCGAGGACACCGATCGTGATCGGATCTTCGCTGCCGGATCCGCCGGTGATCGAGCCGACCGTTCCGAGACAGCCCGCAGTCGAAAGCGTCGCTGCGCTGCCGGCCGTCGCGAGGACGTGACGTCTCCGGAGACCGCGCCGGTCGGTTGCGAGGGTCGGTTCGTCGCTGGCCCCACCACGTTCATGCATATCGACCAATCGTTGTCCCTTCGTTCGCTTAACATTTGTGGCAGGTTACCAAATGATGGGTGGTGACAATATGCTCAGTAGTGAATTGATAATTATCTCTTATCGAGAAATTCAACCGCACCGTGACCGAAGACTGCTCACGGCAATAGCTACACGCGGCGCTCGGCGAGTAGTGTCATCGGACGGCGAGACCGATCGAGGGAATCAGCTCCGCACCGCTAGAACCAGGACGGATCGACGTAATCGGCGGACGCCTGCTCATCGGGCCAGATGACCTCCTGAACGCCCTCACCGTCGGTCTCCTGCCACTGGAAGTAGACGGGGTTGACGTTCTCCTTCCCGTAGATCACGTCGTGGGCGTGCTGGTGGTCCGGTCCGTGGAACTCGATCGTACCGGTCGTCCCGGTGAAACTGCCGTTCTCGATTTCGCCGACCAGCGTCTCGGAATCGACCGTCCCGGCGTCGTTGGCGGCCTCGGCGAACAGTTTGATCGCGTCGTAGGAGATGAAGCCCGTGTAGACCGGGCTCTGTCCGCCGTACGTCTGCTGATACGTGTCGATGAACGGTTTGGTCTTCTCGGTGTGTTCGCTGGTCGCCGTGGCGCTGGCATAGCCCACGCCGTACCGGCACGCGCCGTTGGTCAGCCGGTAGTACGACGGGAGCTGCATCGGAACGTGAATGCCGCCGAAGGCGAACTGTCGCTGCTCGGGTCCCCAGTCGGTGATGGCCTTGGTGCCGGTGTGGGCCGTCGAGATGAACGCCGCGTCGGCCCCCGACGCCTCGACATCGTCGTAGATCGACGAGAAGTCGTCGGTCGCCGGCGGATACCGGTTCCACATCGTCACGTCGATGTCGAGGTCACCGAAACGACTCTGGTAGAACGCCCACAGCCCCTCGGTCCAGCCGTAACCTTCAGCGAGCACCGCGATGGAGTCCCAGCCGATGTCGGCCCCCTTCTGGGTCAGGAAGTCGATCTGGGCCTGCGCGAGGTTCGCGCCGTTGATCGGGCCGACGCGGAAGTGATACTTGTACTTCTCGTAGCCCTCGTTGACCATCTGGCTCGCCGTCGTCGTCGCGGAGCCGGCCGTCAGGTGGAGCGTCTCCTGCTCGGCGATGTCGTCCATCAGGGGGACGAGCGCCTCGCTCGTGGAGACGCCGACGGTGACGTCTGCGCCTTCCTCGAGGACGAGTCGCTGGTACTGGCGACGGGCCTCCTGCGGGCTCGAGTTCGTGTCGCCGACGACCATCTCCACCTCGCGGCCGTCGATTTTCCCCACTTCCTCCACGGCGATGCGAGCGCCCTGGACGAGCGAGCGACCCATAGAGTTGTTGTCGGGATTCGGCGCGAGAACGCCGACCGTCACCGGTTCGACGTCGTCGCCGCCGACGATCGATCCCGCAGTCTCGAGACAGCCTGCCAGCGAGAGTCCGGCAGCGGTCCCCGCGGTCGTTTTGAGAACGCGCCGCCGATCGAAGCCGCGCCGTCGGAGGGGGCCGACAGTGCTGTCTGCGGTGTCGCCGTCGTGAGAGCCGTCCATATATTGGACAGTCATTCCGACCTATCTTTCTTAACGCTTGCGAAGAATATCATCTGGGAGTCAGGAATGTGTGAGTGAATCGACCCTGATAGCTGATTTTTCGGTTCCTCGACACCAAATCAGATACTCCCGTTAAATTATGCGTAACGCTATAGTAACGTGGACGAGAGCCGAGAGAGTGTGTCCGTTTGGACACCGCGTGCTCCCGTCTCACGATTATCAGCTCCGATAACCACGGAACACCATTTATGTAGTGACAACATCACGCGTGTTCTATCGATGGATATCGCTAGACGACTGGTGCCGACAGCTATCCGACGCAGGTACGCGGTCAAGTTCGGGATCGCGTTGCTCATTCTCGGGCTGTCGGTCGGCCTGATCGGATACGGTGCAACCGCAGGGATTACTAACCAGGTCGAAGATCGCGTCCAGACCGATCACGCGTCTTCGGCCAGTCAAGAGGCACAGAGTCTGCAGATGTGGAACGAGCAGAACGAACACACGGTCGGGACGATGGTCAGATCGGACGTCGTCGCCAGTGACGACCCGCAGGCGATCCAACAGCGGTTCCTCGACTGGCAGGAGCACTTAGACACCGACACGTTCGATATCTCCTACGTCGACATCGCCAACGAGACAGTGACGGCGAGCACCAACGAGGCCTACCGCGACGTGCCGACCAGCGAATTCGACAACGTTCCGAGCGAAGCCTACACGCAGTCGACCGCGTCGGTCCCGTGGGTCTCGGACGCCTACGTCGCCCAGGGCGAGTTCGGACAGAACACCACCGTCATCACCTACGTCCAGCGCTCCGCCGCGAACGAGGACCGAGCAATCGTCTACACCGCCGACCTCGAGGCGTACGCCAACCAGCTTCAGGACAAGGAGGGCGTCACGACGATGATCGTCGACGGTGACGACGAGATCATGCTCGACAACGTCGGCTACGGCGCGGAAGTCCACGACGGCTCGGATGAGAGCCACGGGGACGGAAGCAATCGCGACCACGCGACGCTCGGCATGCGCTACGGCGGTAGCACCGACCTCCTGCAGTCGGCGCGGACCGAGGACGCGACGACGATGCGAGTCTCGGGTTCGTCGCTGACCTTCGGCGAGAACGCGTACGGATTCGACAGTAACAGCGATTACGTCACCAGTTCCGCGCGCGTGTTCGGGACTGATTGGGTCGTCGTAAGCCACGAACCCGCCGGACAGGCGCTCGGGTTCGTGAACACGATCAACACGTGGGGGATCTACGCGACCATCGTCGGCGTCCTCCTGATCGGCATGGTCGGTGCGGTCCTCGGTCGGAACACCGCCGTCTCGATCGACCGACTCACCGACAAGGCCGGTCAGATGGAGGAGGGGAATCTCGACGTGGACCTCGAGACCAAGCGGATCGACAACATCGGCCGGCTCTACGATGGTTTCGACTCGATGCGCGTCGCGTTGCGCGAGCAGATTGAGGAAGCCGAAGCCGCCCGCGAGGAGGCCGAACGCGAACGCGAGCGCGTCCAGGAGATCAACGGTCACCTGCAAGAAAAAGCCGCCGAGTACTGTGCGGTCATGGGTGCTGCCGCCGACGGCGACCTCACTGCCCGCGCGGACGCCGAAAGCGACAACGAGCAGATGCAACAGATCGGCGAGGACTTCAACGAGATGCTCGACGAGATCGAGCGGACCATCGCCGAGCTCAACCGGTTCGCGACCGACGTCGCGACCGCCTCCGAGCAGGTGACCGCCTCGAGCGAGGAAGTTCGCTCCGCGTCCCAACAGGTCACCGGCTCGATCCAAGAGATTTCGGACGGCGCGGATCGTCAGAACGAGTCGTTACAGTCGGTCAACCAGGAGATGAGCGGGCTCTCGACGACGACCGAAGAGATCGCCGCCTCCTCGAACGAAGTGGCCGACATCGCCGAACGGACCGTCGACACCGGCCGAGACGGCCAGGAAGCCGCACAGGCAGCGATCACTGCGATGGACGAGATCGAGGGCGAAGCGGGCAGCGCCGTCGCTGAGATCCGCCGACTCGAGGAGGAAGTCCAGCAGATCGACGAACTCATCAACACGATTTCGGAGATCGCCCGCCAGACCAACATGCTGGCGCTGAACGCCAACATCGAGGCCTCCCGATCCGCGGGCGGCAGCGACGACGAAGGGTTCTCCGTCGTCGCAAAGGAGGTCAAGGCGCTCTCCGAGGACGTCGCCGAGGCGGCCGACGAGGCAGAAGATCGGCTCGAGGCGATTCGAGAACGAACCGAGCAGTCCGCCGTGGAGGTCGAAGGCACGAGCGACGACATCGAGGACGCAAGTGAACAGGTCGAGGAGGCCGTTCACGCGCTCGAGGAGATCGCAGACCTCGCACAGCAGACCAACGTGGGGGTCCAGGAGATTTCCGCGGCGACCGAAGAGCAGGCCGCCTCGACTCAGGAGGTCGTCGCGATGGTCGACGACGCCGCGACGATCTCGGAGGAGACTACCTCCGAAGCCGAAAACGTCGCCGCCGCCGCCGAAGAGCAGACCACCGCACTGACCGAGGTCACGCAGTCCGCTTCGAACCTCTCCCAGCAGGCCGCACAGCTCTCCGAAGCGCTCGACCGGTTCGACACCGAGGTCGACCGCGACGATGTGGACCTCGAGTCGATGATCGATACCGACGCGGAGTTGGCGGCGACCGACTCGACGTTCGAGGCCGACACCGAGGCGATCGACGGGCCGGACGACGAGAACCGAGGGATCACGTTCGATGCGGCCGACGATCCGAACGACTCCGACTCGGACGACCGCCTCACGTTCGACGACGGAGCGGATGACACGCTCGAGGCCGAGCCGATCGAGACAACCGATGGAGACCAGTTGGCTGCGGATGCACTCGAGAGTAATCCGGGCGACGACCCCGTCGAGCCAGCGGGGAGCGAGCCCGAGCAGGCGGCCGACGACGAGTCAGCCGCGGACGGGCAACGCGACGGCGATGCCGGCGAGATCGGTGCGGAAGAGATCCTCGGGATCGAAGAGCGTGACGACGGTGCGACCGACATCGGCACGTCGGACACGACCAATGGCTCGCCCGACTCGACCGACCCGCTCGCGGAGGAGACGGAGACGGCGGATCCACTTGCAGATACCACGGAGACGGTTGATCCGCTCGCGGAGGAGACGGAGTCGGCGGATCCACTCGCGGACGATAGTCACACGAGTGCGCCGCTCGGGGACGAGCGCGACACGACGACAGAGTCCGGAGATGACGATGTCGACGCGAGCGCCGGATTCGAACCGGCGGGCGACTCGGCTACCGACCTCGAGCAGGGATCGACTGCCGGGGACAACGGTGACACCGAACCAGACGAATCGACGACCGCCGACGGTTCGTCGGCCGACGACGCGGCCGAGACCGCGGATGACGATGACGAGTCGACCGAAAGCGACGACGTGTTCACGTTCGGCACGGCGAGTGACGAAGACGACGAGTAATCGGCGTCGGTCTCGTTCGCTACCTTTTTGACTGCCGTCTCGGAAGGAATCGGCATGCTTACCGTGCGGGCACCGGCGACGAGTGCGAACCTCGGGAGTGGCTTCGACGTCTTCGGCCTCGCTCTCGGAACGCCCGCCGACATCGTTCGGGTCGAACGCGCCCCGGAGACGACGATTTCGGTTACCGGAGCCGGCAGCAAGTACATCCCTGAAGATCCGGCCAAGAACACCGTCGGTGCGGTCGCCGAGGCCCTGGATGCCCCGGCCCGCATTCGGATCGACAAGGGCGTCCGCCCCTCCTCGGGGCTGGGATCGTCGGCCGCGAGCGCGGCTGCTGCCGCCGTCGCGCTCAACGCCCTCTACAAGCGCGGCCGCTCCCGTGAAGACCTCGTCAGCGTCGCCGCCAAAGGCGAAGCGGTCGTCTCCGGCGAGGCGCACGCGGACAACGTCGCGCCCTCCCTGCTCGGCGGCTTCACCGTCGTCACCGACGACGGCGTCACGCAGGTTGACGCGTCCGTCCCCGTCGTCGCCTGTCTCCCCGAAATATCCGTCTCGACGCGGGACGCGCGCGGCGTCGTCCCCGAGTCAGCCACCATGGACGAGGTCGTCACCACGGTCGGCAACGCGGCAACGCTGACCGTCGGCATGACGCGAGACGACCCCGAACTCGTCGGCCGGGGGATGAACGACGATATCGTCACGCCCGAACGGACAAAGCTCATCACGGGCTATGAGGACGTTCGCGAGGCCGCCCTCGAGGCGGGCGCGACCGGCGTGACGGTCAGCGGTGCCGGCCCCGGGATTCTGGCGGTCTGTCACCGCCGGGATCAGCGCGCGATCGCGTCGGCGATGGTCGACGCCTTCGACGCGGCCGGCGTCGAGAGTCGGGCCTATCAGACCGCGATCAGCGAGGGGGCGACGCTGTACCGGGACGACTCGTAGTCACGGATGGGGACGAGAACCGACGGAGCGCTCGCGCTGGTCGCACTCGCCGCGTTCGCGGGCCTCGTCGTCCTCGTCGATGCATCGCTCTCGATAGGCTTCCTTCTCGTCGGCGGTACCGCGACTATTTGTTTCGAACTGCTCGCCGCTCGAGACCCCGCGCTCGTCCGCGACTACTGGGAACGCCGGCCCGTCCAGTTCGCGTCGCTCGCGGTGGCGATCGGCGGGGCCGCCATCGGTGCCCGAATTGCACCGGAAATAGCGCTGTCGCTGTGCTGTGGCGCGACGGTAACCTATCTCGTTTTTCTCGCGCTCCTCTGGATGGGGGTTCTCCCGCCGCTGGAGACGTGGTGGGGGTCGGACTCGTGACGGTTGCCTCACCGCGGACGAGCCGCCGTCTTCCAGCGGCGACCGTAGATACGGGGCAAGGCATCGACGGGTGCCTGTCGGACGTTCGTCGGCACGGTCGAGACTCTCGTGGAAACGCTCGCCGGGAGCGGGCCGTACGGTACCGACGAGACCGCAGTCGGGTTGTTCGAGATCGGTTTTCGGCCGGCGTAGCCGGGGCCGCGCTGCGTCGACTCGTAGAGTTCCTCGAATTTCGAATGGCTGTCGATGACGCCGTTTCGAGCCGCCTTCGCGGCCTTTTTCGCTTCCTGCTGCAGAGCCGCGTTCGTCGCGTCGGGTTTCACGTCGTCGACGAACTCTCTGACTTTCGCCGCCGCCTCGGAATCGCCCGACGACTCGAGCGTGTCGGAGCCGACCACGTCCTCGAGTTCGCTCCGCAGTTGTTGCAACTCCGTCCGGAAATCAACGAGATCGACGGTATTCCAGAGTTCGCGCAGTTCGATGGCGTCCCGAATCGTGCTGAGATCTAGTATCTGGTCCAAATCCTTCTCGCGGATCGCGTTCGGAAGCTGATCCAACTCGACGAGATCCGGCAGCGCCGACACATTGACGGCATCCGGCAGATTCTCGAAATCGATCGTCTCGAGGAGGTCGTCGACTTCCGCGACGACGTCCCAGAGTTCGGCCGCCGTCGCCGCCAGCGCGTCGTTCGAACCGTCGGTTGTGGCTTCCCGGAGCAACCGCTCAGTTCCCGCCGTGATCCGGTCGGCGAGGTGCTCGACGCCGGTCGGGGATGTCGTCTGGCTCATACGGTCGGGATGCGGGAGACGGATAAAACGAGCGTGCTTGCCGATTAGTTCCGGTTCCGGATAGTCAGCGCGCGAACACGGATCAGTCGTCAGTCAGCCTAGACGCCCCGACCCTGCATCTTCTCTTCCTCGGGGAGGTCGACGTTCGCGTCGCCTTTCATGCCCTTGCCGAGGTGCTTCGAGATCTCGGCGAGCGTCTCGGGCTCGTCCCAGTTGTTCGTCGCCTGCACGATCGCGTCTGCCATCTCGGGCGGGTTCTCCGCGCCGAAGATGCCGCTGCCCACGAAGATGCCGTCGCACTCGTGGTGCATCATGAGCGCCGCGTCCGCCGGAGTCGCGATCCCGCCCGCCGCGAAGTTGACGACGGGGAGTCGCCCCATCTCGGCGGTCTCGTGGACCAGTTCCGCGGGCGCTTCGATCTCTCGAGCGAAGGCCTCGCGCTCCTCGTGGCTCATTCCCTCGAGTTTGCGGATCGCGCCCTTGATCGTCCGCTGGTGGTGAACGGCCTGATTGACGTCGCCGGTGCCGGCCTCGCCTTTCGTTCGAATCATCGCCGCGCCCTCGTCGATCCGGCGCAGTGCCTCGCCGAGGTCGCGCGCGCCGCAGACGAACGGCGCGGTAAAGTCGCGCTTGTCGATGTGGTAGGCGTCGTCCGCCGGGGTGAGCACCTCGCTCTCGTCGATCATGTCCACGCTGACGGTTTCGAGGATCTGGGCCTCCTTCGTGTGGCCGATACGGGCCTTCCCCATGACGGGGATCGAGACCGAGTTGACGATCTCCTCGACGTCACCGGGATCTGCCATCCGCGCGACGCCGCCGCGCTTGCGGATATCCGCGGGGACTGCTTCCAGCGCCATCACCGCGACGGCGCCGGCCTCCTCGGCGATGCGGGCCTGTTCGGGGTCGACGACGTCCATGATGACGCCACCCTTTTGCATCCGGGCGAAGCCGCGCTTGACGAGATCGGTGCCGCGTCTAAGTTCCTCGAGATCGGTTTCCTCGGCCATACTACCCGCTTCGGAGTCACCGCACTTACGCGTGTTCGTTGGGACCGGATCGGCTGCTGGACCGAAGTCGATAGCCGGATGCCGGTCCAACCGGTTCGGGACGACTCCCGGTCGAGCGCGTCACTCGGGGACCCGTTCCCCCTCGAACAGACGCGCTCGAACGGCCGAACCGTAGAGTCGGGTGATCGGCCGCCGCCACAGTCCGAGTTCCCGCGCCAGCGCCCCCGTGACCTCGAGGCGCGTGCCGACCGACGGCCCGATCCCGATCGCCACCTCGCCCTCGATCCGGGCCGTCGTCCGCAGGAGATCGCCGTCTTTCCGCGTGAAACTGGCCATCGTCCAGTCGCGCGCTCGAGGACTGCGTCGGGGTCGGGCGACCTCGAGTCGAACGGTCTCGCGCTCGCCGTAGCGGCCGCCGTCGACGACGGCTCGAATCCCGTCCGGGCCGTCGGTCACCGTGATGTCGGCCCGTTCCTTGGGATAGCCCCAGCACTCGCGGCCGAGCGCGACCGAGGGGTCGGTTGTAACCGGGAGCCAGTGCACGTAGCCACCGATTTCGCCGTCTGCGAGCTGTGCGAGGGGGAGGCCCGTTCGGCTCCCGTGGACCGCTGGGATGATGACGGCGAACTCGTCGTAGGGCTCGAGCCCCATCTCGTCTCGATTTCCCCCACCAACCCGGTGGTACTGAATCCCGATGAGTGCGACGCAGCCGACGCCGGGTGCGATCGCGAGCGACGAGAGTCCCTCCGGGAGGACTGCCTCGAGCCGACTGCGACGCGCGGGGACCGTCACGCCGCCCATCGCGAACGATAGCTCGAGCGGGAGGTCAATCACGTGGCCGGTCGAAAGCCGTCGTCGCGTCCGTCCGTCGCCGGTAGTCATGACCGACGGTACGACGGGATCGGTCGTAGTAGTACGGATCGCGGCCGTCGGCGACGAGGACCGCTACTGTTTTGCGGACTCCGTCCGTCGCGCCGGACAATGACTGCGTCGACCTCGAGCGGCCGGTTGTCGGATCGCGAGTGCGACGACGATACGTCCCTTCCGGCGTATCTCGCGCCCGTTCCGCGCACGCTCGAGGACCTCGGATTGCAATTTGCGTGGCTCGTCGTGGCGATCAACCTCGCGGGGACGGCCTTTGGCTTCTGGTACTACTCGGGGCAGTTCGCCGGGACCGCGGCCGTGCTGTGGCCGTGGGTTCCGGACAGCCCGCTCGCGACGCTGTTTATCGCGCTGGCGATCGCCTGCTGGAAGCTGGGTCGCGAACAGCCGTGGCTCACCGCGCTGGCCTTCTTCGGTAATATCGTGCTGGGACTGTGGACGCCCTACACGCTGCTCGCGTTCGCCGACTCCTACGCGTACCTCTCCCCGGTGATGTACCAGTTCCTCTTCTGGAGTCACCTCGCGATGGTCGTGCAGGCATTCGTCCTCTACCGGATCAGCGACTTTCCGGTGTGGGCCGTCGCCGTCGCCGCCGTCTGGTACTGGAGCAACTTGCTCGTCGACTACTTCGTCCCCATTGTCGGCGAGCCCCACCATACGATCATCCCCGTTGAACGCGACGCGGCTATGTTTCTCGAGGCCGACGCGCTGGGCGTGATCGCCGCCGGCGAGGTCACGTTCGTCCTCCTGGCGCTGTTTCTCGCGCTCGCGATCCGGGTCAAAAAGTTCGAAGCCGCCCGGAGTCGGCCGTAGCAGGCGGCGCGGGCCCTACAGATCGGTCGTGAATGCGAGCTCGAGGTAGGGATCGAGCGAGCGGGCTGCGGCTCGGCGCTCGATCGTCCCCGCGTCCGCATCGTACCGTAGCACCTTCGAGTCGACGAGCTTTCGAAGGTGGCTGTGGTGGAACTCGACGGCGATCTGCTCGAGGCGGTCGCCGGTCGGATTCCCCTCTCGGTGGGCGATCCGATCGACGAGTTCCTCGAGGCTCACGGCTCCGACTTTCCGCGACAGGTAATACAACGCGTACCGTCGCTGGTCCTCGTACAGGAGTTCGAATACCGTGTTCGAGGGGAGCGAGGCATCGGTTCCAGAACTGTTGGCGTCTGAGATGTCTGTCTTCATGCGGTGCTCTGTACTCGGCTTACGCGACGGCGAACGACGCATCGGCTCCGATCAACTTCAGCAGAGCACGCCACCTGATTGGAGCATCATGTAACAACTCTTCTGACAGGATGAAAAGAGAGACTAAATACCGTGACTATCTCACGGATCTCCGGAAGAACTGCAGTTTCGAGTGCGAGACGATTCGACGGTGACGGGCGAGCGGCGACGTCCTACTCGAGGATGAGGACCGCCGAGTCGGTCTCGATCATCTCGCCCTCACCCGAGTAGGTTCGCTCGAGTTCGACCTCGAAGAGGTCGTCCGCGAGTTCCTCGCCGGCGACTCGAAGCACACCCTCGTCGTCGTCGATCTCGTACTCGCCGCTCTCGATCCCGTCGTCGATCTCGCCGACCTTCGACCCGAACTTCGGGCCGACCGACGAGTAGTCGAGATCGATCGACGCGACCTCGGTCGTGATCTCCGGCGGTTCCTCGAGCACCGCGAGCTCCTGGACGTGCATCACGTGCTGGATCGCGTCTTCGAAGCCGTCGATGTCCCCGTAGACGGCCACCGACTCGAGGTCCTCGTTCAGCGGCAACTGGTGCTCGCTCTTGTAGCGTCGCAGCGCGGAGATGACCTCCATGGCGGTCTCGCCGGCCGCGAGGTCGGCCTCGTACCCCTGCGGACTGGGCCACTCGCGGGTGTGGATGCTGCTCTCGCCGAGATCCTCGCTCTCGTCACCGTAGACTGCCTGCCAGATCTCCTCCGTCGCGTGGGGCAAGAACGGGGCCCAGAGCTCGAGGAAGGTCCGATGTGCAGTCCGGAGCGCATACTGTGTCGACGGGTTGTCTTCCCGGGTCTTGGCGATCTCGAGGTAATCGTCGCAGAAGGTGTTCCAGAAGAACGTCCGCAGGCGGTCGCGGGCCTTCGCGAACTCGTACTCCTCGAGGTGTGCGGTCAGATCCGCGACGGCGTCGTCGAGCTCCGCGAGGAGCCAGCGGTCGATCGCCTCGAGGTCGGCGGGTTCGTCGGGATGGGCGGGTGCGAGCGTATCGACGAGTTTGGAGGCGTTCCAGAGCTTTCGAAGCAGCTTCTCGCCCGCGGTGAGGTCCTTTTCTTGGTACGGGAAATCGTCGCCGACGGCGGCGCTGGCGGCCCAGAACCGGACGGCGTCGACGGGATACTCCGAGAGCACCTCGTCGGGTTCGACGACGTTCCCCCGCGATTTGGACATCTTCTCGCGATTCTCGTCGAGCACGTGGCCGTTGATCATCGTCGCGTCGAAGGGTACCTCGCCGGTGTGCTCGTAGCACTTGACGACGGTGTGGAACAGCCAAAAGGAGATGATGTCGTGGCCCTGCGGGCGGAGATCGAACGGGTAGAGCTCCGGGTTGTCCATCGAGAACTCTTCGCTGTCGGCGTCCCAGTCCCAGCCGGCGTTGATCAGTGGCGTCAGCGAGGAGGTCGCCCACGTGTCGAAGACGTCCTCCTCGGCCTCGAACTCGTCGTGGCCGCATTCGGGACAGGCCGAGACCGATGGCTCGTCGCTCAGCGGGTCGACCGGCAGTTCCGTCCGCTCGGCCATGATCTCGTGGTCGCAGTCCGCGCAGTACCAGACCGGGAACGGAATCCCCGAATCGCGCTGGCGCGAGATCAGCCAGTCCCACTCGAGGCCCTCGATCCAGTGCTCGTAGCGGGAGAACATCTTCTCGGGGTACCAGTCCATCTCCCGGCCGGCCTCGAGGTACTCCTCTTTGTGGTCTAAGATTTCGACGTACCACTGCTTGGAGACGCGGTATTCGACGGCGGTGTCACAGCGTTCGTGGACCTGGACTGCGTGGGATATCTCCCAGCGGTCGCGCAGAGTGCCCTCGTCGTCGAGGTCTTCGACGATGGCCTCGCGGGCTTCCTCGGTTGACATGCCCTCGTAGGGGCCAGCGAGGTCGGTCATCGTCGCAGATTCGTCGATGGCCACCCGCAGCGGGAGGTCGTGGGCCTGGTACCACTCGATGTCGTTCTGGTCGCCGAAGGTACAGCACATCACGACGCCGCTGCCTTTCTCCATGTCGACGCGCTCGTCCTCGATGATCGGTACCTCGTGGCCGAAGAGGGGAATCCGGGCGGTCTCGCCGACGAGATCGCGATTCTCCTCGTCGTCGGGGTGGACGAAGACGGAGACGCAGGCCGGGATGAGTTCCGGTCGCGTCGTGGAGATGACGAACTCCTCGCGGGGCGCGTCCTCGCCGACGAGTTCGAACGCGATGTCGTTGAAGTGCGAGCCGCGTTCGTCGTCTTCCATCTCGACCTGTGAGATGGCCGTCTCGCACTCGGGACACCAGATCGCGGGCGCTTTCTTGCGGTACTCGCGGCCCTTCTCGTAAAGGTCGAGGAAGGACAGCTGCGAGATGCGCTGGATGCGCGGTTCGATCGTCTTGTAGGTGTTGTTCCAGTCGATCGAGGTGCCGAGATCCTGCATCTTGCGCGTGAAGTCGTCCTCGTACTCCGCACAGACCTCACGGCAGAGTTCCTGAAACTCTCGGCGCTCGTAGTCCTGGTGACGGATATCCAGTTCTGACTCGGTCAACCGCTCGCTCGCGATTCCGTTGTCGTCGTAGCCGAAGGGAAAGAGCACGTCGCCGTCGTGCATCCGCTGGAAGCGCGCCGCGAAGTCCTGCAGGGTCGAGCCGTAGAGGTGGCCCATGTGCAGGCTTCCCGAAACCGTCGGCGGCGGCGTGTCGATCGCGTAGACCGTGTTCGGGTCCCGCTCCTCGTCGGCCTCGTAGGCGTAAACGTCCTCGTCGATCCAGCGCCGTTGCCAGCGGGACTCGACTGTGTCGGGATCGTAGCCTCCCTCGAGGGTCGGCTCGCCGGTCTCGGCGTCGACCTCTCGCTCCGGCGTGTCCGTGCTCATGCTCTCACCGCCCGCGGAGGGCGTCGTCGGTGCGTCGTCGCGATAGTGAAGGTGTGCTCGTCCATGCTGATACCGGTCGTTGCTCGGTGAATGCTGGTCGCCGACAATACATCCGTCGAAACGGGGTGGGGAATGTGGGGCTATGGGGCCCCTACGAAAACGGTGTCGCGCGGGCCATCGAATGCGTCGCCCGCGACGGTGGCAGCCATAATCGACTCTACTCCCGGGAACGGTGTTAGGTGTTTCGCGTCCGTTCAGTGATCGTCCGAATCTCCGACGGCCTCGAGATCGATGACGGCCCTCGAGTCGGTCACGTGCCGCAGTTCGCCGTCGAGATACGCCGCCAGTCGCTCGAGCGACGGTTCCCCATCGCCGTCGGCCGTCCGGACGACCGTAATTCGATCGTGTCGAGTCGCGTCGTAGTCGCCCTGCATGACGATCGAGAACAGTTCTCTCGGAGTGACCGGCTCCTGGGCAGCCAGCCGTTCGGTGAGATCACCGAGCGAGGACTCGACCGTCGTCTCGACGTCGAAGGTTACGTCGACCGAGACGGTTTCCTCGCGGTTGGTCGCCGCGAGATACTCCTCCGAGCTCCTGACAGCGGGCTCGAGGATCGCTTCGAAATCGACGCCGTACTTGACGGTGCCGAGATAGACGAACGCGAGCATCGCCCGAAGTCCGTCGAGAAACGCTTCGTCGGTCGTCGTCCGTTCGAAGACCTGTTTGCGGTCTTTTTCGGGGAGCGTGTGCAAGAGCAGGTCGAAATCGAGCGTCGCAGCGTGAATCCGGCGTCTGATTCGGGCCTCGGCGTTGCGTTTCGACTGCTCGTGGTTCATCTCCCGCTCACCGAGCAGGTAGGCCCGATCGGCGGGGCTGAGGACGCCACGTTCGCGGTCAGTGTCCGTATTCATAATCGATATCCGATTATACACAATCGACTTCTATCCGAACTGCTATCACTCTCCCGGTCCGACGAGGGGATAATGAACTCGTCGCCCGACCGGAGCGAGCTCGCATGAGCGGACCTATCGCCGCTCGCTACGCGGAGTGGATCGTCTCGCACAGTCGATTGGTCGTTGTCCTCGTCCTGGTGCTCACCGCCGTCGTCGCCGTCGGCGCGGTGGTCGGCGAGAGTGGGGAGGGCGAGATCGGCCAGTTCGAGACGGACTCCGAGGAGACCGATGCGTTCGAGGAGATCGAGGCGACCTACGGCACCGACGACGCGGTCGTCGCCCAGTTGGTTGTCCGCGACGAGAGCGGCGACGTGCTCACCCGCGACTCGCTGCTCGAGGGGCTGCGCCTGCAACAGGATGTCCGCGAAGACGAGGACCTGAACGCGACGCTGGACGAGCAGGGGTTCGTCGGCCTCGAAAATATCGTCGGTACGGCCGCCGTCTACGAGGACCGGGCGGAATCGGCGAACGGCCGGCCCGACGCGAGCGAGCCCACGCTCGAGGAGCAGATTGCGGCGCTCGAGTCGCGCTCGGACGAGGAGGTCGAGACCTTGCTGGCCGACGTGCTCGACCCGGATAGCGACGCGGGACCGGGCGGGCGGGCCGCGGAATCCGGGGAGCGCGGAGATCCCTACGAGTTCCTCCCGACCGATTACGAGCCGGGTGAAACGGAGGCCGACGCGCGCATCACGTTCGTCTTCCAGGTCGACGACAGCGGCCCCGACGAGGAGCCACAGGCCGCCTACGATGCGCAGGTCGAGATCGCCGACCGGATCGACGAGCGTTTCGACGACGCGTTCCTCTTCGGCCAGGGCGTCACCGACGAGGCCTCCTCGAACGCCGTCGGCGACAGTTTCGTGATCATCACCCCCGTCGCGCTCGTACTCGTTCTGGGGGTGCTGGCGATCACGTACCGTGACGTCGTCGACGTCCTGATTGGACTGGTCGGGATCGGCGTCGTGATGGCCTGGCTCGCCGGCATCCAGGGGTGGCTTGAGATCCCCTCGAGCCAGCTGCTGATCGCCGTCCCCTTCCTGCTGATCGGGTTGAGCATCGACTACGCGCTCCACGTGGTCATGCGCTACCGGGAGGCGAGGGCGGGGGAACTCGACGGAGGCACCTCGAGGGCCCGAAACGGGGCGGTCGGGACGAGAGCCGGTATGACACTCGGATTGACGGGCGTCGTGCTCGCGCTCGCGGCGGCGACGGTCTCGACCGGCGTCGGCTTCCTCTCGAACGTCGTCAGTCCGCTGGGGGCGGTGCGGGACTTCGCGATCCTGAGCGCCGGCGGCATTCTCGCGACGTTCGTCGCCTTCGCCGTCTTCGTCCCCGCGCTCAAGGTCGAGATCGACGAGTTCCTCGAGACCCGATTCGACCGCGACCGAGCGAAACGACCGTTCGGGACGGGGGCAGGGGCTACCAATCGGGTGCTCTCGCGACTGGTTGCGATCCCGCAACGGATGCCGGTCGTGGTGGTCCTCGTCGCACTCGTCCTCGCCGCCGGCGGCGCCTACGGCGCGACTGGGATCGATACGGAGTTCAATCAGGCGGATTTCCTCCCCGAAGATGCGCCCGACTGGGCCAAGTCCCTCCCGGGACCGCTGGCGCCCGGTACGTACACGATCAGCGAGGACGTCGCCTACCTCGGTGAGAACTTCGCGGAGCGCGGCGAGGGGAGTCAGACGCAGATACTGATACGCGAGGATGTCACCGACCCCGACGCGCTCGTCGCGATGGACGAGGCCGGGAGCGCGGTCGACGAAGACGGAACTGTCGTCGTCGGATCCGACGGAGAGGCCGCTATCGAGGGGCCGCCGACGCTCATTCGCGAACTCGCGAGCGAGAACGAGACCGTCGCGGCCGCGCTCGAGGAGCGCGATACGAACGGCGACGGTCTGCCGGACGAGGACGTCGCCGGCCTCTACGACGTGCTGTTCGACGTCGACGCGGATCGGGCGTCGGACGTCCTCTACAGGACCGACACGGGGGCGTACGAGTCCGCCCGCCTCCTCGTGACCGTCCAGGGCGACGCTCCCGCACAGACCGTCGCCGACGACAGCCGAGACGTCGCGGCCGCCGTCGAGAACGCGGGTCCCGTGACGGCCGTCGCGACCGGCGGACCAGTGACGACGGCCGTCGTTCAGGACGCGTTGCTCGAGACGCTCGTTCAGGCGTTCGCGATCACGCTGGTGGTGATCCTCGTCTTCCTGACGGCCCTCTACTGGTTCCGCCACGGGGCGCTCTCACTGGGCGCCGTAACGCTCGCGCCCGTCGTCGCCGCCCTCGCGTGGCTCCTCGGTGCGATGGCGCTGCTCGACCTCCCGTTCAACAGCGAGACGGCCGTCATCACGAGCCTCGCCATCGGTCTGGGCGTCGACTACAGCATTCACGTCGGCGAGCGGTTCGTCGCGGAGCGGGACGAGCGGGAATCGCTCGAGGATGCCCTCGCCGCGACGGTCACGGGTACCGGCGGCGCGTTGCTGGGGAGCGCGGCGACGACCGCGGCGGGCTTTGGCGTCCTCGCGCTGGCGCTCGCGCCGCCGCTCCAGCGGTTCGGGCTGGTGACGGGGCTGAGCATCGTCTTCGCGTTCGTCGCCTGCCTCACAGTCCTCCCATGCCTGCTCGTGCTCCGGGAGCGGGTCCTCGCTCGAGGATCGTGACACGGCTGCCCGCTCGAGGATCGTAACGCGACCGCCGAGCGATCCGACCGCTACCGCGACTCGTCGTCGGAGTGAGCTCGTACCCACAGTTCGCCGATCCGCGAGAGCCGGGTTCGGTAGGATTTGCCGTGTTCCTCCCGTTCGATGTACCCCTTGCCGCCGGGCCCGAGGCGGTCGACGTTGTAGATGACCTTCGATCGGAAGCTGTCCGTATATTCCTCGTTCAACTCGCGGGCCAACGATTCGGCCAGTTCCGAGACGGAGTCGAACTCGCCGTCCTCGCCGAGTTTGAACAGGATGAGCTCCTCGAAGGGCTTGACGTTCGAGAAGGAGGCGACGGGCAACTCGACGATGTGACTGCCGGCGATCTCCTTCGCACCGATCGTCGTCCCGCGCTCGTCGAACTCCGAGAGGAGGTCCCGGGCGGTCTCGAGGCGCTCGTCGATCCGGTCGCCGTCGAGGCCGTCATTGTCGAGGCCGTCGCTATCGCCGATCGCCGCGTCCGATCGCGCGTCCAGGTCCTCGAGCAGGGCGATCTGTTCGCGAAGCTCCTCGGCCAGTTCCGTCTCGAGGTACTTCTCGGGGGCGGTGTAGTAGGTGTGGATCCCCTCGCGGTCCTCCTGACGTTCGACCATCAGCGAGTGGGCCGCGTTGGCGAACGCGAAGCTCACGGTCCGGGGCATCGCGGCGACGTTGACCCAGACCTCGTTGCCCGAATCGAGCTCCGCCGTGATGAGCTCGTAGGCCTGCTCGAAGGCGTCGTCGTAGTCGTAGACATCCTCGAGGACGAACCGCTCCGTCCGGGCACCGAGCAGGTTCTCGAAGTCCGTCTCGAGTTTCTTCGAGAGATGCCGAGAGTACTCGACGTTGGCCTCGCTGCCGACGGCCCCCTCGAGGAGAATGACGCTGTCGACGTCGATCTGATCGCGCACCAGCGGCGCGATCAGCCGGTCGTAGTCGAAGCCGACCGGGACGATGTGGGTTTGCATGGTCGACAGTGAGGCAGGGGCGGTTACAAAACCACCGAGTCGTCGACCGGTTACTCGGTCAGCGGCATGATGATGCCGAAGACGAACGGCGAGGCGAACCCGATGGCGAAGCCGATTATCGTCAGCGCGAAAAACAGCGTGTTCTCCCACTGGGGGAGGGCACCGAACATCGCGTGACCGATCAGTTCGCTACCCGTCCCGACGACGAAGAGAGCGAGGCCGAGGAAGAAGCCCCGCTTCGCCAGTCGCGAGTAGTCCGGGCCACTATAGTATCCCATACGTGGTGATACACGACCGCTCCATTAATTATTTCGACAGTCCGCGTTCTCGGTTCGAAGCCGACTCCGTCACTCCGCAGTCGTCCCGTCGTCGTCCGCCGCGCCCTCGAGGTCGAGCCCCCGAAACAGGTCAACGATCGCCTCTCGGTCGCGGGCCGGATCGACGTCAAGGGCGGCCGCGAGCAGGTCCGCGCCGTCGGGCGACTCGAGCGGGAGCACCCCGCCGGCCATCACGTACGCGTCGGCGGCGGGCCAGACGGCGACGTGGGCTTCCGCGTCGATAGTGGCAGTAGTCGGGGTTTCACCAGTGGCGTCACCGCCGTCCGCTCGCTCGCCGTCGTCGGCCACCGCTTCCGCATCGTCGGTGACCGACGCGTCCGAGTCGGTCGGATACGCGACCTCGAGCACGGTGAGATGGCCGATAGCCCCGTCCGGTCGATCGATGTATTCGCTCGCGCGTTCCGCGCCGACCGCGATGCCGTCGTCTTCGATCGTGTCGACGAACTGTTCGCGGGCTTTCGGGGCCGCCATCTCGAGGGCGGCGGCCGGCTCGAGGCCGATGGTAGACAGGGAGGGGGTGATCTGCAGATCGACGGTGAACAGCGATCGTGCCGGGACGTCGCCGCCGGAACGGAGCCGCTCGAGGGCGTCGGCGGTCGGACGGTGTTCGAAGACGGTCGTCTCGGCGGTGACCGTTGCCAGCGAGAGACTGCGTTCGTCGGTTCGGTCGCCGAGGCGACGCCAGTCGTCGGCGACCAGGGGCGGCAGGTCGAGAGCCATTGCCGGCGCGTATGCGGGCCGGACGTTTCGGCGTGGCGGTTCCGGTCTCGAGTAGTCCGCGCTCGAACAGTTCGCATCCGAACAGTTTGCGTCTGATCAGTCCGCGCCCAGCCGATCGAAGTAGATCGCGCGTCGCTCGGCGGCCGCCGGCGATGTGAGCAGCGAGACGACGACCGTGACGACGAGGCCGAGCCCCATCCCGACGATGCCGGCCGTCCAGCCGGCGTAGGAACCCGGAACGAACGTGAAGAAGAGACTCAAGATGTAGAACAGCTGACTCAGGAGAACGCCGGCGGTGATGCCGGCGCGCGTAATCTTCCGCCAGTAGAGTGCGAGCAGGACCGGCAACGCGAGCTGGGCGAAGCCGCTGAAGGCCGCCTCGCCGAGTTCGAACAGCCCCGCCGGCTCGAGCAGACTGCCGACGAACGCCGCGCTCGCGAAGACGACGACTCCGCCGCGAGCCAGCAGGTCCTCCCGGCGGTCGGAGAGATCACGCTCGACGAACGGGCGATAGAGGTCCCGCGTGAAGTACGACGACCCCGAGAGCAGCATCGAGTCCGAGGAGGACATCATCGCGGCCATCGCGCCGGCGATGACCAGCGCGGCGAACCACGTCGGCGTGTACTCCGCGAGGACCAGCGGCAGGACGTTCGCGCCCTCTGGGACCGCGACCTCGAGGCCGGCGGCCCACGTGCCGAGCATGAACGAGGGGACGAAGAGGAGGACGCAGAGGATCGGCCAGAGGGCGAAGGAGCGCTTGAGCACCGTTTTCGAGCCCGCGGCGAAGAAGCGCTGGTTGACCTGCGGGAACATCGCGACGCCGAAGCCGATCGTGATCGCCGTCGAGAGGATCCACGGAACCGTGTAATAATCGCTGCCCAGCGAGAGGAATCCGTCGGTGTCGGGGTTCGACGCGAGCGCCTCGGTCGCGGCGCCGGGGCCGCCGACGGCCGCGAGGACCCACAGCAGCGCGACCCAGGTCGTAATCAGCATGAACGCGCCCTGCAGCGTGTCGGTCCAGGCGATCCCGCGCATCCCGGCAACGACGACGTAGAGGATCATGAACGCCGTGATCAGCCCGGCTCCCACGGCGTAGGAGATCGCGCCCTCGGTGAGGGCCTCGAGCGCGGTGCCGGCCCCGACCTGCTGGAGCATGACGTACGGAAAGAGCCAGAGGAGGCTGACGCCGGCGACGAGGCCGCGCAGCCACCGCGATCCGAAGCGATCGCCGAGCATCTCTCCGAGCGTGACGTAGCCAAAGCGCTGGCCGAGCAGCCACTGCTTGTAGCCGATCACGTACCAGAGAACGGCGAAGATGATGCCGTCCATCAGCCCCATGACCAGGATCCACTCGGGCCCCTGCGCATAGGCGATGTTCGGCCCGGCGAAGAAGGTAAAGGCCGACAGTAGCGTCGCGAACGTCGTAAACAGCAGGACGACCGTCCCGAGCGTTCTGCTCGCGAGGTAGAAGTCCTCGGCCGTTCGGTCGGTCAGCCGGTAGGCGACCAGTCCGACCCCGAGCGCGAGCAGGAGGTAACCCACGATGATCGTCACCTGGAGCGTGACCGCCCTCACGGCGAGTCACCTCCGAGGGTCGTCCGCTGCTCGGGGTCGGCCCGTTCCGGTGACTCGCTCGAGTCCTCCGCAGTTTCGATGCCGATCCCCCACGCGCGCTGGGTGAATACCCAGAAGACGACCGACGTGAGTCCCATCCAGCCGACGTGCCACCAGAGCCACACCGGCAGGCCGGCGACGACGGTCGCCGATCCCCACAGGAACCACGGCACCGCCAGTCCGGCGAGGACGACCGCGACCGCGATCCAGCTCCCCAGTTCGGTTCGGCGCATATGCCAGGGTTCGTCCCGACGTGGGTAGTTCTTACTGTTCGATCGCCGACATCGAAGAGAATTGTTCATCAGTTTTGAATCGCGGTCGCGTCTATCGGTTTCCGCTAGCTAAAATCGATTTTTCACCGAGGAAAAAGGGTATATGAGTTTGACAGCAAGTAGCTACTGAACTCTATATGGCCCGGTTGTTCCCCTTTCGCTCCGAGACGGCCGCCGAAGAGGGCCACCCCCGCGTCGTCGACCTCGAGGGCGAGGACGCCGACGCTGTCTTCAGTGCACTCTCCTCGACGACGGCCCGGCGGATCTATGCGCGTCTCGACGAGGAACCCGGGACGCCGAGCGACATCGCCGACGCGGTCGACTCGTCGATCCAGAACGTTCGCTACCACCTCGAGAATCTCGAGGGCGCGGGTCTCGTCGAGGTGGTCGACACCTGGTACTCCTCGCGTGGCAACGAGATGAGCGTCTACGCGACGACTGACGGGCCGCTGATCGTGACGAGCGACGAGTCGACGGCGACGAAACTCAAGGAGGCGCTCTCGCGGCTGATCGGCGGCGTCGCTGTGCTCGCGGGCGGGAGTCTGCTGGTTCAGCACGCGCTCACGCGCTGGCTCGTACCGACCGCAACGGACGACGGCGGATCGCAGCCGGCGAGTGACGGCGGATCGCAGCCGACGGGTAACGGGGGGACGGAAAACGGCTCGAGCGGCGGGGATATCGGAATCTCCGACGTTAACGGAACTGAGGGGTCCAGTAGCGGCGATGCGGGAACGACCGGTTCGGCGCTCGATAGCGGCAACGAGACGGTCCAGAACGCGTCCGACGGCGGTGTGGAGGCGGCGGAGTCGGTGTTCCAAACCGTGCCGCCCGGATTGCTCTTCTTCCTCGGCGGGCTCGTCGTCCTGCTCGCGGTGGTACTTTACTGGTACTGGTACCGCCCGGCGTACTGAGACCCCAGCAGTTCGATCTGTACTTCTAATCTACCCAGAACAGGGGAGCGATGTCTCGCTCCAGACCGACCATCCGGCATGCTGTGGCGCGCTCTGTCGGCGAGGCGCGACCTGAGGGTGCGCCTCGAAAGCGAACGGAGAGCGAAGCGATCTGTGAGCAGACCGGCCGAACGAGATGAGGCCGGTCGATGACATTGCGCGAACGAATCGGCTGGGGAGGGCGTGGCGATTCCCTGTTGCTAGGATAGCAGGACGCTTCGCCTCAACCAATTCCCATCAGAATTCAACCGAACTCGAGACGAGCGAGCGAACCCGTGTCGGCACTGGTAGGTGACTCGAGGTCGTACCGCTGGTCATGAGCGCGCCTCTGACACTCGACGGCTCGAGCGCTGGCGGCCAGTTTCTCCGAACGGCGCTCGCGCTGTCGGTCCTCGAGAACGAGCCGGTCCGCCTCGAGGGCGTCCGCGGTGACCGACCCACGCCCGGCCTGTCCCACCAGCATTTGGCGGTCCTCGAGACGATGGTCGAACTGTGCGACGCCGACGTCTCGGGTGCGGAACTCGGGTCGGAGACGATCGAGTTCGACCCGGGACTCGAGGCCGGCGACGCGAATACGGCGGCCGGGACGCGACTCGAGGGCGGCAGCTACGCCGTCGATATCGGCACCGCAGGCAGCGCCACGCTGTTGTGCAACGCCCTGTTACCGCTGGCGGCGGTCCTCGAGTCGCCGCTATCGGTGACGATCACCGGCGGGACGGACGTGGCGTGGTCGCCGCCGCTGGACTACTTCCGGCACATCAAACTCCCGCTGTGTCGCCAATTCGGCCTCGAGGCCGCCTGCGAGGTCGACCGTCGGGGGTTCTATCCCGACGGCGGCGGCGCGGTAACGCTCCGGCTCGCACCATCGAGCCTCGAGCGGATCGACCTTCTTGAGCGGGGGTCACTCGAGGGGCTCCGCATCTATTCGACCGAGTCGGCGTCGCTGGCGGACCGCGACGTTGCCCACCGGCAGGCCGAGGGGGCGCTCGAGCGACTGAATATGGGGACCGATCTCGAGGTGCTCGAGCGTTGTGAGATTACCGCAGCGAGTCCCTCGCCCGGCTCCGCGCTGGTGCTCCGGGTCGATCACGGCACCGGCGTCGCCGGCTTTTCGGCGCTCGGCGAGCGCGGGAAGCCCGCCGAGCGTGTGGGCGAAGACGCTGCCGACGCCGCGAACCGGTTTCTCGAGGGCTCCGCACCCGTCGATCGACACATGGCCGATCAGTTACTCGTATTTCTCGCGCTCGCGGGCGGCCGAGTACGCGTGCCCGAAGTCACTGATCACGTCGAAACGCGGTGTGAACTGCTCGAGGCGTTCGGAGTCGACGTGGGGCTCGAGCGGGAGGCTGAAACGGCAGTGGTGTCGGTCGCGTCGTCGCTGGACGGGGTTCAGTAGTCCGTCGTTTCTGGGGTTATTGCCGTTCTCGGTTCAGCAATCCCGCCAGCACGACCAGCAGCAAAAGCACGAGGACACCACCCCCCGTGACCGCGAGCGCGAACGTCGGGTCTGCGGGGTCGACGCACAGGTCCGCGAGCGGGAGCGTTCCCAGATACGTCACGTGTCGGCTCCACGCGACGGTGACGCCGATGAACACGAACGCGACCCCCACGAAGAGGAGTTGGTAGTCGAACCACGTTTTGAGTCCGTCCGACGACACCATCTGGGAACGTGTTAGCACAGCGATGCTATAGCTGTTCGGTCGGTTCGGCATCCGTCCGCGCGAGTCGCCGACTCGAGGCGCCTAAATAACGCAAAGGTTGCAGTAGATATAAATAACAACGAGTCAACAATCCAATCGGAAGCCGAATCTCCAAACGCGCGAGCGGAGGGGGCTGCATCGAAACGTCCCGGGTGATACCAGCACCCGAGACTTGGCTTCCAAGCGGACACTTCGAAGCCATGTTTGCGTTGATTCTACCGGGATATAAACGTCCCGCACGACCGCTGAATCGCCCGACACGAGTAGCCTCGAGTTCGGTATCATCCTCGAGCCGGATCGGAGGTCGCGGGGGATGAGCCGCGACCGCGAGGCGAATGACGATGCGAAAAGCGACGAGGAGTCGTCGTTTCCCGACTGTCCGCGCTGTGGCGAGCCGGTGTTGATCTCGGTCGCGCTCGGCCCGCATACCGGTTCCGTCGGTCCCTGCGGCTGTTCGGTGCCACCGGAGCTGTTTCCGGAGTTGCGCGGCGACTGAGTCGGGGCCCGGGCTCGAGCCCCGGCAGTCAGCCAGTTGGCTCGGAAACGGCGGCCTCGAGTGTCTCTTGTTGTTGATGAGAATCGATCGATGAGCGTCCTGCTACCGTGGCACCAGGGAATCGCCACGCCCTCCCCAGCCGATTCGCTCAGTCGCTTTACTCCTTCGCTCATCCCTCGCGCGTCGTCGAGCAGACGGTTCGCCGTCGGCGAACCGTCGCCCAGCGCACGCCACCGCTAGGCTGGCCGATGTGAACCGAAACGTGGCTCTCCGAGTGCGATCGTGTCAGTCCCGACCGATCCGCGGCTACAACTGTAATGGGCCAGAAGTGATCAGTCCGTGTTTCGTTTCTGGAGGAAGTCGAACGAACTCGAGCGTAAGTTTGCGTTGACAGACCGCAATAACTTATATCAACGCCATCCCTTGATTGGGATATGACCGAGGAACACACCGCGGTTCGCGCCCGAACGATCCGGGGGGCTGACCGGTGAGCGATATCGTCACCTTCGGAGAGACGATGCTCCGGCTGTCGCCGCCGGGGAACGAACGCCTCGAGAACGCCGCCGAGTTCGAGGTTCGCGCCGCCGGCGCCGAGAGCAACGTAGCCATCGCGGCCAACCGGCTGGGGGCCGACGCGACCTGGCTTTCCAAAGTGCCCGAGACGGCACTTGGCCGCCGCGTCGTTAGCGAACTCCGAGGCCACGGGATCCAAACGGACGTCGTCTGGAGCCACCGCGGTCGCCAGGGGACCTACTACCTCGAGCAGGCGGGCAAACCGCGCGGGACGAACGTGGTCTACGACCGGGAGAACACCGCAGTCGCGACCGCTGAGGCTCGCGAACTCAATATTGACCGGATTCAGGACGCCCAGGTCTTCTTCACCACCGGGATCACGCCCGCGCTCTCCTCGACGCTCAGAGACACGACGTTGAAGCTGCTTAAAGCAGCCCGTAAAGGCGGGACGACGACCGCCTTCGACTTCAACTACCGGCGCAAGCTCTGGTCGCCCGACGAGGCCAGGGAGACGCTCACGAAGCTGTTTCCGGGGATCGACGTCCTCGTGATCGCCGCCCGCGACGCGCGGACCGTCCTCGGGTTCGAGGGCGATCCGCGCCAGCTCGCGCACAAGCTCGGCTCGCAGTACGACTTCACGACCGTCGTCGTCACTCGCGGCGCGGAGGGCGCGGTCGGCTGGCACGACAGCGTCGTCCACGACCACGACGCCTACGAGACCGACACCGTCGACCCGATCGGCACCGGCGACGCCTTCACGGGGGCGTTCATCGCCCGCCGACTCGAGGGTGACGACGTTCCGGACGCCCTCGAGTACGCCGCGGCGACGGCGGCGCTCAAGCGGACGATCCCCGGCGACGTCGCGCTCGTCACGGCAGACGAGGTCGAGCGCCTCGTCAAAGACGGCGGCGAAGAGATCTCGCGATAGGGATAGCAGCGTCACGGGTGGGGACTGCGGGTGGGTATCGGCCGGCGGCTCGCGGTTCGCGACGTTTTGGCGCGGCGTTGCAGAGTATCAACGGACGGTCCCGGACTCTCAACTGAAGACGTACGCGAGTACACCGACGAGATCGATGACGACGTGTCCCAGGATGACGGGAACGAGCGAGCGGACGCGGACGTAGACCACGGTGATGATGAGGGCCGCGACCGCGATCTGAAGCAGGTTTCCGGACGGGTATCCCGAACGACGTGGGCGACGGTAAAGAGCGCCCACGTGAGCCCGCCGGCTGCCACTGGCCCGTAGCCGGCGTCGATCAACCGTTCGATCGGATAGCCGCGGAACATGATCTCCTCGGTGATTCCGGCGGTGATGGCGCTACCGATCCCGACGGCGAGCGACGGCTGTGCGATCCCCTGCTCGGTCGGCAGGCCTAGCGCAGTGACGAGCGGATCGGTGAGTGCGAACACGCCGACGACGGCGACGATGAGAAACAGTGCCCAGCCGATGTCGCGCAGCCGTGGCCGAACGAATCCGATCGACGTCAGCGAGTCCGACTCGAAGCGAACGACGATGACGAGCAGGATCGCGACGATTGCCCACTTGATCGCGTTGCCGACGAGCGGGCCGGTATCGATTCCCGACGTCGAGAGCAACGGCGGGACGAACAGTGCGAGGACGAATCCGATCACCGTCGCGGGCCGCGCGAGCCGATCGGCGTCGTCGGGGAGCACCTGCAGCGCCATCCCAGTTCGAACGTCTTCGTCGCTCTCAAAAACGGTTTGCCTCGGTCACTGGGCGACCGTGCAATCGCTGGGTGACCGTGCAGTCCCGACGAGAAATGACCGATGAGCACCGACAGTTGGACGGTTCTGTCAGAAGCGCCTTTAGACACCGCTTCGATCCGTCGAGTGCATGAATCGAATCACAGCTGTCGTACTCGCCCTTCTCGTCACGACGGCGGCCCTCCCGCTTGCCGTCGCTGGCGTGGGTGCGAGCGCAGCATCGTCCTCCCAACAGAACGACGCGACCGATGCGAGCACCTACGCCGGCACGCACGTCGCGTTTGACACCTCGAGCAACGCCCTCCTCGACTACCGCGTCGACGGCGAGCGGGTGTTCGAGAACGTGAGCGTCGCCTCTCAGAGCGACCACCAGAGTCGAACCGGGTTCGGCTCGAACGCCGAGCTCGACGCCGTGGTGAACCTCTCCGGGCTCGGCCTCGAGCTCGCCGCCCAGTCCGAGACACGAGCCGATATCACGACCGACGGCTCCGCGTCGCTGTCGGCCCACGACAGCGATCGCGGGATTCTGACCGTCGATGCCGGCGACGAGGCTCAGTACGTCGAAGCGGACCTCGCGGCCGACGCGACGGCCGAGAGCGAGAGCGACGACCGCGTCGTCGTCGATAGCGGCGAGCGCACCGGCGCGTTCGTCGTCGTCGGCGACGGCGACGTGACCGTCAACGATGATGGCAACGTCGTCGCCGATCTCGAGAGCGACTCGACGCTCGTCTTCCGCTCGTACGCCGAGGGCGAGCGCGACGAGGCCGCGAAAGAACAGGAATCGCTGATCGCCGACGGCACGGCCACGGCCGAGGTCTACGCCGAGGAACGCGACGGCGAGCGCGTTGCAGACGTCGCGACCTACGGTCAGGACATCACCGTCGAGACCGCCGCCGAGAGTCAGAACCGCCTCGAGATGACCGTCGAACGCGCACAGAGCGACGGGACGGTTGTCATCACGAGTGTCTCCGAGGCCGCCGTTGCGGGGGCCGAGAGCGCCGACGACCTCGCGGTGACCGTTGACGGCGAGGCCGCCGCGGAGGCCTCCTCGTACAGCGAACTCGCTGGCGGCATCGGGAGCGACGAGTCCCGCTACATGGTGACCCAGTCCAGCGACGCGTCTGCGACGGCCGACGTGCTCGTGGCGGTCAACCACTTCTCGGAGCGAGACGTCGCGATCCAGAGCGCCGACGGTGACGATTCGGACGGTGACGACGGCGCCGACGGTGACGATTCGGACGGCGGCAACGGCGATGACGGCGGTGACGACGACAGCGTCCCCGGATTCGGTGCCGGAGCCGCGCTGGTCGCCCTGCTGACCGGGACCGCCGCCCGGATCCGACGGTAACGAACCGCCCCTGGTCTTCCGCGTTTTCGATCCGTCAGGACGGACAGTCCGAACAAACGTCTTTTTGCGTCGGCCCCGAACGGCCGCTATGGTCCACGTTGCGATCGTCGGTGCATACGGAAGCGCTGGCGTCGCCGTCGCCGACGAACTCCACGAGCGACGCGACGAATTCACCGACGACCTCGAGTTGACGCTGATCGACGACGGCGATCCCGGCGGCGGACTCTGCATTCTCCGCGGCTGCATGCCGTCGAAGGACGTCCTCTCGGCCGGCGAGCACCGGTATCTGGCGCGTCACGACGACCGGCTCGAGGGCGTCCCCGAGGCCGACCTCGAGCGAATCGTCGCTCGCAAGGACGAGCACGTCTCGAACTTCGCCGACCACCGCCGGAGCCACGTCCACGACCTCGCCGATCGAGACGGCGTCGAACTCCTCCGCGATACCGCGCGCTTCGTCGACGACCGCGTGCTCGACGTGGGGGGACGGCGGCTCGAGCCCGACTACGTCGTCGTCGCGACCGGCTCCGTGCCGAACATCCCCGAGCTGCCGGGGATCGACGAGGTCCCCACTCGAACCAGTACGGACGTCCTCGACGCGACCGCGTTCCCGGACTCGGGGATCGTGCTGGGCAACGGCTACATCAGCCTCGAACTCGGTCCCTACCTCAGCGAGATCGGCGATGTCGACCTCACCGTGATCGAGCACGACGAGCGTCCGCTCGAGGAGATGGAAGACGCGTACGGCGATACGGTTCTCGACATCTATCGCGATCAGTTCGGGATCGAGGTCCTGACGAACACGGACGAGAAACGACTCGAGGCGACCGCCGACGGCGGCGTCCGGCTGATCGCCGAACGAACGGCCGACGGTGAACGAGCGGACAGCGAACGGGAGGACGGCGGCGAGGGCGGAGCCGATGGCGAGCATGCGGGCGATAGCGAGGAGATACTCGTCGAAGCCGACGAACTCTACTGCTTTACCGGCCGTCGGCCGAACCTCGACGGGCTGGGACTCGAGAACACCCGACTCGACCCCGGCGACGGCTGGGTCACGTCCACGATGCAGACCCGCAACGACGAGCGCGTGTTCGTCGTCGGTGACGCCAACGGCCGCGAGCCAATCTTGCACGTCGCCAAGGAACAGGGGTTCGCGGCCGGCGAAAATATCGTCCGCCACCGGCGAGGTGAGGACTGCGAGCCGTACGCGAACGTCCCGCATCACGTGATTTTCTCGGGGCTGGGCGTCTACCCGTTCGCCCGCATCGGGCACACGCCGGCGACCGCCGCGGCGACGCAGATGGACGAAATCGTCGTCACCCGCGAGGCGTCGTCGGACGGGGTCTTCGAGACGAAAGGCCATCCCGAGGGCCGGGCGACGCTGATCGTCAGCGCCGACGACGGCACCGTGTTGGGGTATCAGGGGCTCCACCGTCACGCTGACGTGATGGCCAAAACGATGCAGGTCGTCGTCGAGATGGGACTGGACGTCCGCGAGGTACCCAAGCGGGCCTACCACCCGACGACGCCCGAAATCCTCGACGGCCTCTTCCGAGCGGCGTGTGCCGAACTGGCGGAGCGCGAGGACTGCGTCGCCGAGACCGATTCGGCGGATATGATTCCCTAAGCTCGTCACACTCCTCGAGGGGAAGCGGCAACTCGTTCGAGTCGTCCCCTCGAATTCGTCGCGTCCGGCGACGGTAACGGATCGATGGCGGTCGGCCACCGCTTTTTACCGGCTGCCGTGATAGCCGTTTCCGTGACTCGAGTCGTTCGACGGGCGACGATCGACGACGTCTGGGCCGTTCACGAGATCGCACGCGAGAGCTGGCACGCCGCCTACGACGACGTTCTCGGCCCCGAGACGGTCGACGAGGTCGTCGACGACTGGTACGCGATCGGCGATCTCGAGTCCACGATCACGGACATCAGCGGCCGCGAGGACGCCGCATTTCTCGTCGCCGAACGAGCGCCGGGACAGCCGTCCGCTACCGGGGCCGATCCCGGATCCGAGCCTCGCGGCTTCGCCCATGCCGTTCCGTGGCCGGAAGATACCACGGTGGTGTTTCTTGCGCGCCTGTACGTCCGACCGGACGACTGGAACGAAGGGATCGGAACCGCGTTGCTCGAGCGCCTTGAGGCCGATTTCTCGACGGCGGTCGATCGGATTCGGCTGGCCGTCCTCGCCGCCAACCAGGTCGGCATCTCGTTCTACGAATCCCGCGGCTTCGACCGCGTCGCGACCCGCTCGTCCGATCTGGCGGCGGGGCTCGAGGAGCACGTCTACGAACGGCAGCTATCGACTCCGGACGAGTGACCGCGTCACCGTCGCCGAGCGGGCCGCCGACGCTCGATCGACGCCATCGGCGTTTCCGCGAACCGGTCCAAACGGTTACGTATCTGATGCGTGTATCGACATCTCATGCCAACTGGAGCGACGTTCGATTCCGACGGCGTTCGTCTCGCATACGACGACATAGTCCCCGAGGGAGACGACGGGGCCGCCCCACCGATCGTTCTCGTCCACGGCTTCGCCTCGAGCCGACACGAGAACTGGCGCGATCGGGACTGGTACGACACGCTGCTCGAGGCGGGGCGTCGCGTGATCGCATTGGACTGTCGGGGTCACGGCGAAAGCGAGAAACCCCACGATCCCACGGCCTACGAGACGGACATCATGGCGGCGGACGTGGTCCGTCTGCTCGATCATCTCGAGATCGAGCGCGCTGACTTCCTGGGGTACTCGATGGGCGGCCGGATAGGCACCGAAGCGCTGTATCGTCATCCGGAGCGGTTCAACGCCGGCGTCCTGGCCGGCATCGGGGCGGCGACGATCGAGCCGAGCGACGCGGGCGATCGAATCGCCGACGGCTTGCTGGCCGACGATTCGGCGGACGTGACGGACCCGCTCGGCAAGCGGTTTCGGGTCTTCGCCGAGACGACCGACAACGACCTCAAGGCGCTCGCGGCCTGTGCCCGGACGCGAACCGCGCCCGCGGACTGGGACGAAATCGCGCAGGTCGAGCACCCGGTGGTGATCGTGGCTGGCGAGCACGACGATATTACGGGCGACCCCGAACCGCTCGCGGAGGGGTTTCCCAACGGCGAGGCGGTCGTCGTCGACGACGCCGACCACCTGACGACCGTCCCCGACGAGCGGTTTACGAAGGCCGTGCTCGAGTTCCTCGAGCGGAAGGGGTTGTAGATCGAACGAGGCTTGACTTATCCCCTCACTTGACGACTGTGCTAATCCCAGTTGCGCAGCGGTGACTGGTGACGATTCGATCGTCCCTCGATCGACGACTCGAGCACACTGCTCAAACTGGCAACAGGGAATCGCCACGCCCTCCCCAGCCGATTCGCTCGTTGCACTCGCTCATCCCTCGCACGGCATTGTCCCGCGGTTCGTCGTCAGCGAACCGCGGTACAGCGCGCGCCACCGCACGTGGTTCGATCGAGCAGCAGGAAAATAGGCCGACTACCGGACGTTATAGCGTCTTTTCCGCCTCGTCCTCGTCATCTACAACTTCGATCCCGCGGTTGTTGACCGCCATCGGATCGAGCCCGACCTCCTGGAGGAAGGTCTTGTACTCGCGCTCGCACTGCTCGGCGTCTTTCTGCTTGTCGCTGGCCCGATCACAGAGTTCGACGAGGTTCTCCGGGACGTCGTTCTGGTAGACGATCCAGTGATTGATCAGGTCGCTGAGCCGCCGGATGGGGCTCGTGAAGTGGCCGTAGATCTCGAAGTTCAGCGCGTGGTGGCCGCCGAAGGGGTCGTTCATGTACCGTGCTCGAGGCATGACCTTCATCACCGCCCACTGGATCTTGTCCAGTTGGCGGTCAGGGGCGTCCTCGAGCGTCGCGTTAACGGCCTTTCGGGGGTCGTCCCAGGTGCTTCCGGGGATCGAAACGCCGTCTAAGTCCTGAATCTCCCGGAGGGCCTCGGACCACTCGTCGGGGCTGGGCTGGGGGTGGACCCGGTACATTGCAGAGACGCCGCGATTCCACATGAGTTCGTGCGTAACGGCCTTGTTGGCCTTCAGCATGCACTCCTCGATGATGGTGTGGGCGCGGTCGCGGCTCGGATTCAAGACGAGCGAGCCGTCTTCCTTGCGCTGTTCGTGCATCTGCTCGGCGAGATCGTAGACCAGCGCGTTCTCCTCGTGGAGTGGCGCGTCGGACTCCTCGAGGCGACTCTCGGCCTCCGCGTAGGTGAGTCGCTCGTCGGACTCGATGACCGACTTGTAGATCTCGATGTTCTCGTAGGTCAGATTCTCCTTGTCGAGGTGCATCTCGACGGTGTGGGCCAGCCGGTCCTCGTTGGGCACCAGTGAGCAGACCGTCTCGGCCAGCACCGGCGGCAGCATGTGAACCGTATAACCGGGGAGATAGACCGTGTTACCGCGTTCGACGGCCTCGTCCCACATGGCCGTCTCGGGGTTGACGTAGTGGGTCACGTCGGCGATGTGCACCCAGAGGACGTACTCGTCGTCTCGTTCCTCGATCGAGATGGCGTCGTCGAAGTCCTGGGCGTCGATCGGGTCCGTCGTCCAGGTCGTCAGATCGCGCAGATCCTGCCGGTCGTCGATCTCGTCTTGGATCTCCGCCGTCACGCCCTCCGTTCGGGCTTCGGCCTCCTCGAGGACCTCGGGCGGGAACTCGTCGCGGAGCTCGAACTTCTCGAACAGCTCCTCGCGCTTGTTCTCGAGATGGCGCGCGAGCTCCTCCGAAACTTCGACAGGGCCCTGGCCTTCCACCGTTCCGGCCTCGGCCTGTGCGTCGTCACTCATGACGTGGGCTACGGACGTGAGGGTGAAAGTCGTGTCGGGATCGGAACGGTGACAGTGGACGTTCGTTCGATCACAGGGAACTCTTGACGACGATCCGGAGTACGATCTCGAAAATCGTCGGTCGCGACCTATAGCAGCCACTGAAACGATGTACACACTGAGCGCAACGCAGTCATGTGATCCGGTATGCAGTGACGTTCGGTGGCTACTATAACCGCAGCGGGTCTGCCGTGTGATCCAGCCAGAACCGGTATAATGGTCGAGTGAAATAGACAGATAGTTCGACGCTATGGCCTGGCAGTACACTTCGCAACTCCTCCCGTTTATCGGGATTCTCTTTTCGGCGATGATCATTTCGGCCGCACTAGCTCTCTATACCGTCGTCGAACGGACGGATGCGCTGGACGAGCCGAGCGTCCGTGCGTTCGTCAGCCTGAACGTCGGGTGCTCACTCTGGTCGGGCGCGTACGCGTTGCAGTTGTTGAGCCTCGACGTCCCGACGAAACGCGTCTGGTTGGGCGTCGCCTTCGTCGGTGCCGTGCTGGTCTCGCTCTCCTGTTTCTTCTTTGCCGTCGCGTACTCGGGCAACGAGGAGTGGCTCTCCCGGCGGACGCTTCTCGTTCTCGTGATCGAACCCGCCGTCGCGTTCGTCCTGTACGTAACCCAGTACCGGCACCTATACGAGCAACCGCTCGAGACCGCCGTCGCCGGCGACCTCGTCGTCCTGGATCGAACGTTCGGACCGATGGCGATCATTCACGTCCTATTCCTGTACGGCCTCCTCGTCGTCGGCGCCGGATTCCTGCTCAAGACGGTGTACGAATCGCAACACGTCTACCGGGAGCAGGCCGTCACGGTGCTGTTTGCCATTCTCGTTCCGCTGGTCGCCAATATCGTGTGGTTCCTCGGTCTGGGACCGATCGGTGACCTCGATCTGACGCCCATCGCGTTCACCGTCTCCGGGCTCGCGTTCGCCGTCGCGATCTATCGCCATCACCTGCTGGATATCGCCCCCGTCGCCCGCACCGCCGTCGTCGAGGATATGCGCGACGGCTTCCTCGTGATCGACGAAACCAACCGCATTCGAGACGGCAACGCGGCGGCTCGGCGCTCCCTCTCGAGCGACGGGGGCACCTCCCTCGTCGGCCGGGATGTGATCGACGTCTTTCCCGAGATCGCTCATATCGTCGGTACCGAGGCGTCGACGGGACAGACCGAGATCGTTGTCGACGCCGACGACGGCCGCCAGTTCTTCGACGTACAGGTGCAACGTCTCTCGAACGCCGACGGGATTCGCTTGCTCCTCCTGCGAGACGTTACCCGGCAACACGCCGTCGAACAGCGATATCAGTCCTTCATCGAAAACGCGTCCGATCTCATCACGATGGTCGACGACCGCGGGATAATCCGCTACCAGAGTCCCTCGAGTCGGAGCGTTCTGGGATTCGAGCCGGCAACACTGATGGGACAGTCGGCGTTCGAGTTCGTCCATCCCGACGACCGAGAGCGGATCGTCGAGCAGTTTCAGACCGGGATCGATGCATCGATAGCTGTCGATCGAGCGGAGTATCGGCTTCGGACCGCCGACGGCGAGTGGCGAGACGTCGAGACGGTCGGCAGTAACCTGCTCGACGACCCGTTCGTCGACGGTATCGTCTTGAACACTCGCGACATCACCGAACGCAAGAAACGCGAACGCGAGATCCGCCGAGCCAACGAGCAACTGGAGCAGTTCGCGAGCGTCGTCAGCCACGACCTCCGCAATCCACTGAATGTCGCGCAGGGGTATCTCGAGGTCGCCAGAGAGTCCGTCGACTGCGCATCACACGATGAGATCGCGACCGCCCACGAGCGCATGGAGACGATCATCGAAGAGGTGTTGGTGCTGGCCCGTGCGGGACAATCGATCGGTGACACCGAGCGGTTCCACCTCGAGCACCTCGCCGACCGCGCATGGATGAACGTCGATACCGAGGCGGCGTCGCTTTCGGTCGCTGGCGATCGCGTGATCGTCGCCGACGGCGACCGGGTGCTCCACCTGTTCGAAAACCTGTTCCGAAATGCTGTGGAACACGGCTCCACGAACCCTGCGTCGCACACTCAGCAGGATGCCGTAGAACACGGCGGCAGCGCCGTCACCGTCCGGGTCGGCACGGCTCCCGACGGATTTTTTGTCGAAGACGACGGGCCGGGGATCCCCCTCGACGAGCGAGAGTCCGTCCTCGAGTACGGCCACACCACGTCCTCGTCGGGATCCGGCTTCGGTCTCGCGATCGTTTCGCAGATCGCCGACGGCCACGGCTGGGCGATTCAAATCACCGAGAGCACCGACGGCGGTGCTCGGTTCGAGTTCGACACCGACGGCGCGCCCTGGTCGGACACGACGGATCGAGACGTGGTCGACGAGGAACTCGGTGGCCAGTGAGGAACGCCAACAGTAAGGCGGGTGATCGTTCGCGAGCGCAGCGCAGACCGAATCGATACCGACAGCACATCGATCGTCGCTCTACGACTCTTCCTCGAGCGCACCGTATCGCTCCTCGACGGTCTGCAGATACCGCGAGAGGAATCGCTCCCGGTCGGTTGCTCCGGCCTCGAGATCCACTAACAGCGCCTCGAGTTCGTCGCGCGGGTGGTGACAAAGGTCGCGGTGACAGGACTTACAGAGGTGTTCGAACGTCTTGTCGTCGCGGTCCCAGCGGTCGCCGTATTTGTCGTACTCGCGGGCCTCGTCGCGCGGGCGCTCGGTGCCACAGGCAAGACAGGTCACCGTCTCCGTGCGGGTCCGAGAGGGCCACATGGTCGGCCTGACGGCGCGGGTCCACTTAGCGATTGGCACACGTTGTACCCGACCGGACGGTCAGGGCAGCCGAGCTACCGGAACCGATCACGCCCGTCGAGGTCTGTGGCCCGATCCGCGACTTCGAATCTTATCTATTAAATGCGTACGGGCGGTAACACGGGTATGCAGGTCAAGTCCCGACACCACCTCCGCAGCGACGCGGTGTCCGATCTCGAGGAGACGCTCGAGGACCAACTCGGCGTCTCGTCCGAGGGCGATGCATACGAGCGCGTTGAGTTCGAGGAAACCGACTGGGAGGTCGTCCTCATCGACGGCGAGCCACGGGTCGCGTACTTCGACGAGGAACCGTTTCTGACGGTCAGGGGGGCCAACGCCTACGAGCCCGAGAAGCGACTGGTGACCGTCGACGCGGGTGCCGTCTCGTTCGTCAGCGACGGCGCGGACGTGATGCGACCCGGGATCACGGAAGCAACCGACGACATCTCGCCGGACGATCTGGTCGTCATCGCCGAGGAGTCCCACGGGAAGGTGCTCGCGGTCGGCCGCGCCCGCGTCGACGGCGCGGACATGGTCGGCGACGACGGAAAAGTGGTGGACTCGCTTCACCACGTCGGCGACGAACTCTACGAGTTCACCGGATAGTCGTATTCGGACACCCATCGCCGCAGACGGACGACTGGCAGTCAGTTTCGGCGTATCTGCGGCCTGCCATGCAGGTGTGCCAGGACACAGTGACGGCCGACCGCCTCAGCCATCGCCCCGACCCACAGCAGTGGTTGTCTCCGGTACAGTGTCGATCGACATAGAAAAGTAGCCATTCATTTCTCGAACTTCGCGTCCTCGTCCCTATTGTACTAGCAATACTAGGCTATATAGGACGTATGTCCACTATTTCTAAATAGTGTTTCGTGGTACCACGAGTCAGCAATGATCGAAACGACCGTCGAATCAGTCGACGTCCGGTCGCCGCCACCGCTCACCACCGAAACGCCGGTCTCCGAAGCGGCTCAGTACCTCCGCCGGACCGACGTGCCCGCACTCACCGTCCTCGAGGACGAGTCCGTCGTCGGCATCGTCACCGAGTCGGACATCGTGGCACTGGTCGCGGAAACGGATGATCGGCCGGCCGTGCGGGAGATTATGTCAGCACCGGTGACGACGATATCGCCGGCCGCGACGCTGACCGAGGCCGCCGAAACGATGCGAACGAACGGTGTCAAACAGCTCCCCGTCGTCAGCGACGGCATCTACCGCGGGGTGCTTTCGGCGCGGACCCTGGCTCCCTACCTTCCGCGACACCGCCTCGAGATCGAGTGGGAAGACGAGCCGATGCGCCTCGAGGCGGCCGACGGGCAGGAACTCACTGCGACCGACTGACCGCCGTCACCGCTCGAAGCGCACGCAGCCTCACGACTGACATCTGTGAGAAGTCAGTCCGCAGCCTCCTCCAGCGAATCCGCTTCGAACGCCCCCTCGTACTGCGCGAGGGTGTCCCGGTAGCCCCGTTGTGCGAGCTCGTACGTCTCGCGGCGATCCGCGATCGGCGTCTCGGTCGCGTCGATCCGCAGGTCGTTGTACGGCGGCTCGAGGTCGTGGTCTTCGGTCGTCTCGACGACGACCGCCGCGCTCTGGACCGGCAGTTCCTCGCGCTTGTCCCCGCCTTCGCGGTCACCGGCTGCCAGCGCGTCGATCAACCGCTTCGCGAGGGGATCGGTGTCGACATCCTCGGTGACGGCCGTCGGGCCGGTCGACGGATCCACGGTGTCGTGGACCGCGGTTGCCTCGTAGGCGTCAGCGGCCGCCTCGAGGACGTCTTCTCCGGTCAGCATGTTCCCAGCGACGGTGTAGTGGTCGCCCTCGCGGTGGCCGTACCACTCGACACACTCCTCGCCCGAGAAGGCGAACGTCGTCTCGCTGTCGACACCGTGTACCTGCCGCTGGGACGCGCCGTCGTCGGCGTTGAGCAGGACCTGGAGCGCGTTTATCAGACTTCGTCTGATAGGCCGTCAGAACGCAAACGTTCTGACGACATCGTCGAGGGCGAGGCCGTCGTCAGCGTAGTCAATCCCGCGTTCGCCGAGCTCGACGTTGGCCAGGCTCTGGGTCGCGACGGCAGCGCGTTCGCTCACGAACGGACAGAGCGTTCCCACGCCAGGGAGTCGCGTCGTGACCGCGACGCCGAACCGGCGGTGGCGTTCCCCGTCGTCGGTTTCGTAGGCTTCGGAGACGCAGATGCTGAACGTCATCGATTACACGCGCTTCGTCAAGAAATAAAAAAGCAACTGTGAGCGAGACGACACCGCGGCGCGTTTCCGGCAAGCGAACGGTCACGTCTGACGTAAGAACTATACAGACGGCGACGGACTCTCTCCGGTATGGGATTGATGAGCAAAATTCTCGGCGGGAACCAGTCCCGAACCGTCGAGGACTACGCCGAATTGGACCTCGAGGACGCCTCCATGGGGTCGGCCGAGGCGACGATGCAGGTACACATCGCGGAGGTCGGCACGAAGGCCGACGCGATCGATATCAAAGACGCCGTCTATGACGGCGATATCGTCATCGCGGATATCACGCGCCTGCGGACCGAGGACAGCACCGTCGAACACATCGTGGACGAACTGCGGCAGGTCGCCCAGGAGGTCGACGGCGACATCGTCCGGAAGGGAGAGGATCAGATGATCATCACGCCGACGGGCATCCACATCAGCCGCGAAAAACTGGGCCAGAAGCTCTAGAGTCGGCTACTGGACAACGAGTCACGTCCTGTTTTCGGCACTGCGACTACTCTCGAGTCGAACCCACTCGTTCGCGTTCTCCGCAGTTGCCATCGCTCAGTTGCCTCGCTGGTAGTCTCTCGTGAGCAGCTGTGAGGTCAGCGATCGCACTACTGGTTCGGGTCGTCGATAAAAATGTTCGTTCAGCGTCGCCCGACGCGACGTCGGTTACTTGCGCGTGACGTTCGTCGCGCGGGGGCCCTTGGGGGCCTGTTCGATATCGAATTCAATCTCCGTGCCTTCTTCGAGATCCGGACCGCCAACATCCTCCATGTGGAAGAAAACGTCGTCGTCCTCGTCGTCCGTCTCAATGAAACCGTAGCCGCCTGTGTCGTTGAAGAAATCAACCTTACCTTCTGCCATTACAAACATACGTAAGACCGGCCCGGGGATAATACTTCCGAGAGTCGTGGTACCACGACCATTGAAACGGGCGAACGGACCGTTTCCGTTCGATTCCGACCGTCTGTGCGGGTCTCGAGAGCCATGGGCGGCGCTCGAGGTATAGTAGCCAGTAGCCACTGCACGTCACTGCACACCTGATCGCACGACAGCTATGCGATCGA
>Ga0208412_1000064_pt1 | contig 88067 bp, 80 predicted proteins | sample AntDeeMetag02WF4_FD_184758 | JGI IMG/M metagenome (GOLD analysis project Ga0208412, IMG submission 184758) | Saline lake microbial communities from Deep Lake, Antarctica - Antarctic Deep Lake Metagenome 02WF4 (SPAdes) (version 2) | ecosystem: Environmental > Aquatic > Non-marine Saline and... | reverse complement strand
TCTTTCGTGAGATAAAACGACGAACCTCATCCTTCTCAAACTGCTTTAGTAACGCTCACGCAGACACTGCTGATCAGTGGCTCAGATCGTTCGCCTTCGCATGGAATCAGCTTATCTGAACACGATGGTTGAGACAAAGCGTCCTGCTATCGTGGCACCAGGGAATGGTCACGCCCTCCCCAGCCGATTCGCTCGTTCACTTCGTTCTCTCGCTCATCCCTCGCACGACGTTGCGCCGCGGTTCACCGTGGCTCGCGGCTCCCTGCGGTCACCGCTCACACCATCAAGGCCGTCACTTCGTTCCGGCCTCGCAGTTCACCGCGGCCCAGCGCGCGCCACCGGACACCGGATGGTCGGTTTGTGTGAGACGTAGTTCCCCTGTATTGAGGAGAGGGAAATCTTTCTTCGAGGAGAGAATCCCGCTGTTTACGGCGGGAGTGAATCTGACGATGCCTCCACGAACCACATTTTGACGCTACTCCAGATATTTAAGTGTCATCACGTCGTAACATGACGGACACCGAGGCGGTCTCACCGCCACCCTAAATGCACAATATCGGGGACTCCGAGAACCAGAACGTTCGAGACACCCTCTCGAACCGCTGTGGTGTCTCGGTCAAGATAACTCTGAGTCCCCCTGCCGGGGATAGGAGTAACGGCGGTGTGGCCACGCCATCGGCCCGTCATGCTGACAGGTCGTCAACCAGCAAATATCCCAAACCAGCGTTGCGGTGCGGACGTGGGAAGCCTCGCCGTTTACGGCGAGGAGGAGGTCACCAAGACTGCGGTGGACGGCTGTCTACTGTCGCTCGAGTCAGAACGGGAAGCCGCCGTAGCGGAGGTACACCATATCGAGGATCAAGAGGAGCTGGAAGAAGCCCTGAACGCCGCCGAGCATCGCGTTCTGTTGGCCGATCGCGGCGATGACCGACGGATCGGGTGTGGCCGAGCGCATCTCTTTGTACATCCGAAGCTCGCCGGGGAGCAAGAATCCGAACCCCTGTACCGAGAGGATCGTGACGATACCGAGCGCGACAGCGATTGCCGGCTCGGTCATCGCGAACTCGTCGATCGTGAGCGCGACCCAGGCCAGCGAGCCGATCGTGGCGACGGCGAAGGGAATCTGCCAGCGGCGGTCGGTCCACGCGTTCAGCCGCCACCCGAGCAAGAGCAAGATTGGAATCAGGTTCACCGCGGTGAACAGCGCCAGCCACGACTCGGCGTGGGGAAACATGCCGATCCGCTGAGCCAATGTGATGCCGCCGGCGATCGTAACGAACGCCAGTGACGGAAGGAGAAACGCCGTCTTCGGCGTGAGTCGCTGGAACACGGCCGAACTCTGGTCGTCGTCGAGGCCGCCGATGACCGGCCCGAGCACGGCTCCGATGAAGAGATCGAACCCAGTCCAGAGTATCCCTGCCATCACGTGCACGTAGGTGTGTTGTTGGAGCGTCCCGACCGTCACCGCGTAACCCAGCGCGGCCAGCGGCACCACCATGACAGCCACCGCGAAGGCCGGATTTGCTCGTTCTCCCATCCCCCTGATCGTTCCGCGAACCGTCGCCGTCGACATGGGTGGTAACTGATACCAATGCTACATAAATAGTTGCCCTCGAGCAACTACTTCCGGAAGGGGCGGCGTCTCGGCGCTGAACGGGCTGAATAGCTGGTTTCGATATCGAATATCCAGGGGTGATTGCCGTCCGTCGGCTATGGGAGTGCAATTGAGATACTACAGCAGCCGACGACTCCGCCGAGGACGATTCGACGGAGCCGGCAACCGATCCGTTACCGATCCCGTGCGACGGTTTCGCCGGACATCGTGGTCGTTCCGGTCTCGAGTTTCAGTCCGGGTGTGAGACTCGTGTTGATCCCGGTTTTGACCTCGTCGCCGGCGACGACGCCGAACTTTCGTCGGCCCGTCGAGACGCGCTCGCCCTTGACCGTAAACCGGATATCGGCGTCGTCGTGGCGGAGGTTCGCCACGTTCGTCCCCGCACCGAAATTGACGTCGCGGCCGAGGACGCTGTCGCCGACGTAGGAGAGGTGACTGACTGACGTTCCGCGCGAGACGATGCTGTTTTTGATCTCGACCGAATGGCCGATTTCGGCGTCCGGGCCGATTAGCGTTGCGCCGCGAACGTACGCGTTCGGCCCGATCTCAGCGCCCTCGCGGATCAGCGCCGGTCCCTCGATCACGACGCCGGGTTCGATCGTCGCGCCGTCTTCGACGACGACCGCCCCCTCGAGCGTCGCATCTTCGCTCACGTCGCCGTCGATCCGGCGCTCCATCTCCGCGAGTTTCCACTCGTTGGCCTCGAGCAGTTCCCAGGGCCGGCCGACGTCGAGCCACCGCTCGAGGGTGATCGGCGTCACGTCGTACTCGTCGATCACCCGCGCGACGACGTCGGTGATCTCGTGTTCGCCGCGTTCGCTCGCGGGGACCTCGAGCCACTCGCGGGCTTCGGGGGGGAAGGCGTAGGCCCCGGCGTTGGCGAGGTTCGTCGGCGGATCGGCGGGCTTTTCGACGATTTCCGTTATCAGGCCGTCCTCGCCGTCGGTACTGAGAACGCCGTAGTTGCTCGGTTCGTCGACCTCGATCGCGCACACGGCCGGACAGGCGTCGAACAACCGGTCGATCGCGGCCTGATCGTAGAGATTGTCGCCGTTGAGCACGGCGAAGGGACCCTCGATGTGGTCTCGAGCGGCGTTGACCGCGTCGGCGGTCCCGGCCTGTTCTTCCTGCACGGCGTAGGAAACGGGGACGCCGCGGTGCTCGGCACCGAAGTAGTTTCGAACCGTCTCGCCCTCATAGCCGATTACGAGGACGATTTCGTCGGCTCCAGCGTCGACCGCCGCGTCGACGGTGTGGGCCGCGAGCGGTCGATCGGCGACCGGTAGCATGGGCTTCGGAACCGATTCTGACAACGGTCGCATCCGCGTCCCTTGACCCGCCGCGAGAACGACTGCCTTCATGTATTCGTCCCTTCCACGAATCCCCGGATAAGCGATTCGTTCGGAGGTAGAAAGTGAAAGTCGAGTGGTTCGTTGATACCGGCGCGGAAGCGAGCGTCGTACTGGCACGGCTCTGACAGTTCGCCGGCTGTCGTCAGTCCTCGGTCGTCTTGATATCGGCCGACAACCCCTGTGCCATCTCGATCTCTCTGGAGTTGTTCATCGTCCACGCCGTCCGCTCGGTAACGGCTTCGATGGCCTCGCGGGCGCTCGGATACCCGTTGCCGGACTTTTTGACGCCGCCGAAGGGAAGCTGGACCTCTGCGCCGATACACGGCAGATTCGCGTACGCGAGCCCGATTTCGGCGCGGTCTCGGAAGTAGTTGAGTTGGCGGTAGTCCTCCGAGATGATCGCGCCCGCCAGTCCGTAGGGGGTGTCGTTGTGAATCTCGACGGCGTCCTCGATATCGCCCGAGTACTCGATGAGGGCGACGTGCGGGCCGAAACACTCCTCGTTCAGACAGCGCAGGTCGGACTCGTAGTCTATCTCGTAGACGAACGGGCCGACCCAGTGGCCGTTCGCGTAGCTAGCGCTACGCTCACCATCGGCGGCAGTGGCCGCCCCGTCTTCGGAGCCGTCCGGAATCTCCTCGTCCGCGAGTTCGAAGCGATCGACCAGCACGGTCGCACCCTCATCGCGGGCGAGGTCGTTGTGTCGGCGGATCTTCTCGACGTGGTCTGCCTCGATGGCCGGGCCCATGAACGTGTCCGCCTCGAGCGGATCGCCGACCGCGATGTCCTCGGCTATGTCGACGAATCGGGCCTTGAACTCGTCGTAGACATCCTCGTGAACGATCAGGCGCTCGCTCGAGACGCAGCGCTGGCCCGTGGTCTTGAAACTCGACATGATCGCGGCGTGGACGGCGATGTCGAGATCCGCCTCCTCGGTGATGACGATCCCGTTCTTGCCACCCATCTCGCAGGCCGCGAGTTTGCCGGGTTCGCCGCCGACGTTGCCGGCGATTTCGTGGCCGACCTCCGCGGAGCCGGTGAAAAGAACGGTGTCGACGCGTTCGTCGTCGGCGATCGCCGCGCCGGCGTCGCCAAAGCCCTGGACCATGTTGAAGACGCCGTCAGGGATCCCGCTCTCCTCGAACATCTCGGCGATGATCTGGCCACACCACGGGGTCTGCTCGGCGGGCTTCCAGACGACGGTGTTGCCCTCGACCAGGGCGATGGCCATGTGCCAGAACGGGATCGCGACCGGGAAATTCCACGGCGTGATGCAGCCGACGACGCCTCGTGGCTTCCGGCGCATGTAGGCGTCCTTGCTACCGATCTCGCTCGGTACGACATCCCCGTGGGGGTGGCGTGCGTTGCCCGCCGCCCACTCGACCATGTGCCAGGCCTCGGTCACGTCGGCTTTTCCCTCCGAAATCTCCTTGCCACACTCCTTCGAGACGATTTTCCCTAACTCGTCGTGGCGGTCCCGCAGTTCGTGGTAGATGTCCCAGAGGAACTCCGCGCGATCGATGTAGGACAGGGAGCGCCACTCCTCGGCGGCCGATTCGGCGGCCGCGAGGGCGGCATCGACGTCGGCCACCGTCCCGCGCTGGAAAGTCGCCAGCGGCTCCCCGGTCGCGGGGTTCTCGCTCTCGAACGTCCGTCCGGCGTCGGGCTGCGTCCGATCGCCGGCGGGACCGCGTTCCGCGCCGTTTCCGTCGGTCCACTCGCCACCGATGTAGTGGCCGCGTCCCCGTTCGGTGCGTTGCTGGCTCATACGAGATGAAACGGTGGGCACGGTGAAAATCCTGCTGGTAGTTCACATTTCACGAACGGACTGCAGGGTTGGATACTCGAAACCCCACCGTTCGTTCGCTCGTGAGAAACGTGCGAACACGGACGATTCCTCGGGATTCGAGCGCGTCGTGGATCGACCGATAGCTGACTCGGAGAGCCGACCGAGCAACGAACAGTCACGAACTGCCACCGACGCAGAAATTTCAGCCGGCGAATTTCCCGACAGTTGCAGGCACGCACGTTTTGCTCGAATGGCCGCTACCTCAGTGTGAGTAACAAATGAGTGACACACCGAACACCGAAACCGGCCGCGATACCCGGACCGACTACAATTCCCTGAACACGGACGCGATGCAGTGGCTGAGCGCCCTCGTCGCACTGCTCGGGCTCTACCTCGTCGCCTCGCCGTTCCTCTTCGAGGCCACGGACGCGGCGATCTGGAACGACACCCTCGTCGGAACGGCGATTTTCCTCGCCGCGGGCTACAACTTCGTCCGCCTCTCGAGGGACCGATTGGCGAGCGTCGGCGTCGCATCGCTCGCGGTCCTGCTCGGGCTGTGGGCGCTCATCTCGCCCTCGTTTATCGAGATGGGAAGCAGTACGCTCGCGACCGGGACCGCGATCACCGGCCTACTCGTCGCCGCCCTCTCGGCCTACAACGCCTACGTCAACAACAAGGCCGACACGCCGGAACAAACGCGAGCCCGCGCCTGAATTCGAACGACGTTTTTTCGCTCGGTCAACGTTCTCGAGCAGCGATAGCCGACAACTCACGTTTTTCGAGACAGCCGGATGCAATAGGGAGAGCGACTCGAGATCACTTCGGATCGATCACTCGGCGTGCGGTGGCGCGCGCTGGGCCGCGGCGAATTGCGAGGCCTGAACGAAGTGACGGCCTGGGTACTGTGGGCGGTGACCGGAAGGAACCGCGAACGGATTGTGAGCCGCGGCCTGAAGCCGTGCGAGGTCTTCGTGAATAGTGCGGGACCTCTGGTCCCGCATACCATGCGAACGGGCGCGAAGCGCCCGTGAGAAGACGGAGTGAACGAAGGCTTGGAAGACGCGAAGCGTCTTCATGTGGATGAGCGAGCGACGGTAGGAGCGAGCGATCGGTTGGGGAGGGCGTGGCGATCCCTGGTGCCACGGTAGCAGGACGGTTGTCTCACGTAATTCCATCAAAGCGTACCGATCCGTCTACACACCCGATTATCGATCCTCCGTTTCGCCGCAGTCTTTCGTGACGGTCCGATCCCCCTCCGGCGGGGCCTCCCCGGTATCCGGATGCCGCTCCGCGCCCGCCTCCGTCATCTCCTCGGTCGACGGCTCGAGGCCCTGTCCAGTCCGCCCCTCCTCACTCGAGGCCGACTCGTCGGGCGCACCCGGCTGCGGACCCAGCGTCCGCTGCTCGTTGCTATCGTCTCGTCCCTCGGTACGCTCGTTGCGCTCGATGACCGGGTCGGTACCCTTCCTGGCCGGTTCCGCCGGCGACGAGCGCTCGTCCTCGAGCCGGCTCGTGGTCTCGGTGATCTCGCTAACGGCGCTTTCGTCCATCGAGACGATCGCCGACGGTCTCGAAACGGACTCGAACGCGGGTTACTGCTCGCCGAGATCGGCCGCCTTCTCGAGTTCGCTGCGGAGCGTCGTCGAGTCGAACTCGTGGTCGGGGCGGAGGCGGACGAAATCGAGGAACTCCCGCGCCGAGAGCAGTTTCGTGGGGTCGTACACCGTCGCGGCCGCGTCGACGGCGTCTCGGGAACCGATTCGGGGCTCGAGGACGGCCAGCGCACAGGCCAGATCGTACGCGGTCGTCTCGTCTGCGCGGTCCTCGTGGACGCTGGTGGCGTCGATGAAGTAGAACTCGCCGTCACAGAGCAGAATGTTTTCGGCCCGCAGATCACCGTGGGCGAGCCCGTGCTCGTGGAGAGTGGCGAGCATCGCGAACAGTTCGGGGGCTCGCTCGGCGACGGCATTGTCCGAGACGTCGTCGAGCGACTCGAACTCGGGGAGATACTCGAGGACGAGTACGCCGAGCCCGTTGACCTCGAAGGCGTCGATCGGGCGAGGCGCGTTGACGCCGATCTCCTGCATGCGCTCGGTCGCATCGTACTCGTGTTCGACCATTTCGCGGGGGGTGTCGAACCGATCGAAGAACCCCTCCGTCCCGGAAGAGAACGCGCCGACGTTCCGACCGGTCGTCAACACCGCGTGAACCAGAGCGTTCTGCCGGGAGACGATCTTGACGAACCACTCGTCGTCGATAACGCACGGGGTTGAGAGCCAGTTATCGGCCTCGAGAAACTCCACGCGGACGCACTCGCGGTCGTAGCGGTCCGCCAGCGTCCGGACGACGCGCTCGATGCGGCTCCACTCGACGGTCCCTCGCGCGAGCCGGCGGATGTCCATACGTTTCAGTCAGGAGCGTCGGCGTTAAATGCGTCCCGAACTATTACCGGCCGGACGTGTCCCGCGTTCGGCGGTCGGCGTTCCGTGGGCGGGTTCCGGGCCCGTGTGGGAGGTCCGGGCTCGGAGCACCGGGTCCGGGCTCGGAGCGCGATTCGCTGCCGATCGTACGACTACGACTATTGACAGAACAACAAGGTTAACACTCGAGACATCCTATTTGAAGGAAATGTTTGCGATCGACGATTTGAGTGACGCTATCGACGTGACTCGAGAGTTCCTGACGCCGGTCCGTCCCTGGATGTGGCTCAAGTTAGCGCTCATCGTCTTCTTCGTCGGTGGTACCGGATTCGGCGGATCGTCGTTCTCCGGCGGCGGATTCGGCGGCGGCGGAACGCCCTCGGAGACGGGAACCGACCCGGTGACGAGCGTCGATTTCGCCGAATGGCTGCCGATACTGATCGTAATTGGGGCGATTCTTCTCGTCATCGGGCTCGCCTTTCTCTTCGTGAGTTCGCTGTTCGAATTCACGCTGCTCGAGTCGCTGCGTTCGGGCGAGGTGCACGTTCGTCGCTACACGTCGCGCAACGTCGGCCGCGGTGCTCGGCTCTTCGGATTTCGGGTCACACTCGGGCTGATCACGTTGCTTCTCCTCGGCGTTCCCCTCGTCGCGATCGTGCTGTCGACTTCGGAGGGGATCGCGTGGGGGTTGATCGGCCTGCTGGCACTGTTCGCGATCCCGGTCGTGCTCGGCTTTGCCATCGTCGATCGGTTCACCACCGTCTTCGTCGCACCGACGATGCTCGAGCGTGATCTCGGCGTCCTCGCCGCCTGGAAACGGTTTTGGCCGACACTGACCGGAAACTGGAAAGAGTACGTCGTCTACTTCCTGCTCGTCTGGGTGCTCCAGCTAGTCATCGGCTTCGCGACGATGATGCTCCTCGTCGTGCTGTTGATCCCGTTCCTGATTCTCTTCTTCATCCTCCTGCTCATCCCGTTCGTGAACCTGCTCGTCCTCGTGTTGCTCATCCCGTTGCTCATCCTCCTCAGCGCGTTGATTCAGGTGCCAGTCGTCACGTATCTGCGATACTACGCACTGTTGGTCCTTGGTGACACGGACTCGGCACTCGATCTGATCCCGGAGCAGCGAGCGGCAGTCCGCGACGGCGGGCCGGACCGTACCGGCGGAGCGAGCGCTGGCTGGGACTCCGATGGCGACGGTCCCGACGAGGACGGGCGCGGTCGGGACGACGAGTCCGATCCGTGGGGCCGTGACCAGTCTCGAGACGACGGGTGGAACGATACGGACGACACCGACTCGCGGGACGACACCGGTTGGGACGATGCTGATTCGCGGGATGACACCGGTTGGGACGACACCGACTCGCGGGACGACACCGACTCGAGCGAGTCTGACGACGACCGCGGCTGGTAGCGGTCGGCCCGTTCGCGGTCGGCGGTGCGTTTATTCCTCGCCCCGGCAAGTATCGCATATGCCCGTCGAGCTACCCGACGAACACCGGATGATCCGGGAGACCGTCAGGGACTTCTGTGAGACCGAGATCGAACCGATCGCCCAGGAGATCGAGGACGAGCATCGGTTCCCCGCGGAAATCTTCGAGCAACTCGCCGACCTCGACATGATGGGCGTTCCGATCGACGAATCGTACGGCGGTCTCGGCGGCGATACGCTCATGTACGCGATCGTCGCCGAGGAACTCGGTCGCGTCTCCGGCGCGATCGGGCTCTCCTACGTCGCCCACACCTCCCTCGCCTCGAAACCCATCGAACTGTTCGGCACGAGCGCACAGAAAGAGCGCTGGCTGCGCCCGCTCGCGGAGGGCGAGTACGTCGGCGGTTGGGCGCTGACGGAACCCGACAGCGGCTCCGACGCATCTGACATGGATACCCGGGCGAGGAAAGAGGGCGACGAGTGGGTGCTCGACGGGACCAAACAGTTCATCACGAACGCCTCCGAGGCCGGCTCGATCCTCGTCAAGGCGGTCACGGATCCCGACGCGGGCTACGACGGCATCTCGACGTTCATCGTCGATCCCCGCGAGGACGACGGCTTCGAGGTGACGACGACCTGGGAGAAGATGGGGCTCAACGCCTCGCCGACCTGCGAGATCTCGCTCGAGGCCGTTCGACTCCCCGACGATCGCCTGCTCGGCGCGGACGGTGACGGCTGGGAACAGACCAAGAAGACCTTAGACGGCGGCCGCATCTCGATCGCCGCGCTCTCGACGGGGCTCGCACAGGGAGCCTACGAACACGCGACGGCCTACAGCAAAGAGCGCGAGCAGTTCGGCCAGCCGATCTGCGAGTTCGACGCGATTCGGGACACGATCGTCGATATGTACCGCAAGACCGAACGAGCGCGACTGCTCACCCGCCAGGCCGCCCGAAAATACGATCAGGGCGATCCGGTAACCAAGGAATCGGCCCTCGCGAAACTCGACGCCAGTGAGGCCGCCCGCGAGGTCGCCGAGGACGCCGTCCAAGTACTGGGTGGGTACGGCTACACCACCGATTTCGCCCCGCAGCGGTTCTACCGCGACGCGAAGCTCATGGAGATCGGCGAGGGAACCAGCGAAATTCAGCACCTGGTGATCGGTCGAGAACTCGGGCTCTGAGAGCACGCGGTTAGATAGTCACACGCGTCGCGGGTACCGGCCGATCGACCGCCTCGAGGCCGTATAGAAACTCTTGCTCGAGACGGCGTTACCCGAGGACGCCGTCGTCGCTTTCGTTGTCACCGCTGCCGTCATCGCTTTCGTTCGAGTTGCTATTCTCGCCGTCCCCGGAACCGCCGGTCGAGTCGTCCGGATCGACGTCGGTGGTCACCGATTCGGTGAGCGTCGTGATGTTCGGCCGCTCTTGGCTCTGCAGGTCCCGGGGATAGACGCCGATGGTCACGAGCAGGTCGTCGTCGGCCTCGACGGCTTCGGTGATGTGGATGTCGACCTCGAGTTCCTGTCCATCGAACGTCGCGTCGGCGGTGAACCGCGATTGGGTCGTCGACTGGTCGAGGATCGTGACGTCGCTATCTTCCTCGTGGGAGATGTCGTTGATCCCATCGTAGTTGCTCCTGACGAGGTCGATGAGTTCCTGGGTCGACATCTCCCCGACGGGGTTGAGTTCTCGCCCGAAGATGTTGACCTGCGGGGTCGTCAACACGTTGTAGATGGCAGCGCGCCGCTCGCCGAGCCCCATGATCCCGACCTGTTTTTCGTGTTTGGTCATGTAATTGATGACCGTGACGGTCTCGTTCGTGGGACCGACGTCGCGCTCGATGGAGAGTTCCTCGATCTCGGTTTGCTCGTAGCCGGTTTCCTCGCGGGCGGCGGCCTCGACGCCCGCAGGTGAGGACTCGTGTTCGGCCATTCCAATCAATCCCAGACAGCCCGACAGGCTCGCGAGGCCGGCGACCCCGAGGCCCGCGATGACGCTCCGTCGATTCAGTTGTCGATCCATTTCCCACCATGTGGTGTTTCAGGTGGTAAGTGTTTATTGGAACGACGACTGTCTGTCAATATTGAAGTGTTTTTCCAGTAGCATTCAGAGCGAATGCGGGCGGCTGGCAGTCACTGCATCGAACACGCCGGACAATTTCGGCAGGTTCCCACGGAACGAACGAGTCGACGGAACGGACGGCAAAGCGCTCCCCGAAACTACTGCTCGAGTCGCGAAAACGGCCGTCGACTCCCTATCAGGGCCAGCTACCGGCTTCCGCGAACGCGTCGGCGACGCGCTGGATCGCGACGACGTAGGCCGCAGTTCTGGGATTCTCGAGGTCGTGTCGCTCGTAGGTGTCGACCAGCGCGTCGAAGGCGTCGACGATAACCGTCTCGAGTTCCTCGTTGACGCGCTCTTCCGACCAGTAGAAGCGCTGGCGGTTCTGCACCCACTCGAAGTAGGAGACGGTGACGCCGCCGGCGTTCGCGAGGATGTCCGGGATAACGAAGACGTCCTTCTCCTCGAGGACTTCGTCGGCTTTCGGGGTCAGTGGCCCGTTCGCGGCCTCCGAAATGACGTCTGCCTTGACATCCTCGGCGAGGTCGGCATCGATAGCGTTCTCGAGTGCGGCCGGAATCAGCAGGTCGACGTCGAGCGTGAGCACGTCCTCGTTCGTGATCTCCTGCTCGCTTCCCGCGTAGCCGACGATGCTGCCGGTCTCGTTCTTGTGGTCTTTCGCGGCGACCGGGTCGAAGCCGTCGGCGTTGTAGATACCGCCCGACGAGTCGCTGGCGGCGACGACGGTCGCGCCCATCTCGTCGATCAGTTTGGCGGCGATCCAGCCCGCGTTGCCGTAGCCCTGTACGGCGACGGTCGCGCCCTCGAGATCCTTGTCGAGGTAGTCGAACGCCTCGCGCGCGGCGATCACCGTCGAGCGGCCGGTCGCCTCGACGCGACCCTCGCTGCCGCCGGAGTCGAGCGCCTTGCCCGTGATGACGCCCGGCTCGGTCGTGTTCTCGAGGCTCTCGTAGGTGTCTTTGATCCAGTTCATCTCCCGCTGGCCCGTGTTCACGTCGGGCGCGGGGATATCGCGGTCTTCGCCGATCAGGGGGCGCAGTTCTTTCGCGAACGAGCGGGTGAGCCGCTCGAGTTCCGCTTCGGAGTAGTTGGCTGGATCGAGAACGATGCCCCCCTTGCCGCCACCGAGTGGAATGTCGACGATCGCGGTCTTGTAGGTCATCCAGCCCGACAGCGCCTTGACCTCGTCGCGGGAGACCCCCGGGTGGTAGCGGATGCCGCCCTTGTAGGGGCCGCGGTCGCCGTTGAACTGCGAGCGGAAGGCCGTGAACCGCTCGAGCGTTCCGTCGTCGCGTTCGATCGTGAGGTTGGTCTCGAGGACCCGTTCGGGATGTTTGAGCCGCTCGATCACGTCGTCGCCCACGTCGAGAACGGCTGCAGCATCGTCTATCTGCGATTGCAGGCTCTCGAATGGGTTGACATCCTCGCTCATACACCGATGGTTTTGGCGACCGGGGGATAAGCGTAGCGAATATCTATCACGGAATACGTCGTTCATCCAACCATCTCAGCGTAATTGCCTTTTATATTGGCCATTCGGTCGCCGTTCCGCCGGTCACCGTTCCTCGGCCGCCTCGACCCGGTCTCGGATTCGCTCGGCGCGTGCGATCAGCGGCGCGTCGATCATCTCGCCGTCGACCGCGAAGACGCCCCGCCCCTCGGCGTCGGCCTCGCGTTTGGCCTCGAACACGCGGTCGGCCCACTCCCGTTCCTCGGCCGACGGCGTGAACGCCTCGTTGATCGGCCCGATCTGTGCGGGGTGAATCGCCAGCTTGCCATCGTAGCCGAATCGAACGGAGCGGTCGGCGTCTTCGCGGAGTCGCTCCTCGTTCTCGAAGTCGGTGACGAGGGTGTCGATCGCCGCGCAATCGTTCGCGGCCGCGGCGAGGACGACCCGCTCGCGTGCGTAGCACACCTCGAGACCCTCCGCGGACCGCGTCGCGCCGATATCCGCCGCGAGGTCCTCCGCGCCGAACGCGAGCGCATCGGTCGCGGGAACGGCCGCGATCTCCGCTGCAGCGAGGATCCCGGCCGCGCTCTCGAGCAGTGCGAAGACGGGCAGGGACGCGTCGTGGTCGTCGAGTTCGTCGACGAGCGCACGGACGTCGTCGGGCGAGTCGACTTTCGGGAGCATGAGGCTCTCGAGGGCGTCTTCGCTGTCATCGAGCAACTCCTCGAGATCGTCCGCTGCGGCTGTCCCCGCGGCCGCGTCGATCGCGTTGACCCGAACGCAGACCTCGCAGTCGGGATCGAAATCGGGATCCGACAGCACGTCTCGAACCACCTCGCGGGCCTCGGCCTTGCGTTGCGGGGCGACGGCGTCCTCGAGATCGAAGATGATGACGTCCGCGCCGGACTCGGGCGCTTTGCGGCACATTTCGGGGCGATCGCCGGGGGTGAACAGAACGCTTCTGCGGGCCATACCGTTCGGTTGATCGTCCACGGACAAAGTCGTTGAGTCGTTGGCTCGAGCGCGAGCGACGAGAGAAAACGGACGAGTGAGACGAAACAATGGAAGCGAGACGACTGGGACGGGGCGAGTGGGGTCGACTCGAGCTACGTCGCCTCGAGGAGATCAGAGCGGGGCCGCGACCGCCGGTCGATGGTCGTTCCGCAGTCGGGACAGACGAGCAGTCGATCACTCCCGGTCGTCGCGATATCCCAGTCGTCGGGGAGGGGGCCCTCGTGACTGCACTCAGGGCAGAACAGGACCATCTTTTGCCGATCGGGCGGGGGGTGTGGATCGTCGCGGTATGTGTAGGCTGACATTGTCATTGCTAGGGGCTCGACGTGAATAGGGGTTGTGTGAGACGAACGACCGTGACGAACAATGACGCCCGTAGTGGGCAGCCCTTCGTACTAAGCGGTTCGTCGTGGTCGGTCGCTACGTGTCCATTGAGAGTACCAATCCGGCAACAGGAGCTGTGATCGATCGCTTCGAGGAGACATCGGACGAGGAGCGAGACGAACGAATTCGGCGGGCGAGCGAGACCTTCGAGGAGTGGAGCGAGACGCCGATCGAGACGCGCCAGCGACTCGTAGCGAAAGCGGCCGAGGTCTTGCGGGAAAATGAGGACGACTACGCCGAACTGATGACCGAAGAGATGGGGAAACCCATCGGTCAGGCCCGCGACGAGGTCGCAAAGTGCGCGTGGCTCTGTGACTACTACGCCGAGATCGCCGCCGAACACCTGCAAGACGAGGTGATCGCAAGCGACGAGAGCGCGCGGACGGTCGTCGCCTACCAGCCGCTGGGGCCGGTACTGGCGATCATGCCCTGGAACTTCCCCTTCTGGCAGGTGTTCCGCTTTGCCGCCCCAAATCTCGCCGCGGGCAACGTCGGTCTGCTGAAACACGCCTCGAACGTCCCCGGCTGCGCGCGGGCCATCGAGGACGTCTTCGAGCAGGCTGGCTTCCCCGAGGGCGCGTTCACCTCGCTGCTGATCAGTTCCGACGAGATCGGAGCAGTGATCGAGGACGACCGCATCGCTGGCGTCACCCTCACGGGCAGCGACGGGGCGGGCCGGGCCGTCGCCGAGACCGCCGGCAGCCAACTCAAAAAGACCGTCCTCGAACTCGGCGGCAGCGATCCCTTCGTCGTCCTCGAGGACGCGCCGATGGACGAAACCGTCGAGACGGCGGTGCAGGCGCGACTCATTAACAACGGCCAGTCCTGTATCGCGGCCAAGCGCTTCATCTTGGTCGACGACGTCTACGACGAGTTCCTCGACCGATTCACCGAAGCGATGGACGAACAGACCGTCGGCGATCCGATGGACGAGGACACCGACATCGGCCCGCAGGCCCGCGAGGACCTCATGGAAGATCTCCACGAACAGGTCGAGGAGACGCTTGAGCAGGGCGGCAAACTCGAACTCGGCGGCGAGCCGATGGATCGCGACGGCGCGTTCTACCCGCCGACGGTGCTCACCGACGTTCCCGAAAACGCGCCCGCGGATCAGGAAGAACTGTTCGGCCCCGTGGCCACGGTCTTCCGGGTTCCCGACGAGGAAGCCGCCATCGAGAAGGCCAACGACACCCGGTTCGGGCTCGGCGCGAGCGTCTGGACGGACGACCTCGAGCGCGGCGAGCGCGTCGCCCGCCGGTTCGAGTCGGGGCTGGCGTTCGTCAACGAACTCGTGAAGTCCGATCCCCGACTCCCCTTCGGCGGCGTGAAGGACTCGGGCTACGGGCGAGAGCTTTCCCGGCACGGGATCCGGGAGTTCGTCAACACGAAGACGATCTGGGTTCAGCAGGACGCCGGCGAGGAGACCGGGATGGTCGAGTAACGCCGATCGATCGCGAGGCGACGGCGGGGCGCTCAAGCGAGACGCCGGGTTTTCGCCTCGAGCGCGACACCACGTTTTTGTAGGTACTGTGTGACTCCGGACCTATGACGGGACTGTACTACGAGGAGTTCACCGTCGGCGAGACCATCGCCCACGAGCGCCGGCGGACGATCTCCGAGAGTGACAACCAGCGCTTTTGCGACATGACGATGAACCAGCAGCCCCTCCACCTCGACGGGGAGTTCGCGGCCGACACCGAGTTCGGCGAGCGGCTGGTCAACGGCCTCTACACGATGAGCCTGGCCGTGGGTGTTTCGATCCCGGAGACGACCGACGGAACGATCGTCGCGAATCTCTCCTACGACGACGTCGAACACCCAAACCCGGTCTTTCACGGCGATACGATCCGAGCCCAGTCGACGGTTACCGACAAGCACGAGACCAGCGACGGCGAGCGCGGGATCGTCACCATGCACGTCGAGGCGTTCAAAGCGAACGATCCGGACGAACCCCTCGTCTGCGAGTTCGACCGGACCGTGCTCTCGCTGAAACGCGAGCGCGCGGCCGACGACGGAGAGGACGCGCGATGAGTTCCGAACTCGAAACCGACGGCGTCGACCCCGCCGACCTCGAGTGGCTCTCGCTGGACGACGACGAAGGAATCGTCTGGGCCGGTGGCCCGGACCGGCGGACGCTCATTCCGGCGTTCGCGATCGGAATCCCGCTTGCGATCGTCCTGATTGGAATTATTATTATCCTCAGTGAGTACCTCCGCGTAACCAACACCCACTACGTGGTGACGAATCGCGCGCTGTACGCGAAGACCGGCGTGCTCTCGCGGGACGTCAAGCGGATCGAACACGAGAAGATACAGGACATCTCCTACAGCCAGAGCGCCCTTGGGGCCCACTTTGGCTACGGGAACGTCGAGGTCAGCACCGCCGGCGGTTCCGGCGTCGAAATGGCCTTCAAATCCGTACCGGACCCGAAAGCCGTCCAGCAACGGATCAGCGAACGGGTCGACCGCAACCGCGGCGAGCCCGCGGACGGCCACTCGAGCGAGGACACGCTCGCGGCGATCCTCACCGAACTACGGGCGATTCGGGAGGCCGTCGAGGACGACCGATCCGTTCGAGCGAACGGTGGCGACGCCGACCGGAGTAACGGTGGAACGGCCGACCGGAGCGACGATCGACGGAGAAACGAGTATGACACGGACGAATCAATCTGATTCGATAGCGGAGTCGGTGGGGCCGTCCGACGCGACGGCCGCTTCTGGCGAGCCGACGGCGGTCCCGGACTGGCTCCCGCTCGAGTCCGAGGACGGTGAGCGGGTCCGCTGGCACGGTAGCCCGCGAATCCAGACCGTCCTGCCGTGGGCGGCGTTCGCACTCGTCGGAACGGTGGCGGTGCTGGCCGCAATCGCTACCGAGACGCTTCCGGCCCTCGCAGTCGTCGGGATTCCGATCGTCGTCGCGCCGGCGCTGTGGCAGTACGCCCGCGTCTCGCGGACGGCGTTCGTCGTCACGAATTCGGTGGCCGCGACCCGCCACGGCGTGCTCGGGATCCGGGTCCGAACCGTCTCCCTCGAGCGGATCCAGAACACGACCGTCGAACAGGACCCGATCGGCCGGCTCGTCGGCTACGGCACCGTCACGATCGAGACGGCCAGCGGCTCGGAACTCGCCTTCTGGAACGTCGAGGAGCCGGCGCGAATCCGCGAGCGACTCGAGGCCGAACGAGAGCGCCTGACGGGCGGCGAGATTCCGGGCCGACCCGAGCAGTGGGGCGCGATCCTCGAGGAGGTTCGGGAGTGGCGACGCGTCACAGAGCGGCGTTCGTGATCGCGAGGGATCCGCGACCGGCCGTACACAGCCACGAACGGACGACAGTTTCCGACGGCATCGATCCGTCCGATTCGGGTTAGTAGACCGCGATCGTTCCCGTCGCATCCGACTCGTCCGGCCCGCACCTGTATGCAGCTATCTCCTCGGTCGCGGTAAATTCGAACCACCCTTCGCCGTCTCCCCCGTTGATCCGCTCGGTCGCGAGATCCCCGACGACGGTACCGTCCGCAGCCACGAGCTCGAGGTTGTGCGTTCCACCGTCTCCCGCAGTCCACCCGATTTCGTAGGATTCGCCCGCCTCGAGTGCGAACGGCGGGTTCTCGAACCCTTCAATATTCGACGGTGCGATGCCAACCCAGTCGGTCCGCGCCTCGAGTTCGATTCGCGTTCCCGGCTCGATCACCTGGTGGCCGTCCGGTCCGACCGCGTCGACCCCCGCGGGTTCTTCGACGGTCGTCTCTCCGAACTCGCCCAATTCGAACTCGAGTTCCATCTCCATCGCCACCTCGTCGTTGTGCCCGCTCTGCGTCGTCCGATATCGATGGATGCGCCCCGTCTCGTCGACGAGAACGAGTCCGTCACCGTCGGTCTCGCTGTCCAGAAACGGTCGCGGGATCAGCTCGGAATCGATCGCCGAAAGACGGTATTCGTGGAGGGGACCCGCCTCGTTCGATCGCGTTCCGCGGTATTCGGCGACGGCCTCGAGCAGCCAGTTCCCGATCGGCTCGAGCGAGTCCTCGATGAGGTCCGCTGCCGATTCCTGCGTGAGGGGACCCGGATAATCGGTCGCTCGATGGTCGCCGTCGATGTAGACCACCCGTTCCACTGAGGGAGAGGGAGCGCCGCCGCGCCGGGATCGCACGACGCGTTCTGCGCTCGGTTCGGCGCGGATAGCGAACGCGTCCATCGTCACCGGTGACTCTCTGGAGTCATCGACCTCCGCGACGTCCACGGAAAGCTGACGGTCGTATTCGCCGGTGAAAGACGTCGCTGTCACGGCGTCCCTGTTCGCCTCGAGGAGCGCGTCGGGATCGTCGACGCCGTCGGCACTCAGCCCGGGTGGAAATTCGATGCCCGTCGAGTCAGCGAACGGATTCAGACAGCCTGACAGACCGACGAGGCCGAGTGCTGTCCCGCGACGGAGCCACTGTCGTCGAGTCGACGTTCGATAGCGAACCATAGCGTCACTTCTGCCGGTATCCGGTATAAACTCGGAGACGCGTGGAACGAACGAGGGCGGTTCTTCCGCGACGCAACCGCCGGCGCTCGTTAGTCAGACCATCGAGCGATCAGAGAACGAGCGAGATCATGTACAGGTTCACCATCGCGGCGATCAGCCACGGCATCGCGAGCCCCGCCGGGACGATCGGACGGTACGCCTGCTCGAGGAGCGGGCGACAAACGAGGCCGACGCCGATCGCGAACGCCTTCAGCGCGAGCATCCCGGCCAGACCGTACCCCTCGATCGCGCCGCGGGCGGCCGGGTTCGACTCGGCCAGTCCGAGGTGGAGGCCGACGAACGTCGTCACGACGTCCGCGATCAGGGCGAGCGCGACGAACGCCCAGCACAGTCGCTCGAGGTCGACCGGCGTGACGTCGCCGGGCAGTCGGCGGCCCAAGAACGCGCCCTCGGAGCTCATAGCCTCCCTCCCGGAGTTGAACCGGAGCCGTACCACTGGGAGTACGCGCCAGTTCCAGCATTCGATGTATTGTTATGTCAGGCATAGGCCGGCAGCCGCCGGCGGTAAGTCGTCGTAACTGTCGGTCGACTCGAGCGAGAGCGGATCCGCAAGCGGGTGTGAAGTGGTGTACGAGCGGTTCACTGGACGGTATCCGTGTCAATCACGGCCTACCCGACAACGGGAATTGCCGTCCGATGCGAGACTCGAACGGATACCGTTTCGAGCGGTCCGTCAGTTCTCGCGTACGCGCTCGAAGAAGGCGACTGCAGCGCCGAGTAGTGCGATATTTTACAGGAATTTGCTAAAGGGACGCCCCTTCGCGTCCGCGGAGGCAACGCGACCGGCGGAGTCCTCGAGCCGTCCGCCGAATCCCGTCGGGCTCGAGTCGGTCGATACCGCTCGTACGGACTACTGTCCGTCGGTTCCGGCGCACCTGTGACCCGCTGTGTGGGCGCGCCAGTACACAGTGATGGCAGTCCGTATCAGAGGATCGTCCCGTGTTTTTTGTCCGGCAGAGATTTCTCGACATCAGCGTAGAAGTCGAAGCGAGCGGCCAACTCCTCGCGAAGCCGACTCGGCGGGACGAGTTCGTCGATGACCACGTCGCTCGCCATCCGATGGATGTCGATATCCTCGCGGTACTCCTCGCGGAGCCGTTCCTCCATCCGCTGGCGCTCCTCGGGGTCGTCGATCTCTGCGAGTTTGCGAGCGTAGACCGCGTTTATCGCCGCTTCGGGACCCATGATGGCGATTTCTCCCGACGGCAGGCCGATGACGCTCTCGGGATCGTAGGCCGGTCCGCCCATCGCGTAGATCCCCGCGCCGTAGGCTTTGCGGACGACGACGGTCTGCTTGGGGACTGTCGCCGAGGACGTCGCGTAGATCAACTTCTTGCCCTGCTCGAGAATTCCCTCTTTCTCGACCTGTGAGCCGGCCATAAAGCCGGGGGTGTCACAGAGGTAGAGTAAGGGAATATTGAACGCGTCCGACTTCCAGACGAACTCCGCTGCCTTCTCGGCCGCGTCGGGGAAGATCGCGCCGGCGCGGTGGGCGGGCTGATTGGCGACGATTCCGACCGGGCGGCCGTCGATCCGGGCGTAGGCCGTGATGATCTCCGGGCCGTAATCGGGTCGTAACTCGAAGTACGACCCCTCATCGACGAGCCGGTCGATCACGTCGGTCATGTCGTACCCCTTGTTCGGCTGCTGGGGGACGACGGCGTCGATCCCGTCCGGAGACTTCGCGGGTGCCGTCGGCTCCCGTTTCGGCGGCTTCTCGTCGGCGTTGTCCGGCAGGTAGGTGATCAGTTGAGCCACTAGTTCGCGCGCGTGTTCCTCATCCCTCGCGATCAGGTCCGCCGAGCCCGACTCCCGCATGTGGACCTGCGGACCGCCGAGTTCCTGCAGGTCGATCTCCTCGCCAGTGACCATCCGTACCATTCGCGGGGACGCGATCGCCATCGCGGACATCCCCTCGACCATAATCGTGAAGTCCGCGAAGACCGGCGTGTAGGCCGCACCGGCGATCGAGGGACCGTAGAGCACGCAGATCTGTGGCACCCGCCCGGAGAGCATCGAGTGATTGTAGTAGTACTTCCCGATCCCCTCCCTGTTCGCGAAGAAGCCGGTCTGCTGATCGATCCGGCCGCCCGAGGAGTCCATCAGGTAGCACACCGGATTGCCCGTCTTGAGCGCGCGCTGTTGCATCCGGAGGAACTTCTCGACACCCTTGGCAGCCATGCTGCCCCGTTTGACGGTGTAATCGTTGGCCATGACGTGGACGTCCCGCCCCTCGAACGTCGCCGCGGCCGTGATGAGCCCGTCCGCCGGTAGTCGATCGCCGTCGTCGCCGTTTCCGTCATCGTCGTCACCGTCAGCGCTATCCCTGCGATCGGTGTCTTCCACTCCGTCGGTCCCCGCGCCGCTGGGATGCCAGTCGTCGAACGCCGCGAACGTACCGTCCTCGAAGCGCAACTCGCTGTCATCGCCGGAGAACCACAGCTCGAGCCGGTCGCGGACGAACAGCTTCCCCTGCTCGGGAAGTTGTTCTTTGTACTTCTCGGGGCCACCCTCGAGAATGTCGTCGATCTCGTCCCACAGGCGCTCCTCGCGTTCGGTCGGTCCGAGATCGGCGTCACTACGATCGGCGTCGGGTCGATCGCGCTCATCGTTCCGCGCGGTCGGACCGCCGTCAGTCGGTGCGACCGCGTCTTCCTCGAGGTCGTGGACCGCCGTGGGCTCCGTCTCGTCGCCGACGTACACCGAGACCGATTCGTCGAGGTGTTCGGCGAGAGCGGTAGCGATCGCCACCGCTTCGTCGTCGTCGGCACCAGCCGCGATACGAACTCGCATGCTCCCACCTGTGTCGGGCGGCGGGATACCGTTTTCGCCGCGGCGTGCTCGAGTTGCGGGCCGATCGGCTCGGGAACGCTGACGGTACAGTCGGAGGAGAGAGCGGTTCGCGCCGGCTCGATTGCCACCGATCCGGAGGTCACCGCGAGCGGATGAGGAGGATGCGTCGCGGTCGCGGCGCGAACCGATCGAGAGTGCGTCGTGCCTCCGCGGTCACCAACACGGAGACGGACGATACTGATCGGCTGCGTGTCACGAACGCTCGCGTTCAGTCGTGCAGTCATTATATCCGGCTGCCGTCGCCGACGGTGACTGCAGTTCCGTCGGCGGCACCTGCAGGCAGAATCCCTTTGCTCGATTTCGGCGTTTATTTCGACGGTTACCGATCCCGTTCCGCGACGCCTGCGATCGGTCCATTCGGGGCGCGACGCCTGCGATCGGTCCGTTCGACGGGTTGCAGTGGCGGAACGGGACAGTAGCGAGGATCAGTATCGCGACATGTCCGAGGCGCACACCGAGCAGTCAACTCAGCGACTCGCAACGGTTCGAGACCGAATCGATCGCGGAATGGACAGGCGTTCGTTCCTTCGGACCCTCGTCAGCGGCGGGTACGCCCTCGGGATGGCCGCGTGGCTCGGCGTCGACGACTTCCTCGCGGCCGACGACGGCGAGGTGCCCGTGGTCACGGCCCTCGTCAGAGAGGACCCCGACGATCCCTGGTCGATACGGGAACGAACCCGGACGGTCCCCGCAGAGTGGTACGCCGCCGTCGAGTCCGCCTTCGAACTGAATCAACGGCTGGCGCGTATCGCCTTTACCGGCTATCTCGGCAGCGCAGTCGTTCCCGGCGACCACGAGAGCGGGACCGCCACCGTCTCCGTCGGCGTCTCGGGCGACGGCCACTCCGTCTCCGAGATGGTCGGCGAACTCGCCGCGGGAATCGATATCAAGGCCGAAACGATCATCGATGTCGACGATATTCAGAACGGTCCGGAGCACCGCGAACCGCGACTCGCCGATGCCATCCCGGACGGCGGAGTCCCGAGCGGCGTCGCCTGCGAAACCCCCTCAAGCATGGCGACGCTCGGGCCGGCGCTATATCACCCCGACGGGCAGCGCCAGTTTTTCGTGACGGCCGAACACGCGTTCATGGACGACCACGACGCAACCGACGGCACACTCCACCTTCCTCGCGAGGAGCGAGACACCATCGAACTGGGCACCGTCGCACACTTTCATCCCGCCGAGGACGTCGCCGCCGTCGAGCCGACCGGCCGAGTCGAGCCCACCAGCCGGATCGAGGCGCCGAGGCAACCCCGCGTTCGCGGTCAGTTTACCAAGTTCGGCCTCGCCGACCTCGTCGCCCGGGACGCGGAACTCGAGAAAGTCGGCGCGCTGTCCGGCCACACGACGGGGAAGATCCAGGGGATCGACGCGGTGACCTGTTTCACCGACGAGTTCTGTCGCCGCGGACAGATCCGCTGGGGCGGCGAGATGGACCTGACCGACGGCGACAGCGGCTCCGTGAGCTATCACCGCGATCCGGAGGGCGAGGATGAGGACGTCCTCATTGCGGGCTTCAACAACGCCCGCACCTGGTGGCCCGGACAGAGCTACGTCTGGGGTGTCGGGGCCTATCGACTGACCGAACAACATGGCTACCACTTCTGATCGCCGACAAACCACACCGCGCCGATACGACCGACCGACGCAGCATGAGTAACGATACCCCTCGTACCTCGAGAACCGGACGCGCTCGACGGGTCATCACCGCCGTCACGAGCGGTGGCCTGCGCATTCTCGTCGACCTGCTCGTCGTCTCGCTGTGGGTCCTGTTCCTGACGCTGTGGTTCCTCGAGACCGCCTGGCCGCGGTGGGCGTTTTACGGAGCACTACTGCTCGGCGTCAGCGTCTACGTGTCGATCACGAGCGGTTGGTGGGCGTCGACGACCGCCGACGATGGAGCGTAATACTGTCGGACAACAGTACGGGAACACTCGATCGTGTCTTGATGCCTGTCGCCGCTGGCGGCAGTGTCTCGAGTTCGATCGATATGTGATCCGTTTTGTCCGACAGTATAAGGAACGTTCCGCGGGGGACGTGACTCGGGGACTCGGCCCTTACCGGTCGTCGGGAATCCGAGTGTGGGCACCGATTAGGGCGCGCTCGAGGTCGAACCCGCTGATTCTGGCTCCCTCGTCGACGATAGAATCGCAAACGGTCGTGCACTCGAGTTCCGCGTCCGGGAAGATCACCGACCGTTCGACGTCGGTGTCGACGAGGGTCGCGCCCGGCATCACGTGGACGTCATCGCTGACGGCGCTCTCCCGAACGGTCGCCGAATCGGCGACACGGGACTCGCCGCCGAGGTACCAAGAAACGGCGTCGAGGTAACTCCCCCTGGTACCGATGTCGAACCACGCGGTTTCGAAGGTGTAGGCGTAGGTCGGCACCCGGTCTTGGAGCCACTGGACGAACCAGCCGGGTTCGTCCGGATCGTTCCCCGCTTCGAGGTAGGGGGTGAACAGCGACAGCGTCTCCCCGGGGAACGCGTAACAGCCGATCGAGACGAGGGAACTCTCCGGCTCGGCGGGCTTTTCCTGAAAGTCGACGACGCGCTCGTCGTCCAGTTCGATCACGCCGTAGGACGTTGCCCGCTCCCGAGAGCCGATGTCGTAGGCGGCGATCGCCGGCCCGTCCCGTCGGTCGAAATAGTGGAGGAAATCCTCGATGGCGAAGTCGAAGAGGTTGTCCCCCGCGATCACCAGCAGATCCTCGTCAAGCCCCTCCCGGTCGATCAACTGCTCGAGCGCCCCGACGACGCCGAGTTTCTCGTCCTCGTGTGCCGTTTCCTCGACGGACAGGCGGGGCTTGTCGTACGGGGTGTCCTCGAGGTGATTCTCGAAGTCAGTGGCGAACCGCTCGTTCGTGCTCACGTAGGCCTCGTCGATCCGATCGAGGCCCTCGAGTTCGGCGTAGATCCGATCGATGACGGTCGTCTCGCCGAGCGGGAGGAACATCTTGGGTCGATGCCTCGTAATCGGCCACAGTCGGGTCGCGTAGCCGCCGGCCAGGACGACGGCTGTGGTGGGTCCAGTCACCTCAGTGATGGGATTTGAGTACGTCGACGCCGACGAGCGGATCGCCGGTGAGCGCGCGAACGTATGCCCCGCCGGCGATCGTGATGCGCGAGAAGTCGTTCTCGTCGAAATCGTAAAGTTCGACGGCGCGGGCGGTGTCGCCGCCGCCGACGACCGAAAAGCAGTCGGCCTCGGCCGTCGCGGAGAGGACCATGACGGTCCCATCGGCGAACCGCTCGTCCTCGAACACGCCGAGCGACCCCTTGATGAACACCGCCGCGGAGTCGGCGACAACGTCGGCGTAGCGCTCGGCCGTCTCGGCACCGACATCGAGGAACGGTCGTTCCTTGGTCGTTCCCTCGACCGCCACCTCCGCGCGCTCGCCGTCGTCGTCCTCGCAGGCGAGATCGGTTGGGAGTCGCAACCGGTCGCGATAGGCCTCGAGGATGCGCTTGAGGTCATCTCGATAGTCGTCCCACTGGTGATCGAAGAGCGAGGTATCCGCGACGTCGTAGCCCACAGTATGGCCGTCGGCCCGTAAGAAGAGTTCCCCGACGACGCCACCGAGGCAGAACCGGTCGACGGTGTCGTCGAGTTGCTCGACAATCGGGATCGTGTCTTCGGCCTTCGTCCCGCCGAGGACCATCGTGACCGGGCCATCGAACGCCCGGTTGCGGACGGCCGTGATCGCCGTGTACTCCTGTTCCATTACACGACCCGCGTAGGCGTCCATAACGTGTGGAAAACCGACGATCGAGGCGTGTGAGCGGTGCGCGGTCGAGTACGCGTCCCCGACGTAGGCGTCGAACTCCGGGGCGAGCGTCCGGACGAGGTCCGTCTCGGCCTTCGTCTCCGGCTCTTCTTCGGGGAGCTCCCCGTCGCACATCCGGACGTTCTCGAGGAGGAGCACGTCGCCCGGTTCGAGGTCGTCGATCGCCGAAAGCGCCTCCTCGCCGCAGGTATCGGAGACGAACGCGACGGGATGGTCGAGGTGGTCGGCGAAGATCTCTGCGTGTTCCTCGAGCGAGACGAACGTGTCCTCGCCAGGCCGGCCCTGGTGGGCCAGCACGGCGATGGCGTGGTCGTCCGCGAGCAGTTCGCGGATCGTTTCGGCGTGGCGGGCGAAGCGACGACTGTCCTGTACGGTACCGTCCTCGACGGCGGCGTTGACGTCGATTCGGACGAGGAGTCGTTGGCCGGGCTCGAGGTCGTCGATTGGTCGAAACGTGGTCATGTCTGGGGTCTGGTGCTCGCGTGTCTCGTTCCCGTCAGTGGACGACGGTCCGTCCGGTGTCAATGCTCCGTGATGCCCTCGCGACGTGCTTCGCGAGTTCGATCATCTGATTCGAGAAGCCGTACTCGTTGTCGTACCAGGCCAGCACTTTCACCGTATCGTTCGCCGCGACCATCACGGACTCGAGATCGACGTACGAGGCGAACGGCAGCCCGATGATGTCCCGTGAGACGATCTCTTCGTCAGTGTAGCCGAGGACGCCGGCCAACCTGTCGTCGGCCGCTGCTCGGATCGCGTCGAGCACTTCGTCTCGCTCCACCTCTTCTTCGATGTTGACAGTGATGTCGGTGATCGAGCCGTTCGGGACCGGAACCCGCATCGCCATCCCCTCAAGCTTCCCTTCGAAGGCGGGCAGAACCTCGCTTGTCGCGCCCGCAGCTCCGGTCGTCGTCGGGACGATGTTCTCGGCGGCGGCACGGCCGCGCCGTCGCTTGTCCATGGGGCCGTCCACGAGTCCCTGGCTGCCGGTGTAGGCGTGGACGGTCATCAGGAGGCCGGAGACGACGTGGAACTCGTCGTCGAGGACCTGTAGAACCGGCGCGACGGAGTTCGTCGTACAGGAGGCGTTCGAGACGACGTCGTCCCCGTCGTACTCCTCGTGGTTGACGCCGTAGACGAACATCGGGACCTCCTTCTCGCCTTTCGGCGGCGCCGAGATGATCACCTTGTCGGCGCCGGCTTCGAGATGCTGGGCGGCCTCCTCGCGGGTCCGGAACAGCCCGGTCGCTTCGAAGACAACGTCGACCTCAAACTCGTCCCACGGAATCTCCGACGGCTCGCGCTCGGAGCGGAGCTGGAACTCCTGGTCGTTTACGAAGAGGGTGTCGCCACGACGGGAAACCCCCTCGAGCCGGCCGTGGACCGAGTCGTATCGGAGCAGATACTCCATGTCGTCGTCGTCCATTACGTCGTTGATCGCCACGATGTCGACGTCGTTGTCCGTCAGCGACGCGCGCAGGAGGCTCCGTCCGACTCGTCCGAAGCCGTTGAGCCCGATTCGAAGCGTTTCGTCGCCTTCCGAACCGCCGCTATTGGTATCTAATTTCATGGTCGGACGTCACCACGTCCGGGTAAATTTGTTCCCCCGAACGTCAGGAATCGAGAGGTACAGAACTTCTAACTACCGCTTCGGCCCGAAGGATCCCCAACTGATACGAGCGTCGTCGTCGTCCGAACGGGTACGGACGATGCACGCTCCCTCGTTACCGGACCGATCGATCGACGCGTACGCCGCCGTAACGGAACGTGACCGCCTCGAGCGACTTCGTTCGCTCGCCGAGGCGCTTTCGGACGTCCGGATCCTCCACGTCAATTCGACGGCGACCGGCGGCGGGGTCGCGGAACTGCTCCGTTCGATCGTGCCGGTCTGCAACGACCTCGGTATCGGCACCGACTGGCTCGTCATGGACGCCGACGACGACTTCTTCGAGGTCACGAAGGCGATACACAACGGCCTCCAGGGGAGCGGCGAGCCGTTGACCGACGAGATGAAAGCGACCTATCGAGAGGTGACAGCACGGAACGCGGCCGAGATCGAGGACGAATACGACCTTGTCGTCGCTCACGATCCACAGCCGCTCGGCATGCTCGAGCGACTCGCGGAGCGGCTGCCGGACGCGCCGATCGTCTGGCGGTGTCACGTCGATCTCACCGACCCGGCCGACGAGTACCGCACGTTCGTGTCGGCGTACGTGGATCGGATCGATCACGGGATTTTCAGCCGCTCCGCGTACGCGGAGGCAATCGACGTTCCGGAGACGAGCATCGTCTACCCGTCGATCGATCCGGTGACGGAGAAGAACCGATCACTCGACGAAGAGGAGCTAGCGACCGAACGGGACCGACTGGATCCGCTCTCGTTCGACGCGCCGATCGTAACACAGGTGTCGCGCTTCGATCCCTGGAAGGATCAGTTCGGAACGCTCGAGGCGTATCGAAGTGCCCGGGAGGACGTTCCGGAGCTCCAGTTGGTGCTTGCTGGTGGGATGGCCGGCGACGATCCGGAGGGGCTGGAGCTATACGAGCAGGTCGCCAACGAGGCGGTCGCCGATCCGAACGTCCACGTCCTGACGGATCTCCCGGACACGACGGTCAATGCCCTCCAGCGGCTATCGGACGTTGTCGTCCAGAAATCCCTACGCGAGGGGTTCGGACTCGTCGTCTCGGAAGCACTCTGGAAGCGCACGCCGGTCGTCGGATCGACGGTCGGCGGTATCCCGCTGCAGGTCGAGGACGGCCGGAACGGCTACCTCGTCGAGCCGGACGACGCAGCGGCCGCCGGCGACCGAATCGTCGCGCTCCTCAAGGACGATGAACGACGAACGGAGTTCGGCGCGAACGCCCGGGAACACGTTCGCAAACGCTTCTTGCTCCCTCGTCAACTCGTGGCTCTCCTCGAGGTTTTTGTCGATACTCTGAAACGTGACCGCTGATAGCGATACCGACCGGCCGACCACCCCCACACAATTAACCGTCGAGCCGGTGAAGCGATGCAGGACTCTCCAATGAGCCGGTTTATCGAATCGATACTGATACCGACCGACGGCAGCGACGGGGCGCTCACAGGTGCGAAACGCGGGATCGCGCTCGCGTCGCGGACGGATTCGGACCTCCACATCCTGTCGGTCGTCGAATCCCGACTCTCGACGGCGGATTTCGACGAGTCAGGACGGCCACCGCTCGAGGAGGAGGCCGAAGAAGCGGTCGAGGAAATCGCAGGGCTGGCCGCGGAGTACGACGCCGACCTCGACGTCACGACGCGGATCAGGGAGGGAACGCCGTTCCAGTCGATCAGGGAGTACGCCAACCGGCGCGAGATCGACGTCATCGCGATGGGGACGAAAGGCCGCACGGGGCTCGATAGGGTTCTTCTCGGAAGCGTGACCGAGAACGTCCTCCGAACGGCGCGAACGCCCGTGCTTGCGGTCCCACCGACTGCCGGCGAACCCGATATCAACGACGTCACGTTCGACCGACTCCTCTTGCCGACGGACGGCAGCGACGGGGCAACGATCGCGACCGAGTGGGGGATTGAACTCGCAAGTCGACTCGAGTCGTCGGTACACACGCTCTACTCGATCGACACGGACCGCTTCGCTGACACCCGAGAGTTCGACGATCTTCTCGAGTCCGTCGAGCACAGGGGCGAAGCGGCGATCGACGAGGTACGGCAGCGCGGCGAGGACGCCGGTGTGAGCGTCTCCGGATCGACCGTGACCGGCTCTCCGGTGATCGAGATTCCCGCGTCCGCGACCGAACACGACGTCGACCTGATCGTCATGGGAACCCACGGCCGGACGGGGATCGGTCAGTGGTTCCTCGGGAGCGTCACCGAAAACGTCGTGCGTCAGGCGGAGGTGCCGGTGTTTTGCGTGCCGGTGAGCGCCGAGCCGCCGTGATGCCGTCGCCGACTACCGGTCGGTGGTTACGGCGAGTTCCAGGATGAAACTCGAGGACGAGACGATGTCGCCGATGCCGACCGTGCCCGCCGGCTCGTCGACGACGCGATTGGGGCAGGCGGCGACCGTGGGGGCCTCGAGGACCCCGTCCTCTGTCGTCTCGTCGAGGTGATCCGCCAGCAATTCAATCGCCTCGCAGCCCATCGCCGAGGGCTCGTACTCCAGCCCGATCTCGAGGTCGTCGGGCGACGTGATTTCCCCGCGGGCCGCTTTGGCCGCAGCGTTGACGGCGGCGAACTCGAGGCCCCGTCGAAGGGCCTCCGGCGAGTGGTACGACTCCATCACGGCGAGGTGATACTCCATGGCGTGTAACTGAACGCAGTCGATGCCGAGTTCCTCGCGAACCGCCTCGAGCATCCGGTAGTGATCGAGTATCTCGTCCGGTTCGAACGTCGTCGCCTCCGACGGAGGGGCCGCCACAACCGCTAGGCTCGCGTCGTCGTGGAGCATCGTCAGCTCGTGCGTATCAGCACCCACGACGTTCGCCTCCGGCAAGATCAAATTGTACATGCTCTCCCTGAGGTCGTCGTCGTGGGTGACGGCGTACTCGATGTGGATGTCGACGTCGTTCCCCGACCGGAGTCGGTTGATGACCTCGCGTGCGTGGCGGTGTGTCTCCTCGTACCCGTCCGCTACGTGGTCGGGCGTGAGGTTGTGATACCCGGCGAGGAGGGCTCCGTCGACGTCCTCGCCGACCTGGTCGATCGCCTCGTCGAGTTCGCCGGCAGTCAGGTCGAACTCCGGTGGTCTCGAGGCGGCGATGAAACGGGTGTCTTCCGTCGCAGTCACGCCGAAGCATTCGTCACCCTCCCTGAACTCGAACACCCAGTTGATCTTCGTTCGATCCGTGTTGACGGCCTCGGGCAGTGGGACGTAGCTCACCTGACCGTCCTCGACGGTCGGATACCGAACCTCTTCGGGGTGTTCGAACATCGACGACTGTCGCTCGGAAAGTAGGTACGTGTACGTGATCGGGGCCGTTCCCAGCGCGGTGAGCAGGTTGGTCATGATCCCCGCCTGGCCGCCCATCTGCTGGCTGTCCGGGGGGAGTTCGGACTCGAGGGTCGTCGCGAACGAATCGGTCATCACGATCTCGTCGCCCTGGCCGGCCGCCATTGTGTGTGCGATCGCCGCCGCGAGCTCTCGTTTCGACTTCAGCGGACTCGGGGGAACGTCCACCCCGGGATCGGAGGGTCGGTCGAGGAACGACTCCAGGTCCTCGTCGACCCGAACGATCGCGTCGACGTTCGCATTGTACGCGACAAACACCGGAAGATCCTCGAGCACGGCGATGTCCGCCTCCAGTTGGGCGTGGGCGTCCTGCATGGTACGGTTCTCTCCCAGACGCAGCGGGATAATCCTGGGGTGCCTGTGCCGTCCGTCGTCCCCTGCGAACTTATTGCCGTGCTCGTCGTCCGAGTGACGAACCGATGTCACGAGAGACGTTCGTCCGGTGGCTGGAAGAGTTAAGCGGTGACAACACGGACGCCGTCGGCGGAAAGAGTGCGAACCTCGGCGAACTCGCCAACCTCGACGTGCCCGTCCTGCCCGGCTTCACGACGACTGCGTCGGCGTACGACTGCTACGTCGAAGAGACGGGGATACACGCGGCAATCGAGTCGGAACTCGACGGACTCGATGTCGACGACATTGCGGACCTCCAGCGTCGCGGGGAGTGGATCAGGCGCACGATTTCGGAGGCGTCCATGCCGCCGCAACTCGAGTCGGCGATCCTCGAGCGGTACGCCAAACTGGGCGACGAATTCGGGATCGCCGACCCGGAGGTCGCCGTCAGGAGCTCCGCGACGGCCGAGGACCTCCCCGAGGCGTCGTTCGCCGGCCAGCAGGAGACGTTCCTGAACGTCGCTGGCGAGACGGAGTTGATCGAGTCGATCAAACACTGCTTCGCTTCGCTGTTTACCGATCGTGCGATCGCCTATCGCGAGAACAACGACTTCGACCACTTCGACGTCAAACTGGCCTGTGCAGTCCAGAAGATGGGGCGGGCCGACCTGGCCTCGTCGGGCGTCCTATTCACGCTCGATCCCGACACCGGATTCGACGAGGTCGTCACGATCGAGGCTGCCTATGGCTTCGGCGAACCGATCGTCCAGGGCGTCGTTGACCCGGACCGGTACGTCGTCTTCAAACCCACCACCGGGATCATCGAGAAGGAACTCGGCGGGAAGTCCCAGCGGATGGTTCGCCGAAACGGCGGCACCAAACTCGAGTCGGTGCCGGAAGAAAAGCGGGAACAGTTCGCGCTCTCGGACGACCGAATCGAGGAGCTGGCGACGTACGCGACGCGGATCGAGGAACACTTCGGGAAGCCACAGGACGTCGAGTGGCTGGTCGACGGCGACCTCGACGAACTGTTCGTCGTCCAGGCCAGACCCGAGACGGTCCACGGGGCGGCCGAGGGGAACGTCCTCCGCACGTACAGTCTCGAGGGAACCGACGAACCACTCCTCGAGGGCGTCGCGATCGGGAACGCGATCGCGAGCGGGACAGTCCGCGTCCTCTCCGACCAGCGGGAGATGGATCAGGTTGAGGAGGGCAACGTGCTCGTCACCGAGATGACCGACCCCGACTGGGTGCCGGTCATGAAGCGAGCGAGCGCCATCGTCACCGACAGAGGGGGAAAGACGTCCCACGCCGCGATCGTCTCCCGGGAACTGGGCATTCCCGCAATCGTTCGCACCGGGACGGCGACCGACGCGCTGTCGAACGGCGATGCCGTGACCGTCGATTGTTCGACGGACACCGGCCGGGTGTACGAAGGCGAACTCGAGTACGAAATCCACGAGGAGGCCGTGGACGACCTTCCCGAGACCGACACCGACGTCAACCTGATCCTCGGCGATCCCGGTCGGGCGTTCGCGCTCGCGACCCTCCCCGTCGACGGCGTCGGTCTAGCGCGCGAGGAGTTCATCGTCACCTCTCACGTCGGCTACCACCCGCTCGAGTTGCTCGAGCGCGGCGAGGAAGAGCGGTTCATCGACGCCCTCCGGACGGGAATCGCGAAGATCGGCGCCGCGTTCTACCCGAACGATGTCGTCTTCCGGCTCAGCGACTTCAAGACCGACGAGTATCGCAATCTCGAGGGTGGCTGGAAGTACGAACCCGAGGAGGCCAACCCGATGCTCGGCTGGCGTGGCGCCTCTCGGTACTACGACGAGGAGTTCCGGGAGGCGTTTCGGCTCGAGTGTGAGGCGCTTCGCCAAGTCCGGGAGGTGGTGGGACTGGACAACGTGATCGCGATGGTGCCGTTCTGTCGAACGCCCGAGGAAGGTGAGCGCGTCCTCGAACTGATGGACGAGTACGGACTCTCGAGCGACGAGATGGATGTCTACGTGATGGCAGAACTGCCCTCGAACATCGTTCTCGCGGATCAGTTCGCGGAACTGTTCGACGGGTTCTCGATCGGGTCGAACGACCTCACGCAGCTCACGCTCGGCGTGGATCGGAACTCGGAGAAACTCGCGCCACTATTCGACGAGACCGACGACTCTGTGACGAGGTCGATCAGTTCGGTGATCGAGGCGGCCCACCGCCACGACCGTCCGGTCGGTATCTGCGGCGACGCTCCTTCGACGATTCCCGAGTACACCGAGTTCCTGCTCGAGGCCGACATCGACTCGATCTCGGTCTCGCCGGACGTCGCGGTAGAGACGATTCTGACGGTCGCGGAACACGAAAGCTGATACGGTCCGCTGTAACGGTTTACCGGAGGCTCCACCTCGAAAATGCTGATTCGCAGCCGTCGTTCACTCGAGCGCGTCCTCGAGCTGATCGATAAACTCGGCGTTGCCGACGTGTAGCGGCACCCTGTCGTGGAGGTCGGTCGGTTCGACCTCGAGAATCGACTGACTCCCATCGGAAGAGCGACCGCCGGCCGCTTCGATGAGGTACGCGATCGGGTTCCCCTCGAACTGCAGGCGGAGTTTTCCACGGGGGTTGTCCTCGAGGGCGGGGTAGGCGAAGATTCCGCCGTAGGTCAGCACCTGATTGACATCGCCGATCATCGCACCGCCGTACCGGAGTTTGTGATCGGGGTTCGACTCGATCACGCGGACGTACTCCCGGAAGTCGTCGTGCCAGTGGGGAACCCGGCCGCCGAAGCCGTAAACGAGCGGATCGTCGGGCAGGGTGACGTCTTCCTCGACGACCGTTCGTTCGCCGCCGGTGAGTTCGTACTTCGTGACCGAGCCGTCCTGGGCACACGCCATCGTCGTAATCGGGCCGTAAAGGACCCAGCCGGACGCGACGAGCGCAGAGCCTGGAGCGGGGAGGGGTTCGTCGTAGATGCCAAACACCGTCCCCATCGTGTTGTTCGATTTCAGGTTCGACGAGCCGTCGAGGGGATCGACGGCGACGTAGACCCGTTCGTCGCCGGTATCGATGATCTCGGACCGCTCCTCGCTCGCGTACTGGCCGACGCCGTCGATCGACGACAGCCGATCGCCGAGCAGTTCGTCTGCCCAGACGTCGGCTTCGGCCTGGATCTCGCCGCTGGGGTTCTCCTCGTCGACCGTCCCGCGGCGACCGATCAGCCCCTGTCGGATCTCGGTCGCTGAGCGGCCGATCGTTGCTACGACGTCTTCGACGGCTGGATCGGACACCGTCATCCTATTCGGTAGCCTCGAGCGCGGCGTCGGCGGTTGCCTCCTCGTAGATGACCTCCTCGAGCGCGTCGAGTAGCCGTGTCGGGTCCTCGCGCTGCCAGACGTTGCGGCCGACGGCCAGCCCCTTCGCGCCGGCGTCGATGACCGCCTCGACCTGCGAGAGGAACTCGTAGTCCGACGTTTTGGAGCCGCCGGACATGACGACGTTCATGTCGCCGGCGCACTTGACGGCGTGGGCCATCGCGTCCTTGCTGCCGGGGTATTTGACCTTCGCGATGTCTGCGCCGAGCTCGAGGGCCAGTCGGGTCGCATAGGAGATCGTCGAGGGTTTGGTATCGTTTTTCACTCCCTGTCCGCGCGGGTACGACCACATGACCATCGGGAGGTCGTACTCGCGGCCCTTCTCCTGGGCGTCGCGGAACTCCTCGACCATCTCGATCTCGTGATTCGAGCCGCCGTAGACGGTAAAGCCAAGGGCGTCAGCACCCAGTTCGGCAGCGTAGTCGACCGAACAGTTGACCGCCGAGTCGGGCTCGCCCATCCAGAGGTTCGACGTGCCGTTTAGCTTCAGCAGGAGGTTGACATCGTCCTCGTAGCTGGGGTAGTAGCCCTCGGCAACCCCCTTCTGGACGGCCATCGCGGAGACGGCGTCGTGCGTCGCCGTCTCGAAGACCGTCGACGGATCGAGTTTCTCCGGGACCGCCTCGAAGTCGACGGGGCCGTGCTCGAGCCCGTGGTCCATCGCCAGAATCAGTGACTTGCCGTCGCGAACGATCGGAGAGTCGTCGATCGGAATCATCTGTTAGACGGTCCAACAGGCCGCTATAAATCTCTGATGATCCGGGTTATAGAAATTGCATACAAAAGTAGTAATTTTGGTTCGCATCGTCTACCAGTCGTGTCAAAAGCGGACAATTCGTTTCGACTCCCCCGTCGAAAGTAACTACTTGAGTAGTTCGCGCGCGTTGTGACGCCACGTTCGGACGTGCAACACCTTCAGATCCAGGAGGCGTGCGACCGTCATCGCGTCCACCGTCGCCAGTCGTTCTGCCGAGCGGACGCCGGCCTCAGCCAGTGCGTCGGCGTCGTCGGGACCGACACCCGCCACCGCCGTGACGGGCGTCGGCTCCGGATACGGACGCTCCGTCGGTCGCTCCCGTCCGACCGAGATCGGCTCCGTGTGGTCGTATTCGAAGGCCTGCCAGTCCTCGTCGCCGCTGACGGCGATCCACTCGCGCTCGGCGTCGCCGAGCCCGCGGACTTCGCTCGAGCGGCGCTCGAGGTCGCCGTCGGATTCGAACGACCACGGCAGCGAGAACCGCCGTCGGAGGGCATCGGCGACCGACTCGTCGACCCCTTCGTCCAGTAACAGGCGATAGGAGTATTCCTTTTCCGCGACCGCGTCGGTGTCGATATCGACGGTTTCGAGGACCTCACGCTCGGCGGGCTCGAGCGCAGAATCGGGTGCCGTCTCGGGCTCGTGGGCCGCTTCGGACGACTCGTCCCTCGCTCCCTCGTCGAACTCGAGTTCGATGGCGTCGTCGGCGTCGCCGTCGATACTCGAGTCGTCGCCGCTAACATCAACGGTAATTCCGATATCGACGACACCGGTCTCGTCGGTCGTGTCCTCACTCGTTGTCCCCGTTCCCGCGTCGCTGGCGACGTTTTTCTTGCTCACGCGATCCACCGGATATCCGTAGCTCACACTCTCGCATCTTGAAACTTATCCTCGGCCCGTCGACCCGATACCCGTTCGTTCTGTCCCGACCGAGTGTTCCACGGTGCGACGTACCGTTCACCGGCACGCTTACGGCTCCAACGGGGGAAGCGTCCGTATGGTTCGCGAACGAATCGACCGGATCGGCGTCGTCGGCGCAGGCACGATGGGCAGCGGTATCGCACAGGTCGCCGCCACGCACGGCTACAACGTGGTGATGCGCGACATCGAATCGGAGTTCGTCGCGAACGGCTTCGACACCATCGACGACAGCCTCGAGCGACTCGCAAATCGAGAAAGCCTCGAATCGGACCCCGAGACGATCCGCGACCGGATCGAGGGAACGACGCTCCTCGAGGACCTCGCAGACTGCGACCTCGTGGTCGAGGCCGCACTCGAGGAGTTAGACATCAAGCGGGAGATCTTCGCCGACCTCGAGCGGATCTGTGACGAAGACATTCTGCTGGCGACGAACACGAGCACGATCTCGATCACCTCGATCGCGGCCGATCTCGAGCACCCCGAGCGCGTGATCGGCCTGCACTTCATGAACCCCGTCCCGATCATGGAGGGCGTCGAGATCGTGGTCGGCGAGAAGACAACCGAGACGGCGACCGCGCTGGCCCACGACCTCGCGGAGGACCTCGAGAAGACGACCTGGGAGGCCGACGACAAGCCGGGCTTCGTCACCAACCGTATCCTGATGCCCTGGATCAACGAGGGGATTCGGGCCTACGACGAGGGCGTCGCCACGAAAGCCGATATCGACGCGGGGATGGAACTCGGAACGAACGTGCCGATGGGGCCGCTCACTCTCGCGGATCACATCGGACTGGACGTCTGCCTCCACGCCACCGAAACGCTCCACGATGAGTTGGGCGACCGCTACAAACCCGCCTACCTCCTCAAACGAAAGGTCGAGGCCGGCGACCTCGGGAAGAAGACGGGCGAGGGCTTCTACGAGTACGAGTAGCCGAATCGCGGGGCTCGTTCGGGACGAGAAAACCTCAACTATACGCAATTTATTTCCACCAGACATCCGTAGCCCGAGTCGATGCGAACCGTCCGACTCGCCGTCGCTGTGCTCCTCTGTGCCCTCCTCGGAGTCGCCGGCGTCGCAACCGTTGCCGGCGCACCCCCGCCGACCCAACTCTGTGGCGTCTGCGGGGACGGACTCGCGGGCGAGCGCGGTATCGACGGTTCGACCGAACCCGGGACGTTCGACATCTACGTTGACGACGACGGCGATTCGCGCTGGCAGGCCCGCGTTCCGGTCACCGACTCGGCCGCGGAGCGCTACCGGACTAATACGACCGCGCTCGAGGCCGCAGTCGACGACGCGTGGACGCGCTATCACGCCGCCGACAGCGACGTTCGATCCGTCGAGACGGCACTCGAGAACGAGACCGTCGTCGTGAACTACGCCGTCGACGGCGTCGCTCGACGGGGCGTCGGCGATACCTGGCTCGTCGATTACTTCGCCGTCGGGACGTCGAACGCCCGCTACGGGCTGGCGGCCGACCGAGTAACGATCCACACGCCCGAGGGGACGACCGTGACGAACCGACCAGCCCGTGCCAGCGTCGACGGCAACGCCGCGACGTGGACTCGGGGCGGCGGCTTCGACAGGCAGACGCGCGTCACCTACGACAGCGGCGGCGTCCTCGGGACGGCGAGTGGCTACGCGACGATCGGCCTCGATGCCGGCCCGACGGCGCTCTCCCACGGCGTCAGCGGCGGGCTCGTTCCCGGACTACTGATCGGAATCGTGGGAATCGCGATCACTCGCATCGACTGGGGAGTTACCGACTTCGATGCGACGACGCTCGAGCGGCTGATCGTGGTCGTCGGCGTCCTCGGCGCAGGCGGCTTCCTCGTCGTCGGCGCGGTGTCGACCGGTGACGGACTCGCGCCGGGAGCCGTCGCGCTGGCTTCGCTCGGAATCGGGTACGCCCTGCTGGGGAGCGCGGCGGGGCGGGTCGGCGGGCGACTCGAGACTCGCGGGTTCGTCGGTCTGTCGGTGCTCGCGACGGTCGCCGCCGCAGGGGTCACCCTCCTGCTCGCTGGGCCGCCGGTGTACGCGTTTCCCGCGCTGTTCGGCCTGGCGACCGCGCTCTGTCTCCCGATCGGGCACGCCGCCGAACGCGGGCGGACGGCGGTTGCGCTTATCGCAGTCGCCGCACTCACGCCGATCGCCGCCATCGCGGCGGTCGCTCCCGTTTCCGTCCTCGGATACGGGCCGGCCGTCTACGGCCTCTTGTTGCTCCCGTGGGTCGCCAGCGTCGCCGTGTTCGGCTACCCGCTCGCGCTGCTCGGTCGGCGGCTGGCTATCGATACCGATTGACCCGAAAATCGTGACTCATCCCCGTCTTACTCGAGGAACCGAGCGTTCACGTCCACGTCCGCTGGCGGCATGGCACACTGCTCTTTCTTGCCGAACCAGCGGTAGCGGCGGGCGGCGACGAAGTCGTACACCCGGTCTCGGAGCCGGCGCGGCAGGAATCGAGTCGGGCCGAGCAGCGCATAGACGCCGCCGAGGAGCTGCGCGATGCGAATGACTGCGGACGACTTCACGTAACAGTCGTCGCCCTCGATCAGCACGATCGACTCGAGTTCGTCGGTGGGTAGCCCGTGTTCGGCGAGCAACTCCGTGCCGATATCGGACTGGAGCGAAGCGAAGTGAAACGTTCCGTCGGTATCCCGGGGCAGGATGAACTGGACGAACCCGTTACAAAGGTTGCAGACGCCGTCGAAAAGAACGATCGGCCCGTCCGGGATATCCGAACTCATTGGTACTCGATCGTTAGAACTGGTCCGAAGTCAACATGTCGATCCCTGGCTGCTCGCGTTGCATCGGTCGCTGCTACTGGTGGAGCGGCTGCTCGGCCATCTTGGTGCGAAGTTCGTCCAGTCGCGAGCGGGAGACGCCGTCCTCGAACTGCTGGAGGAGCGCGTACACCTCGGCTCGAGACACTTTGACGTCGCCCTCACGAACGACGTCTTCGGGGCGTTCGCGCAGTTCGCGGAGGGTCCCAACCGCGAGCAGGTAGGGAATCGCCCACGCCGAGAGCCGGTTGCCGTGGTGTTCGGGCACGACCTCGAGGTAGCGGTGGGCGTCGTCGAGGTAGCGTTCGGCGCGGCCCGTCACCCGTTTGATGACGTTCGTGACGCCGCCGTGGTGGTCCTCGTCGGTCACCGATTCGATATCGACGTCCTCCGCCGCGAGCCACTCGGCGGGGAGGTAGACGTTGTTCTCGTCGTGGTAATCGGACTCGACGTCCTTCGCGATGTTAACCAGCTGGAGGAGGAGCGCGAACGAGCGCGCGTTCCCCCGCATCTCGTCGGCCCGTTCCTGCGACGTGCCGCGAGCGACCAGTCCGGTGATCAGGGTCCCGACGGTGCCGGCGGCGTACCAGCAGTACTCCTCGAGTTCCTCGATCGTCTGGAGGCGTAACCCGCCCTCGCTCGCATAGCGGTCGGTGAACATCGCCATTCCGTCGACGAGTTCGCGGACCGGTTCGCGCATGATTTCGCGGGGCTCCTCTTCGAGCGATTCGAACGTTTGCAGGACTCGGGGTGTCTCGGCGACGACGTCCCAGTCGTCGGTTCGCTCCTCGGGAATCCACGGCTCGACGTCGTCCATGAACGCTGAGACGGAGCCATCCGCGTTCGGATCGAGCAGTCGATCGTACGTCGCGAGCAGTTCGGTCTGTGCGGCCGGCGGGATATGGCCCGCATCCTCGATCGTATCGGCAATTCGACAAAGAAGGTAGCCGACACAGATGTGTCTCGACATCGGCTCCTCGAGCCGGTCGATCGTAATCGAGAAGGTCCGCGAAACGCCGTGAACCGCGTCGTAACACCACTCAAGATCGGCGTCAGTGGGGGATTCGGGCTGGCCCGTGGTCATCTACTCGAGTTAGTTTGGTGACCATCGGGGAAAAACACCGCGGTCGCGGCGTGCTCTTCCGATCGGTGGCCAACCGAAGGAGCCATCGACCGCGGACGCGGTCCACTACGACCCGGCGACTCCCGACAAAACCGGTATCACGGAACGACGCGAAGCCGTGATCGTGACCGAATCCGTACTCATCGCCGGCGCGCACGGGCAGGTCGGACAGCACGTGACGGAACTCCTCGGCGCGAGCGATCGCACCGCTCGAGCGATGGTTCGCGACGAGTCCCAGACCGACGAGATGGCTGAACTGGGCGGAGAACCGGTCGTAGCAGACCTGACCGGAGATGTCGACCACGCAGTCGAGGGCTGTGACGCCATCGTCTTCGCGGCCGGTTCGGGCGGCGAGGATGTCTACGGCGTCGACCGCGACGGCGCGATCGGGTTGATCGACGCGGCGAGCGCGGCGGGCGTCGACCGATTCGTCATGCTCAGCTCGATGGGTGCCGACGACCCGGAATCAGGACCCGAGGCGCTTCGGGACTACCTGATCGCCAAGGCCGAGGCCGACGAGTATCTCCGCAACAGCGGCCTCGACTATACGATCGTGCGGCCGGGCGAGCTAACCAACGAACCCGGCACCGGCGAAATTCGAGCCGGTGAGGGCCTCGATCCGGGTGACGGTGCTATTCCTCGCGAAGACGTCGCCCGAACGCTCGTGGCCGCGATCGACTTCGAGCCCGTCTTCGGCGAGACGTTCGAGATTCTCTCGGGCGAGGAGTCGATCGAGGCCGCGCTCGAGACGATCGGCTCGAGTTGAGCGACGAGCGGATAGACACGGTGGATCGGAGCCGAGTCACGAGAAGTCCCGATCTCCGCGACGATCCTCTCGATTTTGACAGCGTCTCGAGACGAATTCGTCGAAGAGAGAACAATAAAGGAGGGAGGTCTCGAATTCCGTGATATGGATTTCGCACTCTCGGCCGAGCAGCAACAGATTCGAGATATGGTCTCGGAGTTCGTCGACGAGGAGGTCATCCCCGTCGCCGAGGAAATCGACCACGAGGACGAGTTCCCCGCCGATCTCGTCAGCGAGATGGGCGAACTTGGGCTGATGGGGATGCCCTTCCCCGAGGAGTATGGCGGTGCCGGGCTGGACTACCACTCCTACGCGATCGGTCTCGAGGAGATCGCTCGGGGCTCGGGCGGGCTGGGAACGATCGTCGCCGCTCACACCTCGCTGGCGGGCAACATGCTCTACGAGTTCGGCGACGAGTCCCAGAAGGAGGAGTACCTGACCCCCGTCGCGGCGGGCGAGGACATCGGCGCGTTCGCGCTCTCGGAGGCGGGTGCGGGGAGCGACGTCCCCGCGATGGATACGGTCGCCGAACGGGACGGCGACGAGTACGTCATCAACGGCGGCAAGCTCTGGATCTCGAACGGCTCCGTGGCCGATACAGTCACCCTGTTCGCGAAAACAGATCCGGAGGCGGGCAACAAGGGAATCTCCTCCTTCATCGTTCGGCCCGAGGAGGACGACGGCTTCATCGTCGAGGGGACAGAGGACAAGCTCGGCGACAAGGGCTGTCCGACCGCAGAGCTCCGATTCGACGACCTCCGGATCCCGGAATCGCGCCGACTCGGCGAGGAGGGCGAGGGCTTCGTCCACGCGCTGAAGACCCTGAACGGCGGCCGAATTACGATCGCGGCCCGCGGCGTCGGCATCGCCCGCGCGGCCTTCGAGGAGGCCCGCGACTACGCCAACGAGCGCGAGCAGTTCGGCCAGCCAATCGGCGAGTTCCAGTCGATCAAACACAAGCTGGCGGACATGGATACGAAGATCCAGGCCGCGTCAATGCTCATGCACAAGGCCGCAGACAAGAAGATCCGCGGCGAGGACTACATCAAGGATGCCTCCCAGGCGAAGCTCTACGCCTCCGAAGTGAGCCGCGAGGTCGCGAACGAGGGCATCCAGATCCACGGCGGCTACGGCTACACCAAGGACTTCGCCGCCCAGCGCTTCTACCGCGACGCCAAGCTCAACGAGATCTACGAGGGCACCAGCGAGGTGCTGCGCAACACGATCGGCGACCAGTTGCTCGAGGAATAGCCTCTCAGCCCGCCTTTCGAGCGCCGGCCGCCGCGATCCGTTGCCGGCAGCGTTTATTCCGGGAACCCTAGTACAGTACGCTTACACCAATAGAGCGTGCAGTGGGCGCATGGACCGAACTGAGCTGTTCCTCGCGATCATCGCGTATACGCTGATCGTGATGACGTTCGCAATTGAGGGGGAGCACGTCGATTTTGCGATGGTCCCACTTTTCGGACTGTTGTTCGCCATCCCGCTGTACGTGGCCGTCCACCGCATCAGAAACCCATCCCTCGAGTGACCGATACGGTGCTCCACGACCTACCTGACGGACTCGTCGCCGTCCTCGAGACACTCCCGAACCCACGCTCCGTGCTCGCGCGTCCGTCGGTCGCCCGCCTCGGTCAGCGCGTAGATGTCGTGCAGTCCCTCGGTTCGTTTCTCGACGAAGCCCGCCTCGACCAGCGCCGACAGCGAGCCATAGAACGATTTCGGATCGAGCCGGTCGTCGTAGTGGGACTCGAGGCGCGATTTCAACTGCTGGCCGCGTAGCTCGCCTTCCTCGGCCGCGACGAGCAGGAAACAGATGTCCCGACGGCGACCGCTCCGGAGCCACTTGCTCATACTCGAGGTGCGTCCGAGAGACGCTCGAGCGTTACGGTTTCGGTGCTCGCTCGCACGTCCCGACTCAGTTGCGCTCGAGTTGCCGACAGACGGTCGCGACGATCGTCCACGCGATCCCACCGAGCGCGGCCGCGGCGAGCAGCGCTCGGTCGCCGATCTCGAGGAGTGCGGTACCGTCGGGGTGGCGGTCGTGACGGAAGAGCAGCCAGCCACTCTCCGGATCGCCGAGGACGACATCGCCGGAGCCGACCGCGAGCGAGAGGAGGACGGCGAACAGCGCGTAGATCACGATCGCGGCGAGGGTTCCGACGCTCCCGGTCAGAAACCGTGCGAGGAGCGGCGCACCCGGAAGCCGGCTGACGGAGCGGTCGTCAGCGCCGTAGATTCCGAACCCCTGGACGCCGCCGGGCGGGTCCCCGACGCGAACGTCGGCGGGGTATTGACAGAGGACGGCGGCCATCCAGAGGTCGCCGATCGAGCCGGCCGCGTTCGCGGCCAGCGGCACGATCAACAGGGGTGACGGAACGACGACCATCGCGGCGAGTCCGAGGGTCGTGATCACCGCGAACGGCGCGAGCAGGGCGACGAGCAACTGGTTCCGGGTGTAGCTCGCGCCACTCGTTTCGGCGTAGGCGTACGGCAACACGAAGTACGAGAGACCGATGCCGTAGCTCGGGGCGTCGCCGTAGCGAGCCATGAACACCCCGTGGAGCAGTTCGTGGGGGACGACCACGCAGACGAGCAGTCCGAGGGAGACGGCGATCAGACCGACCACCGTCGGCGGCGAGGACGGCGCGATCACGATCGGCTCGAGCGACGTCCCACGAACCCACGCGAGGACGTGCCCGAAGCAGTAGGCGAAGCCGAAGAATCCGACCGCGGAGACGACGAGCCACTGGAGCGTGACCGCTCGCGTGAGTCGAAATGCCGCGAGCGGTCGGCGGGCTGTGGAGGGCTCGGAACGGCTCACGTGGCGACTCTCGAAGGCGACCGAAAAATTGGTGTCGATGTTCGCTGCCCCACGGGCTGCCGATCGGAACCGACAGCTTCCCGGTGGTCGCCCAGCGAGTTTTCCGCATGACCGACGATCGAACGGCCGAGGCCGACGGTATCAGGACCACCTACGACGAAACCGAGACGGAACGCATCCTCTCCTTCGAGCGCATGGAGTCCGACGGCGGCAGAACCGGCTCTACGGCTGCAATCGCCCAGAACCGCGACGGGTACGCGATGTTGAAAGTACGGCCGACGGCCGAAGGCGACGAACTCGAGCGCTACTACGGGTTCGATATGGCCCTCGATCACGTCGGAGAGTTGCTCGGCGTCTCGCCACACGACCTTCCGATTCCGGACGCGGCCGACGATATGGGGATGTGAGTTGGACGACAAATGCGAGACTCGAATGACGTACAACAGTCCGTATCAGACGACGAACGCGGCGACGATCAACAGCCCAAAGTACAGCAGGACCAGGACGCCGAGCGCGTACAGTCGAAAGCGGCGCGTCTCCGCGCGTTCCTCGCGGACGGCCCGCTCGACGGTCGCGCGTTCGCGCTCCGAGAGTCGGTCGCGGTGCTCGAGGCCGCGGTGGAGCGACTCGTAGCGCGCTCGCCGAAACGGTCGGTCGCAGTAGGGACAGCGGGCCGGCGGCTCATCACGCACGTCGAGTTCGGGCTCTCCAGTGGCTGTGCTCGCTCCGGAGAGAGTATCGATCGCAGGGACTTGCCCCTGTGAGTCACCGGACACGCTACCCACTATGCGGGCCGGCCCAATCCCTCTTCGGGCGGCCCTCGACTGCTGCGGCGCCGACGGCGATACCGATGGCTGTCAGTACACTCCCCGTGACCGGTTCAATGTGCGGAAAAATCGCTGCAAGCGGGAAGAAGCGGGAGCCATAAATACGCGGAGTCGAACGATGTAGACGAGAAAAGCCGTGGCAACAGAGTCGTTTCCCCGCCCGATCGGCACGCGACGCCGCTTCTCCGCACTGCTCACAGCGACCGCGCTGGGCGTCTACCTGCTGTTGATCGTCGGCGCGACGACGTCGCTGACGAACGCGGCCGCGTCGTGTTCGACGTGGCCGACCTGTCACGCACCCGTCGACCCGCTAAGCCAGACCGAACTCGCCATCGCGTGGGCCCACCGACTCACGGCCGTCGTCGTCGGCCTGCTCGTCACCGCGACGGCCCTCGCCGCGATCCTCGGTGACGCCTCGAGTAAGGTCCGAGCGGTGCTGGTCGTCGCCGCCCTCCTCTACATCGTTCAGGTCGGCGTCGGGGCTGTCACCGCGACGATCGGGCCCGCCGCGATCCTCCCCGGACTCCACCTCGCGCTCGGCCTCGTGATCTTCTCGGGGGTCGTCCTCGCGCTCGCGTGGGACCTCGAGATTGCGACCGGGAGCGACGACGACGCCAGCGACTCGCCAGAACCGCTCGCGGACCTCGATGAGGAAGTCCCGGCCACGTCCGAGCGCACGCTCCCCTCGAGTCGCCTGGCCCGCGCACGGCTCACCGCCTTCGCGTACTTCAAGATGATGAAACCGCGGCTGATGTGGTTGCTCTGTCTGGTCGCCGCCGCCGGAATGGCGCTCGCCGCCGGCTCCGGACTCGAGATCTACACCATCGTCGCGACGCTCGGCGGCGGCGTCCTCGCGATCGGCGCGAGCGGGACCTTCAACCACGTCCTCGAGCGCGACGTCGATCAGAAGATGTCCCGCACCGCGGATCGACCGCTGGCGGTCGACCTGATCCCAGTCCGAAACGCGCTCGGGTTCGGACTCGGGCTGACCGCGCTGTCACTCGGGGCGTTCCTGACGATCAATCGGCTGGCGGCGGCGCTCGGCCTGGCCGCGATCATGTTCTACAGTGTCGTCTACACATTGGTGCTCAAGCCGAACACGGTACAAAACACCGTTATCGGCGGCGCTGCGGGCGCGCTGCCCGCGCTGATCGGCTGGGCCGCCGTGACGAACGAGATCGGCTGGCCCGGACTCGCGCTCGCGGGCGTCATCTTCCTCTGGACGCCGGCGCACTTCTATAACCTCGCGCTGGCCTACAAGGATGACTACGCTCGCGGCGGCTTTCCCATGATGCCGGTCGTCCGAGGCGAGACCGTCACCCGCAAACACATCCTCTACTACATCGCCGCGACGTTCGTAAGCACCATCGCCTTGGCGTGGATCACCGAACTCGGCGCGCTGTACGCCGGAACAGTCGTCGTCTTCGGCGGAATCTTCCTCTGGGCCGCCGTTCGCCTCCACTTCGAGCGGACCGAGGCCGCCGCGTTCCGGTCGTTCCACGCCTCGAATGCGTTCCTCGGAGCCGTGCTCGTCGCGATCCTCGTCGACGCGCTCGCGTTCTGAACCGGCTGTCTCTCCCGTTGTGTCCAACGGCCTCCGTGAGAACTGCCAAAGTGGTCTGCTGAGTACAGAGGGGTGCTCCAGTACGGAGCGTTCGGTTCTTCCAGTTCCGCTGTGCCGGATGTCCCGTTGAGTCGGTTTAAAGACTGATGTCACTGGATCTACAAAACGAATTTAGGTCTCCCGAAAATGTGCGACGCCTGAAAGGTATAAGGCTGTCGAGCGACTACCCCCATGTGATGAGTTCCCAAGAGACGACCGTCCGTCAACAGGCCGGCACCGTCGACGAAAACGCGCTCCGGCTCGATCAGGACAAAGCCGAACAGATCGTCGAGACACTGAACTCCGAACTGGCGAACTCGTACGTCCTCTACCACCAACTCAAAAAGCACCACTGGGTCGTCGAAGGTGCGGAGTTCCTGCCGCTTCACGAGTTCCTCGAGGAGGCCTACGAACACGTCGAAGAAGGTGCCGACGAGATCGCCGAGCGCGCGCAGGCGCTGGGCGGCGTCCCCGTCGCGGGCCCGGCGAACCTCGAGGAGCGCGCAACCGTCGAGTTCGAGGGCGAGGACGTCTACGACATCCGAACCATGTTCGAGAACGACCTCGAGATGTACGGCGAGATCATCGAGTCGATGCGCGGCAGCATCGAACTCGCCGAGAACCTCGGTGATCCCGCGACCGGCGAGATGCTGCGCGAGATCCTCGTCACGCTCGAGGAAGACGGTCACCACTTCGAACACTACCTCGAAGACGACACGCTCGTCCTCGAAAGTGCCACTCACTGAACGGGTGACCCAAATGGCACAGAAACAAGGCCGACTCGTTCGGGAGCCCGAGACGAGCGAGCGCCGTCAAGAGTGGGGTACCATCGCGGAGAACGCACTCCGGGTCGACCGCGCCGACGTCGAGGTAATCGTTGACGCCTTGAGCATCGACCACGCAGGATCGTTCAATCTGTTCTACCTGCTTCGCAAGCATTACTGGACCGCTGCAGGTGCAGAACACAAGGAAGTCGCTGCCTTCCTCGAGGATGCCTACAAGCGCGTTCGCGAGGTTACCGACGATCTCGCAATTCGGATCGTCGAACTCGGGGGGGGGGATTCCGCCAAATACGCCGCCGACGCTTCAGGAACGGGCCGAAGTCCACCTCGAGGCCGAGGATCTCTACGACCTTCGTCCCTCCTTGGACGGTGATCTCGAGGGGTATGCGACCCTGATCGTCAGTATGCGCGAACACATCGCTCTCGCGGAAAAAAGGGGTGATCCGGGGACGGCCGAACTGCTCCGTGACCACCTCGAAGACCTCGAAGCGGACGCCCACGTCATCGAGCAATTACTCGAAGATGAGACGCTCGTTCGGGCGGCGGTGCTGCGGGAACGATGACGAGTACACCACACCTCCGACAACCGGACCCGTCTCACGTCCGTCAGGAGTGGGGGACGGTAGCCGACAATGCGCTCCGTCTCGAACGGGACGTGGCTGAACAGTTGGTCACAGCCTTGAACAGCGAAATATCGGGGCTGTATATCCTCTTCAATCAGGTTCGCAAGCATTACTGGCTCGTCGAGGGAGCCGAATTGGGGCCAATCGGTGACTTCCTCGAGGCTGCTGCCGACCGGCTCACGGAGATGACTGACGATATCGCTATTCGGATCACCGCGCTCGGCGGTGTTCCGGCCTGTGGGCCGATGGGTATCCGCCAACACGCGCCGATGTTCATCGAAGAAGCCCATCACTACGACATCCGCTCGTCGCTCGAGCGTGACCTCGATGGGTACGCGACGCTCGCAGTGCAGTGGCGTGAACATATCGCACTGGCGGACCAGTTCGGCGATGTGGCGACGAGCGAACTCCTGTGTCGCCACCTGAAGACACTCGAAGCGGACGCGCACGTCCTCGATCGATACCTCGCCGACGAGACGCCCGTTCTGCGCAACGCGACCGGGTGAATCGGTTCGGGGGAAATCCCCACAGCATTCGCGTTATCAGCCAGTATACCGTTCCCGCCGATACTCGGGACTGAGGTCACCGACGGTTGGTTCGGCGTGCGAAAAAACACGTCCTGATACACCCCCGTGTATCGGTCTTTTATTGATCCAAATGTGTGAGAGATGGGGTTTCAACGGCACCATTTCCGAAGAAGAAAACACGGATTTTGGGCCACTACTCGAGGAGCGCTCGATCGATTCCGAGCGACTGTGCCACCGTCTTCGGTCGCTTACCACAGCAAGTGCGGCCAGACGAACGTAAAGAGGAACCAGATGAGCCCCGTCAGGACGACGGTCATAATTGCGTTCAGAACGAGCCCCGTCCGGAGCATGTGGCGCTGCTTGACGTAGCCGCTGCCGAACACGATGGCGTTGGGCGGCGTCGCAACTGGGAGCGCGAAGGCGAAACTGGCGGCGATCGCACCGGCGACCGAGAGAAAGAGCGCGGTCGAGAAGTCGGTCAGCCCGAGCGTTGCCGAGAAGACGCTCCCCAGGCTGATCAGGATGGGAACGATGATGCTGGTCGTCGCGGAGTTTGACGTCATCTCGGTCAGGAAGATGACCACCAGGACAACCGCACCGATGACGAGTACGATAGGGGCACCGACGAGACCGCCGAACACCGTATCCGCGATCCACTCCGTCGCGCCCGTGTCCGCGAGGGCGTTTGCGAGCGAGATACCGCCGCCGAACAACAACAGCGTTCCCCAGTCGATGTCGACCAGTTCGTCCCACTCCATCGTATCGGCCAACACGAGCGCGGGAATCGCGGCGACCCCGACCATCACGTAGTAGAGCAGCCCCTGGTGGCCCTCGACGCCGAAGACCGTCATTCCGTCCCCGCCGAACAGCGTCGTCAGCCAGACGCTCGAGAGGTACGGCTCGAAGAACTCGCCGAGGCCGCCGAGCATCCAGAGCCCGGCCGTCACGGCGAATATTGCTGCCACCCGTTTTCCGCGGGGATCGAGTTCGCCCATGGCCTCGAGTTGGTCGCGGGCGGTGGCTCGAGCCCCTTCGACTTCCGGAATCTCCGGCGGATACAGCACGTACGTCAGGATGAACCAAACGAGCGGGAGCGTCACGACGACGACCGGGAAGCCGATGAGGAACCAGTCGGCGAATCCGATTTCGTAGTCCAGAATCGCGTTGAGTTGGCCGACAAGGATGGCGTTCGGCGGCGTGCCGATGATCGTTCCGACGCCGCCGACGCTCGCGGCGTAGGCGGTGCCGAGGAGCATCCCGATCTGGAGATTTGTGAACTCGGCCGTCCGTTCGACGGCCCCTCCGTCGGCGGCCGTTTCGGCCGCCTCGGTATCCCGGGCCGATTCGCTCGCCGACGCGAGATCGTCCCGGTCGAGCACCTGCGTGAGGACGCCGACCGCGATGGGCGTCATCATCGCGGCCGTCGCGGTGTTCGAGACCCACATCGATAACACGGCGGTCACGGCCATGATTGCGAGGATCAACCGTCGCGGTGAACTGCCCATCCTAGCGATGGCGTACAGCGCGATCCGCCGATCGATATCGTACTTTTGAATCCCGTTCGCGAGCATGAAGCCGGCCAGGAACAGGAAGATGATGTGATCCGCGAATCCGACGAGAGCGGCGTCCATGGTGTCGTAGATGCCGGTCCCGGTCAATAACACCGGAATCGTCAGTGCGGTGACCGCCAGCGGGAGTGCGCCGCTTACCCAGAGAAAGCCGGCGAAGAACATCGTCGCGATGGCGTACTGCCCCGTCGTCGAGAGCCCCGACGGAGAGGGCGCGGCCGCGATCGCCACTAACCCGATCCCTGCGAGGAGAAATTGTAGTGTTCGGCCGTTTAACCCGCCTAATAATCTGTGTATCATTGATACAGACAGGATTATCATTATTATTCTTAAGCTCTTTCATTTGCGAACGTGCCTCACGGTGACAGCTAGAAGTGGTCGACGATCGCTCGTACCTGATCACTAGTGAGTTCAGAGCCGTAGAGTTTCAGGAGCATCCGTCGGCGAGAACGGGACAGAGACCGATTCCCGTTCTCGAGCATCGAGAGATGGGCCTGCACGAGTTCGTCGATTTCCCGTTCGACCGCCCGCTGGTCGTATCCGGCCGCGACCCGGAGGAGTCGCCACGCGAGCGGAGAGACCGCGTCCGGATCCGGACCGTCGGAAGCGTCCATGATAGTCAGGTACGAGTGAAATGAAAGGCATCGTTGAAATGTGCTTCGTCAGGCACCGCCGGAACTCTCCGCGTTCGGCGCGCCGAAGGAACCGAACCGTCTCGAGCCGTCGATCCCTCACCGGTCGTCGTCCACCTCCAGCTACGACAGCAGTGGACGGGCCGTCGCGATCACTTCGCCCGAGCCGGCTCAGAGGGTGTAGTCGTACTCCCCGTCTTCGGTCGCCAGAAACGCCTCGAGCAGGTCGATCGTCGCTGCGATGTCGTCGACGTGGGCGGTCTCGGTCACGGTGTGGAGGTACCGGGTCGGAACCGAGATCGCACCGACGGGTTTCGCGCCGGACGCCTGCTGGAAGCCCGCCGTGTCGGTGCCGCCCGCGGGGAGGATCTCGAGCTGGTAGTCGATTCCCTCCTCGTCGGCGATCGACTGGAGGCGGCCGTGGAGTTTCGGGTTCGTGATGACGCTCGAGTCCTTGAGTTTGATCGCGGTGCCGTCGCCGAGTTCGGTGACGCGCTCGCCGGCGTCGAAGCCGGGGATGTCGTTGGCGACGGTGACGTCCAGCGCGAGCGCGAGGTCGGGGTCGATATCGACGCCCAACGTTCGAGCGCCCCGGAGGCCGACTTCCTCCTGGACGGTCGCACAGAAGTGGATCGTCACGTCCGGGTCCGTCAATCGGCGGGCGGCCTCGAGCATGGCGAACAGACAGACTCGGTCGTCCAGGGCTTTGCCGGTGATCGTCTCGCCGACGCGCTCAGTGGTCTGGGCCATCGTGACGAGGTCGCCGGGCGAGACGCGCTCCTCGAGATCCTCGTAGGGCAGGCCGGGGTCGACGACGACGTCCTCGACTTCAGCCGTTTTCTCGCGTTCGTCCTCGTCCAACGTGTGCGGCGGCGGCGAACCGATGACCGCGGGGATGTCCTCCTCCTCGGCGTGGATCGTCACCCGCTGGGCTTTGAGGACGCGAGCGTCCCAGCCGCCGAGCGCGTCGAGTTCGACGAAGCCGTACTCGTCCTCGCTTCCGCGAACGTGGCGGACCATGAACCCCACCTCGTCCATGTGGGCTGCGACGGCCACCGAATAGTCGCGCTCGCCCTCGAGTGTTCCCACGACGTTGCCCATCGCGTCGGTACGGATTCGGTCGACGGACTCCTCGAGTTCTCGGACGACGAGGTCGCGAACGCGATCCTCGTAGCCGGGGACACCGCTTGTCTCGGTGAGTTCCGTCAGGAGATCCAGATCGAACGGAACGGATGTCATGCTCGAAACTGCGTCGGCTTCTCATAAAAGGCCGCGGAAAGAGCGACCGTCACTCCATCTGACGTATCACCGAACGTGAGGAGGGATCCGTAACCGCGGAGTATTAACGGATCCAACTGCTAACTGTGTCTATGAGTGACGTACGAGTAGCAGGAACAGGGCTGACGCCGTTCGGAAACAGCCCCGAACGGACCGGCCGCGATCTCTTCGCCGAAGCGAGCATCACGGCCTTCGAAGCGAGCGGCGTCCCTCGAGACGACGTCGAGGCCGTCCTCTACGGCAACTTCATGGGTGAACTCTCCGAACATCAGGGCCATCAGGGACCGCTGATGGCCGAAGCGGCGGGCGTGCAGGCCCCCGCGACCCGCTACGAATCCGCGTGTGCCTCGAGTGGCACCGCCGTTCGCGAGGCCGTCAAACGGATCCGGAACGGTGAGAACGACGTCTTGCTGGTCGGCGGGGCGGAACGGATGACCAACCTCGGTACCGCGGGCGCGACCGAAGCGCTCGCGATCGCCGCGGACGACCTCTGGGAGGTGCGGGCTGGCGTGACCTTCCCCGGCGCGTACGCGCTGATGGCCCAGGCCTACTTCGACCAGTTCGGCGGCGAACACGAGGATCTGGCCCACATCGCCGTCAAGAATCACGCGAACGCCCTAACCAACGAGAAGGCCCAGTACCAGAGCGCGATCGAGGTCTCGGACGTCCTCGAGGCCCCGCCGGTCTCCGAGCCGCTCGGACTGTACGACGCCTGTCCGATTTCGGACGGCGCGGCCGCGCTCGTCCTCACGAGCGAGTCCTACGCTGAAGAGCACGATCTCGAGGCACCCGTTGCGATCACGGGCACCGGACAGGGCGGCGACCGGATGGCGCTGCACGACCGCGAACACCTCGCCCGCTCGCCCGCCGCGCGCGAGGCCGGCGAAGAGGCCTACGCCGATGCCGGTGTCGACGCGGGCGACGTGGACCTCGCGGAGGTCCACGACTGCTTTACGATCGCCGAAGTGCTTGCGCTCGAGGCCTTAGATCTCGAGCCGATCGGCGAGGGGATCTCAGCGGCCCGCGATGGGCGGACGACGGCGGACGGCGAGACGCCGATCAACCTCTCGGGGGGGCTCAAGGCCAAGGGTCATCCCGTCGGCGCGACCGGCGCGTCCCAGATCGCCGAAGTCACCGATCTCCTGGCCGGCGAGCATCCCAACAGCGAACACGTCGACGGCGCGACGACTGGCGTCGCCCACAACGCAGGCGGCACGGTCGCCAGCGCGACCGTTCACGTTCTGGAGGTGACGGATCGATGAGCGACGCCGAATCCGTCGCCGACGCCGGCTTTGACGAGTGGCTCGACGCCGCCGAAGACGGCGAGGCCTACGCCCTCGAGTGTGCCAACGGTCACGGCTCCCTGCCGCCGCGACGAGTGTGCCCCGACTGCGGCTCGACCGACCTCGAGGAGGTCGCACTGCCCGAGACCGGCGCGGTCCAGACGTTCACCGTCACGCACGTTCCGACGCCGGCTTTCGAGGAGGACGCTCCGTACGCGACGGCCATCGCCGACTTCGGCTCAGTGGGGATCACGGGACAGGTTATCGGTGTGGACCCCGGAGACGTCGAGACCGGCATGACGGTCGAACTCGAGATCACGGTCTCCGAGACGACCGGCGAGCGAGTCATCGGATTCCAGCCGGTGTAACCGGTTCCCGTTCGATCGGGGGCGTCGCGACGATCGGTTGACGCGCGGTTTCTTTCGGTCGCCAGAGGCTATTTTTACTTCGGCGAGTACGACATGCTATGACTCTCTCATCTCGTATCAAAAGCAGCTTCGTCGCGGGACTGATTCTGGTCGCGCCGCTCGCGGTCACGTTGTACATTCTTCGATTTCTCGTCAACTGGTCGTTGCAGTTCGTCACGCCGGTCGTTCGCGCCGCGGGGCTGGCACAGTACACGAGAAACGTCGAAGTCGTCGCACAACTGTTGGCCGTCGTCCTGATCGTCGCCGCGATCGTCCTGCTGGGCTTTCTCGCCCAGCAGAGCGTCGGACGCCACCTGTTCGGCAACATCGGTCGGCTCGTCAACGTCGTGCCGCTGGTCAGTACGATCTACGGGAGCGTTCGCCAGGTCGCCGACTCGCTCGTCGAGCGGAAGACGGGCTACGAGAGCGTCGTGCTGGTCGAGTACCCTCGAGAGGACGTCTACATGATCGGTCTCGTCACGGGCGAAAGCCCGCGGACGGTCGAGGACGTGGCCGGGCAGGACGCCTACAACGTCTTCCTGCCGAACAGCCCGAACCCGACCGCCGGCCGATTGGTGTTGCTTCCGGAAGATCAGGTTCACGAGATCGACATGAGCGTGCGCCGCGGGATGCGCCTTATCGTCACGACCGGCATGGGCGACGAACGAGAGGAAGCAGCCGTCACACCGACGGCGATCGAGAACGTCCCGAAGTAGGGGATCGAAGCCGGCGGAGACGGCCGGCTACTCGTCGACGCCGATACCGGCCCGCGGGAGTTCCGCGCTCAGGTACTCGACAAACGTGTCGGGGTGTTCGGCGTGTGGCAGTTGGGTCGCATAATCGATGACGACTAGATCGAGGTCGGCCGCCTCGGCTAGATCGCGGCCCTCCCGGAGCGGGACGAGTTCCGCATCGCGGCCCCAGACGAGCGTGGTCGGCGTCTCGAGGGCGGCCAGTTCCGTCGCGAGGTCGAACTCGGGGTCGAGGGTACCCGCGGCGAAGGAAGCGGGGGCGTAGCGCGCGCCGGGCTGGTGGGCGCTGTCCCAGGCGTATTGGACTTCGTCGGCGTCGATGCGGTCGGAATCGTAGTAGCCGTCGCGGTCGTAGAAGTACCGGATCGACGGCTTGCTCGCGAGCAGGTTATACAGCGCCGTTCCGACGATGGGCGTCCGCAGAAGGGTACGGACCCACGGTCGCGCGTCGCTCGTCTCCTCGGTGGGACAGATCAACACCAACCGTTCAATATCGGTCTCGTCGGCGGCGTCGGCGGCGAACGCGCCGGTCACCGAGGACGCGACGACGATCGGCTCGTCGGTGATGTCGGCCGCAAAATCGCGGATAAACTCGGCGTAGAGGGATGCCGAGTAGATCAGCGGCGGCCGCTCAGATCGGGCGAAGCCGGGGAGGTCGACCGCGTAGACGTGGTAGTCGTCGGCCAACTGTTCCATGATCGGCGCGAACTCGCGGCTGCTCGCACCCGCGTAGATTCCGTGGAGCAAGAGCATATCGGGGTCGTTCGGATCGCCGGCAACGGTGTAGGTCGACTCGATTCCCCGCCACCGATACGTTCGTTCGATACCGGGAAGCGGGCTCTCGAGGTCGCCGGCGCGCCGTTTCAGGAGGTGATTACCGACGACGGCCCCGCCGACGGTTCCGAGCGCTGCACCGAGGACTGTTCGGGCTTTCATGGGGGACCGTACGACGGCGACGGCCTTAGACTTCGGGTTCAGAACGTGTTGGGGACAGTGATGCGGGCGAGCGCTCTATCGTGAGTTTACGTGCGTGTCGGTATCGAGGTCCTCGAGGCAGTCTTCGACGGGCTCGAGTACGTCGCTAGCGATCGTGTACGGATCGGTCTCGCCGTTTCGGACGGCCTCGGCGAGGCCGTCGATCCCGCCGGCAGCGGCGAGTTCCTCCTCGAGCATCGAGTGGACATCCTCGCGCAGCAGAGTGCGAATCTCCTCGGCGTAGCGGGTGCGTACCTGGTCGGCGTGCTCGCCGGAGTCGACGAGGTAGTCCCGGTGGGCTGCGAGTTCGTCGATGAACTCGTCGACGCCGGTGCCGTGGATGGCGACGGTCTCGACGATCGGCGGCGTCCAGCCCTCGTCGGTCTCGTCGTCCTCGTCCGGCTCCCCGTCCCAGTCGTCGTGGGCGTCGATGATTTCCTGGCTGTGATGGCCACCGCCACCGGCGGGGTCGCTCCCGTCGCCGAGGTGGATCATCTCTCGCAGTTCCTGAACGGTTCGGTCGGCCCCGTCGCGGTCGGCCTTGTTGACGACGAAAATGTCGGCGATCTCGAGGATGCCGGCTTTCAGCGTCTGGATGTCGTCGCCGGAGCCAGGTGGCACGAGTACGGCGACGGTGTCGGCGGTGCGGACGATGTCGATTTCGTTTTGCCCCGCGCCGACGGTCTCGATGATGATCTTGTCCTTGCCGAAGGCGTCCATCGCCTTCACGGCGTCCGCGGTGGCCGTCGAGAGACCCCCGAGCGTGCCGCGGGCGCTCATCGACCGGACGAAAACGTCCATATCGCCCACCGTCGAGGCCATCCGGATCCGATCGCCCAGTACGGCCCCGCCGGTAAACGGCGAGGAGGGATCTATCGCGATGATCCCGACGGTTTCACCCCGATCCCGGTAGGCTTCGGCGAGTTTGTCGACCAGGGTGGACTTCCCCGCGCCCGGCGAGCCAGTGATGCCGATCACGTCGGCGCTCCCCGTGTGGGCGTACAGTTCCGAGACCAGATCGCGATACCCCGGCGAACGGTTCTCGATTTTCGAAATGGTCCGGGCGAGCGCGCGGTGTTCCCCCGCCAGCAGCGCCTCGAGCAGCGCCCGGTCGTCGGGGTCCACGCTCATCGCTGGGGCACGTTCTCGCGGACGAACTCGATGGTCTCCTCGATCGAGGTGCCGGGGCCGAAAATCGCCGAGACGCCCGCTTCCTCGAGTCCCTCCCGATCCTCGTCGGGGATGACGCCGCCGGCGAGGACGAGCGTGTCCTCTTTGGCACCGTACTCTTCGAGGCCGTCCATGATCTTCGGAACGAGGGTGTCGTGGGCCCCCGAGAGGATGGAGATGCCGAGGACGTCGACGTCCTCTTGCACCGCGGCTTGGACGATTTCGTCGGGGGCTTTGTGCAGTCCGGAATAGATGACCTCGAAGCCGGCGTCTCGGAACGCGCGGGCGATGACGTGAGCCCCGCGGTCGTGGCCGTCGAGGCCGACTTTGGCGACGAGACACCGAATCGACTCCGCTTCCTGTTCGCTGCTCATACCCACACCTTTCCGAGCCGACCGTTTGACTTTAACGGAAAATAGTTCGTATCCGACGCGCAGCGATGGGATTTCAAGACGGGAGCGATTCGGGGAGTGCGAGGTCGGTCGACCGTTCTTCATGTCGTAACTGTCACGTTATCACGAAACCGTTCCGAACCAAAGGCTAAAGAGCGAAACGACCGAACATTCCGGTAATGACTATCATTCGTCTGCTGCGGAGGGATCTATCGTGGGCGTTGAAATAAAAGAAACGCGAGTGGCCGACGCCGAGTTCGAGGCAATGAAGGGCTTCGTCTTCGAGTATCTCGCCGCGAGCGTCGAGAAAGAAGAGGAAGGTGGTCGGATGCGCTGGTATCCCTGGCACTCCGCCGAATACCGGCACAACCACATCCTCAACGTGGTCGATCTCGCGGTCGAGATCGCCGAGAAGGAGGGCGCAGACACCGACGTCACCCGCGTCGCCGCCCTCTTCCACGACGTCGCCAAACTCGAGACCGATCAGGAACTCCACGCGGAGGCCGGCGCTCGCGTCGCCCGCGAGTACCTCGAGTCGCGCGGGGAGTACCCCGAGTCGTTCGTCCAGCAGGTGTGTCGCGCCATCGAACACCACTCCCATCAGGGCGATCTGACCGACCTCGCACTGGAGACGCAGTGTCTCATCGAAGCCGACCTGCTCGACAAGGTCGGTGCGAACGGCACCGCCCTCATGTTGCTCCGGATGGGCTATGAGGCCCGCACGCACATGGAGTGCGACGAGATGATCGAGCGCGTCCTCGAGCGCGGCTACGACGCCGCCTCGCGGGTCGAGAGCGAGACCGCCGAGAGCATCGCCCACCAGCGCCTGAAACGCGTCAAGTGGTTCAGCGAGTGGCTCGAGGACGAAATCGCCGCGCTATAGTAGCCACTGCAAGTCACTGCACACCTGATCGCACGACAGCTGTGCGATCAGTGTGTAAATAGTTGCAGTTGTTACTATAGGCGAGTAACCGTCTTCAGACGAGCCGAAGCGTGCCCATCGCGAGAAACAGCAGTCCGAACCCGACGAGGACGACGGCGCTCAGCACGGCGATTACGGGTGCGAAGGCGTCGACGCGCCGCCCCGCCGCGACCAGCGCCGCCGGATAGGCGACGATCCAGCACGCGACGCCACCGAAGAAGCCGACCAGCAGCGCCGGTGAGCCGGTCTGGACGACCAGCGCACCCTCGAGCGCCTGCCCGACCGCCGGGGCGTGAGCGAGCACGTCCAGCGTTCCGGGCTCGAGCAGGCCGACGCCGACAGTGAGCCAGAAGCCGATCTGGTAGGGGTTGGTCAACGACAGTACGAGCGTCTTCCTGAACCCCGAGGCGGCGGCTCGACCGGCGTCGGTGAACGACGTGGCGGTTCTGGCCTCGTCGATCGCGCCGATTGCGAAGTACAGCATGAGACAGCCGCCGGCCAGATACAGCGCGGGACGGACGCCCGAAAGGCGGTCGATCACGGCGACGATTCCGGCCAGTGTGAGGACGAAGAAGATCGCGTCCGCAAGCATCGCACCGAGGCCGGCCCGGAAACCGGCTCCCCAGCCGCGGACGACGCTCTCCTCTGCGATGATCGCGTTCATCGGTCCCGGCGGAGCAGCGAGCGCGAGCCCGAAGCAGACGCCGGCCAGAACTGTGACGACGAGTGAGGTCACGGTTTCAATCTCGAGTGAGCGATACAGGCGCAAAAGCTCAGCGAACTGCCGTCGGTGAATTCGCTCGAATTGCGATCCTCCTCACCTCGAACGGGCCTTCTTCTCACACGGCCGTGGACGGCCCTCACAGACTATTGTGCCCGTGTCTACCACCGTACTATTAGTTCGATAACTAGTTACATCTTAGTTTCTGACGCCCGTACGTCTCGTATGGAGTACTATCGGTATCGATTGCGTTCCGTCCGAACGCTGGGACGGCCATGAGACGCCGAGAGATCATCGCCGGACTTGGAAGCGTCGGCGTCCTCGCCGGCGCAGGGGGACTCTTCCTCGAGGGCGTTCCCTCGTTCGAGGCCATTCCCTCATTCGAGGCCGACAGCGCCGAATCGGAACGCGAGGGCGGCTCCGACGGGCCGGTTACGGTCGAGACGATCGACGCTCGAGGGAGCGAGGCCGGCGCGGTCACCGTCCCCAACGGCGACGTCATGGTCGTCGAACTCTTCGTCACCGGGTGTGGCAACTGTCAGGCGCAAATGTGGAATCTCGCCGAGGCACACTCTCGACTCGCCGCGGAGTATGGCAACGGTCTCACGTTTCTGGGAGCCACTTACCAATCAACCGACAGTAAGCCGCCGGCCGAACTGCGAGACTGGTGGCGTGGTCACGGCGGTGACTGGCCCGTCGGCTACGACCCGAAGGGGGACATCTCGGCCCGCTACGGCGCCGTCGGCTATCCCGTCACCATGGTCATCGACGAACGGGGCGAGAAACGCTGGGAGGAACTCGGCCGCGCGCCGCCCGAAACTATCGTCGAGGCCGTCGAACCCGTTCTCGAGACGGACGACGGGACGGCAACCAACGAATCGACGACATCCGAAGCGGACGAGTCACAAACCGCGTAAGAGAGTCGATCAGTTACAGCGGCGTTCCCCGAAGACCGCTGAAGCCGACCGCTCGAGCGTTTCGGCGACCGTGAGACGGGGGTGAGTCAGAACCGGCCGGCGGTCGGGTTCGGTCGACGCGCCGTCGCGGACCCTGCGGGTGAGAGAGCCGACGGTACCGGTCGGTCGTCGGACCGCGTTCCGGCGACCCAGCGACCGTGTCGGGCCCGACGAAGGCACGAGCGTTCGTCGGTGGCTTCCCCATCAGGTGCAGGCCGACCGTACAACCTCGTTCACCACGCATACTGTAGCGACGCGGCCCGAGAACGAGTGCGATGGGATTCGACTATGAAAGGATAGCGGCGTATCACCGGTGGTGAGCCCTGAAACGGATGGACGATGGAACGAACGAGCGAATAGACGAGATGACGCGACGCACCCTGCTCGCCGCGCTCGGTGGTCCGAGCGTCGCGGCCACGGCCGGGTGTTCGACGATGCTCGAGACGGGTTCGGGGTCGCGATTCCGGGTCGGGACGCTCCGTCCGCCGATCACGCTCGATCCGATCGGCGCGAAATCGACCGGCTCCGAGCAGGTCATCGGGAAGATTTTCGACGGGCTCTACGAGTACGGCGATGGAACCGACACCGTCCCCAAAATCGCGGCTGGGGAGCTCCAGTTCGAGAACGCCGGCCGAGCGGCCGTCGTCGAACTCGACGACAGCGCGCGGTTTCAGAACGATCGAGCGGTGGTCGCCGACGACGTCGTCTACTCCTATTCCGCGCCGCTCGAGGAGGACGCGCCGACGGCGTGGCGGGTGAGCCCGTTCGACTCGGTCGAGGCCGTCGACGAGCACACCGTCCGCTTTTCGCTCGAGGAACCGTATCCGGGTCTCGAGCACGCGCTCACGCGGCCGATCGTCCCCCGGCAGGAGCGAGAAGACGACAGGGAGGCGTTCGCGACGGAGCCGGTCGGAGCCGGTCCGTTCGAGGTCGCGTCGTTCAGCACGGAGAAGAAAGCCACGCTGCGCCGCTGGGACGACTACTGGGGCGAGCCGATGCCCGAAATCGATCGGCTCACGATGGCGTTCGTCGAGTTCCCGATGACGCAGCTAACGAGCCTGCGGACGAACCGTAACGACGCGATCGAGCCGGTGTCGCCGATGATCGTCGATCACGTCGGCGACGTGGCGAACGCGTCGGTGAAGCGACGGGAGGGATACACGTCGTTTTACTTCGGTTTCAACCTGAACCAGGGCCCGACGACCGATCCCCGAGTTCGGGAGGCGATCAGCTACTGTCTCGATCTCGAGAAAGCGGTTTCGGAGTTCGTCGAGCCGATGGGACAACGCCAGTACGGTCCGCTCCCGCCGCGGGTCGCCAACGAGTGGGACATGCCGACCGACGAGTGGGCCGACCTCGCGAACGAGACGAACCCCGAACGGGCCCGCAAGCTGTTCCGCGAGGCCGACGAAGCGAGCGGCCAGCTCCGGATCCTGACCTCGACGGACCCGAAACACAAGGAGTTCGGCGAGGCGCTGGCCGGCGGGCTGCGAGACGCCAGCCGCGGCGCGCTCGTCGTCTCTAAACCGGAGTCGACGTTCCTCGAGCGATACGTGTCCGGCTCCGAGCGCGACTATTCGGTGTTCGTCGGGGAGATCAGCGGGACGCCAGATCCGGACTCCCACCTCTACCCGACGTTCCACGAGAACATGGCGGGCGTGACGAACGGGACTTTCTACCGAGAGGACGCGGTCATGGAGCGGCTCACGGCGGCTCGCGAGACCGAGAACCGCGAGCGGCGGCGCAGGCTTTACGAAGCGGCGATTGCCCGGCTGCTCGAGGATCGGGTCTGTCTCCCCATCTGCTCGTTCGAGAACAGCTTCGCGGTGGCCGCGGACGTGCAGAACTTTCGCGTCCATCCCATCGCGCAGGTGAACCCGCAGCTCGCGGCGGGGGAGGAGATCGTCACGGTGGGATCGGAATCATGAGTGAGAACGGCGGCGAGAACGCCGGTGGCGGAAACGAAGGAAACGGGAACGGCAGCGGTGAGGGCGGAAACAGTGAAAACGGAGACGACAAGTTCGGCGTCGGAACGGCCGTCGCACTGGGCGTGGGCGGCATCGTCGGCGGCGGTATTTACGCGGCGATCGGGATCGTCGTCGCCGCGGCGGGCATCCTGACGTGGTTCGCCTACTCGCTGGCGACGATCGTCGTCGTCTGCTGTGCGTACTCGTACATCAAATTGAACGACGCGACCGACAGCAGCGGCGGCTCGGTCTCGTACATCGAGGAACTGACGGGGAGGTCGACGGTCGCCGGCGTCGTCGGCTGGACGCTCGTCGTCGGCTACATCGGGACGATGTCGATGTACGCCTACGCCTTCGGCATGTACGGCCAGATGCTGATCGGCTACGAGTACGTCTGGGGGCTCCCGATTCGGCAGTTCCTCTCGGTCGGCGTGCTCGCGATTTTCGTCGGGATCAACCTCCTCGGCGCGGGCTCGTCGGCGGCGGTCGAACGCTATCTCGTCTTCGTCCAGGCGGGGATCATCGCCGCGTTCGGCCTGATCGGACTCTGGTTCGGCGCGGCGAACTACCAGCTTCGGCTCGGCTTCGCGGAACTCGGGCTCAATCCCATCCTCGCCGCCTCGGTCGGGTTCGTCTCGTTCGAAGGCTGGCAACTGCTGTTTTACGACCAAGAGCAGTTCGACGATCCGGACGAGACGCTCGCGAAAGGCGTGTTCATCTCGATACCCATCGCGGCAGCTATCTACATCCTCGTCGGATTCGTAATCACGACGCTGTTGCCCGAAGAGGTGGTCGCCGCCCAGCCGGAACCGTCGCTGCTCTACGCCGCGTTGACCGTCTCGAAGTGGCTCGCGCTGGCCGTCGGGCTCGCCGGCCTCATCTCGACGGCGAGCGCGATCAACTCGACGCTGTTCAGCGAGGCCATCTTCGCGAAGAACCTGATCAGCGACGACATCCTCCCCGACGAGATGGGCGACGCGGACGCCGACGCCGCTCCGTCGCGGACCGTGATCGTCATCGGGCTCCTGACGGCCGCCTTCACCGTCCTCGGGAGCCTCGAGGCCATCGTGGAGTTCGCCTCGCTGGCCTTTATCGTCGTCTTCGGCGCGATGAGCGCGCTCGCGCTGACGGTGCGCGACGCGGAAGACGTCGACGTCAACCCGATCCCGCCGCTGCTCGGCGTCGTCGGCTCGGCGGCCTTCTTCGTCATGCTGACGTGGTACCTCTACTCGCAGCTCCCCGCCGTCTTCTGGCTGGTCGTCGCCATCGCGGCAGTAGTCTTTGGAGTCGAAGCGATGTACTTCAAGCGCGAGACGCTCTCCGAAGGCGTTCGACAGGTCGAAAAACGGGTCTGAAGCGGTCGACGGACGAAAAACGAGCCGGGTCTACGCCTTCGCCTGCCAGGTCCGAACCCGGTCGGCGCTGACGCCCTCGACGTCCGACGCGACCGCGTCGGGATCGGCGTCGGTCAGGTCCTCGAGGTCCTCGATCCCCGCCGCGGCGAGCTTCTCGACGGTCTTCGCGCCGACCCCGTCGAGCGCCTCGAGGTCCGAGCCCGTCTCGCTCTCGCGGGCCTGGAACTCCTGGTAGTTACAGATCGGACAGCCCAGTTCCCAGGGCTCGTCGCCGCTGTGGACGACGAGTTCGGGTAGCTCGTGCTCGTCGCAGTACTCGTCGGTGACCTCGATCTCGCCGCGCCGGGGAAGGGGCAGCGAGTACTCGCAGTCGGGGTAGCGCGTACAGCCCACCAGTCGGGAGCCGCTCTGGAGCGTTTTGACGGCGAGTTCGCCGCCGTGCTCGTCCCCACATTCCGGACACTCGCCCAGAATCGGTCCCTCGCCGGCGTCTTCGGCCTTACAGAGCGGACAGCCGTGGACGAACGTCTGCCGACCGGCGAGCATCTTGACCTCGTTCAGGCCGTGTTCCTCGCACTCCTCTTCGAGGATGAGCGGCTTCCCGGTCGAGGGCAGCGGCAGCGTGTTCTCGCAGTCGGGGTAGCCGTCACAGCCGATGAAGTACGAGCCGTGGCGACTCCGGCGAACCAGCAGGTCCTCACCGCACTCGGGGCACGGTCCAAGGCGCTTGTCGTCTTTCAGCGACTTGCGAAGGTGGTCGCCGATCTCGTCGCGCGAGTCCGCGAGGTTCTCGAAGATTTCCTCGAGCATCTCCCGAGACTCGTCGGTCACGTCGGCCAGCGTCGCCTCGCCGTTCGCGATGGCGTCCATGTCGGCCTCGAGCTGGGCGGTCATCTCCTCGCTGACGACGCGGTCGGCGTAGTTCTCGGCCGCGTCGACGACGGCCATCGCGAGCTTCGTCGGCCGCGGCGGATCGCTCTCGATGTAGCCCCGATCGTACAGCTTCTCGAGGGTGTTGTGGCGGGTGGAGTTGTGAACGACCGTCCCGCTTTGTACGGCGAAGTTCGGTGCGTCCTCGTCTATCGTGAGGTCGTACACGTAGCCGTCGTACTTGCGTTCCTCGACGTCGATCACCTCGGTGGCTGATGGATGACCCAGCACGGCCGCGTAGATCGTGTCGTCCAATTCAGTGGCGGCGTATCGAATCTTCCGCAGCCCGTCGGCCGATCGATTACTTCCCTCGACGCGCTTTTCGAGGTATCCGTGGTCGCGTAGCGATCGGATGTGTGCGTTCACGCGTCCTCGAGACACACCCAGTTGTGCCGCGAGTTCGTCGGACGGTTTCGGCTCGGTCGACGTGACCTCGAGTATCCGAGCCTTGTCTCGGGTCACATCGTACTCCTGCAGCGCATCGAGACCACGATAGAACTTCTCGGCGGCGGCGATCGGAATGACGTCGAGAAATCGTTCGAGGTCCTCGCGGCCGCGGACGTAGAGCTTGTGCTGGCCTGGGGCCAGCGTCGAGTCGATCCCGTGGTGGCGAAGCATCTCCCCGACCGCCTCGAGCAATTCGTGATCGGTGTTCGAAATGAAGCATTTCCGGTCGCGGGAAATGTGGCCCTCGTCGTCGAACAGCGCGCCGATGAACGTCGGCTCGAGCGGTTCTGGAACGACCGGCCGTCCGTCTTCGCGTATCGACTCGAGGACGAATCGCAGCATTCGACCCGCGGCTGACGGGAGATGGACCTGATACCGTGTCTTGTGGTGGGCTTTCCGTCCATCCTGCTCGACGATCGTCGGTTCGATCTCGAACAGCGTCTGTACGTCGTTTGCGAATCGATCGATGAGATGGCGGTCAGTATTGTGATACCGTACGTCGACGACGTTTTCGTCCTCGTCGACGTGTATCGATCCGTCGCCCAGTAGACTGCCGACGACGCGAGCGAGCGCCGGGTCCCAGCGTAGCGGGAACGGATTCTCGACGGTCTGATCGTAGTTCAGGCCGTGGAGCTTCGCCGGACGGATCTCGAGTTCGCCGAGGATCCATACCGGAACGTCGCGTTTCCCGTTCTCGTAGTCGCTGATCGCCGGCCGATCGGCGTCGACTCGATCGGCGAGATCGTACTGGGTCTCGTTTCGGGCCGACCGGTAGTCAGCAAGCCGGTCACCGCAGTCGACACCGTACAGTTTCGACGACTTGTGACACGACGTAGCGAACTCGGACCAGGTCGCAACGATGTCGTCCCCGTCGTAGTCGACGGTGTTTGTGGGTCGTGTCGACAGCAGTCGGTCACCCGCAGCGACGTCGGCAGCGGGGACGATCTCGAACCCGTCGTCCGTCCGCAGATACATCGGGTGGTCGGATGTCACCGAAAGCGATCCGGTTTCGGTCGTGATCCGAAGGACGCTCTCGTTGTCCTCGAGCGGGCGCTGGCTCACTAGCGTCTGCTCTCGTTCTGTCACGCGCTCGGTGGCCTCGTCGACCGAAAGCGATGTCGGCCCGCGCTCGTTGATCGCGATTTCGGTATCGCCGTCGGCCATCACGACTGCGCCGTCGTCGAACAGCTCCGACACCGGTGCCCGGACGACATCGCCGTCGGTATCGCGGTGAAGGACGTCGGTTTCGGCTGTCAGGCACTTGGTCCCGATCCCCATCCCCTCCATCGTCTCGATGAGCCGCGACTGGCCGTATCGTCGGGGCGGCTGGGTCTGTTTGGCCTCGAGTTCGACGTCCGAAAGCGCCAGTTCCTCGCCCTCGTCGACGTCGGGAACGAAGTTCTCCGTCGTCGAGAAGTACGGGTAGACGTCGTGGTAGCCGGGCTCGACGAGGCGCTTGCCGTTGGCCTTCAGCCGGCAGTCGTCGACCTCGGCGACGACCTTGAGGTGTTCCCAGACCGCGGCGTCGGCGACGGTCGCGTAGAACCGACGCACGACGAGTTCGAACACCTCCCACTCGTCGTCGCTCACGTCGCCGCGGGTCGGAATCTCGCCCGTGGGGTGAATCGGCGGGTGGTCGGTCGTCTCCTCGTCACCTTCCGTCGGATCGATCTCGTCGGCCTCGAGCAGCGACTCGGCGGAGTCGCCGAGCGAGGGGTGGCCGACGAACTCGTCCAAGAGCTCCTCGGGCTCGAGATCGTCGGGGTAGACGGTGTTGTCGGTCCGCGGGTACGTGATGTAGCCGGCGGTGTAGAGGTCCTCGGCGATCGACATCGCCCGTTTGGCGGAGTAGCCGATGGCACCCGCGGCGCGGATGAACTGGGTGGTGTTGAACGGCTCGGGCGGCGTGTCGGTCCGGGTCCGCCGGTTGACATCGACGACGGTCGCCGCGTCGCGGCTCGAGAGCGTGTCGTAAACGTCCTCGGCGACGGCCTCCTCCCAGACGCGTTCGGCCTCGTTGTCGTCCTCGTCGCGGTAGAAGTACTGGGCCTCGAAGCTCGTCTCGTCCTTCTGGAGGTCGGCGAACAGCTCCCAGTAGTCCTCCGGATCGAAGGCTTCGATCTCGCGCTCGCGGTCGACGATCAGCTTCAGCGTCGGCGACTGCACCCGGCCGACGGAGATGAAGTCGTTGCCCAGTTGCCCCGAGGACAGCGAGAGAAAGCGCGTGAGCGCGGCCCCCCAGATGAGGTCGATGATCTGGCGGGCTTCGCCGGCGGCCGCGAGGTCGAAGTCGAGTTCGTCCGGCTCGTCGAACGCGTTTTGCACTTCGTTCTCCGTGATCGAGGAGAACCGCACGCGTCGAATCGGAACGTCCTCGTCGACCTCGCGGACGATATCGTAGGCCTCCTTGCCGATCAGCTCCCCCTCCCGGTCGTAGTCCGTCGCGATCGCTACGCGATTGGCGCGACGGGCCAGCAGGCGCAGCGTCGCTACGATATTCTCTTTCGTGGCGGTCTTCTCGACGCTCGCATCGATCAACTCGACCGGCTCGACGTCCCGCCAGTCCGAATACTCCGAGGGGAAGTCCACGCCGACGACGTGGCCCGACAGCCCCACGCAGCGCTTGCCGCCCCACTCGTAGACGTTGACGCCGTTCTCCCTACTCGAGTCGTAGGTCCCGCCGCTCAGGATGTCGGCGATCCGGCGGGCCGCGTTGTCTTTCTCCGTGATGATCAGCTCCACCGCGGCTCACCTCTCGGTCCTCGGGCGTCCGGTCGCGACGGCAGCGGACGAGTGTCGTTCATCGTCGGTCGGTACGATTGAGTCTTTGATAACGCTTTCGCCAAAACCGGCAGACAGCGCGGGTGTGCGTGCGGTCGGGCGTCACGCGTGTGTCCGCGAGCGAAGCGACTTCACTGCCCTTCGACACCTCGGCCACGCGTTCGGAATCCAGTCATGACGAAGCGTCGGTCTCGAACGGACACGGGCCAGTGTTGTGTGGTATGGTACCGACTACCTTATTACCGCTTGGAGCCTAGAATAGGCTGCGTACGAACGCGGAGAGACAAATAATGAAGAAAAACGTTGGCGGATTTGATCGCGTATGGCGGCTCGTTGGCGGCGCGATCCTGGCGCTCATCGGTGCAGCCGCACTCGTTGGGGTCGTCTCGATCGGTGTCGTCCCGGCAGCGGTGATGGTCGTCCTCGGTGGGGTGTTTTTCACCACCGGGGTCGTCCAGAAGTGCATCATCAACCGATTCCTGGGAATCAACACCACCCACGGAGAACAGACGGAGTCCGGCGGAAGGACCGAGGTCTCCGCGAAACGGCCGAACTGATCGGCCCATCCATTTTTTCGACCGGCTACACCCGCTATCGGCGGCGGAGCCGGCAACCCACCACCGCGAGCCGAGCCCTTTTGCCGCGGCCGAGCGATGTTCGATGGAGAGTCAGCCGTGGCAACGACGGATCAGGAGCGCACGCGCGTCGACATGACGACGGGGGCGATCTCCCCCAAGCTCCTCCGCCTCGCGTGGCCGCTGGTCCTGGGGAACCTCCTCCAGACCGTCTACAATCTGGCGGACATGTTCTGGGTCGGCCGCGTGAGCAGCGACGCCGTCGCCGCCGTCTCACTGATGTTTCCCCTCTCGTGGCTGTTCGTCTCCACTGCGATGGGGATCACCGCCGCCACCATCGCACTGGTCTCCCAGTACGTCGGTGCCGGCGACGACCGCACCGCCGACCGCGTCGTCGCCCAGACGATCCTGCTCACGCTCGCCGTCTCGAGCGTCCTCGCCGTCCTCGGATACGCCGCCCGGCGGCCGCTGCTCTCCCTGATCGGCGCTCGCGGGCCGGTGTTCGTCGAAGCGCTGGCCTACATCGAGGTGATCTTCCTCGCGCTTCCCTTCACGTTCCTCTTTTTCGCCTTTCGGGCCTCCCTGCAGGGCGCGGGCGACACGAAGACGGCGATGTGGCTCGTGTTCGTCTCGGCCGGCCTCAACGTCGTGCTCGATCCCTTCTTCGTCCTCGGCTGGGGTCCCTTCCCCGCGATGGGGACGCGGGGAGCGGCTATCGCCACGTTTCTCTCGCGCGGGCTCGCTACGTTCGCGGGGATCGCAATCTTGTTGGACGGCCGGTTCGGCGTTCGGCTCCGAATCGGAGATCTCGCGCCCGATGTCGCGCTCCTGAAGCGGCTGGTCGGCATCGGCTATCCGGCCACGTTCGACGGCTGGGCGCGCAGCTTCGCGGCGGTTGCGATGGCTGGCTTCGTCGCCCGCTTCGGACCCGCACCCACCGCGGCGTTCGGGATCGGCGTCCGGTTGATGTCGGTGACGTGGGCCGTCGCCGGGGCCGTCGGGCAAGCGACCGCGACCGGGGTGGGACAGAATCTCGGCGCGGAGACGCCCGATCGGGCCGTCGCCGTCGCGCGAACCGCGACCGCGGCGACGATGGTGTTCATTTTCGCCGTCGCGGCAGTCCTGTTCGCGTTTCCGGCCGCGGCGATCAGGGTCTTCGTCGCGGACCCGGCCGTGATCGCCGAGGGTGTGATCTTCCTTCGGATCACCGCCCTCTTCTGGGCACCCTTCGCCGGCGTGATGGTCATTCAGGGCGCGTTCCGCGGGGCCGGGAACACCCGCGAGGCGATGGTCCTCTCGATCCTCTCGCGGTGGATCTTCAGATTCCCGCTGGTCATTGGCCTCGCGTTCGCCTGGACCGTGACGATCCCCGGAACCAACCTCGCAATCTCCGGCCTCGGCTGGGGCGTCGAAGGCATCTGGTTGGCACTGGTCGCGGGCATGGTCGGTTCGTTCGTCGTGGCCGTCGGCTGGTTCCGGATCGGGACGTGGACCGAGGGCGTCATCGACGAGATCGAGTCCGCGAGCGGTAGCGAGTCACCTCGAGACGAGCCGACTACCGTCGACGAGAGCGAGCCCGAATACGTCGACGATTGAGTCGTCGGGATCGCCGTTCGTGACCGAGGAGTCGTGGTCGCTGGCCGAACGCACGGACGGCGCTGTTACTCACGGACGTTGATTATATTCCGGGGAGCGGCGACGACAGACTTAACACCACCGAGTGTTACCACCTAGTTGTATGAGCGAATTCGAGCAGTTCAGTCAGGTCGGCGAAGCCGATGTCACCCGTGCGATCGGACAGGAGTGGACAGAGGAGTTCATGGATTTCTCGGACTCGGACGTCATCATCGTCGGCGGCGGCCCCTCGGGGCTGACGGCCGCGAAGGAACTCTCCGAGCGGGGTGTGAAGGTGATGGTCGTCGAGAAGAACAACTACCTCGGCGGCGGCTTCTGGCTCGGGGGCTTCCTGATGAACAAGGTCACGGTCCGGGATCCCGCCCAGCAGGTCCTCGACGAACTCGAGGTGGACTACAAGCAGTCACAGGACAGCGAGGGACTCTACGTCGCGAACGGGCCGGAGGCCTGTTCCGGCCTGATCAAGGCCGCCTGCGACGCGGGTGCGAAGATGCAGAACATGACCGAGTTCACGGACATCGTCATCCGTGAGGACCACCGCGTCGGCGGCATCGTGATGAACTGGACGCCGGTCCACGCGCTGCCCCGCGAGATCACTTGCGTCGACCCGATTGCGGTCGAGGCCGATCTGGTCATCGACGCGACCGGCCACGACGCGATGGCCGTCAAAAAACTCGACGAGCGCGGCGTGCTCGACGCGCCCGGTATCGCCGACGCCGAGGAATCGGCGACGGGCATGGATCAGACCGGCGACGACTCCTACGGCGCGCCCGGACACGACTCCCCCGGCCACGACTCGATGTGGGTCGGCAAGTCCGAGGACGCCGTCGTCGAGCACACCGGTCTCGTCCACGACGGACTCATCGCCACCGGAATGGCGACCGCAACCACCTACGGTCTCCCGCGGATGGGGCCGACCTTCGGTGCCATGCTCGTCTCCGGCAAGCGCGCCGCCCAGGTCGCGCTCGACGAACTCGAGGTCGACGCCGACCCCGTCGAGTTGACCTCTCGGGCCGCGCCGGCCGACGACTGACCGGTCCCGCAGTCAGTCACACCCACTTCTGACCACCAGCATCTCCGTCGCACCGGGCTGGAACTCGGAGAGAACATCCCCGTCGGTCCACGCGGTGGCCGTCGGCTTCGAGGGCCTCGACGACGGTCACTTGCACCGGGCCGTCGCCCGCCGGCAGTTACTCGCCGATCGGCGAGTCGGCAGCGCGTTGCCGGAGGTCCCTCGCGTCACTCGGGAGCAGGTGGCCGCGTCTGACGGCCGCTGCACTCGCCGTCCTGATCGCCGTGACGTAGGCGTCGTGGGACGGGTAGAGCCGGTCGAGTGTCGCCGCGTCGAAGCGGTCGGTCCGTCCGGTCAGGTCGCAGCTCGCGGCGTCGTAGGTCGCCACCGGCACGTCCAGCGGCGGGAGCCGGAGGCCGCCCTCGGCGTTGCCGAAGCGGTCGCGTTCGAGGGTCACGCCCCCGTCGTCGATGGTGCGCTCGATGCGGTCGGCGCGGGGCGGCCGGTCACCGCGGGCGACCCATTCCCGGTGCTGTTCGAGGGCGGCTCGCCAGGCGTACCGCGCCGGGACGTAGTTGTAACCGCACTCGCCGTAGGTGCTGTCGGGCTGTTGGCCGTAGTCGCCGGCGGTTTCGGGGTCCCAGTTCGGCTCGAGACCCTGGAAGTCCCGACGGCGGACCGCCTCGGTCCACCGCCTGAGCCAGTTGTTCACGTGCGAGGCCCCCGCGACCTCCCAGAGCACGAAGTTTCGCTCGTCGTTGCGGGGCCCGATGGACACCTCGTCGAGGCGGAGCCCCGACGTCGGGATGTCGATCTCCGGCGTGTCGCCGTTCTGCGAGAAGTCCCCGAAGCCGCTGGCCTCGTCCTCGCTGTTGAACCACAGGATCGGCGCCTGGTCGGTCCGGGCCGTCGTGAGCGGGCTCCCCGCGGGCAGGAACCCGTCGACGACGCCGTACGCCGGCGCGGCCAGGTTGATGTACCGCAACAGGAAGAAGGCCGACTGCGAGTGGCCGGTCGCCAGAGCGTTGTCGGGTCGGAGACGACCCAGCGGATCGGTCTCAAAGTCCCAGCGGTCCCAGCCGCGCGGCTTGAGCGCGGTGATCGCCTGGGCGAAGATGTCGATCGCGTATCGGTCGCCGGGGTGGTGGAGGCTCCCGTACCGCTCGGGGTCCCAGCGTACCAGATCCTGGTCGGTCTGAGAGTCGTCGACCCCGACCTTCTGGGCCGAGACGAGCGCGACGGCGGTCCCGTTGCGCATCAGCGAGTCGTACGCGTTCGGCCACGCGACCGGCGCGTCCATCTGCGTGCTGACGTTCAGCCACTCGGCGGTAACGGTACCGTTGAAATCCCTCCGGCGTTTCGGTCGGTAGACGAGGACGCGCGTCTTGTACTCGCTCGTCTCACCCGCCTGTTCCCCGTCGATGAAAGAGTCGTCGTGGCGCGCTTCGCCCGCGATGAAATACTCCTCTTCGACGTAGCCGTACGACTCGAGGTCGTGGGGCGCTGCGAGCAGCGGCCCGCCAGTCCGGCTTCCGCCCTCGATCGGCCCCTCGACGGTCGGACTCGAGACCGAAGACGAGAACGTGGCGCTCACCGCTGTACTCCCGACGCTCGCAGCTGTCAGTCCTGCTACACTCCCGAGAACGGCCCGCCGGGAGGCTCTGTGGCCGTAACTCGGTTTGGTCGATCGGTCGCTTGAGTCCGTTCGGTCGATATCGTTCGTATCGTCTGCCATGGTCCGCCCAGCCGTACCACGATCGGGAATAATGAGGTGTTGATTCCAGACTATATTGTTTTTATCAGAAGTAATTTTCGTACTTAGATATAGTGTAAAGAGCGGTGTTGTGAATTGAGCGTCCTTTTACCGTGAGCGACAGCGGTCTGTGGGGTGACGGCGTCGGAGTCGACGGCATCGCCGACCGGGCGGGTACTGGCTACCACAGCGTTCGACAGTCCGACGAGCGGTCGAACCGACGGTCCGGCCGCCGCGAACTGGTGCCCGGCAGCGCCCGATCGCAACTGTTTCACCCGGCGGTACCATGCGATCATACATGGTCGAGCGAGTTATCTGCTACCGCGGGCCGTCGACGGTCGCTGATGTCGACGAGCTAGCCGATTGGTTACGGGCGCGGGTCGACGCCGACGTGCGCGTTCGGGACCGATTCCTCGAGGTCCACCGTACAGACGACCTCCCGGAGAAATTCGCCGAGGCGCGGGTTCCCGCACCATACGAGCGCGAGACCGGCAACACGATGCTGGGGACGATCCGCTACGAGGAACGGGCGCTCGAGCATCCCGAGCGCGAGGGCGGCGTCCTCTACGACGGCGCGGCGGTCCAGCGCGCACTCAACGCGGCGCTTCCCGCCGAGGAACGGGGGCTCGAGACCCTCCACGTGGCGATCATCGATCGGGCGCTCGGGACGTGGGGCGACCACGACGGCCGCTGGCACAAACGCGTCAACGTCCTCGGCCAGCCGGCGCTGATTTCGGTGCCGGGGCTCTACGAGGCCCCCGCGAAGCCCGAGGACTATTACAAGGAAAAGCAGCGCCACGCGCTCCTGTCGGGCGACGCGCCGCCGCGGGAGGTCCTCGAGAACCAGGTTGACGGCGAGTTCCTGGTCGAGGACGACCCGCGGACCACCGACGCGCTGAAGGGGTACGCGTTACAGGCATCCCACTACCTCGAGACCGGCGAGGCCTTTTGCGATCGGGAGGGCTGTCGACTCTTCAACGCCCACTACCACGAGGATCTGATCGACGCGCAACTGCGCGAGCCGGCGTTCTGCAGCGAGCACGCGCCATTGTACGAGGGATGAGTCTCACCGATGGATCTCCCGGTATGCGGTGCGGTGGCGCGTGCTGAATCGCGGCGAGACAAGCGAGGCGCGAGCGGTGCGAGCGCCTCGAAAACGCGAACGGCGGAGCCGTAAGCGCTGGCGAGCCGCGAGTCGACGGTGCGCGAGGGATGAACGAGTGACCGAAGGGAGCGAGTGAATCGGCTGGGGAGGGCGTGGCGATCCCCTGTTGTCGCGATAGCAGGGCACTCGGTCCTCTCGCCCCTTCATTCTCGTACACACATGCGGCGACTTCTCGGTGAACCGGTGCGTACTTTTGTCTCAGCCGACTCCGACAACGTACAATGTGTGCGGAGTTTACCGTCGACGTTCCCGTTCGCTTCCGAGATCTCGATCCGATGAACCACGTCAATCACGCCGTCTACGCGAGCTACCTCGAGGCCGGTCGGACCGCCTACCTCGAAGCAGTGGCCGGGCTCGAGTCCGAGGAGATCTCGTTCGTCATCGTCGACCTCCAGATCTCCTACGAGCGTCCGATCACCGAGGGTGACGAGCCCACGGTCGCGCTCTCGGTGACCCGGCTCGGCGACTCGAGTTGCACCATGTCCTACGAGATCCGCGTCGACGGCGACGTCGCGGCGACGGCGGAAACAACGATCGTTCACATCGATCCCGACACGGAGCGGCCGAGCCCGATTCCCGACGTGATGGCACAGCGCATTCGGGAGCACGACGGACTCGAGGCGGCAACCAGTCGATAGAACGAGTACCGAACACCGGCGTCGCATCGGTTCGAGTGAGAGACGGCGAGTCTAAATTGGGACGTCGTCCCGTCGTCCGAAACGGGCAGTTCGCTATTCGAGTCGCCCGCCCGTCAGGCGGATGACGCCGAAGACGTGGGTCTCGTCCACCACGGCGACCGCGCGCTCGCGGAGACGAGCGTGTGCGGCGTCGATCTTTTCGTCGAGCCGGATGTGGGGATCGCTCTCGTATCGGAGCCGCGTCGTCGGCGGCGTCGAGAGGACGACGATCGCCCGGAAGACGGCGTTGACCGGCGGCGCGTACCACTCCCGGCTTCGGGCGGCGTTGGCGAGCACGACGGTGCCGTCGGAGCCGACGATGTCACACCAGTCGTCGACCGCATCCGCCGGATCCTCGAGCATCCCGACGACGAACGTCGCGAGGACGGCGTCGATCCCGCCGTCTGGATGTCCCTCCACCGCCTCGAGCGCAGCCCTCATCGGCGGCTGCGTCGCGTCCCCCTGCAGGACGTGGACGTTGTCGTACGCCGCGGTGGCTGTGCGGGCCCGCTCGAGCACGGGTCGCGTGAAGTCGATCCCGATTACGGTCCCCTCGGGACCGACCCGGTCGCGCAGAAACGGCAGGTTCGCGCCCGTCCCACAGCCCATCTCGACGACGGTGTCGCCGGACTCGAGCCGGCAGGCGGCCGCCGCTCGCTCTCGGAGTCGTGCGATTCCGGGCGTCCGACGTGCGATCAGGTCGTAGAGGCGCGCCCAGCGGCCGTAGAACTCCTGTGCGGATTCGGATTCGGTCGTCATACAGTGTCAGAGATGACCGCTCAGACGAGCGATCGAATCGTGTCGGCGACCGACTCCGCGTCGATGCCGAGGACGTAGATCAGCGGTTCGATCCCCATCCCGCCGGTCTGGTAGAGCACCGTCGCCTCGGGTTTCTCTTCGATCGCCGCGCCGACGCTCGAGGAGATGTCGTCCGATTCGTCGAACGCCGCGACGACGTGGCCCTGCTCGGCCAGTTCGTCGAGGAGTGCCTGTTCGTAGGTGATGTTGATCCCCGCCGAGACGTCCGCACCGTGGCGGCGCGCGGCCAGCAAGACGCCTGCGACGTGTTCCGAGACGCCGAACTCGGGATCCGCGGGGACGGTCGCCCGGCCTTTCACGTCGAATATCCGGCCCGGAACGCCCGCCACGTCGTCGACGTCGTCGGCCCCGGGCGTGCACGCGACGAGATTCGAGCCGACCGCGGGAATCAGCGCGGTGAATCCCCCAGTCGTCTCGAGGATGCGAAGCCCTCGCCGGACCGACGAGAGGATCCGCTCGCTGGTCCGGAGGTCGCTCTCGGGATCGTGCACCCGAAAGCCCGAGCCGTGGTCGGCTAGCTCCGGGACGGCCGCCTCATGAAGTTGGGCGAGGAGGTCCCCGCCGGCCTCGAGTTCGCGGATCAGCACCTCGAGTTCGATCAGGGCCTGCACCGGGGATATTTCGCCGGCCGCCAGTCCCGTTCCGAGTTCCTCGACGAGGTCGCGGACGCGCTCGTCGGTGGCGATGCGATCGTTGACGGTCACGTCGCCGTGGGCGTACTTCGAGACGGCGCTCTGGCTGATGCCGAGCACCTCTGCGACCTCGCTCTGCGTGAGGCCGCGCTCCCGAAGATCACCGGCCAGCAGCGATCGGACGGTGGGCAGGAACTCGTCCACGACGATTTCTTCGACGAATTGCATTCGTTGGGCAGGGTACGGGCGGGCGACGGGATAAGTTGTTGGTCCGTTCGGTGAACGGACTCGCGTCGCGACTCGAGTCGCTTACTTAGAGGATCGGCACGAGCATCGCCGCGAACTCGTAGTCGTAGACGTGGTTGAGCAGGGCGTAGGTGACGACGCCCAGAAAGAGGCTCAGGATCCACGCGGCGGCGGCGATGCGGCCGATTCTGGCGTGGGGCGTCTGCCGGAGCTCCGCGGGCGTGTGGGTCAGCCCGAGGATCAGCGCGTAGAGGACGACCGGCACCGAGACGATCGAGAGGATGATGTGGATCGCCAGCATGACGAGATAGGCATAGTAGACGCCCTGCGGACCGACGAACTCCTTCGTCCCGCCGCCGCCGACTTTGAGCAGGTAGACGACGAGGAAGCCCAGTATCAACACGAACCCCGAGATCATCGCCAGTCGGTGTTTCTCGACGTCGCCGGCGCGGATCCAGTACCAGCCCAACAGCAACACCACCGTCGCTGTCGTGTTGATGACCGCGATTACGTGAGAGAGCAGGTTGACCTGCGCGTTCGTCAGATCGGGGTAGATCGGGATGTCCAACAGGAACGTCCCGAGCACCAGCGCGTAGCCGACGATCGTCAGGAGGACCGTTACGCCCATCGGGCGCTCGCGAAGCCGCCGTCTCGCATCAGCGGTTGCCATTATCGGACGTTCGAAGCACCGCCGTATCACGTTTGCTGTTCCAGCACGGCTCGCACACGCCCAGCACACGAGTCGGCGCTCAAGGCTCAGCCTCGAACGAACTGGCCTCGAGAACCGATTTCTCAGTCTCGAGCGAACGGGAACCGATTCAACCGCTCGCGAACGAGCGGCCGCAGTTCGAAGAGGTAGCGCTCCGTGTCCACGATTTCGTCGGCGTCCTCGTCGGGGACGTGCTGGGTGTACATCACCTGGTCGAGGGAGACGTCGTCGGAGAGCTCCTGGGCGATGACAACACCGTCTACCGCGCGGCCCGGCTCGAGTTCGACGTCGGTGCCAGTCCAGCGCTCGGGGAGGTCGTTCGCGTGTGGAGCGACGATGCTCGAGCCCTCGTAGAGGAAGCCGTCGTCGCCGAAGAAACTCGTGTTCGCTTTCCCCTGCCAGGGAAGCGGCCGCGAGCTCGTGTTGTGGGCGCGGAAGAAGGCCACCGTCCGCGTGGTCGCGACGGTGATGGGGCCGTCGACCAGCGAGGCGAGATCGACGTCGTGGACCAGTCCGACGAGGCTGAGCGTGAGGTACTCGCCGCTGACGGTCAGTTCGTATTCGCGGTCGCCGCGTTCGACACACTCGGAGGGATCGTCGGTCGGATCGCGCCGACGGTTGGATCCCATATCGCCCCGCGTGATCGCGCCGCCGTCCGTTTCGCGGTCGCCCGGCGCTCGTTCGCCGAGGATCGCCTCGTAGGCGTCCTTGATCCGCAGAAATTGTTCTCGAGAGCCACCCTGATCCGGATGATGGGCCTTCAACAGGCTCCGGTAGGCCCGACGAACCGCCCGGTCGTCGGCGTCCGGCGACAGCCCGAGGACCTCGTAGTGGCTCTCCATCGATGGAGTACTCGATGCTTCGTCGAAAAGAGTCTTTCCGTGTTCACCGTCGATCCCATCCGGTAGAAATCGCACCTCGACCGTCCGTCACCTCAGTCCACGGGTTCGGTCGGTTCCTCGAGCGTGACCGTCCCGTTCCGGTCGACAGTGACGTGGTAGTCACAGAAACGAAACGAGACGGTTCCGTCCGGTCTGTTCGTGCCGTTCGGTCGGTCCGCGAAGAGCGCATCGAGCGCCGTCGGGTCGACGATCGCGTGAAGCGACTCGTACTGCGGCGGCGCCAGTTCCGCCGGCTGCACGCCCTCGGCTTTGGCGACCGTTTCGATCACTGCCTGACTCGGCGGTACCACTGACGGCGCGCCGACGCTATCGCCACCCTCCACCATCGTATTCGAACCTTCCGAATCCGGTGGAATAAAACTGTCCTTCTCGAATGAGTCATATCCCCAGACGACAATCCCAGTCGCTCTCCCCACGAACGCGGATTCCTCATGTGGGATCGAAGCCGCTCGTGCGAGATCAAACCTCGTCGGACGAGACTCGATACCGTCGCGCGAGATCGAACGCAAGAGCGTGCTACTCGATGTGGATCGCGGGTTTGCCTGGCCGCGCTTTCTCCGCCAGGTCGTCGTCAGCGGCCGCCCGGCGGACGGTGACATCCGCACCGAACTCGTCGGTGACGAGCCAGGTCGCGCGGTCGAGAACCTCGAGTTCGCGATCCGCACCCAGCCGCTGTCCGGGTTCCGGGCTGCCGTCGCGACCGACCAGTCGGCCGACGAACGAGCCGACGGTCTCGCGATCGGCCGCGACACCGTCGGCCGCGAGGAGTCGGTCGACGATCGCGTCCGTGTCCGGGACCGCGTCAGGGTCGTCGGACGCCGCCTCGTCGACCAGTTCGGCGGCCCGGTACTTCCACTCGCGAGCGCAGACCAGTTCGATTCGTTCCGGTTCGTCGATCGCGGCGACGTCGACGATATCCCGGACGTCCTCGAGCGTCCGCTCGACCAGTCCCCGCTCGAGTCGGTAGGCCGACGCGTCGCCGTCGGGTTCGGGCCAGTCGGCCTCGACGACGAGGCCGTCGCCCCGGAGCTTGTTCCAGCATTCCTCGCCGAGATGCGGGGCCATTGGCGCGATCACCGCGGCGAGCGTCAACATGCCCCGCCGGTAGACGTCGTCGTGTGGCAGATCGTACTCGCGGTAGCGTCGCAGCAGGCGCGCGAGTTCCCGAATTTCGGTGGCTGCGCGGTGGAACCGGAACCGGTCGTACTCCTCGGTGACCGCGGCGATCGTCCGGTCGATCTCCCGGTCGACGTACTCGTCGTGATCTCGCCGTTCGACGCGGGTGTCGCCCGCCTCGACGAAGCCCGCCGCCATCCCGTAGAGGGTCTGCTGGAGGTCGTAGGCCCCGCGGACGTTGTTGGCGGTCCACTCGAAATCCTGTTCGGGGTGGGCCGCCGAGAGGACGAACAGCCGCGTCGTCTCCGCGCCGTACTCCTCTGGGTCGACGACGTTGCCCTTCGAACTGGACATCTTCTCGCCGTCGTACAGCACCGTCCCCTGGCTCTTGAGTTCCCGAATGGGCTCTCGCTGCTCGAGGAGGCCGATATCGGCCAGCGCCTTCGTGAAAAAGCGGCTGTAGAGCAGGTGGAGGATGGCGTGTTCCTCGCCGCCGACGTAGACGTCGACGGGCATCCAGTCGTCCGCGCGGTCGGTGTCGAACGGCGCGTCCGCGAGGTCGGGCGAGAGGAAGCGCAGGAAGTACCACGAGGAGTCGACGAAGGTATCCATCGTGTCCGTCTCTCGGCGCGCGGGGCCGCCGCAGTCGGGACAGGTCGTCTCGTTCCACTCCTCGGCCGCGTCCAGCGGGTTGCCCGTCGTCCGGACGAACTCCGGGAGTTCGACGGGGAGGTCGTCGTCGGCAACGAGCACGTGCCCGCAGTCGTCGCAGTGGACGACCGGGATCGGCGTCCCCCAGTAGCGCTGCCGGGAGATGAGCCAGTCGCGCAGCCGGTAGGTGACGTCTTCCGCGAGTGCGTCGTGGTCGGCCACAAGCCGCTCGCGGGCGCTCTCGCTCTCGAGGCCGTCGTACTCGCCGCTTCCCTCGAGCGTTCCCTCGCCGGTGTAGGCCTCGCTTTCGACGCCGGATTCGGCCGTCCCGTCGTCGGGAACGATCACGCGCTCGATCGGCAGGTCGTGTGCGAGCGCGAACGAGTGGTCGCGCTCGTTGTGGCCGGGGACGCCCATCACAGCACCGGTGCCGACGTCCTCGAGGACGTAACCGGCGACGTAGACCGGAAGTTCCGCCCCGGTCAGCGGGTGCACCGCGGTCGCGTCCGTCTCGATGCCGGAGAAACCGACTTCGTCCGGGTCCTGTTCGCGGACCGTTTCGACGTACTCGGCGACCGCATCGTCTCCGTCGGCCAGCGTCCTCGCCAGTTCGTGGCCGGGCGAGACGGCGAGGTAGGTCGCGCCGTAGACCGTCTCCGGCCGCGTGCTGAACACGTCGACGGATCGGTCACTGTCACCATCGCCGTCGCTCCTATCGCCACTGTAGTCGGACACGTCGAACGTGATCCGCGCCCCGTCCTGCCGGCCGATCCAGTTGCGCTGGATCTCGCGGACGCCGTCGGGCCAGCCCTCGAGGTCCGCGAGCCCGTCGTGGAGTTCCTCGGCGTAGTCGGTGATCGTGAAGAACCACTGGTCGAGTTCGCGCCGCCCGACGGGCGTCTCACAGCGCCAGCAGACGCGATCCCCGCCGCTGTTCGTGGCTTCGCTGCTCCCCCGATCCGAGGACTCACTGTGTTCGTCCTCGCGCTCGACCACCTGTGCGTCGGCCAGCACGGTCTCGCAGTCGGGACACCAGTTGACCGTCGCCGCCTCGTACTCGACGAGTCCGGCCTCGTAGAGTCGCTTGAACAGCCACTGGTTCCACCGATAGTAGTCCGGCTCACAGGTGGTGATTTCGCGCGACCAGTCGTAGCCAAAGCCCATCTTCTCGAGTTCCTCGCGCATGCGCCGGATACACGCCTGCGTCCAGGACTCGGGATCGGTCTTTCGCTCGAACGCGGCGTTCTCGGCGGGGAGGCCGAACGCGTCCCAGCCCATCGGGTGGAGCACGTCGTCGCCTTGCATTCGGCGATAGCGAGCGTGGGCGTCCGTGATCGCGTAGTTTCGGATGTGACCCATGTGGAGCGTGCCCGACGTGTAGGGAAACATGCCGAGGACGTAGGTCGGATCGTCGGCGTCCTCGTCAAGCGCGTAGACGTCGTCGCGCTCCCAGACGTACTGCCAGAACTCCTGTACCTGCGCGTGATCGTAGTGGCTCGTCATTATCGGAGAGATCCGTTGGCTTTCACTCAGTGGGCCGGCTATATCATTGTTCGGCCGCGGACGGCGGCCTCGTCGGGCAGTGCGGTCGACGTGTGGCCACGAGCATCGTTTGACATGTGGCTGCGAGCATCGTAGTCGACACGTGACCGCGGACGTCACGGTCGACCTCGGACCGGCCAGAGCCGTTCTCGACCGAGATCGATCCGCTCGAGCGGTTTCACCTCTCTCACGACGCACTGGAATCCAGTGCCTGTGGCATTGTGGGCTGAAATTAACAAAGCGGGTAGGCCCGGTACCGATCAATTGAATGTCACGCGTACGCGACGACACCCCATCGGGCGCGGCGTTGCTCACCACGATCGCGGTCGTCCTGCTTGCGTTCGGGGCCCTCGCATTGCTATTCGGCCCGAGCATGACGGCGGGCGACACGGACGCTTCGGCGCTCGAGACGGACGACGATGCGTCGACCGCCCAGTCGAACGCGACGACGGCGGAGCGCTCGAACGAGCGCGAATCCGAGACGACCACCGAGGACCCCGCAGACGATGCCGACGACCCGCCCGACGATGCCGACGCCGGCGATCCGACCGACGATACCGGAGACGATTCGTCGCGCACCGAGGTCGACACGCCGTCCGATTCCGATCCAACGATCGACGAGGAGCCGACCACCGACGACTCGTCCGACGACGAACCCGATCTATTCGAGCGGATATTCGAGGACGACGAACCGGATACCGGTGGCGACGAATCGATCGACGAAGACGACACCGGGCCACCTGCGGACGCTGGACCGCCCGAGGACGCCGGTCCACCCGACGATGCGGGCCCGGCGGACGGTAACGGACCGTTCGACGACGATGATACTGGTCCGTTCAACGACGATGACGGACCGTTCGACGACGAGGATGAACCGTTTGACGACGACCCGTTCGACGGCTAACTGCACGTCCGCCCGCCCTTCGCCACGGGATTCGTCACACCCCGTGACACTCCTCGGACTCGACTGACGGGACTCCCTTTACCGGCCTCGTCGTAGCCAAACCCATGCCCTCGACAGCACTCGTGACCGGCTCCTCCACGGGAATCGGCTACGAAACGGCTCGCGCGCTGCTGGCTGACGGCTGGCGCGTCTACGCGACCGCTCGAGACCGCGATCGGGACGGCCTCGAGGACCTGGCCGACCGCGGGGCCGAGATCGCAGCGATGGACCTGACCGATCCCGAGGCCATCGAGCGCGTCGTCGCTCGCGTCCGAGACGAGGACGGCGGCGTCGACTGCCTCGTCAACAACGCGGGGTACGGCCAGTTCGGGCCGATCGAAGACGTGCCGACGAGCCTGCTCGAGCGCCAGTTCGCCGTCCACTGCTTCGGGCCGCACCGGCTGATTCGAGCGGTCCTGCCGGGAATGCGCGAGCGGGGCCGCGGCCGGATCGTCAACGTCACCAGCGCCGCGGATCGCCTCGCGCTCGCCGGCATCGGGGGCTACACCGCCTCGAAGTGGGCGCTCGCGAGCCTCAGCGACGCGCTCCGACAGGAGCTGGTCGGTTCGGATGTCGAAGTCGTCGTCGTCCAACCCGGTGTCGTCGCGACGCCGTTTTACGACGGCGCCCTGCAGGCGGTCGACGACGCGGCTGCGGCCGCGCGGTCACCGTCGCGCTCCGACGCCGACGCGGAGACGACCGCGGCCGCGGCTGAACGCCGGAACGTCAACGTCGTCAGACCCACGCAGTACACCGACCTCTACCGCGTCCTCCGGCGAGTTCGCGCCGTCGAGGGCGGCGGTCCACTGATCAACGAGCCCGATCGGGTTGCCGCGACGATTCGGGAGGCCGCCACTGTTCCGAACCCCGACACGCACTACCGCGTCGGCCCGGTTCCGCTCCTCGGATCGCTCTACGGCACGCTCGTTCCCGCCGCGATCCGGGATCGGCTGACGCGAGTCGGGATTCGACTGGCCGCGACCGAACCCGTTCTGGACCTGCTCGAGCGACGGACGCCCGACGCTGATTCGGAGCGGTATCCGTGACGGAACCGCCCACAGGGTAGTGACGGAACCGCCGAGGAGGAAACGAAATCAGTTCGGTATCGTATCGGCCTGAATCGCGTTCTATCGGGGAACCCGTTCGAGCGAGGATCACGTTCCGGTGGCCGCCCGCATCGACATCTCACGGTCCCCGGCGTACGCAATGTACGCCGACAGTGCCGCGACGACCAACCCGGAGACGACGTTACTCCAGAGTAGCCCCGTGCTCGCTTCCTCGAGGCCACCCAGAGCGAACTGCCCGGCGATCACCCAGTGTGAGACGGCGAGCCACAGCGCCAGCAGGGCGGCGAGTGACACCACGCCAGTACTGGTCGAGTGGCCGTTGCTGATTCGATAATAGTTGTAGCCCGCGAGCACGACGATCGCGCCGCCGATCAACAGGTTGTTCCACAGCACGGACTCGGCCGTCTCGTAGACGAGCGGCGAGACGGCCAGCCACAGTCCGATCAGGGAGACGATCCCGCTCAGCCATCGCTGGCCGGCCGGTTCACCCCGTCCGCGAGTGTGCGATTCGTCGGTCGTCGGGTCGTCGGTCGCGGACTCGCTCATACCGTCCACCGATACTCCCTCGACCGGGCTCAAAAACCGCGCCGACCGTTCCGTCTCGTCCAAGAAGATCGGCTAGGAGATCGCCCCGCTCAGTCTCGAGTAAGAAATTACGACCGGCTCCAAATCGGCGTTATGGAACGCCAATCAGCGACTGGCGACAGCTGCAGCTATCAGTCGAGGTGCGGATAGCTGGTAAGACGATATTACTCTCGAGTCCGACGAGAGCGCTCCCACATTCGCGGAGGGGACACCAGTTGTGAGCAGGCAGCAGCGACCCGACGAACCGACGGGGAGGAACCCCCGTCCGGGGGAACAGCTATATGCCGCGACTCGGATCACGCAAAGGAAAGCGGTGTCCCGGAACCGAGTCGGCGCTCCCACCGACCGCTCTCGTCGCGAGGGGTGTCCCTACCGGACTAGCCACGACGTGTTCTCGAGTGCATACCTCGAGGACCGCCTTCCCGAGACGGACGCCTGGGACGAGATCGACGAAGACGACCTCCGAGCGGCGTTCGATGAGATTAGTGCCTGCTGGGAACGAGTGAGGGAAACAGCTGCGAGCGAAAGCCGATCCCGGCTCGAGGAAGCGTTCGTCCGACCCGTGTTTCGGACGCTGGGACACTCGTTCGTGCGCGACGAGCGGCTCGATCGAACGCGACATCGGCCGGACTACGTTTTCCTCGAGTCCGACGACGCTCGCGACGCGTTCGAGTGCACCGGAGCCGACGGCAACGACGACAGCCACGGTAACGGAGACAATGACGAAGCCATCGTCGCGATCGCCGACGTCAGGCGCTGGGAACGCGCGCTCGAGGCCCGCGGGGGCGGTGAGCGCGAGCGCGACGCCGAGACTCCGTGCTACCGGATCCACGCCGCCCTGCGCGAGTCGTCGGTCGAGTGGGCCGTACTCACGAACGGCCGGCGGTGGCGACTCTACACCGGGCGGACGGGCCATCGCCTGGACGCGTACTACGAGATCGATCTGCCGGCCGTACTCGAGACGGGCGACCTCGAGGCGTTCAAATACTTCTACCTGTGTTTCCGCCGCGACGCCTTCCTCGAGGGCGCCGAGGGAGACTGCCTGCTCGACGACCTCTACGACCGGTCCGCCGAGTTCACTCGTGAGATGGGGGCGACGCTCGAGGAGAACGCCGCCGACGCGCTCGAGGTCCTCGCGCGGGGATTTCGTCGATATCCCGGGAACCATCTCGGAGAAGACCGCACCGGGACCGACTCCGAGGACACTCTCGGTCACGGGGATCTCGACCTGCTCTACGACGCCTCGCTGGTCGTTCTCGTTCGGCTCATCGTCGCGTTCGCTGTAGAGCGTCGACGTCGGCGACTCACTGAACTGCCCGACGAACCCGGGAGCGACGAACACGGGGACGACGAACGTGGAGGCGCGGAAAGCGGCACGGCGCCTGTCCAGTCGGCAAGCCTCCGGTCGATCGCACGAGCCGTCGCGGCCGAATCCGACGGTTCGGGTCCGTCGTACACCGATCGAACGGCCGAGCTCTGGTCGCGACTCGAGGAGTTCGGTTCGCCGATCGGCCACGAGAATCGATCCGGCGAGGACGACAGTCGCACCGCTCGGTTCCTCGAGAACCACCGCATCGGCGACGCGTCGCTGGCGACGGCTATCGACTTGCTGGCTCGACGGCGGGCCGACGGCGGCGAGAAACCGTTCATCGACTACTCGTCGCTCGACGGCCGCCGCCTCGGCGATATCTACGAGGGGCTGCTCGAGTACCGGCTCGCGATCGCCGACGAACCGCTGGCGCTCGCGGACGGCGAATACGTTCCTGCAAGCGACGGCGACACCGTCGCGGTCGCGGCCGGCGAGGTGTCTCTGACCGCGGACGGCGACCAGCGGAAGGCGTCGGGGTCGTACTACACCCCGAAGCACGTCGTCGAACACGTCGTCGAGGAGACGGTTGGACCGCTCCTCGAGGAGATCCGGACGAAGTTCGCCGCCGTCGATACCGACTGTGACGACGGACTCGCCGACGCCGATAGCGACCGGACGGACGGAGTCGCCGAGCGCGCGTTCGACTGCTCGATCCTCGATCCCGCGATGGGGACCGGCCACTTCCTGACGTGCGCGCTCGAGTACCTGACGCGCGAGATCGTTGCCACCGAAGACGCGGCGGCTCGAGCGGGTCTCGAGTCCGTGCCGGCGGACCGCGGCGTGGACGAGGTGCGGCGGCGGGTCGCCCGGCGCTGTCTCTACGGCGTCGACCGGGATCCCCTCGCGGTCGAGATCGCGACCGCCTCGCTGCAACGCCGAACGCTGTCCGCCGAGCAACCGCCGGTGGCCCTCGATCACCACCTGAAAATCGGTAACGCGCTCGTCGGGAGCGACCTCGAGGCAGTCGATGACTGCGCATCGAGAGCCGATCTCACCGGCGCTAACACAACACGTCTCGAACCCGATCCGACTCGAGATGGGGTATTCGAGCAGACGGACGGTCGAGAGCGGCGCGCCCGGCGACAGCGACTCGAGGCGATGGCGAACGTCCACACCGCCCGCGAGTTTGGGCTCGAGGGAGTCCCTGACGACGCGCTCGAACGGCTCGCTGCCGCGCTCGAGAGCGACGACGACTGGGAACCGCTCGCTCGAACCGAGTGGTTCACCGCGGCGCAACAGCGGGCCAGCGCCGAGGGCTTCTTCCACTGGGGACTCGAGTTTCCGGAACTCTACGCCGACGGTGACGACGACGCAGACGCTGACGGCGACGATGACCGGCTCGAGGCTCCCGGCTTCGACGCGGTGCTCGGCAACCCGCCCTGGGTCGCGACCGCCGGTCGCGGGACGATCAGCGCGACCATCGACGCAAACCTGCGTGCCTACCTCGAGGACGCATTCAGCGCGACCGAGAACCAGTTCGATCTCTACGTCGCGTTCTACGAACAGTCGATCCGACTGTCCCGGGACGGACGGGTCGGCATCGTCGTCCCCGATTCGATCCTCGCTCGCGAGGGGAACGCGCCGATCCGGGAGTACGTCCTGAGCGAGACGTCGCTCGCGGAAATCGTCAGGCTCGGCACCGCGTTCGACGGCGTCGAGAGCGGCGCGGCGGTCCTCGTGAGCGGCGGTGACGGAACTCACGTCCGCTGTGCCGACGCGACTCCGGAGGCGGAGCTCGCGTCGCTCTCCGCCGACTCGGATCGCGTGAATTCGATCCCCGCGAACGTGTTCGAAGCAGCGGATGCGAGCCGATTTCTCATCTATCTGGACCGCGAGACACGGTCGGTCTGCTCGACCGTCGCGGCCCACCCGCCGCTGGGGGACGCCGTCTCCATCTCTCGCGGCGAAGAGATCAGCAAGCGAGCGGACATCCTCCGGGAGCGGTCAGGGCCGACGACGCGCCCGATCGCCCCCGGGAGCGCCGTGTGCCGATACCGGATCGACGCCGACGAACTCCGGTTCGTCGAGTCGGCCGACCTCGAGAAAACCGCACAAAACTACGAGAGCCCGAAGCTGCTCGTCCGGCAGACGAGTGACTCGCTCGTCGGGACCTACGACGCCGACGGTCTGGCCACGATCAAGTCGGCCTACAACGTCCGCAGCGACGCCGACTCGACGGCCGAGTTGAAACACCTCCTGGGCGTGTTGCACTCGTCGGCGCTCGCGTTCTACCACCACTATACACACGCCGCGTACCGCGCCGTCTTCCCGCAGATCAACCAGTCGACGCTCGAGGGGCTCCCCGTCCCGATGGCTGACGGGCCCGACGCCGAACTCGTCGCGGCCGTCGAGAAACGGCTCGCGCTCACCGCCGACCGGTCGGCGATCAACCTGCACGTCCCCGACTATCTCGGTCGGGATCCGAACGGGCCGTCCCTCGGCGATCTCGACGCCGCTCGACGGACGGACGGCGTCGCGGCGACGAAGCTCGCGTCGACGACCGAGGAGTGGCCGAACCTGCGGCTCGGTTCGGTCGCGGTCGACTCGAGCGATTCGGACGTCGTCCTCTCGGCGACCGTTCGGTACAAACCCGACCCCGCCGCGGCCGCCGAGACCGATCGGTGGGGCTACGCGGAAACCGATCCGATTCCGGCCGTCGAACTCGTCGATGTCGAGACCCGACTCGCGGGGCTTGTCGAAGCCTTCGTCCCCTACGCCACCGAGGCGGGCGACGGCGTCGCCGGCTTCAGACCGACCGCCGCGAAGACGATATCGCCACTCGATCGCCTCGAGGCGCTGACCCTGCCCCGTCCGAACGAGGTCGAAGACGGGCTTCGGCGGTTTCTCGACGCCCGAGACCGGGCCGCGGAACTCGAGACGAAGATCGACGCGACCGATCGGCGAATCGACGATCGCGCGTGTTCGCTGTACGGACTGACGGACGCGGAGCGCGAGATCGTGCGTCGCGAGTTCGACGAGGGGTGACGGCGCGGCGACAGTACCGCGGGCTCGTCGCGTTCGGAACGCACCGTTCACGGAGACAGTACGGCTCCCGACTGGAGGGGTGGCGGATCGGCCGTCTGCAGTGAGGGTGTGACGGTGGACCGGTCGCTCGAATCCGAACGGTCAGCGATAGGGCGACGGCTGGTGTGACAACCGCAAACGACGCGCTCGCGATTCGGATCCGCCTCCCGACACTACTGCGGTGGTACTGCGGTGACGGTCTCCGTGCTGCTCGTCTCGGTGTCGAGAAAAAACGAGCCGATGGCCGTTATGTACACGGCGGTTCGCGGTACTGCGGCGGATCGATTTCGCGGAGGAAACCGACCCACATCCACCAGTCGTAGTCGTAGTGGTGCCAGTCGACTCTGACCGTGCTGTTGGACGAGTCGACCTCTCTGACGATGCCAGCGTATCCCTGATCGATAAGCTGATAGTCGCCCGACCGATCTCTGTTCTCCCAACCGGGGGCTGCGTTCCCCTGATCGGGCCACACCTGCACCTGATCGCAGACCTCGAATGGGCTAGCCGCGGCCGCGCTGCCAGTAACTGCCACGGAGCCAACACCAGTAGCCAACGCGATGCCGGCCGATCGCAAGACGGTTCGACGGGTTACGTTACTGCCTTCTCCATTCACCATACGAAAGTAATTTATGTAGGACAGAGCATAAAATTTTCTCAAAAGTTCAATCTGTGAAACGGGTGGAGGACTGCCTCATTCGATCCGTCCAGTCGACACGGACGGTCCGTCTCTCGCCGGGACGCATGCTACCAGCTGCCGCTGGCCAACTACGACGGTTGCGCACTCGACGCGTCGACGTGGAGTTTCAAAGGGGGGGGGGAACAGCTGGATGCCGTCGATCAGTTCTCATTCGGACTTGATTACTCCCGCACCTCGAGTCGTTTACTCGGCGATTCGACGACATCGAGGCCCTACCTGTATAGTAGCCACTGCACGTCATTGCACATCTGATCGACCGACAGCTGTCCGATCAGTGTGTGAATCGTTTCAGTGGCTACTATAGAAGTACACTGGCTCGGGCTCCGGGTGCGCGAAGCCGCCGGCGGCCAACACCGTAGTCATCTCGATATCGGCGGCGGCCGGATACAGCGGCCAGGGCTCGTGTTCGACGTCCGTATACCGGACCGAGCCGTCGGGAGCCAAAAACGGCTCGTCGATCAGCCGGTAGGCCGCCTCGTATATGACATCCTCCCCGGCGTGAACGCCGGGGTTTCCTCGCGCTGGGAGTCTCGGCTATGCCGAGTCCACGGAGGCAACTTGCGGGTTCGTGTGCTCCTCGTTGGGACGGGGAGAGCGTGGTGACTCCAGCCATTCGTGACTGTCCCACTTGAGGCACACAGGCCGTGCCATCGGCCGTGCTACGTCTGTTTCGTGCCGCCTCAGGAACGTCTCGCTTGCCGAAAGGTCTGCGTGGCCCTCGAAGCCGCAGGTGCAGGTCAACGTGTCCTGGTGCCGCGTCGTGTCCTCGGTCGAACCGCAGTTCGGACACGTCTGCGAGGTCCATGCTTCCGTTCGAACCTCGACGGTGATACCGTACTCCTCGCCGGTGCAACTGAGCCGCTTGATGAACCGTCGGAACGCCCAGAAGTTGTGCAGCTTAGTGTTCGTCCGAACCGACCAGTGTGTCTCGAGTACGTCGGTGAGATCGCCGACATACACCGTTGAAACGCCCTCGTCGTACAACCGTCCGATCAGGTCGCGAGCGAGCGCGTCCATTGCATGGTCGCGCCGTCGCGTCCGGCGTCGATACAGTGAGTTGATTTGCTTCGAACTGTACCGGCCTTCGCGGAGCTTCGATTGCAGTTCTGCGATCCGTTGCGTAGTCTCGCGGAACCGCTTGAACAGGTCGCGGCCCTCGTACAGGTACTGATCGCCAGTCGAAACCGTACAAGCGACGATATTGTTTGCGCCGATGTCCAGAGCGGCAGTTTCGTCCGCCAGTGGGTGTGCCAGTCGAGAATTGTCGATTGTGACTGGCTGAAAGGCCCTGAACGTCTCGCTCACATCGACGTAATACAGTTCCAACCGGCCCTGTTTGTCGTACTCCTTCCAGTTCGGATCGCCCTGAACCTCGAGCCGAAGCCGTTCTTGGTATCCAAGACCGTACTCCTCTTTCAGGTCTTGGCCAACAAGAAT
>Ga0208412_1000058_pt1 | contig 91856 bp, 108 predicted proteins | sample AntDeeMetag02WF4_FD_184758 | JGI IMG/M metagenome (GOLD analysis project Ga0208412, IMG submission 184758) | Saline lake microbial communities from Deep Lake, Antarctica - Antarctic Deep Lake Metagenome 02WF4 (SPAdes) (version 2) | ecosystem: Environmental > Aquatic > Non-marine Saline and... | reverse complement strand
GAAACAACCGCACGATACGCAAGTCGGCTGGCAGGTGTTAGTGCGGAATCTCGACGATTTGGCGACTGTCGCTGCCGATAAGGGCTACGACTGGGAGGAACTTCGCACGAGGTTGCGTGCAGAAAGTATCACGCTGCTGATTCCGCAGCGAGATCCTGGGATACGGGGGTGGGCGAGAAACTTGCTCATCAAGGATCGAGCGTATCTCCAGCGCTCGAACGCTGAATCGGTGTTTTTCGGACTCCGACGCAGATACGGCGATACGCTCTGGTCGAGAACCTGGTTCGGACAATTCCGTGAACTTGTCATGAAATCCGCGGTCCGCAACATCGAACGCGCCATCGAGGACGCACACCCGTGAAATCACGCGTTCAAACAAGGCCGAGTTGTTGTTGCGCTCGTAGTCGCAAGTGGAACATCGTATGCTGTAACGATACTTGAACTTCAGCCCGATGCTGTACTCGAGGAATCCGCTATGACCAACCCTTCTAATTTGCTAATCCTTGCTGTCCTTTCGTTAATTCTCAGTGGTCCAGCTGAAGAATACATGTTCCGTGGCGTCGTTCAGGGACGACTCCGTGAATCGTTTGGACCTACCGTATCAATCGTCGCAGCGAGCCTCATGTTCGGTTCATTACACCTTTTTAATTATACTGGAACCATCTCAGAGATCATTGCAGGTTCTGCTGTTATCGTTTGTGTTAGCCTTGTTTTCGGCACATTATACGAAGTTAGTAGATCACTCTTGATTCCAGCCATTATCCACGGTCTGTACAACGCCTTCCTTATTATTGCTAGTTATTTGATGATTTAATACTAAATCATCTCACCGATCCGATCGACTAGCAGACTGCAGGGACGACTATGGAGCAACCTCGAGCGCGGTCTCTTCCGTCCGCTCGAGCATCTCGAGGGACGCTTCGGCGTCAAGCGCTGCCATGCTGCCGGTGCCAGCGGCGGTGATCGCCTGTTGATAGTGCGGATCGGCGACGTCGCCGGCGGCGAAGACGCCCTCGACCATCGTCTCAGTCGTCGCGCGGCCGGCGTCGTCCGCACGAGTGTGGAGATAGCCGTTTTCGTCGCGTTCGACAGCGGTCTCCTCGAGGAACTCGGTGTTGGGCGTGTGACCGATCGCGTAGAACACGCCGCCGACATCGACGGTTTCCCGGTCGACGCTGGTCTCGGCCTTCTCCGCGGGATAGCCGTCGGGATGGGAGACGAGCGTCGCGCCGGTGACGCCCTCCTCCTGTGAACCGTGGATCGCCTCGAGTTCGGTGTTCCAGCGGAACTCGATATCCTCGTTGTCACGGGCCCGGTCGGCCATGATCTCGGAGGCGCGCAGTTCCTCGCGGCGGTGAACGACTGTCACGCTGTCGGCGAACTTCGCGAGGAAGAGCGCTTCTTCCATCGCCGAATCGCCGCCGCCGATCACGAGGACGTCGTCGCCGCGGTGGAACGCGCCGTCGCAGGTCGCACACGTCGAGAGTCCGTATCCCATCAGTTCGTCCTCGTTCTCGGCACCGACCCAGCGAGCGCTCGCGCCGCTTGCGACGATCAGCGCACGCGTTTGCAGAACGTCGCCGTTCGAGCGTTCGAGTTCGAACGGGCGCTCCTCGAGTGTCGCGTTCTCGACGGTTCCGTGCGTGAATTCGGCGCCGAAGCGGGTCGCCTGGTCCTTGCCGTTCTGGATCAGTTCCATCCCACCGATACCCTCGGAGAAGCCGAGGTAGTTCTCGACGTCGGTCGTCAGTGTCAACTGACCGCCCGGTTCGGGTCCCTCGAGCACCAGCGGCTCGAGGTCGGCCCGCGCGGCGTAGACGGCCGCCGAGAGGCCGGCGACGCCGGAGCCGACGATCACTACGTTGTGAACGTCCGCAGTCGTCTCAGTTTCCTCGTTCATTCGGTGTATCCCTCGATCAGGGTACGGAGTCGGTCTTCCGGCAGCACGCCGGACTGCTGTTCGACCTGCTCGCCGTCCGCGAAGAGGGCGAGCGTCGGCACGCCGCGAACGCCGAACGAACCCGCGAGTTGCTGGTGTTCGTCGACGTCGACCTTGGCGATCACGGCCTCGGTCGTACTCGCCAGCTGCTCGAGGACGGGATTGAGCATCTGACAGGGGCCACACCAGTCAGCGTAGAAGTCCACGAGAACGACGTCATACTCCGTTGTGACGTCCTCGAGGTGACTTCTCCCGTCGATGTAGATCGGTTCGTCGAGCGATTCTCCGGAGGCATCGCGTGAATCAGTTGCCATCACCACTACGTATGGACTGATAGCGTTTAAAGGTTTTGTGTGGATTGTACAATATAAGCACAGGCACGTTTGGATCCCCTCCGTACCGCGTACACTACGACGAACGGTTAAATCTGCAAAAATCAATAGATTGCCGATTCAGGGCGGGTAACGAGATATGACGACGCTTTCGACGATCGAACCGGTCCGAATGGTTTTGCGCACTTCACGAATCGGCCTGATCGGTTTTGTGCACATCACTAACAACCGGTTATTCGGCGGAGTCGGTCGACTCCTCCGAGGGACCCGCGTTGAAGCGGGCGAAATACCCGGCTCGCGTTCCGACGCGCGCTTCGAACGCCAGTCTACGCCGTTCGACGCGGCGTCGCAGCCGTTCGAACCCGACGAAGTGCGGGTCGGGGAGCGATTCGCCGACGACGAGCCGGCCGTCGGGTTTCAGGACCCGCTCGAGTTCGTCGAGAGCCCGCTCCTGGTCGGGTATCTCGCCGAGGACCAGGACCAGATACGCGGCGTCGAACGTGTCGTCCGGATACGGAAGCGAGCGCGCGTCGCTGCGGATCGCGTCAACGTTCGACTCTCCCTCCTGTCGCATTCGCGTTCGGAGGTGCTCGACCATCTCCGATTGAACGTCCGCGGCGTGCAGCGTCCCCGACGGTCCGATCGCCCGCGCGACCGTCCCCGTGTAGTAGCCGGTTCCTGGTCCGACCTCGAGAATACGTTCCCCGGGCCGGGGCTCGAGCACGTCGTGCAGCCTCGAGCGAGTGATGACCGGGCGCGGCAGGTCGATCGCGTGGCGCTGGGCGTACGGACACGGTGACGGGTTCGACCGCCACCGGAGGGCGTAGCCGAGTCCGGCGAGCAGCGCGAGGCCGAGCAGGGCGGCGATCGCTCGCGAGGGGCGACGAGAGGCCATAGGATGTCTTCCCCGCGGACGGACTACAGTCTTCCCCGAACCGATGCGGGCACTGTGGGCTTGCCGTTGCTACCCCAACCACGATCCGTCTGGAAATCGATCGTGCAGTATGTCCTATATGCTTCGCACGCGGGTCGACGGCGAGTTCGACGACATCGTCGCGGAAACGATCGACGCCCTCGAGGACGAGGGGTTCGGCGTGCTCTGCGATATCGACGTTCGAGAAACGCTGCAAAAGAAACTCAACGAGGACTTCAGACAGTACAGAATCCTGGGCGCATGCAACCCGCAGTTGGCCCATCAGGGACTCGAGGAGGATCTCGAACTCGGGACGTTGCTCCCGTGCAACATCGTCGTCTACGACGATGACGACGGCGTCGTCGTCAGCGCGGTCGACCCGCAACGTCTGATCGGCGTCGCCGAAAACGACGATCTTGACCCGATCGGTGACGATGCGTCCGAGCGCTTCGAACGGGTTCTCGAGTCGCTATAACTCGAGTTTGGAGCGGCAATTCGGGGTCGGTCTCGCCCCGTCATACGTTTTACGTCGGCACCGCATTCGCTTATAAAACGCGGCGGTGTCCGTCGTGCATGGCGGATCCGAACGATGACGACTTCGACCCCACGACGCCCGAACAGCGGGAGATCGGCCGCGAAATGGTCGACGAGAGTACGGGCCTCAGCTCGGTGATGGCTCACGCGTACCGGGGCGAACTCGGCCGGGTGGATACGTGGCGACAGCGCCTCGATCAGACGACGACGTGGGCGGTGACCGTGATGGCGGCGATCCTGACGTGGGCGTTCTCGAGTTCCGACAACCCTCACTACATCCTGTTGATCGGAATCGTAGTCGTCACGGTCTTCCTCGGCATCGAGGCGCGGCGGTACTGGGACTACGATGTCTTTCGGGCACGCGTTCGGATGCTTCAGGAGAATCTGCTCGCAACTGCCCTGGACCCGTCACGGGACGTCGAACGCACCGACTGGCGAGTAGAACTGGGTCAGGACTACCGCGAGCCCGCGGTGAAAGTATCGATGCAGGAGGCCCTCGCGAATCGCCTGCGGCGCGTGTATCTCGCGCTGCTCGGCATCCTCCTCGTCACGTGGATCTTCAGAGTGACCGCGTTCGCGGCGAGGGGAGACTGGATCGAAACCGCCGCGATCGCTCGAATCCAGGGACCGGTCGTGATCGCGGTCGTCGTCGTGTTCTACGTCGCGTTGCTCGTGATCGCGCTGTGGCCACGAGAGCGCCAGGCGAAGGGCGAATTTCACAACGGAAAAGAAACGGAGGGCGATTGGAAGGATTCGGACGCGGAGGACGAGTCGCAGGACCGATAATCGACCGCAGGTCCCGATTCGAGTCCGACCGCGCGAAACCAGGACGCGCAGTTGTTCGGCCCCCGCTCGAGGCCTATCACCTCAGACTCGTCGTCCGGACCGAACGGAACGCGCCCCAAGCCGTGAATCCACCAGCCCTCATAACTCTCCTCGGGGCGCGTATCGATGAGCGTGAACGACTCGTCTGCCCTCCGACTGCGGTCCTACCATTCCCGTTCCAGTCCGTCGAGCAGTCGATCGACATCGGTTGCAGTATTGACCGCGTGGACGGACGCCCGAACGGCGTTCGGAGATGGCAGCTCTCGAACAACAATTCCGTCGGCGGCCAGCCGTTCGACCGTCGCCGCCGGATCGTCGACATCGATCGTTACGAGCCCCGACTCCGGCGCCGAGGGACTGAGAAGGCGGTCAGCTGGGATACCAGCTATCAGTCGATTGGCAAGCTGGCGGATCCGGCCTTCGATCCGGTCGGTCCCGACTTCTTCGATCGCGTCGATCGCTTCCCGGAGCGCGACGTGCGGTGCCGGGTTCGCCGATCCGACCTCGAACCGCCGCGCACCGGCAGCGTACTCGTAGGGGTCGGCGGACGGTGTCTCGACACTCCGATAGCCGACCGTCCGCGGCTCGAGGCCCTCGGCAACGTCACGGTCGACGTAGAGGAAGCCGCCGCCCCACAGCCCGAGCAGCCACTTGTGGCCGGCGGCGGCGACAGCGTCAGCGCCCCACTCCGCGACGTCCATCGGGAGCTGTCCAGGGACCTGGACGGCGTCGACGAGCGCGAGCGCACCGGCATCGTGGGCGATATCGACCAGCTCCGCTACCGGAAGCTGCGTCCCATGGGTCCACGTAACCGCGCTGAAACAGGCGAGTCTGGCGTCGGCGACGGCCTCGGCGAACCGATCCGGATCGATTCGGCCGTCCTTCGTCTCGACGACGCGAACCTCGACGCCCTCTCGTTCGAGGCGCTGCCACGGGAGGATTCCAGCCGGATGCTCGAGATCCGTCCGGACGACGAGGTCGCCGGACTGCCAGTCGATCGCGTTGGCGATCGCGTTGATCCCGGCCGTGGTGCTTTCAGTGAGTGCGATTTCGTCCGGTTCGGCGCCGACGAACGTCGCGACCCGCTCTCGAGTGCGGTCAAACGCCTGAAACGCAGTCTCGTAGGGATCGTCCCCGACCGGCGATTCGTACTCATGGGTGCGGACGAACTCGTCGGCGGCGTCGACGACGTACTCCGGGCTCGGTCCGTGGGCGCCAAAATTGAGGTAAACGCCCTCCTTGAAAGCGGGAATGTCCGCCCTGAGTTCGGTCGGCGTCATCGTCGTATTCGGTTGCATACGGTATCCGACGAACCCAGTAGATAATAATCTTGGGAAAACTATGAAATACTGGTACTGGCTGCCCTGAACGAGCGGTTCGCCGACGAGTGACGGCGATCACGCTCGACGACTACGAACTGATCGACATCGCGGAATGTATAGTAGCCACTGAAACGATTCACACACTGATCGTACAGCTGTCGTTCGATCAGGCGTGCAATGACTTGCAGTGGCTACTATAGCTTTCGGCTGTGGATTCGGACGTCGCGTCGCTCGGCGCATACCGTCGCTACCCGCCACGGACGAACAGTCAATCGGAGTCAGTCGTCACCGTCGCTCGAGACTGATATACGAACCGAGCCGTCTGACGACCTCGTCGATAAGCCTCTCGTCGAGTACGCCGAGCTCGCGATCGATTCGAGTCGCGTCGACTGACGTGACCGCACCGGCGGGTCCGGAGACGGCTGACCTCCACGGCTAGCCCTGTTCACGCGCTCGGCTGCCCCCCTCGAGAGCGGCACAACTCTCGTTTGGACATCGCCATCCAGCCGCCCGCGGTTGCTCGACGGGGTCGGATAGCAGTAGGTCCGTTTCTCGTGTGCTCGTCGGCGGTCGGGTTCGACGACACTCGTGCTGAGCCTGTCCGAGGACAACAACTGTCGCCGGTATCGACATCTCTGTCTCATCTCAAGAACGTGCTATCGTGGGTTTCGGATAGCTTCGAGGGAATCCGCGACCAAGAGCCCTCGCTGATACAATAGTGAAAATAGGTAGCTATTATCGGTACTTCCCAACTGGTGTGAGAGCTGAAGCTAGTCAGCGAACTCGTCGACGCGGACGTCGTCACACCCGTTCCCGAGGACCAAGTTCTCGTCCACGAGCCGACCGGTACCGCGTTCGATTATCCACGCAGCTATAGTAGCCACTGCAAGTCATTGTACGCCTGATCGAACGACAGCTATCCGATCAGTGTGTGAATCGTTTCAGTGGCTACTATAGCCGTCTACCATCGTGGCTGGACGGCCGCGTACGACACCGACGAAGGGGAGGCAGAGTGATGCAGCAAACGCTCGTTAGCTGCGCCTTCTGCGACGCCCCGCCCGGCACCAAGACTGGCGAGGCGCACACCTGGGGACAGGACGAGCGGGTCACCCACCCGATCTGTGTCGACTGTGCCATCCAAGCGGAGCCGGATCCCGAAGAGTGCGATCACGTCGCCTGTGACGGGTGTGGGCTCGTCGTCGACACGCTTGCGGTACTGACGCGGTTTCGCGTTGAACTCGGGCATCTCGAAGGGGCGCTCCAGCTCTGTGCCCGCTGTAACCCCGGTGGCCTTGAGACGTACTGGACGCGCGACCTCGAAGAACACCTCGTCGCGACGCCAACAGAGTGACCCCAACACTCTTTACTGGTTCTCTGTAAACTGTAATCAAGAACAACCCGTGTCACGCACCTCAAACCGCGCCGACGGCGACATCGTCCGCGACTTCCTCTCGGTTGCGGACCTGCTCGAGGAGCCACAGCTGGCCCAGCTGTACGCGTATCTCGCTCGGGAGGGGGAGGCGACCGTCCAGGACGTGATGGACAACCTCGAGCTCGCCCAGGGGACGGCCTACAGCTACGTCAACCGGCTCGTCGACGCCGGCGTCGTCGAAGTCACCCACGACGAGCAGCCTCGGCGGTACGCCGCCCGCGAGATCGACCTGACCGTGACGACGACCGTGGGGGACCGGGAATACACGATCACGCCGGCGCTCATCGACGCCGTCGGCCGGCGCGAGACGAACGCCGACATCGACACCTACATCGACCGCCACGGCGTCGCCGGCCTCGCGACGGCGCTCACCTACGCCGTCGCCCGCGAACGCGGCGAGGTGACCCACCGGCTAATGGCTGAAGATCTCGATATCTCCCCGCTGGCTGCGGAGCTGATCCTCCAGGCGCTCCGGCCCGTCGTCCACGAGCACTACGACATTGAGAAAGGAGGAGCGGGACTCGACGAGTTGGACATCGACGACGGCGACGTGGCTGACGACGCGTGAGCACGCTTCATATCGCCGACACCGGCCTGTTCGTCGCGATGGGGCAGCCGTCAAACAGCCGCTACCAGGCTGTTCGGCGATTCGCTTGCCGGAACGACATCACCTTCGTCCTCCCGGAACGGGTGTACGAGGAGCTGACCGTCGACGACCCCGACGTCGAGGCACCGCCCGTCGACGCCGCGATCGACGAGGGCTGGGCGACGGTTGCGGCGCCACTCGAGTTCTCTGAGCCTGTCGTCTCGCGGGTGATGGACGGCGTCCAGCGGTACATCGCGAACGCCGACGACCGGCCCGCGGACAAGGTCGAGCGGGCGGACGCCGCCCTCGCCGCCCTAGCTGCCCAACACCTCAGCGCGGGGACGGCGACCGAGGTGTACATCTACACAACCGATATCGCGGCCGGAGAGGGGGCCGAAACCGTGCTTGCAAGTGAGGGCTACGGTGACTCGGTGACGTTCGTGAACGGCTTCCGGTTCATCGAGGACTTGGTCACCGGAGGCAGCTGACGGGATTCTGGTCTGTTTCGGTGGAGAGGACACTCGAAAGCCCTCGGCCGCTCGACGTCCCGCGACCGCCGCTGCGCGCCTCGTACCTGCGGTGCTTGCGGGGCCGGGGGACGACCGAGGCGGCCTCGCCCTTTCTGAGTCCGCCAGGACTGTAGATGGCCCACCGAGCGACGTGGCCGGCTGGACAGGTGTGTACGTCCCGGCCCGTCCCGCTCGCCGCTGCCGCCCTCCGCGTCGCTCGCGACCGACCATTCCGGGCGTGCGGGCGCTCTCCGCACCGCCCGCGCCCGTTCCGCCGAGGCGAGACCGTCTTGATAGTACGTTTTCGCCCGATGATCGCGCCAGAGGTCGGCGAGATCCGCGGCCATAGATTCGACAACAATACCGACTGCGGCTGCCTCTCGGTATACGCCTGGATGCGTTCCGGGAAGATCGTCCGGTTCCATCGTGCCCCGCTCGAGGAGTCGGAACTCGATCGTCCGTTCGATTGCGACGAACGAGGCTTCGATGACGAGTGTATAGTATGCAGCATCGTACAGGGCTTCAGCACCAGCGAGCAACCGACAGGCCTTCCGCAACTGGAGGAGCGCTGCGTCTTCCACGTCGAGTCCGGGCTCGACTTCTGCCGGTCGCCGGTCGAACGCCGCCTGTGCGTTGTCAACCAGCTTTTCGATTCGCGTACTACTCATCGGTGATCACCGCTTTCCGGATGGATTGGAGTCGATCACTGCCGTATATCGTCACGCCCCCCGTGAAGATTTCACGGAGTTTCGGACCCGCTCGTCGTGCACTCTCCGCAGATTCGACGTACGGTTCGAAATCGAATCGATCGCCGTCGAATCGCTGCTCGCTGAGGTCGGCGACGACATCCGTAACGACGCGTCGGGCGCTCGTCCGATCACCGTCGACGACGACGAACAGATCGATGTCGCTCTGCCGGTCAGCATCGCCTCGAGCGACGCTTCCGAACACGACGATACCGAGAACGTCATCGATGTCGTCCGTTTCGGTTCCTGCATCTCGGACGTGGGTTGCGAAGGTTCGAATCGGCTCGTGGAACTCGGATTGCTCGATGGCGAGTATCGGATCGTCTTTCTGAAGTCGATCCGGATCGATCGAGACGTAATTTCGTTGCGGGGTCTCTCGGATCCGAACGGGACCGATACTCTCGAGGAGGTCGACTGCACGCCACACTGTCGATCGAGTGACGCCCGTCGCATCGACGAGTTCCGGGATCGTAAACTCGGACTCGTGGGCGTCCACCAGGACCAGTATCGTCGCAGCTTCGAGGGGCACACCGTGTCAGTCGTTGTACGTATGCTGGCTACTGCCGACGGGGTGACGGTGCGCTACTTCGAACGGCTGTGCGTGTGCAGTCAATCAATCCCGTATCGGGGAGTCACCCAGACGCGTCCGTCTCGTCGACCGCGGCCGCCCATAGTTCGGGGAGGCACGCATAGCTCGTCGCGTTCCCGACGAGCGCCTCGACGGTCGTGTACTCGTCGACGGCGTGGACGGTGTCGGTTCCGAGCGCGAACTCGACCGTCGGAATCCCGACGTTTCGCAGCGTCTTCGCGTCGCCGCCACCGGTGGCGCTCCGTCGGTACACTCGCTCGCCGGTCGTTTCCTCGGCGCTCGAGGACACGGCCTCGACGAGCGGACTCTCGACCGGTTCGGCGGTGCCGACGCTCCAGGAGACGTCGGCGACTGTGATCCCCTCGCAGTCGGCGACGCAGTCCCGGATCTCCGAGAGGACGTCGGGCGTCCGGACGCCGGCCGTCAACCGAATATCGACCTCCGCGCGGGCGGACCCGGGGACGCTGTTGATCGCCTCCCCGCCCTCGAGGACGCCGAGGTTGATCGTCGGGGTCTCGAACAGTTCGCGGGCGGTCTCGGCGCCCATCGTCGGTTCGTAGAAGGCGATCGATTCGTCGATGATCGGCTCGATGGCGTGATCGACCTCGAGCCGTCGCGTCCCGAACCGCTCCCGCAGCGTCGTTACCGCGTCGTAGAGTCGGTCGATCGCGTTCTCGCCGAGCACCGGCCGCGAGCCGTGTGCGGCCTCGCCGGTCGCCTCGAGCGTTAGCCAGATGCTCCCCCGATCGGCGACCGTCACGGAGTGACGCCCCACCTCGCAGGTCGGTTCGCCGATGACGCAGGCGTCGGCCTCGAGGCGGTCGGCCTCGAGCAACGCGGGGAGGCCGGCGTCGCCGCCGACCTCCTCGTCGCTGACGAACGCGAACGCGAGGTCGACGGGCGGTTCGATGTCCGTCTCGGTGAACGCGCGGATCGCGAACAGCATCGCGGCGACGGCTCCCTTCATGTCGGTCGCGCCGCGGCCGTAGAGGCGGTCGTCGACGCGCTCCCCGAGAGGATCGAACGACCACACGTCGGCGTCGAACGGCACCGTATCGAGGTGCCCGTTGTACAGGAGCGTTCGATCGCTCGCGCCCGGAAGCGTCACGAGGAGATTCGGCTTCGCCGGATCGACGGCGAACCGCTCGACGTCGACCGGAAACTGCGACAGGTACTCCTCGAGCAAGGCGACGATCTCGCGCGTGTCGCCGGGCGGATTCGCCGTGTCGACCGAGAGCAGATCGAGCGCGAGCTCGAACAGCTCCGCGCGGTGGTCGGCGATGTAGGCTTCCAGTTCGCCGGATTCTCCGGTCGTCATCGTGATCTCACTCGAGCTTCCCGGCGAGAACCTTCGCCGCAGTGAGGATCGGATCCCAGACGGGGCTGAAGGGCGGCGCGTACGCCAGGTCCGCGTTCTGCAGTTCGGTGACGGTCATTCCGGCCGTCAGCGCCGTCGCGACAGTGTCGATGCGCTTCGCGCCCTCGCGGCCGACGACGGTGCCGCCGAGCAGTTCGCCGCTCTCGCGGTCGGCGACCAGTGTGACCGTAAGTTCCGCGCCGTCGGGATAGTAGTGGGCGCGCGACGACGCCGAAATCGTGATCGAAATCGGATCGAAGCCGGCCTCGCGAGCCCGTTCCTCGTCGACGATCCCCGTTCGGGCGGCCCCGAGGTCGAACGCCTTCACGATGGCGGTGCCCGCGATCTCGCCGACCGGCGTCGGGTCGCCGGTGACCGTCTGTCCGATCGCCCGTCCCGCGCGGTTGGCCGTGAGGGCCAGCGGGACGTGGTCCGGTTCGCCGGTTACGACGTGCATCGCCTCGGCGTTGTCGCCCGCTGCGTAGACGTTCTCGTAATTCGTGCGTCCGTACTCGTCGGTCGCGATGGCACCGGTCGGCCCCAGTTCGATACCGGCCGTCTCGGCGAGTTCGGCGTTCGGTCTCACCCCGACGCCGACGATCGCGATATCGGCGGCGACTGTCTCGTCCTCGAGTGCAACGCCGTCAACCCGCTCGTCGCCGACGAAGCCCGACACAGCGGTATCGAGGTGGAGTTCGACCCCCTGCTCGCGCAGGTGGTCCTCGACGACCTTGGCGACGGCCTCACCGAACGGCTGGAGGACGTGGGGAAGCATCTCGTAGAGGTGGACGTCGACGCCGCGGGCCGACAGCGCTTCGGCCATCTCAATCCCCACGTAGCCGCCGCCGACGATCGCGGCCGTCTCGGGTCCGTAGTCGGTGACGTACTCCTCGATGGCGTCGGCCTCGTCCATGTCGTGGATGGTGAACACGCCCTCGAGTCCGAGCCCGTCGAACGGCGGTTCGATTGCGCTCGCGCCGGTCGCGACGAGGAGGTCGTCGTAGGGCTGTTCGTACGTCTCGTCGCCAGTCTCGACCGTCACCGTCCGCGCTTCGGGGTCGATGTCCACGACTTCCGTCCCCGTGCGCAGGTCGACGTCCCGTTCCTCCCGGAACTCCTCGGGCGTCACGGTGACGAGGTCGTCCAGTTCGTCGACCGCCCCCTTGACGTAATAGGGCATCCCGCAGGCGGCGTAGGAGACCCACTCGCCCTTTTCGAAGACGATCACCTCTCGCTCGGGATCATCGCGTTTCGCCTTGCTCGCGGCGCTCATTCCCGCAGCGTCACCGCCGATGACGACGAACGTCTCGGTCATACGTGTGGATTAGAACGACAGCGCCTAAAGTATTCCTGGGAATTCCCAATATTATACAAATCAATGTAGGCAACGCTTCGGTGTCGCCTCTCTCGATACGGAGCGCTGCTTGACGAGTTCGGTACGGTCCGCGACGATGCCTCTAGTGTGGAAACGGCCACCACTCGCGTCGGCCGGTCACTCGAGATCCGCGTTTCGCGCTGCGCCCGGGGATCGCTGTGTCTTCCGGTCCGCGTTACGGGCCGAACACGAACGGTTCGACCGAAGCCGGAGCAGCAACCCGATGACGCTGAGCACTGCGAAGATCACCACTCCCTGTACGACCCCGGCGATCATCCCGACTGACGTTCCGCCGGCGATGGCGGCGGTCCCCGGTCCGACACAACAGAGGCTCGCGAGCCCTGCGAGCCCGAGCAGCGATTGACTCGAGACATCTGAACCCATACGTGAAGTGGAGGATCGGGAAGGATATGTATTCGGCCGATTTTCCGAGTCAGCGATTGTGGTCTCGAGGCGTTGAGTGATCGCTGCAACTGTTGTTTGGCGAATCCAACGCACGCGGATGGCCCTCCTCCAGATCGATGGCGAACGGATCCGTCACACATCTCATCGATCCCGCCGCGTGTTCCGCTGCGCGTTGAAGCGTGGACGAGCCAGTCCTCGAGCAGTGTCTGTGATCTACAGGCGGAGCAGGCCGAGTGCCTCGGGGCTTGACCCCGGGGGTGAAGGCCGTGCGCTCCGTTAAACGTGTTCCGTGCGCTCGATATACTGTTCAATCGTGTCGGTTGAAACATCACCCGCCGTCCCCACGTAGTACGATTCCTCCCAAAACCCACCACCCCACAGGTACTCCTCTAAGAATGGTTCGTGTTGCTCCCACATCTCCCGTGCCGTGATACTCTTGACCGTTCGTACAATCTCGCTCGGCGCGTGCTTCGGATGGGCTGAAAGGAACAGGTGTACGTGGTCGGTCGAGATGTGGTGCGACAGTATCTCGTAGCCGTACTCGTCGCACACGTCGCGGAAACTCACTTCCAACGTGTCCTCGATTGGTTCGAGAATCGCGTGGCGGTATTTCGGACACCACACGAAGTGGTAGTTGACGTTGTACACCGTGTGATTCGACCGTTCCTCGCCCATATTGAGAACATACTTCCGATACAGTTATGTATATCCAAAGGATATACACAAGTATGGCGAACCGCTTTGAAATCGACGGCGAGGAAGTTCTCGACGGCGAGGTCAAGCCGTTTGGGAATAGCGCCCACGTCACTGTCCCAAAACGCTGGCGTGGCGCGGATGTGAAAGTCGTCCGCACCTCAGAACCCACCGAACAGGACGAAGAATGACCGACGCACAGGCTCTTGTCAAGACGCTGGACTTCCAACTCAACATCCAGAGTGACAACGAGAGTCTGCTGTACGACGCCACCCTTGAAGCACGCTCGGTGTACAACGAAACCATCCGACTCGCCAAGCAAGGCGTGGACTGGGACACCATTCCCGACCGCGTGGCTGACGACGCCAACCTCGTGAAGAATACGACTCAACGCGTCGTCGCCAAGGCTCTCGGCGCGATGGAAAACTACTACGAGTACGACGACTTCGGACTCCCGGGTCACACCAAGGACGGCGCGTACCCGCTTCGAGCGAACTACGAGGAGGGGTACAACCTGTCGCTCACCGACGACGGTGACGTGGCGTTCCGCATCAGCGCGAAGCCGTACAAGCACGTCAAAGGTGTTCTCGAAGGGAGTGACGCTCACCTCGACATTCTCAAGACTGCGCTCACGAGTGACGAGTGGAAGATTGGGACTGCTGAAGCCCTGTTCCACGACGACACCGCTGAGTTGCACGTCAACGTCACTAACTCCAAGCAGACTGTTCGGAACAAGCAGGACTCACGAACGGTCGTTGGTGTGGACGTGAACGAGGACAACGTGGCCCTCACCGCGCTCTCAGAGGATGGCGTCGAAGACACGCTCGTTATAGACTTCCCCGAAATCAAGTTCGAGCGCCACCGCTACTTCACGATGCGAAAGCGCGTCCAGAACGCGGGGAAGGACAGCATACACGACACGCTGGAAGGGCATGAGGAACGGTTTGTCCGTGACCGTCTCCACAAGGTATCTCGACACATCGTGGAGTGGAGTCAGCAATTCGAGAAGCCGTGCATAGTCTTTGAAGACCTCAAAGAGATGCGCGACAGTATCGACTACGGTACGCGGATGAACCGACGCTTGCACCACCTCCCGTTCCGCGCGCTCCAGTTCTACACGTCGTACAAGGCGTCGTTCGAGGGTATCCCGACCGCGTGGATTAACCCCGAGTACACCAGCCAGCGGTGTCCGATGTGCGGACATACGGAACGAACGAACCGGAACAAGAAGCGGTTCAAGTGTCGGTCGTGTTCCCATCAAGACCACAGCGATCGTGGTGCAAGCGTCAATATTGCCGTAAAAGGCGTGAAGAAACTCAATTGGAATGTGCCTGCTCTCAACAGCCTTCCCGTTGTTCGGAAGGTGCGACGGCAGGCATCGGGGGCCGTGGACGCCCCGACCGTGACCCACCCGACCGCCCGAGGCTATCAGGCCGATGGTCGGATGGGAGTGTCCGACTAACCCACGGGAAGCCTCGGGGCTTGACCCCGAGGCGGTTCACGTCACCGGTTGTAGAGAGCGTCGCGCTCGGTGGTATACTCCCACGAGTCGGTGGCAACTCCGTAGAGACGCCGAATCATTCCAGCGTCGGCGACCAGGTCGATTGCGGTCCTCGGCCGACCCGCGACCCGTCGCGCCACGGCCGCGGGTCGCCGCGTGATGTCGTCGATCGTCAGCCCGTCGAGCGCTTCCGCGACGGACGCCAGCAGTTCGGGGTCTTCGTGTTCGACCCACGCGCCGCGCATCAGCTGCGCGAGTCGATACTCTGAGCGCATTAACGCGAACAGTTTCCGCGGATACGCGGACTCGTTCCCGTCTGCGATCAGGTCCGCGAGGAGGTACGCCGACCTGATCCCCTGGCAGATTCCCTCTCCCTGATACCGGTTGGCGATTCCGGCCGCGTCACCGACGAGAAACACGTTCTCCTCGGGATAGTATGTATCGGCTGGATCGAGACTCGGGCCTCTCGGAATGGTAGCGACGTTCACGTCCGCTCGGTCCGGGACCGGAAACGAATTCCGATCGGCGGCGGCCTCGAGTGCGCCGAAGTAGTCATCCGGTCGCCGGTCGCCCGCCCAGCCGATGCCGACGTTCGCGTGGCCGTCGGACTTCGGGAACGCCCAGGCGTAGCCGACGTATCCCTCGAAGAAGAGACGCGGCCAGTTCCTGTACGCCGAAAAGTCGCCCTTGACCGTCGCGTTGAGGGCGACCATGTCGCCCGTGTAGGCCCGCGTGTTTCCCATCGCTTTGAGCGTCAGGGACGGCTGCCCCGACGCGTCGACGACGTAATCGTACGACTCCACGATCTCCGCGTACTCGTCGGGTGAGACGGATCGGCCGGTCCGAAATTCGACGCCCCTAGCTTCGAGGGCTGCCGCCCACCGTCGCTCGACGACGTCTCGCTCGCAGATGTATCCCGGTTCACAGTTCACGTTCGACGTCGCCAACGGTCGTGCATCGAGTGATCGATCGGTACCGTCGTACACGCGGAGCTGAAACCCGTCGACGTCGTTGACGAACCCGTTTTCGGGCGTCTTTGCGAGCGGGATCAGCGTCGTATCGTTTATCGCCTCGCCACAGTCGACTCGCTTCTCGTCGTACTCCTGTCGTTCGTAAACGGTCACCCGAGAAAAGTTCGCTCTTCGGATCAGTCCGGTCGCTGCCGCGAGCCCGGAGACGGAGCCACCGAGTACCGCGGCCGTCGACTGAGTTTCGTCCATGGTGTTGTTGTCCCTGACCGATACCAAATCCGTCAATGGTAAAGAGAGTAACCGATACCCCACGAACCCGGAACACTCTCGGTTCGATAGTGGTGTCGTTCGCTGGTTCACTCCCTCGACGGCCGACCGGTTCGAGCCGCCGTCGACGCCGCGGCTCAGCAGCGACCAACGCGCCGTCGCTGCGAGGCGTCAGCTTCGAAATTCAGAAGGTCTTTTCGTAGTGGCCCCACTACTATACACGAATGACGCTCCCTATCGACCCCGCCCGAATCGATCCGGACGACATCGGTGCGAAACAGACGACCCTCGAGATGGACCACGAAGACGCCATCGAACACGTCCGTGAGGTATTCACCGAGGCCGGATTCGGAATTCCGGTCGAATTCTCTCCGTCGGAACTGCTCAACGAGAAGGTCGATGCCGACCGCGACCCCTACTACGTCCTCGGCGCGTGTAATCCGGCGGTCGCCGACCAAGCGCTCGAGGCGACCGACGGGAAGCTCGGTGCGCTCTTCCCGTGTAACGTCGTCGTCTGGGAGGAAGAACCCGGTCGACAGCGCGTCTACCACGTCTCGATCATGCGGATCGCGCGACTCGTCGGAGTGGCACCGGACGACGACGAGATGGCGGACATCGTAGCGGAGACGGGCGAACTGGTCGATACTGCGTTCGAGAATCTGTAACCATGGGATACCACACCTTCGACGCGTCGCGGGCTGACAAGTTAGAGGAGGCTGGGAAGCGATATCGCTTCCTCTCGGCCGAGGAACTACTATGGGCGCTTTCGCTCTCACCGGACGACACGGTCGCCGACCTCGGCAGCGGGACCGGCTTCTTCACCGACGACGTCGCCCCGTACGCCGACGAGGTCTACGCGGTCGACGTTCAGGAGGAGATGCAGGATTACTACCGAGAGAAGGGTATCCCGGAGAACGTCAATCTCGTGACCAGCGACGTAAGCGACCTGCCGTTCGACGACGGCGGCGTCGACGCTGCGTTCTCGACGATGACCTACCACGAGTTCGCGAGCGCGGAGTCGCTGGCCGAGATCCGGCGGGTCCTCGCGCCCGCCGGTCGGCTCGTCGTCGTCGACTGGGCGGCCACCGGAACCGGCGAGAACGGGCCGCCGGTCGACGAGCGCTACAGCGCCGACGAGGCGGCGGACGCCCTCCGCGAGGTCGGGTTCGCCATCGAACACGAGGCCGTCCGACCGGAGACCTTCCTGCTGATCGCGACGCTCGAGTGAGAACGCAGGCGACTCGTTCGAACGCGGTTTCCAGCCTCGAGGTCACGTTTCTCGGACGCGAATCGAGAAGAGCGCGCGCTGGCATGCCCTTCCTTTTTGCCGGCAGTTGTGGGCGGTTCTGTGATGGACGACACTGATCGAACCGTCCCGCGACGGCAGGCGCTACGCATCGGCGGTGCGACGCTGTTCGGAATCGCGGGACTACCGAACGGGATCGGAATCGGAGCGGCCGCACTCGAGCGGACCACACAGGGGGACGAGGACGGCGGGACCGGAGACGACGGCGGACTCGAAGAAACGCTGGTCGCCTCGAGCGGGGAAGTCGACGTGGGAGCGGACGAGAGCGTCGAGACGTGGCTGTACGAGGAGCAGTTCCCCGGGCCGGAGCTCCGGGTCGGCGAGGGAGAGACGCTCCGCATCTCGCTCGAGAACGGGTTGTCCGAGGGGACGACGATTCACTGGCACGGCGTTCCCGTACCGAACCCGATGGACGGCGTTCCGGACGTCACGCAAGCGCCGGTCTCGTCCGACGAGACGTTCGAATACGAGTACGAGGCGTCTCCGGCGGGGACGTACGTTTACCACAGCCACGTCGGGTTACAACTCGACAGGGGACTCTACGGGCCGCTGATCGTCGAAGAGGAGTCGTCCCACGTCGAGTACGACCGCGAGTACACGTTGCAGCTCGACGACTACCTCGGGGAGGAGCCGGCGCTCGACTCGATCGAAGCCCCGCCGGGCGGCGGTGGCATGGGCCCCGATGGCGGGCCAGGCGGAGACGGCGACGGGATGGGCCCCGATGGCGGGCCAGGCGGAGATGGCGACGGGATGGGCCCCGATGGCGGGCCAGGCGGAGATGGCGACGGACGCGGTGACGGTCGCGGACCGAACGATGGAATGGGACCGGGTAGAGACGGAGGTAGAGACGGCAACGGAATGGGGCCGGGTAACGGAATGGGTCCTGACGACGGCATGAGTCCCGGCAGTGATGGCAGACCTGGCGACGGTCCCGGGCCTGGCGACGGCATGGGACCGGGCAGTCAGATGATGGGTCAGCGACCCCCGTACGAGGGACTGCTTGTCAACGGCCGCCTCCCCTCGGATCCGGCCGTATTCGAAGTCGAAGAGGGCGAGCGCGTTCGGCTGCGGTTCATCAACCCCAGCAGCGCCACGACCTATCGCGTCGGGGTCGGCGGTCACTCGCTGACCGTCACGCACGCCGACGGGCGACCGGTCGAACCCGTCGAGGTGGACTCGTTCGTGATGAGCATGGGCGAGCGCTACGACGCGATCCTCGAGGCCGACGCCCCCGGCGAGTGGGCCGTCGTCGCCGAACCCGTCGTCGGCGAAGAGGACCCCGCGGAGGCGAGACTGCGGTACGCAGACGCCGCCGCCGATGGCTCTGCCGACCGGCCGCAGTTCGACGGCGACGAACTCGAGTACGACGATCTCGAGGCGCTCGAGCCGCTGGATCTCGACGGGGAGCCGGATCGAACGTTCGACCTCACGCTGTCGGGCGGGATGATGGGCAGCGCCGACGCCGACGCGTGGACCATCGACGGCGAGACGTATCCCGACGCCGACCCGTTCGAGATCAGCGAGGGCGACCACGTCCGCGTGCGGATGGTGAACCGCAGCCCGGCGATCCACCCGATGCACCTCCACGGCCACTTCTTTCAGGTCGGCGACGCGGTCAAGGACACCGTCCTCATCGCGCCCCGCGGCGATCAGGTAACGTTCGACTTCCTGGCGGACAACCCCGGCGACTGGCTGTTCCACTGTCACAACGTCTATCACCTCGAGCGAGGGATGGCACGCGTGTTCGAATACGAGTGACGGCGGCCGCACGATCGCGCGAGGCGGTCGCCGATCACGTCGACCGATCGGTCGTCGGACGCTCGTCTCGATCGCGACTGATCTACGCTTCCTTGATTCGTTCGATCGCCTCGTCGAAGCGCTCGATGGGCTGTGCACCGACGAGCGTCCCGACAGATTCGGAGTCCGGATCGAAGACGGCGAACGTCGGCGTCCCCCGAACGCCAAACGAGCGTGCTTGCTCGCTATCCGCGTCGATCTCGTCTTCGAGCGCCGACCGTCGATCATCGAGACACGACTCGAGCGAGTCGGCGTCGACGCCGTCGACCGAGCGCGTGTACTCGAGGAGGTTCTCGGCTGTAGCCCAGCCGGAGTTCTTCTCGCCCTGTTCCTCGAAGATCGCCGCGTGCCAGTCCCAGTACGCCGATGGGTCGGCGTCGCGAACCTGGTCCCACACGCACTTGCCGGCGATCGCGGCCGTCATCGAGTCCGCACCGAAGTACGGCAGCGAGATGAATACGATTCGAAGCTCGCCCGGTTCGACGTACTCTCGAACGAGGTCGGGGAGCGTCTCCCGTTCGAACTGTTCGCAGAACGGACACTGGAAGTCCGTCCAGTAGTAGAGCTCGAGCGATGCATCGGACGCACCCATAATCGGCTTTCCCCGCAATTCGACGCCGAGTTGGGACGTCTCGTCGCTCGAGTGAAACGACGGGGAGAGGTCGTGAGCGGTGTCGTCGGATCGCGTGAGATAGTAAGCGCCGCCGACGCCGAGAGTTCCAACGAGACCTGTAACGAGAGCGCGACGAGACGGCTGATCGAGCGACATCGATTGTTCGCGCTCACATTTACGCTACCGGCCCTAAACGGATCCGCCGATTTGCTGGGTCAGCAAAATCGGATCGAGGTCTCGTCCGTTCCGCTCCGATTCGCTCATTCACCGCTCGCGACGGTCCGACGATGAGCAGTGATCGAACAGCGGAGGCGGTGTCAAGCGCAACGGCTGTTTCGAGCGATCGAATTCGACACTACGAGTCCACGACCTCGAGCGTCCAGTCGCCGTCGGCCTCGACGTTGAGCCAGACGGGGCCGCCCGCCTTGTACGACCGCGAGTTATCGAACTCGCCGGTTCGATGGACGAGTATCTCCCGACTGCCGTCCGCATCGTAGCCGTCGACGATGAACGTGCCGTCACCGTCGTGTGTTGCGACGACCCTGATGCCGCCCTCGGTCCACAGCGGCCCGACGAACGCCGATCCCGTCCCGGTCGCCTCGAGCGGAAGGTCCTCGAGTTCATCGCTGTCGACCGTCGGCTGTGAGAGGTCGATCGACCACGCGCCGTCGGCGTCGACCTCGAGTCTGTAGGCGTCGTCGTCGACGGCCATGATCGATTCGCCGGTGGCATTCCCGGACGTGGTCAGCAGATTCTCGTTGCGTCCGGTACCGTCGGGTTTCGTCACGTCGACAGCGATCTCCCCGCCGTCGTGGGAGACGTTCGCCACGAGGATCCCCTCGTCGAGGTCGAACGTGGCGGTGTCGCCAGATCCGGATCCCTCAAACGTGTGGGACTGGCCCGCCTCGAGAATCGTTCCGCTCGGTCGCTCTCTGTTCTCGGTTTCGTCGGTGCCGTCGGCGCGCTCAAACGTCTCGTCGACGAGATCCGAGGGAGTGATGACGTCGAGGCCGCGGTGCTCGATGTGATCGAGGAGCAGTCCGAAGTCGTCGAGTGACATCCGATTTTCGTTGACACCCACGTCGGCTTCGTCGACGATCCGCGGAACGCGTACCACGGTGAGGTGATTGTACTGATCGGAGAGGTTGGTGTGGCGACGAACACCGGTGTGAAGTGCGGGACCCCAGATGAACGGAATCATGTGCATCTCGGTCGGCGGCACGCTCGTCGTTCCGGCGTTGTACAGGAACGTCGACTCGTGGATCTCTCTCGCGAGGTCGTAGGTCGTTGCATCCATTCGGTCCTCGGGAACGAACAGGTGACGCGATCCGTCCTCGAAGCCCTCGTCTGCGAGCGTGTCTCGAGCAGTTTCGAGGACCTGTCGCTGCTGGTCCTCGGACTGTTCCGGCAGGGGCGTCGACACCTGTGGGAGCGAACAGACGTCCCAGCCGCGGTCTCGGAGGTCGCGTAATTCGGTGCGCCCCATCCGACCGGCAGCTCCGATTTGCTCGGGGCTGACCGGAACCGCCGCGGTCCAGTCGCGCTCCTCGAGCATCTCGGCCGCGATGTCGTAATGCGAACCGTGGCCGCCGTAGAATGCGAGGATTGCGGCACCGTTGGCGGCCGATTTGGTTCGGCGAAGGTCGTCGACCAGCAATTTGGTCGGTCCGCCGTCCGGCCCGTCCGCGATAATATTGAGGCCAGTGACGTTCGATAGGTCCGGGTCTTCCCCCGGCTTCTGCTGGTAGCCACAGTCCATTCGGAACCAGCCGTCGTACCCATCGGGGACGATTCGAATACTGGTGAGTCGTTCGCTCCGCGTCGGTGCGAGGAACTCGACGATGATTCGATCGGCGGATTCCGGTTTGACAGCCAGCGAGGTGTCCCAGTCCTCGAAGTCGATTCCGTCGTCGAACCGAATCTCCATGCCGGCCGTCGCCTCGTCGCTTTCGACGACCGCCGCTTGGGATCCGAGTCGCGCCTCGTCGGAAGCGGCCGAGAGTTTGCCAGTTCGGGCGGACCACTCGTCGAGATCCTCGAAGTCAGAGACTACCTGCCCCGTCTCGATAGCGGGCCAGTGCGTGGGGCCGGACGCCATTTCTCCCCTGCCGACTCCGTTGCCGTCGTCGTCCGATAGAATGTCCATACAGCCAGCGAGCGTCGTCGATGCGGCACCGAGTGCGGCGAGCATTCGCCGTCGAGACGACCTCTCGTTTGCGTCGCGTTCATGACTCATTGTAGATAGATTACTCGTCGTTACGTTCTCTCTCCGATGGCGTAAACGGAACCGTTGATTTGCTGACCCAGCAAATCGGAGTCGGTAATTTCAGTCATCCCTGCATCGGTGCAGCTAGATGTTCACGCGCGATTCGATCAGCGGGTACCTGACGAACCTCGCTGCAGCGGTCTCGTACCCGTTCGAGACGTGGCGAGGGACGATCGGACTGGTACTCGTGACGGTCGCCACCTACGTCCTCCTGATCCTGAGTACGATGCCGGAGTTCTCGCTCCAGATGCTCGGCGACGGCTTCCACTGGTTCGAGTACGTCCTCGTCTCGCTCACGGAGACGGTCTACCGGACCGACGGCTGGTCGGGGCTCGCGGTCATCGTCCTCTACGCCCTGCTTTCAGGTGTCGCGGTCGTCAACGCCGTTGCGCAACTGCGGATCGTTGGTCTCTCGAGTCTCACCGACCTCTCCGGCATCGTCCCGGGACTCCTCGCGTCGGGCTGTGCGAGCTGCGGTGCCGGCCTCCTCGGCTTTCTCGGGTTCGCTGGTGGGATGGCAGTGCTCCCGTACGACGGCGCGTTGCTTCGCGTCGGCGGGCTCGCCCTATTGGTGTTCTTCCTCGGACGAGCGGGCCATCCGGAACACTGTGCGATCACGACGGAGGCGACGAAATGACGGCACACGACTTCGTCCGATCGATCCGATCGGATCGGCGAGCGATGCTGTGGGGAACGGCCGCCGGAATCGGCGTGGTCCTGCTGTTCGGCCTCGTCACCGGTCTCATTCCGAACCCGCTGTACGTTCGGATGGTGCCGCGGACGCCCGTCGACTACCTGTTTCTGCTGTTGACCGCGCTGCTGGCGGGCGTCTACGCGGCACAGCGACTGGCGACCGAAGTGGTCGATCCCGACCTCGAGGGCGACGACGAGAGCGAGGTTGACGGCGCAAGTAGCGAGGATCGCTGGGCGCTCGGCGGTCTCGTCGGCGGATTCCTGGCGGTCGGTTGTCCGATCTGTAACGTCGCCCTGCTCGCCCTGTTCAGTTCGTCCGCGCTCATGACGTACTTCGATCCGTTACGACCGGCCCTCGGTGCACTCTCCGTGGCGATTCTGGCGGGACTGATCTACGCTCGCCACAGGCGGTCGTGTCCGGCCTGCGAACCGTGATGCGTTCGTCGACGTGGTCCGTGCGCTCGAGGCGTTCTGGTTCGACGCCGTCTGGTTACCGTTGGGAGACGAAACGGACGACGAACGTCCGTCATCACGAGTGCTACCCGAGTGTGGGTACAAGACAGTGACGACGATTTGCTGAGTCAGGGAATCGTGGCCTATTTGGCACTGAACGACGGGGTCTATCGTGTGCAACACGGAGGCTCCTCGGATTCGGCGGAAATCTTCCAGATCCTCGCGGACGAGTACGCACGGAAGATACTCCTCGCCGCGGATCACGGGCCGAAGACCGCGAAAACGCTTAGCGAGGAGTGCAACGCCTCGCTCACGACGATCTATCGGCGAGTGTCGACGCTGCAGGACCACGACCTTATCGAGGAACGGAACACCGTCGATACGGACGGCTCGCATCGAAGCGAGTTCCAAACGTCGCTCGAGGAACTCCACGTCGATATCACCGATGGCCAACTCTCGCTGACGCTGGAAACGCGCGACGAGCTCGCTGACAATTTCACGTCCCTCTGGAGCGATCTCCGGGGTGACGACTGATGGAAGCATCGTTCGTGATCGCCAAACTGTTCACGTTCGTGCTGAGTCTCGGCGTCGCGTATCTGGCGTATCACGGCTATCGGCGTAGCGGTCAGACGCCGATGCTGTACGTCTCCGGTGGATTTGTCTTCATCGGTGCCGGCGCGATCTGCGAGGGGCTCATCTACCACGTGTTCGGGACGACAATCGCGTCCGCCGCCCTCGTGCAGGCGGCCATCGTCTCGAGCGGGATGGTGCTCGTTCTCATTTCGTTGACGAAGTGATCTCGCACCCTCGAGCGACATTCGCGCTCTTCGTTCACCCTTGCCGCTGTCCCTTTTTCCGACTCGGGGAATCGTCGTACTGGATTTACGATTCCCACCGAAACATCGACGTATGAATCGGCGTCTCTGGCTCCGATCGATCGCCGCCTCGAGTGTCGCTACCACAGCGGGCTGTCTGGATTCCCTCTCGAGCAGCGAGGGACAGGCAGATGACAGCGACGGTAGTGAACGGGAGCATGCCGACGGAGCGGTTCTCGGCCCACCGGCGCAAGATCTGAGCGAGTCGTCGCATCCGAGCTATGGCGACGACGTTCCGTCGGTCGAACTCCCCAACCCACTGACCGGTGAGACCGTCTCGACGGACCAGTTCGAGAACGACCGGGCCGTTTTGATGACTTTCTTTTATACGTCGTGTCCCGATGGGATGTGTCCCGCGTTGATACTACGGCTCCGCCGTGCACAGGAAGCCGCTGCTGCCAACGGGTACGGTGAGGATGTTCAACTGCTCGCGATGACGTTCGATCCGGAACGTGACACGGAAGACGCGCTTCGAACGTTCGCCGACCAGCAGGGGGTCGATCTCGAGGCCGGGAACTGGGACTTCCTCAGACCGGAGCGGTACGAAACGGCGAAGGAGATCTTGACCGACCGGATCGGGTTGCCGCTCAAGAAGGTCGATGCCGAGAAGTACGATTCGCTCGAGTATCAGTTCCCCCACTATAATTTGGTCTTACTCGCGAACGAAGACGGGATCGTCGAGCGAGCGTATCCCCGGGGGGCAACGGTCGAGATCTCACGGGTAGTCGACGATCTCGAAACGGTGGTGAAAGCGTAAGATGCGCAGGCGAGATATCCTCGCCGGAGTCGGCAGTCTGGGTACGATCGGTGGCGCAGGAGCGCTGGCGATACGCGGTCCACCGTCGTTCGGCGATGGAACAGACGAAACCCAAAGCGGGAATTCGGATGGGACGGGATCTCCGGACACCGAACCGCTCACGATCGAGACGATCGATGCGCCGGGAAGCGAAGCCGGCGAGGTTCGTGTTCCGGCGTCCGACCGACCGACGTTCATCGATTTCTTCGGCACGTGGTGTCCGCCGTGTATCGAACAGATGCCCGCACTTGCGGTGGCGAACGATCGCATCGGTGACGACGTGCTGTTCATCTCGATTACGAGCGAAGCGATCGGCAGATCAGTGACGAAAGCGGAACTGGTCGACTGGTGGGAGAAACACGACGGGAATTGGTCACTCGGTCTCGATCCGACTGCGGAACTGACTGCACGGTATCTTGCGGGCGGCTATCCCTCTGCCGTCGCGATCGATACGTCCGGACGCGTTCAGTGGTCGGACACCGGCGTCAAAACGGCGGACGAACTCGTGGCGGGGATCGAACAGGCGCTCGAGGCGGGGACGGACGCGTGATCGACGTATCGCTCCTGTCGACGGTCGTCTTTGCGCTCACTGCCGGCGTCGCGACCTTCTTTAGCCCCTGTGCGTATCCGTTGTTGCCGGGATACGTCGGGTTCTACGTCAGCCGAACGGACGGCGACGACGCGTCACTCGGTGGGGCAACGATCCGGGGAATCGCCGCAGGCAGTGGCGTTCTTGGAACGCTCGCGGCCCTCATCGGGGTGACGTTCGTGATCGGCCAGCAGACGCTATCGAATCTGACGATCTTCGAGTCGCTCGTCGGCGGACTGCTGGTGGTCTTCGGCGCGCTCGTTCTCGCCGGTCGCGCCCCCTCGCTGTCGATTCCGCTTCCGGAGCGGCGCTCGAGCGTCTTCGGATTCGGGCTCTTCGGCGCGGGCTACGCGCTCGCCGGGGCCGGTTGCGTCGCGCCCGTCTTCCTCGCGGTCGTCGCCCGATCGCTGTCGCTGCCGACCGAGGCGGCGGCGCTCGTCCTGCTGACCTACGTCGGTAGCATAGTCGCCCTGATGATTGCGGTGACGGTCGCGACCGGAATGGGGCTGGTCGCGAGCGCGGGTCGGTTCGCGGCCTATTCGGAGCACCTGAAGCGACTCGCCGGAGGCCTGATGATCGTGGCAGGGGTTGGACAGCTCTATCTGGCACTCGTTGTCTATTAGCAGTAATAGTAGCACGATTTCATCATTCAGAATAACTCGTGCAATTCACGGTCAGTACAGGTCAAGTAGGTATTGGATCGACGACTGATTTATCTGGGAGATAGCAGAGACTGCGTACTGAATGCAGAGGTGGAAGTTAGCCCGGAAGGGACATTGAGTTTAGAGTGGAGAACCCGCATCACTCAATGGTCATTTACTCCCTCTTGACACACTCGGCGTATGCAGGACACCATCAACGAAGATCTGTTCCTCGTGGGTCAGAGTGACTTGATGATCAGAATATTGGAACGTAAAGGTCCAGTCGCCCTTCTCTTGCTCATACACTTTCTCTAATATTTCTGGGTCGATGTACTCGTACAGCGGATCGAGTTCCCCTGGTTCTCCCTCATCTTGGGCGGCCACCGCTTTGACAACGTTGGTGACAACGTCAGTTCGCGTCATCGTTAATTCTCTTCTGTATAATCCTACAGTTGTCAATCAAGGATTCGGGGATCTCGTCCATCGACTCGAACACGTTCTCAACGATAAATGCCGGTTCCGCAAAGTTGGGGCCACGCTGGACACAGAACCGTTCGGAATCCCAGCGAACGTACCCCGCTTCGGCGAGCTTAGGGAGGTGATGATGGCGCAAGTGAATAGCTAATGACTCAGAGTCCATCGACTGATTAGGGGATTCTGCAGCCTCAGGTAGCGAGAGCCGTCGCTCTTGTGGCACATCCAGCAACGAATTGATAATCTCTCGCCGCGGCTCGACAGAAAGAATATCAAATAAGTTATTCCACCGCTCAGCCCATTCCTCATCGTTAGACGGACTTGCAGTCATACTCTGGCCAATTGTCTCTACGCACTTCACCCTTGTTGGCGTGTAACTTTTGATAATATCTATATTTTAACGTTACCACCTCTATCGAGGATCTCCATCTTAGCCGACCTTACAGCCAATCCAGCAAACCGTACTGCGAGATATATGTTGTGTATTCAGCACGACTCTACAGAAGTCACCAATAGTTGATAGAGGCACCAGCGTTAGATTCGCACGTGTACTTACCGAATCAAGTGATCCAGTTTCGGGGACCGTTTTGCATAACAAATCCGTATTACCAACTACTGTTAGAAGAACAGTGCCGGCACGGAGTTGCGGAAGATGTTGAGCGAGATAACGAACAGGAGTCCGACGACGAACCAGTTGAACGCGCGCTCGTCGAACTCGAGGCGTCGGAGATACGTTCCCAGTAGCAGGCCGACGATCGTGACGACGGCGATCACTGACCCGAGCCAGAGCCGGTAGGTCGTCAGGAGATCGGTGAACAGCGCCATCTGTACGATACGAACCGTGAATATCGTTCCGAGAACCATCGCCAACCCGCCGATGTATCGCTCGGCGTCCCGCTCGAAGGTGTGAAAGTACGCCGGGAGCAACGGCCCGAGATTCGCGAAAGCGAGCAGAAAGCCCTGGGAAAACCCGGCCGTGCCGAGTGCGATGGGATGGTGTGCTTCCTTGACCGTCACGAAGTTCTGCACGACCTGAAAGACGACGTAGCCGAGGAGAACGAGACCGATAGCGAAGGGGACGAGCGGTCCGGCGCTGTACGTCGCCAGCGCTGCGACGCCGATGACGGTCCCGATAACGGCGAGCAACAGGAGCGACCACTCTTCGCGAACGAACGACCGCCCCGTTCCGGTTTCCGCGATCTGGAACATATTGAGCATCCACGGGGGAATCGCCAGGACGACGACGGCGACGGTCGGATCGACTACCGTCGCGAAGATCGGTGTCATGATGAGCGAGTAGCCAAAGCCGGTCATCCCCTTGACGATGCCAGCGACGATCGCGACCAGGCTCAGTACGGCGAGCAATCCAACTGAAAGTTCGGACTGAACACCCTGTCCGACGTTCTCGAAACCCGGGAAGAAGACGATCGAGGCGACGAGGACGGTTAGCGTCGCGCCGACCATCGTCACCTCGCGGTACTGGAACTCGAAGAGATTCGTGACGAACTGTTCGACGTCGACTGTAGATTCGGGAGCACTCATACTAGTTCGAAGGCGTATCTCGACCGCTCGAAATCGCCGTTTCGAGGACATCGGTCGGCCACCCGTATTCCACTGTGCGATTCGGCGAGATTTATCGAAGCCCGAGTTAGCGGTACTCTGGAAAATCGTCGAATTAGACCTTCTAGAGCTTGTTCCAGGCACAACTCTAGAAATAGCTCTGTCGTCAATAGAGGCAACATTAGCCATGACTGTTCCAATCGTCGGCACGCAGTCGTCATACAGTCCTCGTCCGCAGAGCGATCGACCGAGAGTGCAATAGTATTGTGTACATTCTACAAAACACTGAAATGCGTTCGGACCCTAGCAGTGTCGATGACCGAACCCACACCCTCGGAGCCGACCGACGACGGTCGTGCGACCCAGAAACCCGTCCAGCTACACGACATGGCCGACTACGACGACCTGCTCGCGGCACACGACCTCGTCTTGCTCGAGTTCGTTACGTCCGGCTGTGGAATCTGTGCGTCGATGGAGCCGGTGCTCAGCGGGGTCGCGCGCAGCGCACCCGGCGTCGTGGCGACGGTAAACGCCGGTCTCGTCCCGGATCTCGCCGCCGAGTTCGGCGTCCAGAGCGTCCCGACGCTCGTCGTCCTGCGCGACGGCGAGGAAGTCGCCCGTCTCGACGACGGGTTCCAGAGCAGTGAAACGCTCGTGGACGTACTCGAGACGCACGCGGCGAACTGACGTCGCCGATGACTGTACCGAAGATCAGATTGCTGCTACTGCTGTACCGGGTTCGGCGCGCCTCCCGAACGAAGTGTTAGTTCCGAACGCCGATCTGTTTTCGTCACGTCTTTTTCGACTACGAGGTCCTCGAGGACGAGCACGTCGAGTCCCATCCCGTAGAAGTCCTTGATCGCCTGCGTCGGCGTCCGGACGATCGGTTCGGCGTGATCGTTGAACGAGGTGTTGAGGACGACCGGTACGCCCGTGATGTCGGCGAACTCGGAGATGAGCCGGTGATAGCGCGGGTGCTGGTCCGCGCGAACGGTCTGGGGGCGCGTCGAGTCGTCGGCCGGATGCAAGACGGCCTCGAGTTCGTCGGTTTTCTCGGGCCGGATATCGTAGGCATCGATCATGAACGGTGCCGAACCGCCGCCGATGAGGTATTCCTCGGCGGCCGACTCGAGTATCGACGGCGCGAACGGCCGCCACTCCTCACGGTGTTTGACGAACCGGTTGACCCGGTCGCGAGACGCGGCGGTGCGGGGGTCGGCGAGGATGCTCCTGGCACCGAGCGCTCGCGGCCCCATCTCCAGCCGTCCCTGGAACCAGCCGACGAGGTCGCCGTCGGCGAGCCGTTCGGCGACGTATCGCTCGAGGTCGTCCGGTTCTCCGTACTCGAGTTTGTTCGTTTCGAGGGTCGAGCGGATCTCCTCGGTGTCGTACTCGGGACCAAAGTAGACGTCCGTCTGGCGGTCGACGGCCGACGGCGGCTGCTGGGACCAGCCCGCACCGAGCGCGAGCCCCGCGTCGTTGGCGACCGGCTGGACGAAGACGTCGTCGACGTGTGGTGACTCGCGGACGCACTTGTTCAACTTGCAGTTCAGCGCGACGCCGCCGGCGATCGCGACATTCGCCGTGTCCAACTGTTCGACGGCCGTTTCCGCGATACCCACCACGGTTTCCTCGAGCAGTTTCTGGGCGGTGTGTGCGAGGTCTCTCTCCCACTGGTCGAACTCGCCGGGCGTCTCCGTTCGCGACCGGTCGAACGCGTCCTCGAGGATTTCGACGCCGTGGCCGGTTCCCCAGCGCTTCGTCAGTTCGGTGACGTCGTAGTCGGCGCCCGTGTCGATCAACTCACGCAGGACGCCCTCTATCTCCGGATTGTCCTCGCCGTAGGGTGCCAGTCCCATCACTTTCCCCTCGCCGTTGAACATCCGGTAGCCGAGGAACTCGGTCACGACCGCGAAGAAGAGACCGAGACTGTTCGGGTGTTCGTAGGTGTACGCGCGCGTCAGGCCGTCCTCGTCGCCGCGCCAGACGACCGTCGAGTCGTACTCGCCCTTCGCGTCGACCGTGAGGACGACGCCCTCGTCGAACCCCGACGGGTGGAACGCGCTCGCGGCATGACAGCGGTGATGTGAAATCGTTTCGATCGGCGGCACCGATGAGCCGATCGACTCGAGGCGGTTCTCGATCTGTCGGGTCGGGACGAACCGACTCCGAACCTGCGTGATGAGCGTCTCCTCGAGTGCAGTGAGTTTTCGTCCGACTCCGGGCGCTCGGATCGCATCAGAAACGTAGTGTGAAGCGATCTTGCCACGGAGTTGCGGCTCGTATGGAAGAAAGATACGATCCAGGTCCGGAAGGGACAGGTTTCGATGGTCGAGACACGCCCGAATCGCGTGTTCTGGAAACGTCTCTGTCGCGTGTTTGTCCCGCGTGTATCGTTCTTCCTCGACGCCGAAGACGGGCGTCCCGTCATCGAAGAGAACGGCGCTCGGGTCGTGCTGGCCGTAGAGCCCGATCGCCGGTTTGAACGCGAGTTGATAGTCAGTCATGGCTCGTGAAAGTAGCGTACTGTAATCCAACCCGAGAGACGGCAAAACAACGCTGACGATTTGCTGACCCAGCAAATCGTCGGCACCGTAGTCGTGTTCGTTGTCGACCTAGTGCTGGTGGGCCACTCTCTCGCGGATCTCGACGCGATCGAGCACTCTGCCCCGGACCCCGCCCAGCGCGACGCCCGCGAGCAGTTCACCGACCGTCAGTGTCAGATACCGCTCGAGGCGTATTCACGTTTCTCGTCGAAGCTTCTCCGACAGCAGAGAGCTGTAGACCCGATCGAACTGGATACCGGTTCATGAACAAGAAAACTGTTCAATCGGGGCCGGAACCCGCTGGGCCGCACGTTCGTCTTCCAGTTCCCGTTAGCGAACCCGAGCTGTGCTGTCACGACGGCCGTCCAGAGCCTTGACGACGGCGTGACCGTTCCAACGACTGCCGACGTTAATTTGCGGCGCAGTTGTTCGGGCCGAGTTCGAGCGCCTCGACGTCGCCGCCGGGTTGCTCCCTGCCCCAGTTGATCTGCTTGATCTCGTTGTAGTTTGCCGGTTCGTCCGCGAGGCTCTCGACGATCGTCTCGACGAACGCTTCCTCGTCGTCGTCCTCGACGTAACTCAGGAGTTCGTTGGTCGTCTCCGCCCGGAGGTCGCCGAGTTCGGTCGCCAGCGGACGAATCGACTCGTCGCTGAAGTGACCCGGAAGGACGACGGTTTCGTCCTCGAGAGCCGTCAGTCGCTCGAGGCTATCGAATAGCCGGCTGGCGGCCTCGCGGACGGCGTCTTCCGAGCTATCCTCGAGGTCGGGGCGGCCGACGCTGCGGAGGAACAGCGTGTCACCGGACAGCAGCGCGTCGCCGAACCGGAACGAGACGCTGCCGGGCGTGTGTCCGGGTGTGTGGAGCACTTCGAGGTCGCGATCGCCGACGGAAATCGTCTCGCCGTCCGCGAGTTCCGTGACGTCCTCGAGGTCGCCGGCGTCGTCCCCGTGGAGGTAGTAGGGGACGTCGAGTTCGCCGGCGAGTCGACGAGCGCCCGAGACGTGGTCGGCGTGGGCGTGGCTGTCCGCGACGCCGACGATTTCGAGGTCGCGCTCGTCGGCCGCGTTCAGATACTGATCGACGTACTGGCTCGGATCCACGACGACGGCCTCCTCGCCGTCGTGGGCGAGGTACGAGACGCAGCCCGTGCCGGGACGGACGATCTGAACGACGCCGTCGGCGGCGTCGACGTCGTACTGGCGGTGGACGCGACCCCAGCCGTTCATTCCCTCGTCGACCGATTTCGCGTCGAATCCGTGCTCACGGAGGAACTCCGCGGCCCGCGCCGACGTGATGCCGGCGACGCAGACGACCGCGATCTCCGTGTCTTTCGGGAGCTCGTCTAGGTGCCCCTCCAACGTCGAGTAGTCGTATTCCAGCAGTTCGTCGTAGATCGGGACGTTCGTGCTTCCGTCGATCCGCCACTCCTCGTAGTCGTCTTCGTTCCTGACGTCGAGGACGAAGAGATCAGCTGCATCGTTCTCGGCGATGCGTCGAGCGACCGCTGCCGGATCGAACTCAGTATTGCTCATTACACCCAATGCTATGCGATAGTGCTCCTTAAAGTCGTTGGTCGGGTGTACGCTACGAGACCTAAAAATCACTGGTCCCATTCAGCTGATCTGCCGCTTCGACGGACGATCCGGTTAGCCCTGGGCGGGAACTTCGGTGTCTGCCTCTGCGTGTTCGTACTTGTCCTCGAACTCCTGGATGAGCTGCCCCATCTTCGCGTACCAGTCGTTCAGCATCCGCTGCATGTCGTTCGCAATCTGGGTCGGGTCCGTCGGGTAGTAGACGTGGTAGTAGCCGCCCTGTTCGTAGTTGATCTGCTCTTTCTGAATGAAGCCGCTCTGGAGTAGTCGCTGAATCGAGCGGTACGCAGTGGAGCGCTCGCGGTCGACCCGGTCGGCAACCTCGTCGATCGTCAGCGCTTCCTCGCTCTCGACCAGCACGCGGAAGCAGTCCTTGTCGAGTTGCTTGAGCCCGTGGATGCACTCGAGTAGCCCTTCACACTCCATGTCCTGCTGTAGTTGTTCTGCCATCGAATTTGCCATTGTACTATCTCAAGGTAGGGAACGCGTCGGTATAAGGGTTTTGTGAATATTGTACAATCTCAATGAGGTGGGACCAGAACTGGGTGAGCGGCGTTTATGGCGTCAGTCCGCGGACGTCACAGACGCCTTCGTCTGGGCTCGCATCGTCGAGATCGTGCTGTAGATCACGGCCCCGCTGACCATGAACGCCGAGAGCAGGATCAGGGCGAAGCCGATCGTGTTGAAGATCTCGATCCCGAGGTAGTCGCCGGCCTGCTGGAACGCCACGGCGATCGATCCACCCAGGAGCATCAGCCCGAAGTAGATTTTGATGTCGTCTTCGTTGACGATGCCGGTCGCGGCCGACCCGATTCTGGCGCCCAGCGCGCTCCCCGCGAGCAGCGGCGCGACGATCGAGAGGTCGACACCGCCTTCCATCCCGTAGAGGAACGAACCGATTCCGCCCGAGAAGACGATCTCGAACAGGTCGGTTCCGACCGCGACGGGAACGGGCACCCCGATGAGGTAGAACATCGCGGGCATGCGGATGAACCCGCCGCCGACGCCGAGGAAGCCCGATAGCAGCCCCGTCGCCAACGCGACGCCGAGGACCATCCACAGCGAGACCTTGATTCCGCCCGCGATCGTCATCATCGGCGGGACGTGGTACGACTGGATCTTCTTCGCGATGTCGGGGATCGCGTCCGGATCGATCTCATCGTTCGCGGCCTCGTGGTGGCCGCCGCCGCTATCGTCCTCGCCGTCGTTTTTGAGCGCATTACGCGTAACGAACACGCCGATTGTGCCCAGCAGGGCGACGTACGTGACGCCGATAACGCCGCTGGCGAGGCCCAGGTCCTCGAGGTAGAACACCCCGATTCGGCCGATCTCGATGCCGACCGACGTTCCGACGATCATCAACCCGCCGAGTTTGTAATCGACCTGTCCCAAGTCGTGGTGTTTCAGCGTCGCTATCACGGCCGTCCCGAAGACGAACGCCATCCCGCTCCCGACGGCGACTCTGGCGGGGTATCCCATCACGAGTAACGCGGGCGTGACGAGGAACGACCCGCCCATGCCGAAGAAGCCGAACAGGACCCCGACCATGAAGCCAAAGCCCACGAACAGTACGAGTGTCATCAGTGCGATTCCGAATAGCTCCATCTATGCGTGTTTGATTTTTTCGACGACTGGCATTGCGACTCGCTCGAGTCCCCCGTACGCCACGTAGAGGACGAACGCTTCGAGGAGGACGGCGCCGACGAGCGCGCCTGCTTGTACTGCTGGCGAATACGCGGCAAGGTCGATCATCGCGATCGACCACCACCGTTCGGTTGTGTGCGTATCATGGTTTTCTACTCAGTATCGAATACCCGGAGGAGGGGTATAACGCTTTTGGGATTCACGCACAATATTACTGTGGTCAATCTCACGGCTAACCTACGGAGATATTCAAATAACTTATGGAGATATATACTTCGTTCGACGACCGGCCTGTACAGTTCGGGCGCGGTCGAATCGACTACGTCGCGCGGTTCCATCGTTCAGATCAGCGGAGTGTTATGGCTGATAGTTGCCGGTGACCGGATCGCCGTCTCCATCGGTCGCAACCGATAGCTCGGATTTGGTATTGGTAACCACAAACAATATTATGGCGTCGGTCCTACGAGTAGTATGAAAGCGATCTGTGCGACCGACCTCTCCGCCGCCAGTGAGGCGACGATCGAGAACGAGACCTGCCTCGAGTGTCTCGGCCGAATCGGCGTCGAGGAGATCCACCTCGTGACCGTGATCTCGTCGAACGTCCACGCGGGCATGCCCGGGATGGACTTCGAGAAACGACGCGAGCAGGCGCTTGGGCGCTACCGCCGCGTCATCGAAGACGCGGGCTTCGACGTCGAATCACACGTCGTCCGCGGCACGCCCCACCGACGCATCAACGGGATCGCAGGGGCGGTCGGTGCCAGCCTCACGGTCGTCGGCTCGCGGGGAAAGAGCCCGCTCGAGAACCGCGTCATCGGCTCGACCGCGCGCAACCTCGCACGGACGACGGTCGTCCCGCTGCTGGTCAACCGGATCGAACGCGAGGCGGACGAGCCGGACGTCGTCCGCGAACACCTGTTTCAGCGGATGCTGTACGCGACGGACTTCTCGGAGAACGCCGAGCGGGCGTTCGAGGCCTTCTCGTACCTCCGTCACGCGACGCGGGAGGCCACGCTGGTTCACGTCGAAACGCCGAAGGATCCGGAACTTCCGGAGGACGCCGACCCCAACGCGCGACTGGCGGAGCTGGCGACCCAACTCGAGGAGTGGGGGATCGAGACGCGAACAGCGGTCCGTCAGGGTGATCCAGCAGACGAGATCCTCGCCGCGGAAGACGAGTACGAGCCGACGTCGATCCTCATCGGCTCGCGCGGGCACAGCAGGCTCCGACGACTGTTGCTCGGGAGCGTCTCTGAAGACATCGTCGCACGGGCGGACGGGAACGTTCTGCTCGTCCCACCGGACCGGATGGCCTGACACCGGAGGTGAGCTGGACCTGACTAATCGGGCCGTAAACGTTCATCGACCGCGTCCGAGGGCGTCGGCGCGTTCCCCCGCAAATCAGTGGGCGATCGTACTCTCGGCGCGGTGCAAGACGCCGCTACAGGTGGACTTGGTCACTCCGAGCGCCGACGCGACGTCCGTCAGCGTCGCTTCACGAGGTACGTCGTAGTACCCTGCCTCGAGAGCGGTACGGAAGACCTCGAGCTGTCGATCCGTCAGCGGATTCTCCGGGCGGCTCGCGTCGACGGCGCGGACGTAATCGATGCGATTTGAGTCGCGCAGCGCGTACCGGAGTTCGGTTAACAGGGTTTTCGTCCCTGCTTGGACGACGTCGGTCGCGGCGAAGTCGCCCGGGATCTCGCCCTCGTAGTCGTCCGGCAGGATCAGGTACGACCGCGCGTCGGTGCCGTTGAACTGATTCCCGGCGTAGAGAGGGTAGATCCCGTACTGGTCCATCAACTCTAACGAGAAGTAGCGGTCGGTGACCTCGGGCATCTCGATGACGACGGGTTCGTCCTGCAGGTCGAGAAAGCCCTGCCCGTACAGGGTGGTGGCGTTCGGACTGACGACAGCCGTGAAGTCGGCCGTTATCGGTCGGCCCTCGTTGGGATAGTACAACCGATTGACGCCCACGAAGAAGTCGCTGTCTTCCTTCTGCGTGTAGTTGAAGCGCGTCACGTAGAAGATGACCTGCTGGAGTCCGTAGCGGTACGCCTCCTCTGCGATCGATGCCACACTGGTCTCTGTGCCGTTGCCCTGACTTTCTCCGGACTTTCGATCGGCGTCGACTGTCCGCGTCACCGTCGATCCACCGAGTGCGAGTCCGCCTGCGACGAGTCCCCCTCTCCGGAGCGCCTCGCGGCGCGTCAGCGTTTGGGGACAGAATAGGCGCACTCCGTCATCCGTCCCGTCTGAATCCGGGGTGCCCTGGTGAGTACGCGCCCCGAAAAGCGTGTTTCGGCGGGTTGCTCGCAACGGTTCGGCGTCCTGTTCCCCAGTCGTGTGGTATGGCTCGTTACTCATGGTTCATGCCTCTCTGAGTGGCCCACAGCGGCGCTGTTGGAGCTGGCTCATATGTTCGCACAGCAATACACTATATAAGTAATTATCCGGTCGACAACATAATTTATAGATATAGCTATTGTGTGAGGAAGCTGATAAACTCTCTTTCATCACTCTACTCTCTGGCTACCAACACCGAGCGAACCGATCGGTCCTTTGCCGGGGCAGGCCACATTGCATCGTGCTCTGTACTCATCACGGCTCCGCCAACATCACCGATAGCTGATGAAAGTAGCGGCGTCAGGTGCCCCATCCGTGTCCTTATTTCGACAGTAGCGTTCGTTGGGGCGATCGAACCGGCTGCGTCAACTGCTCGTACTCGCCGTTCTCCTCACCGCCGTACAGCGCGGAAGCCCACGGCGTTAGCCGTGGGAGGACGCGCGTACCCTCCAAGCGACTTCGTGTCGGAGTGGAACACACGTCCCACTGGCCCAGAAGTGGTCGGTGGGACGGGCTGTCCGTCAGCCAGCCCCGAAGTCGGGGCTGATGAACGCACCGCTCCGACTCCCGTGCAGGCAGCCCCTGAGAAAGCCCCTTCTGAGAAAGGAAGGGGCGTGGGGCTTTCGTGTGGGTGCGCGAAGTGTAAGAGTCCACCGACAAGCCCACCGCTTCAGCGGCGGGTAGCTGACCAACAACAACTCCGTCGGGTGACGGTGGTGAGGGGAGTGGTATCTCGACTTCTCTATCAGGTACGTTGGAGATGTGAGTACACACCTTGTCTCGCCAGTCGCTGACGAATCGACGTAGCTGACCACGTCCCGGTTATTTGACGATCAAAAGCATGAGGCTACTCAATGACCCCAGATGGGACCCCTTCAGATGAGAATACGTCTCTGTCGGAGGAGTTACGGACTGGGGTACGGTACTGGGCCCCAGCAATCGCCGTGAGTCTGACGACGTTCATCCTGGTCGTCAACGCTTCCTTGATGAACGTGGCGATCCCCACGATGGTAGACGAGTTCGATACCACGGTCACCGTGATTCAAGGGGCGGTTTCACTCTACTCGCTGGTGATAGCTGCGCTGGTTCTCCCAGCCGGTACGCTGCCGTCTCGGCATAGCACGAGGCGTGTAATGACAGTTGCGTTGATCGTCTATGCCGGTGGGACGCTGGTGGCGTCGATTAGCTGGAACACGACGACCCTCTATATCGGCTGGTCGCTCATCGAGGGTTCCGCGGCCGCTGTGTTATTTCCCCTGACGTTCACTGTATTGACAGTCAGTTACGACGACGATGACCGGGCGAAGGCTTTCGGTCTATTGGCTGGCGTGCACGGGGTTGGATCGACGCTTGGACCGATTATCGGTGGCGCACTAACCACGTACGCAAGTTGGCGGTGGGGATTTTCGCTCCAGATCATCGGTGTAGGTGTTATTCTCTTTTTCGTTCGGTACGTGACGCCGAACCCGCTGTCGGAAACGCGCAGTTCGCTGGATAAAGGTGGGACAGTGCTGTCTATCGTCGGTGCGACGTCGCTCGTCACTGGATTCCTTCTGAGCGGGAAGTACGGGTGGTTAGTCGGACGGCGGCCCTTTTTCGTCGGCGAGATGCAGTTCAATCCGTTTGGAACATCGCCGGCGATCTGGTTTCTCGGGGTCGGACTTCTCGTGCTCGCCGCGTTCGTTCAGTACGAACGCCGAATGGAACGTGCTGGGAAGTCGCCGCTCGTTCCGCTGCATGTACTGACGAACCGCCCTTTTTTGGCCGGTGTTATCACGTACAATATTCGCTCGATAGTCTCGGCCGGCTTCATGTTTATCTTCCCGGTCTATCTCCAGGCAGTACTCGGATACACCGCCTTCGAAACTGGGCTCGCGTTGTTGCCGTATTCTATTGCGTCGATCCTCTTTGCGACGTTTACGGTCAGCTGGCGGAAGTACATCTCGCCAAAGACGCTCGTCCAGATCGGTATCGTGTGTATGGGCTCTGGACTGTTGGTGTTGTACGAGCAGACAGGCCCCGGTCAGACGATCGGCACGATGCTTATTCCAGTGGCGCTTTACGGAGCCGGTGTCGGACTCATTGTGGCACAGATCAGCAATATGACCATGTCGGCTGTCCCGACCGCGAACTCCCCCGAGGCATCCGGCGTCCTGAACGTGAGCAGTTCGATCGGATTTTCCCTGGGGACAGCAGTCATTGGCTCGTTCTTTCTCGGACAGTTCTACGGGAGTGTCGTCGATGGGGTACTACGAGCAGAACACGTGACCGTTTCAGCGGAGCAACGAAATGATCTGGTGATCGCTCTCGAGGATGCAGCAGAGACAGCGACCGAAGCCACGCAACAACAGTTCCTGAACCGACTCACTCCGACGCAACGACAGTTGCTCGAGGGTATCTTCGAGACTGCGATGTTCGACGCCCAACGGGCGACGCTGCTCCTCCTCGTATTGGTCGTATTGCTCCTGCTCATTGCATCGACGTTCTTGCCGCGGCAGATACCGGAAGCCGATGACCGAACCGACGACCCCAAATCGCCCCGGACTTCGACACGTGAAACTTCTGAAACAGCCGCGGAGGACTAACCGAAGACATCAATCCGGCCACCTCGGATGCGAGCCGTCATCCGTTCGGACGGCTCTGTGAGGTTCGAGAGACCGCAGAAACGGAATCCCTACCGGGGGCCGAAAAGTATCTTTCCGGTGTCGTGGCTGAGTGTCTTTCCGAGTACTGTTTTGTGAGTTCGTATACACTTATCCGAACAGGCTCTGCAGCGTCAGGATGATAAAGAGTGCAATCACCGCTTCGGAGATGATCCACGAGTTGTCGTTCATCCAGTCGCGGATCTCTGGGAGCGTGGCTTCCGCTCGCTCGCCCAGCACGAACACACCGAGCGACGGAAGCGCCAAGATGAAGAGCGTGAGCAGGACGAATCCCGCCGCGTCTGTGACCGGGTTGCCGTTCGCTGCGAGGTAGGTGCCGACGCTCATCGAAGTAACGATGTCGGTCGGAAAGAAGCCCAAGAGGAGGAACCCAAGTCGAAATGACAACCGCGGCGTCGCGGTGGTCAACTTCCCCATCCACGCCGGTGGCTCCGCCATATTCCGCTTCCGGTAGGTATCCACTGCCGCGTAGAGGAGGAGAACGAGAACGACGACGTGGAGCAGTTGCTTCGCGCTCGCACCGAGCAGACCGCCACCACCACCACCGAGACTGTTCCCGAGGAGGTACGCGACGACGACGACGAGACTAATAGAGAGGGCCGCACCGAAGACGTACGCTGTCGAGTTTGCCCGCCACTTCTCGCTCGTGGCGAGGAAGATGGGCGAGAGTATCTGCGGACCCGCGATCATCACGATGGCCAACGGGAGCACCTGCACGAGACTCATGGCTCGTGCTCGTTGTGATCCGATTCGCTCTGTCGACCAGCACCTCTCCGTTCGGGAACGTATATGCTATACACAATCATCGCGCTTCTCTCAGGGAGTAGTAAGCCGGCAAAGGCAATTAGTGTTGTTGGGTTATCACAACCACCCTTGTTTCTTACAAGTACTCCGTTCGCTTGCGGTTACTCCGCTGCCAATCGGACCCAGCGCCGCAGCGAGCACGTTGATGGGAGGATGGGCGTTTCGAGAGAAGGTGCCTTCTCGGGTCATTTTGTCACCTTGGCGGCGGAGATGGAGTCTCACGCCGATATAGATTACCCCGTTCCGATGTCGGTCCGATCGGTCTCGGACGGGGGGATGTCCTCCTGATTCCCGACGTTCTCAGCGAACTCGTCGAGCGTGTGTTCGGGCTCGATTTCGACGCGCTCGCGCTCGGGATTGGCTGTGACGACGGCGAACAGTACCGCCGATGGGATCGCCAATCCGCTGGGCGCGACGACGTTAAACAGCGTATAGACGATCGCTCGTCGTAACGACGGCGAGTTGTTGCTGACAGCGATCGTAACGATGCCTGTCCAGACGCCGATCGAACGGGGTGGGCAGCGCGTCATCGAGGAACTAACCATGCTTGCTGATGCGATGGAGTACGTTCCGGATGACGTCCCAGCACACCGAAGCGTCACCGTCGGTCGGACGCCCGGTCGCAGTATCGTCGATCTCACGCGACAGTACGACAGCGAAGCGGTCGTTCTCGGTTGGCGCGGACGACGAAAGCCCATCACTGGCGCAGTGCTCGGATCGACGATCGACCACGTCGTCGAGAACACGCCGTGCGACGTCGTGGTGGCGAAAACCGTCGGTCCGGTCGAACCGCGGTCGATCCTCGTTCCGACCGACGGCGGTCCGCACGCGACGTACGCGGAACAACTCGCCGGGTCGCTCGCCAGCGAACACGGGGCGAATCTGACGATATTGAACGTCGCGACCGGAGACAGGGACGATGCGGAGACGTTCGTTCGGGACCGACAGGCCGCGCTCGAGCGAGCCGGACTCGAGATCGAGTCGGTAGTCCTTCCTGATGGTGATGTCGCTCGGGCAATTCTCGAGTACGCCGAGGAGAACAATTTCGACACGATCGTCGCCGGAGCGGCGCAGGCGGGTCTCGTCCCACAAACGCTCTTCGGAGACATCGCTGAAGAAGTCGGCGAGCGATTCGGGGAAGAGGTGTTGATGGTTCGGAAGTACCGATTCGTTCGATCTGTTGCTGTCAGGTGGGCACACAAATGGTTCGCCAGTCACCCGGCGCCGGAAAATCGAAGCGAGAACTTTCAGGCGCAAGATTTCCCACAAGAGGACGAATCCACCGACGGTGACGATCGACAGCAGTAACTGGAGGGATGCAACGATTCTGAAGTAGTTGCGCAGGCCGGACATCGACTCGACCAGAACGCTGACTGGGGAATCGATCTTCGATTCGGTACTCTACCTTGCGAGCATGCATAGCACTGCACCCCCGAAGCGACGGCAAGCCACGAGATCGCAACGAACAGCATCGCGTCGTGGCTTTACAGTTGTGGTTCGGGGTGAGTCGCCTGAGACCGTGACTGAGGACTATAATGAGGCGTAGAACCGCGACGAACGAATATGGCGATCATCGTAGATGAGCGTGACAGCAATCGGTACTATGAGGAGGACGGCATGATATTTCAGGATACTTTCAACAAGCGCGAAATATGCACAATAATATGTCATGACTCCTATAGAATGTCCGGGCGATTTACCCCGACTCATTCCCCAACGCTTGTTTGGCTAGGTACCGACACTGCTCGACAAAGTCGAGGAGATCGACTTCTAGAGACAGCATCAATTTCCTCGGCTTCGTCCTTCTAACCCGTGATATAAGTCGAATGGTCCGCTATTCAACACAGTAATTCATTCTATTTTAGAACTATGTGAAGGACTAGTTGAGCGTGTATGTTTATAATTCCTAAACATACGACCATTACATACGGCTATCGGAAAGGTGAATCGGTACTAGATCGTTAGCGTTCTGCTATCATCTTCACTTTCTGCAACTTTGCCTGATTCTTACATTGAACTCGATGGTATGTCCTTTCTCAGATGAACCGAAGACAGGTCGTGCAACTAGTTGCATTGGGAGGTCTTACTCTCCCGCTCGCTGGCTGCACGAACAATGCGGCTGAGGATGATGAGAACGAGGAGAATGACACTGCTGATGGCAACGGAAACGGTACGGTGAATGAAGAGGAGGAAGAGACTCCGGACGGACCAGAGGAGCAAAAGTTATCCGGCACAGGACCGGAGGCCAGCAACGACGTCTCTATTCAGGGCGGTCTCATCGTTGTTGACGCCACGCATGAAGGGGAAGATGACTTTGAAGTCCGTCTCATTCCTGAGAACAGCGACGCTGGCAAGGTGTTTGCCGACTCATCAGGAACATACGCGGGACAGACGGCCCGCCATATCGGTGAAGGGACATACCAACTTAGCGTCGTCGCCGATGGTGGCTGGGAGGTAACCATCAAACAGCCACGTCCGACCAGTGGAGAAAGCCCGCCCCTCTCCATCAACGGCACTGGAAATGAAGTCCACGGTCCCTTTGAGTTCGCGGGCTCCCACCAGCCCTCCGGCGACTACGATGGGGAGCGCATTAGTGTCAATGTCCTCTCGCCGACTGGTGACTCCCGCGCGTTTGTGTTTCACGAAGACAGCATCAACAATCCATCTGCGTTTGATTATGAGGACGTCGGCTATATAGAGATTAAATCTGACGGCGAGTGGTCGATCGAGATCGAATAGCTCCTATCTCTGTTATAGAGTTATCTGCAATTCACACAGCGGAGATATTCGACAATCGTTTTTGGAGCTATCAAGTAGTCGATGGCTGCAGTAATTTAGTCACAGCAATCGGCTTCCTTTATTCTCATCGCAGTCGCTGTCCCTATGATCGCCAGCGCAACCGCCAACGCATTGCGGACGATGCGGGGTGAGAGGTACCGGTTCACGCGGACGGCATCGCGCTCAAACACCTCCGGGAACTGCGACGGCAGCCTGACGCCGACCATGATGACGAGGATAAACATCGTCACAACGGCGAGCGTGACGCCGCTAGCCAGGACTTGGAGCGGGACGTTCAGGAACACCGTCGCCACCGACGCGGCATACAGGACTGGGTGCACATAGATCGGTTCTCTGTTTCGGATCTCTCAACCGACCCAGCGCGGGAGAATACCGTCCGTAGTGGCAGCCTTCAGCAGACGGATGTACTCGGCCAGACAGCCGATGACAGTCGTGATACCCGCAAGCGCCGGCGCCGACAACCACCAACAGTTCGGCGCTGAGGTGCTGCCGAGTGACGTACGCCAGCGTCTGTCCAGCAAGGTCGGTTTGCGAGACTAATCCAACGCTGATGAGCGTTATCAGGAAGACAGCGGCGATGTTCGTGAACGCGGCGAACGCAATGGATCGGTCGGTAATGCGTTCGGGGTTTTCGACCTCCCCACGTAGTCGATGGCAAAGAAAGTCGACCCGGAGACAGGGTATAACAGGGCGAACCCGGCTATCAGTGATGAAGTGTTCGTCTGCGTGAAGCCTATCAGTCGGGATGGGTCGACCTGGAAAGCGCCCGGGACAAGGATGATGGCTAACGAGAATAGGAGGTGTGTCGAGCAGATGAACTCTGCCTATTCAACCAGTCTGAGACCAAGCTAAACGATACCGAAGGCCAGCGTGAGTAGATACTGAAGGATGACAAATTCACCGAGAGTCGATAACGATCAGGTAGCTAGCTATAGTAACAACTGCAACTATTTACACACTGGTCACACAGCCGTCGTGCGATCAGGTGTGCATTGACTTGCAGTGGCTACTATAGGCGACGAACTGGCCGCCGTGTCTGTTCTCGGGGGGAGTAACCTCGCTGGATAGTGGTAGTGGGTGCCTGACACTGACCAGGCCGTAAGTGATTCAACTACCCATACTCCAATAGTTACAATTGCCGACTAAAACCGTACCGGGGATCAACCTACTTGGCGTCCTCGAGCACGCCAGCCTTCTTGAGTTCGTCGCGGACGATCACGCGGATATCGGCCTCACTCCGACCGGTATCGTTCCGCGCAGCGGCGACTTCCTCGTTCAGCGCGGCCATGGCCCCGAAGACGTCCTCGAGTTGGTCGTAGGCGTTCTCGTGGTTGCTCTCGAACATCTCAGCGGGTTTTTGCGCGTTTAGCACATCATGTCTGAAGGATTTCAATAAGGTCGGTCAGTCTTGCCTTGGCTGTGTACCTTGAATAGGTGTTTCTGTTACTACAATTTTCATACCGCTCAATCAGACTGGTTCGATTTGAAATGGATTCTATGCGAAATCCGCCCTTTATGATTCACAATATCATCTGCCTATTCCATCGGACAGAAACTGTCGAGTCTGTTCGGTACAAATAAATCGGTTATCTGGATCATCACAATATAAAAATGAGTGTCATGACCAAGAAATTCTTGTAGTGAAAGTAACAACCCCAGCGGCTAGAATAATTATTTGTCGAACACACCTGTACACCCTGTAGATGGTTGAGACCGTTCTGGTAGTGGGTGTTGTTGCTTCAATCTTCGTCGGCTTTAACATCGGAGGTTCGTCAACCGGGATTGCATGGGGTCCCGCCGTTGGTGCTGGTTTGATCAAGAAAGCGACGGCGGCGGGGATCATGACGTTCTTTGTCTTTCTTGGTGGATGGACTGTTGGCCGGAACGTGATGAATACGCTGACTGAGGGGATCATCACGATTGAAATTTCGCTCGCGGCTGGCATCGCCATCCTCTTTTTCATCGGACTTGGCATCCTCGTCGCCAACATTTTCGGTGTACCCGTGCCGACCTCTATGACGACCGTCGGGGCGATTGTAGGGCTGGGATTGGCGACAGACGCCCTCAACTATGAGACCATCGCGTGGATCCTCTCGTGGTGGATCTTCGCGCCTATCGCTGGCTTCTGGATCGGGGCCACAATCGGCCGATACATCTACTCGGATCTAAGTCGGCGAGTCCAGATCGAAACCTCCGAAGGGCCCCTCTTTGTCCTTGATCACGGTAGGGGGCTTCCAAAGCCATCCCTCGGCCCCAACACGACCTGGGGTGAAGTCGGCGGCACAGCAGGGGTCGTTGTCATCGGCTGTTATATGGCGTTCAGCGCCGGCGCAAGCAACGTCCCGAACGCCGCCGCGCCACTGGTTAGTGGTGGGACACTGACGGCGGAGCCTGCGATACTCATTGCAACGTTCGCAATCGGCTTTGGCGGATTCACTATTGCCCGCAGGACGATGGAATCGGTTGGGAGCGATCTCAGTGACATGCCCCTCCTGGCTGCACTGATCGTGATGGTTACGGCTGCGACAATCACGACCGGCCTCTCGTACATTGGTATCCCGATCAGCCTCGTAATGGCGTCCGTAATGGCGATTGTCGGACTCGGCTGGGGACGAGCAACTCGGCCGATCACCGCCCGGGAAGCACTCACTGGCGAGACAGCAGACACTGAGATAGCGATGGGAGCGCTGACGGCCGAGGACGAAGTCGAGGAGGTGCCACCAATTGGCGAACCAGAGCCCGAAGAAGCGCTCGATGCAAACGAACTTTTCAAACCACGGGCCGTCATCAGGTACGTTTCGATGTGGATTATCGGACCGTCGATGTCCACAATCCTGGCATACGGGTTCTTCCTTCTCGTCCCAGGGATCACATGACGCACGGGAAGCGCTATCGTCCTCTGAGTCATTATCACCCCCGGACTTATTCACCGGCCCAGTGTAGTTGTTGTATGATTTCACGGATTCTCGTTCCGATGGACGACTCAGAGATGGCGGAACAGGCTCTCACATATGCTCTCGACAATCACCCCGAAGCCAACATTACCGTGCTCCACGCGGTTGGCGGTCCGACGATAATGATGGGGCAGGCGGTGGGACTCGCTCTCGAAGAAAATCTCGACGAGGCGGCTGCCGAACGCGCCGAGCCTGTCTTCGAGCGGGCGCGCGAGGTCGCGGCCGATCGGGACCGACAAATCAACACAGTCGTGGAAATCGGTCACCCGGTTCGGCCGATCGTTGATCGTGCTAACAATTATGACACGATCATACTCGGGAGCCACGGGAAACACAGTGAAGGGGTGACTCGTCAGTTTCTCGTGGGGAACGTTGCCAAGACGGTGTTCCAGCGGGCGTCGGTGCCGGTGACGTTCGTGCGGTAGCGGCCCTCCTTCAGCGTCAGCCTGCGCCATTAATGCGGCCCGAGGACTGAACGGGACTGGTTGACGACACCTGATATATCCTCGCTCACGCCGATGGCGAGTGTTGCCTATACGAGCCTTGGTATTCAAGCACAGCTCTACTGTCATCGATGACACCTGATATCTGGACATGTGTTATGTTCTCGCACGTAGTTGCCGTTCAGTACAGGTGGTGCAATTATTGGGCTAGCGATTCGTCTCTCCAATCACTGTCAAAAACGATGTTCTCAGTATAGAGGATGGGCCTTGTTTAGACGCTCAAACGTTCGCAGTGTAGAGTCAATCGAACTCATATCGCCGTGCTAGTAGCTCGGGGAAAATACCACATCTACTAGGAAGTGAAGCGGGACGGGTTCGTTGTGCACACGAAGACCTCCCGCTTCACAGAGAGGGTTGTGTCGCTCGCCCAAAAAGCCGTCGTTGGTCCGCCAGCTCCGGCCTACCGTCCGGGAGAAGAAGGCTACGCTGACTGGGTGATTCTTGCCGTTCAGGGGTTGAAGGAGTATCTCGGCCATCCGTACCGGAAGCTGATGGACGTCCTCCGCGAGATGCCGAGAGTGACGAAATCACTTGGATTGACGCCTGAAACGGTCCCACACTTCTCGACCGTATGTACACGAAAGCAGACGATTCCGATGAAGCAGTGGCGTGCGATCCTCGATCAGTCCGTCGAGCTGTCTGATCTCGGTAATGTACAGGCGATCGACGCAACCGGTATCGATCGCATCCAGGCCAGCCAGCACTACGCAAAACGGACGGACTACACGTTCGAAGCGGTGAAGACGACGCTGCTCATTGATTGTGAAACCAGTGCGATTCTCGACATACACTGTTCAATGAAACAACCGCACGATACGCAAGTCGGCTGGCAGGTGTTAGTGCGGAATCTCGACGATTTGGCGACTGTCGCTGCCGATAAGGGCTACGACTGGGAGGAACTTCGCACGAGGTTGCGTGCAGAAAGCATCACGCCGCTGATTCCGCAGCGAGATCCTGGGATACGGGGGTGGGCGAGAAACTTGCTCATCAAGGATCGAGCGTATCACCAGCGCTCGAACGCTGAATCGGTGTTTTTCGGACTCAGACGCAGATACGGTAATACGCTCTGGTCGAGAACCTGGTTCGGGCAATTCCGTGAGCTTGTCATGAAATCCGCGGTCCGCAACATCGAACGCGCCATCGAGGACGCACACCCGTGAAATCACGCGCTCAAACAAGGCCTGGAGGATGTATTCAGCAATATTGAGTTGCTTATACAAAAGACGGACATATCTATTAGATCGACCGTGTCGTCCAAGAAACACCGTGTCCGACGATGGTTGTCAGCACGTCCGAGAGCGTAAAACGCGACCCAGGGCAGATAGACGAACCGATCAGTCGAATCCTACTGCCGACGGTCGGGACCCAGGCCAGTCGCCACGCAGCTGAGGTGGCGTTCACGATCGTAGCCGAGGAGAACGCCTTGGTCGAGGTCGCACACGTGATCGCTCGCCCAAGTTCGAGTGATCAGTTCGTCGACGCTCCCGACCTCACGAACTAGTTGGACATCGGCGATCGAATCGTTGATCGTGACGCAGAACTCGGGAGACAACTCGGGGCGAAGGTCGTCACCACGGTTACGGTATCAGACAAACCCGGTGCGAAACTCGTCGATATCGCGGATCGAAACGGTGCTGACGTGATCGTGATGGGACGAACACCCGACCCATTTCCCAACGAGCGTTCTTTGGTCCCAACGTCGAATGCGTGATCAACAACGCGCCCTGTCCAGTGGCAATACTGAGTTCAGTCTGACTGGGTCCAACCCCGACCGACACTCTCACCACAATTTCTGACTGCTAATCGGACTGCTCCAAACCCAATTTGTGTCTGATAATTTCTTTTACAATCAATACTTACGTCTACTGAGCAACTGATCCGTAGCGTTATTAGCGAAAGTAATCTGCTGTTTTCCCGCGTCTAAACAAGGTCCAATACTCCTCTCCTATAGCGTAATCAATACAGGGCTGAAGAGACGGGTACGGACCGTTGGCAGGAGTGTTCTGTATCCACCTGCCGTCATCAGGCGTCCGAACGGATACTCTTTAGGTTCTATGTCCTGTTCGGGATCACCGGAGGCAAGTACACGTCGCGATCTACTTCGATATATCTTCAAACCGTATACACATATTATATACTCAGACGCCCTATATAGGGCTGGTGAACAGAATCATGCAAAAGAACGTCGGCGGATATGACCGCGGCGCCCGGTTCGTCTTCGGACCCTTCCTTGCAATCATTGGTATCGCGGCTCTCAGCGGATTAATCTCCTTGACGGCAGGAACGATCGGATTCGCTCTCGCAGCTATTGCTCTCGTCGTTGGCGCAGTGTTGACCATCACCGCGACCACTCAGAAATGCCCCATGAACGCCCTCATTGGTATCAACACGTATCGGGGTGAAGTTGAGTCTTACTCAGAGGTCAGCAAGGAAGAAAACCGCAAGGCTGGGCGACTGAGCTAAGATCTAACTTTCATTTTCCAATGTAATTTGCGTAGATGGCATCGCTTTCTTGTTCCACAACGGTATATGTGCTCGAGAGAGGATTCTCGCTAAGCACGTGTGTCGGGTCTAACGGCTATAGTAGCCACTGAAAGCAGAAATCACCGGTGGGAATCGCCGACCACTTTGTGCATGTCGGTTATGGTCCTGAATGACTTTGGATCGACGTACTTGAGGAAGTCGGCTTCCTCGTCGACTTTTTTGACAATGATCGCCATGTCGTACTTCCGTTTTCCTTCGCTTCCCTCCTCACCATCGAGGTCGTGTGGCCAGTTCATACGCCGACATGTGCTAGAAATTCGCAAAACACGTCCCCCGTCGCAAGCCGCCTTCACTGTCGCAAGTACATTCGTCAAAACAGAGCCGATGAACGCGCGGACGATTAGCGTCAGTCTCAACACGCTGAATGTACGGCCCGCTGTAACAGGGTACTTTCTATCCCTGTATCGTGTGAGACGATATGCAGGGATTGCGCTGGCTTCAAATGAGCGAGGAGGAGATGAACGAATTCCTCGGCCGAGGCGGAACGGGTGTCATTTCGTTTTCTACGGACCCGGATGAACCGCCGGTTTCGATACCTATCTCGTACGGATACAGTGCGGACGTGAAGCACTTCTACTATCGACTCTCCGTTCCCCAGGACAGCAGGAAGGAAGACCTCGTAGACAGGCCCGTTTCCTTCGTTACGCACGGCGAGACTGACAGTGGATGGCGAAGTATCGTCGTCACAGGACGGCTATCGGACACGTCCGACGCGCCCTACGAGTCAGCCGAAATACAGGGAATGTGGGCGATTCAAATCCCGCTCGTCGACATTTTCGAACGGCCGCCGAGAGAAACGACGTTCCGGTATTTCAGTCTCGATCCCGCAACGATGACGGGACGGAAAGAGATGAGGGGTGACTCGTAGCGCCGGTATACAGCGCGAAGAACGGAGACGGGCGGAGAAGCAGAAGACTGGAACGCTGAAACCAGTCGTCCAGCGATCGACGCCACACGAAAATACTGGCGCGGACGGACGACCGCGGACTATTGAACCGGGAATCCGGCTGGTAGCTTTTGAACGTTTCCGGTCATCCGGTGTGAGTGTACCCGCCGTCGACGACGAGTGACTCACCGTTCACGTAGCTCGAGAGGTCGCTCGCGAGAAACAGAGCGGCTCCCGCGATGTCCGCAGGGTCGCCGATCCGCCGCGACGGAATCGCCTGCGTGAATTGCTCGAGCGCTTCGGGTCCCATGTTCGCGTCTTCCATCATCGCGGTTTCGATTCCGCCCGGGTGGATCGCGTTCACGCGGATTCCATCTGGACCGAGGCGATGAGCCGCCGCGTACGTCAGCAATCGGACTGCCCCCTTGGAAACATAGTAGGCGACGTAGCTACCGTTTCCGACGAAGCCGGCAATACTCGAGACGTTGATGATACGTCCGCCCCCGTTTTCGACCATCCGCTGGGCCCCGAGTTGGGTCCCGAAGAACGCTCCTTTCACGTTCACGCTCATGAGTTGCTCGTACTGGTCGGCGGTCACCTCGAGAAATTCCTCCGCTCGAAAGAGACCCGCGTTATTGACGAGCACGTCGACGCCGCCGAACTGCTCGGCTTCGTCGAGCGTCGACTCGAGATCGTCGACGCTGGAGACGTCGCAATCGACGTACGTCGCCGTCGCCTCGGTTTCGTCGGTAATCAGTTCGTGAGTCGGCGTTCCGTCTTCGCGTGGCTCTTCGCGCACGTCGGCGACGACGATGTCGGCCCCGTGGTCGGCGAACGTCCGCGCGATCGATCGTCCGATTCCGCTCGATTCACCGGTCACGACGGCCGTTTGTTCCGCGAGTAGGTCCGTCATGCCGTCAGGTTCCACGTCGAACTACTTGCTTCTATTATGCCTTCAGTTGGTTTATTAACACGTTTCTCCCGCCCTGATCGCGTTCTCGATCGGTTTCGATCCATGAACTCGTTGTCTACGCGGCCGAAGACCGACGGACCGACTGAACGGATCGCCGCCACCGGCGCTGAACGCCGGGAGACGGCCGAACTATTCCCAGATCGACGCGTTCCCCAAGCAGTAGAGAAACGCCACCCAGCCGAGGAAGAGTCCAGCTATTATCACCAGGAAATCCGCCAACTTCGTCCCGAAAACGAAATCGTATCCGATACCGATCGTCAGGAGGACCAACGCTGCGCCGATCAAAACGTGGCACCAGCGCTCTGCCTTCGGTTCCATATCCTGCTCTGCCACACACTACCATAAATAGTATTTTACTGATACGAACAATATTGTGGGGTCCATGAAGCTCTATGGAACCGAAGTGAGTTTGTTGCCGTTTCGTGGTATTCTTCACGATACTCTCGAGTGAGGCGATCGAAACCGAACCTATTGCAGCCCCCCTCGAGTAGTTCGATACCCGCCAGGATAGGTGTAAGTGCACGCCAGTCGAACGTGCCGTATGTACGATCGCCTCCTCGTTCCGACCGACGGAAGCGGCCGCGCCAACGCGGCCCTCGAACTGGCCAGTCGAGTCGCGTCGCCGACGACGACCATTCACGTACTGGTCGTTCCGGACGGCGATCACGACGGCAGTTCGCCGGACGCACTCGATCGGACGGCTCGAGAAATACTCGCCGACGCTCGAGCGACCGCGGCCGCCGACGTCGAGACCGTCGTCACCGAAGAACAATACGGCGATCCCCGGGACCGAATCCTCGAATACATCGCATCTGTGGGGATAGAGCTGGTCGTTATGGGTGCACACGGACGGCGGGAAGCCGAACCCGTCGTTCTGGGACGCGTAACCGAAGGAGTCGTTCGTCACGCTCCAGTCCCCGTACTCGTCGTTCGAGCGAGCGACGATATCCAGTCTCGCTATCCGTTCGACCGCGTCCTCGTACCCACAGACGGGAGCGAGCACGCACGCGTCGCAGTGGAACGAGGCGTGGAAATCGCTGCTGAAACGGGAGCGGCGATTCATCTCTTGTCGGTGGTGAACATAACGCGTTACGGAACCGACTCCGAAACTGATGCACTGGTCGATCGTCTCGAAGAAAAGGCAAAGTGCGACCTCGAAGCGGCGGCTGAAGGAGTAGCCGTCGACGGGGTCAACGTCCGCACGGCAGTTACCGTCGGAACAGTCGCCGTTGAAATCTCCACCTACGCGGAAACCGAAGATATCGATTTGCTAGTCATGGGAACGCACGGTCGAAGCGATTCAGACCGGGAGTTGCTCGGAAGCATCACGGAGCGCGTCCTCCGCACTGCACCGGCGCCCGTACTGACCGTCCGCGCTCGAGAGACGGAGAGCTCGTAACGCATTCGTCCACGGCCTTCGGTGTGAGTTTCTCCTGGGCGTTCCGTAACCACCCCTCGGAGTTATTGCCAGAGGTGTGGAGACGGAACGTATGACGTTCGTCGTCCCATTGATGGATCGGAGCTTGCGGAAGCCGCTCTCGTCAGGGCCGTCGAGTACGGCACCGCACTCGACGAAGGGATCGCGGCCGTAGTCGTCGTCCCGGAGCGAAAACGATACGCACGAGAGAAGGGATGGATCGGTGAGAACGAACAGTACGACGTCGAAGTCGTCGCGGGTCTTCGCGAACAGGTACGGACGCTCGCACCATCGTCGGCGTTCGAATTCGAACGACTCCGCGAGTTCCCACCAGAAACCGAACTCGCCGACCACATCGAGCGACTGATACGGAACCACGGTCCGAGCGTCGTGTTCCTCGGTAGCGACAACGTCGGCCGCGTCGTAACGCCACTGACGAGCGTCGGGGTTCACGTCGCCGCCGAGGAATCGTACGACGTGTTCATCGTTCGCCATCCGGCACCGCCCACGCTCGAGACCCTCGAACCCATTCCGAATTTCACCGGAAAACGGATTCGACGCAGCGAGAGTGAAAAGCGACGGGGACTGACTCCCCTGTACTCCTATATTCAATGCTCACGTAGCGAGCGTATGATCGCGCGCGTTCTCGTCCCCATGGACAGTTCGGAGATGGCTGGGAAGGCACTCGAGTACGCACTGGAGACCCATCCAGACGCCGAGATCACCGCGTATCACGTCGTCGGGACACCGACGGTGATGATGGGCGAAGCGGTCGGTCTCGCATTGGCCGATGATCTCGAAGCAGAGGCAGAAAAACGCGCTGATGTCGTCTTCGATGCCGCTCGTGATATCGCCGCCGAATACGATGCGGCAATCGAAACGGAAGTCGGGATCGGTCACCCGGTGCGAGCGATTCTCGAGTCCGCCGAGGACTATGACGCGATAGTGATGGGAAGTCACGGTCGACACAGCGAAGACATCACGCGCGGCTATCTGGTCGGCAACGTCGCGAAGGAAGTGTTCCGCAGATCACCCGTTCCGGTAACGTCCGTCCGGTAATTCCGGACGGAGAAATCGGGAGTCGAGCCGATATGACGGAAGCGGATGAGACTCAGATTGACGGACCGCGATGAGTTACCCGGAGAGATCGCGCCGTTCGAAGTACTCACCGCTGACGACGACGAGGACGACGACGGCGATCAGGAGAACGGAGATGTCCGACCACGAGATTTCGCCGTCGACGAGGATCGCACCGGGGTCGAAGTATCGGGAGAACGCGACGTTGCCGAGCCACTCGTAGTCGGTATCGAACGTGAAGGTATCGAGCAAGAACAAACCGAAGACTGAACCGGCTCCGACGGTCTGTGCTCGACGGACGGAATCGAACGCGACCGAAGCCAGGAGTCCGACGCCGGCGCAGGCGAGCAGGTAGACGACCGAGTGCGCGTGAACGGCGAACAGGTGGGTGACGTCGATCGATTCGCCGACGAATTCCACGCCGAGAACGACCGCGAGGAACGTGATCGCGTTCACGAGGACGACTCCCGGAACGAGCGACAGGAATTTGCCAACCACCACTCGTGTCCGCGTCACCGGCAACGACAGTGTCAGTCCCACCGTCCCGCGTTCGACCTCTCCCGCGACCGTCGAGGCTGCGGCGTATGCGTAGTAGATCGCGAGCAACAACACCCACCCGAACTGGTAGAGCTGGGAGACGAGGTAGCCCTCGATCGTCGTTAGCGTCGTCACATTTCCGACGAACGCCCGAGTCGCCTCGGGCGGTAGCGACTCGAGGTAGGCGTCGAGATCGGCTCCCGTCTCCTGAATCGACGGAAAGAGTGCGACGGTGAGGACGATCAGCGCGATCATTGCACCGGCGAGTAACAGGGAGCCGCGAAGTCGGCGATCGGCTTCGAACGAGGTGATCTCGAGCATGGGTTCGAACCGTCGATGATTCCCGACGATAGACGTCACCGTATAAGTGAACCGTTGCTCTCCGAGGTAACGGACAATTGTCACAATGCCGGCCCAGTAATCACCTGTTCTGCCGTGGAACGGGCGAGGTAATTTATCGCCGTTCGTCGGTCTCGGGAGGACATGAAGGGGCGGGAAAGGTCATCGAGTCGGAATCGATGGCGAGCGGCAATCGCGGTGAGTTCCCTCTTACTCGTCGGACTACTGTCGACTGGGGCCGTCGCAGCGACGACGACGTTCGGTCTCCAAGCGGTCACACCGCAGCAGAATGGCTCACCACAAAACGGCACGAACACGACTGAGCCGACCGCAGGACCGATGGACAGCGAGCGAAATCGTTCGACCGATACGGCAGCCGAAAACGAGGCGGCTGTACAATCGCCCGCGGAGAACGACACGCCCGGACCGCCGCCGCCCGAGCCGCCAGCGTCGGACCCGCAGATAGTACAGGGGCCCGAAGGAAACGTCACTGTCGCCGTCGCAGAGAACCAGTCAGTTCGTGCGGGCGATGCGACGTCGATCACGCTCGAGGTGACGAACGACGGCGACCGACAGGCGACTGACATCGTCGTGACGGTGCGAGCAGCGGACGGGACTCTAATACTCGGCCCGTCCGCAGCGGCGCAGACGATGCAATCGATCTCCGTCGCCGATCTCCGGGCCGGCGACACTGAGACTGTCGACATCGAGGTCGCAGCCGCACGGGTCGATCCGGGAACGTATCCGCTATTTGCCGGCGTCCAGTACCGCATCGATGCGGAATCTACCGACGACGAGGATGACCTCGATGAAACTGACGAGACGAACGACGACGAGGAGACCGAGATCGTCCGGACCGGCGGTCCGACGCTACTCGGGATCGCGGTCAACGAGTCCCGGTCTTTCGATGTGACTCCCGTAACCGACAGCGTGCCCGTCGACGGGGAGAGCGTCTACGAGGTTCAAATTGCGAACGACGGCAACGAGTCGGTAACTGGCGTCGTCGCCACGGTCGAGGCCCAGCCACCGCTGTCGAGCGAATCGCCGACGGCGTACGTCGGAACGCTCGAGTCGGGCGACTCGGAAACGGTGCGGTTCGGGCTCGAATCGTCCACGGATGCGATCGAGACGACTACCAGCGTTACGATCACGCTCGCGTACGACACCGACGCCGGCGACCGCACGAACGCGGAGCCGGTTCCGGTTCCCGTCATGATCGTCGACGCCGACGAGGATACTGACGTCAACTCCGTTGTGCCGTTCATTACCGTCGCTCTCGTGTTCGTACTCGCGGCGATCTGGTGGGTCCGCAGGCGCTGAGAGGCGATCCAATGCGCACGTACGAATCACGGTTCGGTAGTGACCTCGGTCGCATTGGAATCGGGCTCTCCCTCGTCCACGTCTCCGTAAAAGTGCATGAACACGTCCTCGATGGATGCCTCACGGACCTCCATCTCGAGGACGGTGTACTCGCTCAAGCGGTCGATCAAGGCGTCGAACTCTCGCGCGAGAACGAGCCTGTACGTACCGTCCTGTCGGTCGACGCGTGCGACTCCCGGGAACTCGAGCGCGGCCGTAGGTGGTTCTTCGGCCAGTCGAACGGTGGCGATGGTGCCGCCTTCAGCGAGGATGTTCTCGACGGTGTCGAGTTCGATCAGTCGTCCGTTTCTGATAATTCCGACGCGATCGCAGACGCGGCGAACTTCGCTCAGAATGTGTGAGGAGAAGAAGTTCGTTCGGCCCGCTTCCCGTCGTTCCTCGAGTAGTTCGTAGAATTCGTTCTGGACGAGCGGATCCAGTCCCGACGTCGGTTCGTCCATGATCGCCAGTTCGGGACCGTGCATGAACGCTGCGACGATGGCAAGCTTTTGCCTGTTGCCGCTCGAGTAGTCCTTCACGTTTCGATCGAGGGGAACGGGAAATCGTTCGAGGAGTTCCTCGCGGCGTTCGTCGACGCGCAGCCGACTGCAGTGGTCGAGGACATCTGCACCCGTCACGCGATCGTAGAAGGCGACGTCGCTCGGGAGATAGCCGAGGTGTTGTTTCGCATCGCGCAATTCGTTTCGGTTCGTAACGTCGTGTCCCATCAACGACGCCGCTCCCTCGGTGGGTTTTAACAGTCCGAGGAGGACGCGAATCGCCGTCGACTTACCCGCGCCGTTCGGACCGAGAAAACCGAAGCTCTCCCCTCGCTCGACGGTGAACGTGAGGTCTTCGACGCCCCGAACGTCGCCGTAGTACTTCGTCAGGGAATCGAGCTCAATCGGCTTCGGGTTATCGTCGGCCACGCGCTGAACGACGACGTCTCGAGTCTTATACGTATCAGGCGAACCGCTGTCGTTTTGCGTTGGTTGCAAACGTCACTTCGAGACGGTCAGCACTATCGACGAGCGATGTGAAATGCCTCGAAGATACCCTGTGGGACTATTGACTGGTGCAGCGTACGGGTCGTATGCGATTGGCACGAAAGATACTACTCGGTATCGGCGGCCTGCTCGTATTGTGGATCGGTTGGGGCGTGTACGTCACCCGAACGACCGACCGCGTTCCGTCGGAGACGCTGGATCGGTTCGACGGTGTCGAGATCCGTCGCTATCCCAGAATGGTTCTCGTCGAAACCACGGCCCAGGACGCACGGACGGCGTTCGGACGCCTCTTTCGCTACATCTCGGGTGCGAACGCACGCGACGAAGACGTGGGGATGACCGCACCGGTGGCGGTTCGCGGTACCTCGATCCCAATGACTGCGCCCGTGCGAACGGGACCCGACGGCGGCGACGTGACGATGGCCTTCTTTCTCCCGCAGACGTACACGCCCGAGATCGCCCCGACGCCGACCGACGCCGACGTTCGGCTCGCCGTCGAATCGCCGCGGACGGTCGCGGTGCGCCGGTTCTCGTGGTACGCAACGGACGAGCGCGTCGCCCGGAACCGGGAGCGGCTCCTCGAGCAACTCTCTCGACTGGATCTCGAGGCGCGCGGCGAGCCGACGCTGCTCCAGTACAACGATCCGTGGACGCCACCGTTCATGCGAACGAACGAGGTCGAAGTCGAACTCGAGGCCGTTCCGGAACGACTTCGTCGCGAGGCTCCCTGATCGGTGCGCTCGGTCATCGAACGATCGTCACTGGCACCGGCGATCGCCGCGTTACGGTTTCGGCGACGCTTCCAAGCAACACCCGCGCGACGCCAGAGCGACCGTGACTGCCCATGATGACATGGTCGACATCGTTCTCATCGACATACTTGAGTATCGTTCGTGCGGGCGGCCCCGTTTCGACTGCGGTTTCGAGTGTAGTCGCCTCGAGAATACCCGCGTCGTCCGCTCGAGTTCGCGCCTGTTCGCCGAGTGCTTCGCCGCGGTCGACGGCCCGATCATGGGCCTGCGCATCGTAGTACCCACCGCCTCCGTAATCGCTGTATACTCCTTCCATTGGATCGACGACGTGTAACGTCGTGATCGTCTCGCCGTCGTAATTCGAAACCGCGTGGTCGAACGCGGCCCACGATTGCTGCGATCCGTCGAGCGCCACCAGTACGTGCGTCGCCATACTGTGAACACGTCGCGAGCGGAGAAAAAACTCCCCCGGAGCGAGCGAGACGATCAGCCGTGCATCGCGTTTCTCGGCCGACCCCGTCACCGAAGGGCGGGAATTATTGCCCGTATCGATGAACAGCACTGTATGTACGACCGCATTCTCGTCCCGACCGACGGACGCGAGAGCACCGAACGGGCGATCGACGAAGCGATCGGTCTCGCCAGCGAACACGACGCCACGCTTCATACGCTATACGTCGTTAACTCGGCTTCGATCGCCCCCGGAATCGACTTCGAGGATCTCGAGGAAGTCGGTCGCCAGGCGGTCGACTACGTCAGCAACCGTGCGACGGCCGCCGGCATCGAGCACGTCGAGGGTGACGTCACCCACGGCCTCCGTCATCGATCGATTATAGCGTACGCCGACGAACGCGATATTGATCTCATCGTCATCGGTCGCCATCGAGAGCTGGACCATTTCGTTCGCGGGAGCGTGTCGAAGCGTGTTTTCGAGGAGGCATCGGTCCCCGTATTACTCGTCGAGTGAACGGGCGCTGCCGGAGGGGTAGCCGCGACCGAACGCGGGCGATCGATCCGAAACTCACGTGACTCGTCGCCGATGCGCTTTCAGAAAGTGATAGAACAACGTCGCAATGAGACACAGTTGTACGACTCCGTCGACGAAGCCCAGCAGGAACAACCGCATGCCGTCGAGCAGCCAGACGATCAGTAACACCGTGATGTAGATCACGCCGACGAGATGCAAGATCGGCCTCCAAAACACGGTGAAAAAGACGACAACCCCCGCGAATAGCCCCGCTCCCAGCAACAGGAAGTGGACCTCCGACAATCGGAGACCGATGTACACGTGTAACGCGCTAGTGAGGGTCCCGAGAACGACGAGGAGAACGCACGCCGGTGTCCACTCGATCTGGCGCCGGATCGCCCGTCCGGAAGCGGGCTTCAGATCACTCATTCCACTCGGTGTTTCGAGATGACGTTCAAAGAAAGTAGTCTTTCGAGAGATTTCGTCAGCGCGTCCGAAAATCCGGGCGGATTCTCGAGCCAATCGGAACGCTGCGGGTTCTGATACCGTCGCGGAACAGGCCGTCCGGTGTCGGTGCCGGTGACGGTCGTTCGGCGAGAGCTCGTTCCGAACCCGCCGCGTCACCATTCTCGCTTCCGACATCGTTCGGAAGACGAAAGTGTACCAGTCCGTGGGAATACAGCATGGTTTTTAGCGCGATCCAGTCGATTACCCCTCGAGGGGCTATGACTAGATGTCCAATCACCGATCGAGACGGCGTCGAACGGTGCGTGTGTGATCCGGGCGACATTCTCGTTCTTCTCGCGGATGCTCGTCGCCGCGCCGTGGTTTCCGCTCTCGAAGCGGCAGAAGACGACTGGATGGATTTCGACCGATTGGTCGCCGTGTTGTCCGAGGAGACTCCCGACGTGAGCGCCGAGACGTGGCGTATCGAACTCCACCACGTTCACTTACCCGCGCTCGAGGACCGTGGTGTGATCGTCGTTGAGTCCCACGCCGGTCTCAGTTGATAGTCGCACGGTGTCGTTGTCCGGAGTTGGCCGCGAAAATCGCGTTCAGTATCGGAGGACGATGTACTGCTGGGAAAGAAACTCCAATGAGACATAGCAAGAACGGCGTGCTGAGAGGATACGTACAGTACGACCAGTCACTGGTCGTCCCGTGGCATCTGAGCTACCGCACCCCCTCCCAGATATGGGGCGTCATCACTTGCTGGCACGACGCTTGGTGAACGCCCTGACTGCAAAAAGGACGTACAGTGCCCCGACTATCCGTACGCCGTTGGTGAATCGAGGATTCCACTCGACCTTGTCTGGGTCCTCGTAGAGCACGGTGATGGCAAACCGACGGTACAGCTGTGGGAACAGGAGGACAACAGCACCGAACGCCCCTGTGAGATCCATCATCCGGGCATACGCCCGTCCGCCGGCCAAACTGGCGATAGTCACGACAATCCCCTCTGCCCGTATTCCTGACCTGACCCCCGGTTTCGTCGGACATTCATCGGGGTTTTCGACGGCAACGGCTTCGAAGACGTCGAGTATTCTATCCGGAACCAGTACTGTGAGAATCCCGAGGACACCGATGACAGCTCGGAACATAGTGGCTTGATACGTTTGGGACGGATATAATCGTCCGGTGCAGTTCCGACGAACCGATAGTAACAAGTCTGAATTTCTTCGGTCGACGCCGTTTCCGAACGGGGCGATTCCGCCCCCATCAGTAGTATAAGCCACTGCAAGTCATTGCATGCCTGATCGACCGACAGCTGTCTGATCAGTGTGTAAATCGTTTCAGTGGCTACTATACTCTGCACACCGTACGCGGGGCCGTGTTCAGATTGGTTAATTTCACACGTACGCGTAGATCTGGAGCCACGTTTCGGCGGTATTCGGTTCGGCGTTTCTGAAGCAATTTCTGAACTGGTAGGTTCGTCGTTCTACTTCTTGAAAGAGATGTTCGACGGCGTTCCGATGTCCGTGTGTCTCGTGTCGAAATCGGAGGCCGTGTCGGTTGCGTGCAGCTTTCAGTCAGGGTCCGAAATCGACGAGAAACACGGCGTTGTCGACATCCTGTTTCTCGGTGAGTTCAGAGCGAACGATCGAGGTATCACCCTCTTTTCGCGTCGAAAACAGCCTGAAATGGAGAAAATCGTTCGTTTCGGGATCGACAACAGCGTACAGCCAGTCGCGCTGATCGTCGAGCTGGATCACGGTCTCGTCGAGCGCGATGTGATCCGACTGGGAACTGTCTGTCGGCTGTCCGTCGGCCTTTTGGACCCAATTGTGAACAGTCGAACGCCCTCATTCGACACCGAATCACTCTCAGATAGAGACAGTATCTGAAAGTGATAATCCGCACAACTGGAGCTGGATACTGAGTTTCATGAGCTCGCGCGGTGTCTGCTCGCGCTCCACAAAATCTAGCTCGATCCCGATGCTATAGTAGCCACTGACAGTCATTGCACGCCTGATCGACCGATGGCTGTCCGATCAGTGTGTGAATCGTTTTAGTGGCTACTATAGATCCGTCGAGGCGGTCGAATTCTGCCATAGCACAACGAATTCCACCGCCTCACTCCTTCACACTCTACTCTGAACAGCGCCACTGGGGTTACTTACCGTTTCGGGACGGACGTTTGGGTGATGGACGACACCATCCTGACCGACGGGAACGCCGACTCGGACGGAGCCGCGACCGATATGATCGTCATGGCGACCCCCCGGGCTGAGCCGGCATCAACGAGCACTTTTTCGGAGTGCAATCCTACGGGCTGTCCGGCGGCCGATTGTTCCCGCCCTGACGGACAGCTAGCATGAGCGTTCAAGGGCTTTGCCAGATCTGCGAGGCCGCCCCCGCTGAACACCGCTGTCGACGGTGTGGGGCGTTGGTCTGTCCGACCCACTACGACGAGGCAACGGGGCTCTGTACCGAGTGTGCGGCAGACGCCTCCGAACCCGGTGGGGACCTCCCGTAATCGCCGATACATGACCGAATCAGACGAGACGTCCGAGGGAGCTCCAGCGGTCACGAGGTTGCAGGACCGATTGCTCGAGGTGGCCCCCCTCTGGGCCGGCGCACTCGCGTCGATTCTGGTGTTTCTCTTCGCCGTGCAGTTACTCGGAGCAGCCACGGAAGCAGCGGAGCCGCTCATCGCGCGGACTCTCAGACGGATCGTCGTCGACGACGGCTCAGCGATCGGGCTGAGTTGGCTAACCACATATGGACTGACGAACGGATCGGTCGTGGCAGCACTCGCACTGTCGCTGCTCCGCTCTGGTATCGTCTCCGTGATAGAGGCATTCCTGATGATAGCCGGCTCCCGTCTCGGCGGGGCCGCTATCGTCGTCCTCATCGGGGCGCTCGACTACCTCCACAAGCGTCACGGACGGACCCTGAGCGAGGGGATAAGTCTTGGGCTGCTGACGTTCCTGATCACGTTCACGATCTACGTCCCGGTGACCGTCCTCGGGCTCGTCGCCCTGACGGCGTTCCAGCCGAAACTGCTCGCGGTGACCCGTGGCCTTGATCTCCCCATCCGGTCGCTGCAGTACTTCGATCCCCTCACTGACGCTGTCACGCGGGCGTTGGAGCCGGCGAACGCCCTGATTCTCGCGCTCGCGTTGCTGCTCGGGAGTCTCTTGCTGTTCGACCAGGTGCTAGAGCGGGTAGAGACCGATACGGTTCGGACATACGTGTTCCAACACTTCAAACAGCGATGGATCGCTTTCGCCATCGGGCTCTTAATCACGGGTGTCACTACGAGCGTCGCCTTCTCGCTCGGCGTAGTCGTGCCGCTGTATAACCGGCAGTTCGTCCGGCGCAAAGAGATCACGCCCTACATCCTCGGAGCGAACATCGGTACGCTGTTCGACACCCTCGTCGTGGCGTTCGTCCTGGAGACGACGGCCGGCGTCGCGATCGTCCTGCTAGTGGTCGGTCTCGCGACGCTGTTCACGCTCGTGGCGCTCGTCGGCTACGAGCCGTACGCTGCGGTCATCGATGCCGGGCAGGACAGGTTTCTCGAGGACCGCCGATTCTTCGTCGGATTCGGCATCCTGCTGGTCGCCGCCCCACTCGCACTCCTACTCGTGCCACACCTCTGAACGAACCTGCCCACATAATGCCGTCGGGCCCGTACACGGGACCCATGACAGTCCATATCCTCGTTCCGATAGATGGTTCGCCGATGGCGAAACAGGCACTCGAGCACGCCCTCTCGATGCATCCCGATGCCCAATTTACGATTCTGTACGTCATCGACTACATCGAGGAGAGCTATAGCGCCCGGGCATTAGTCGGAGCTGACAAGCTCCGGGAGCGAGCGGAGGAGCGCGCCGAGGAACTGTTCGAAGAGGCGGAAGATATCGCCGAGGAGCACAGCGTGGAGATTGAGACCAGGACTGCCGTCGGCGATCCGTCACGCGAAATCGTCGCCTACGCCGAGGACCACGACATCAATCAGATCGTCATGGGGAGCCACGGTCGGTCGCCGATGTCGCGTATTTTGCTCGGCAGCGTTGCCGAGGACGTCACTCGACGAGCTCCGGTTCCGGTCACTGTCGTCAGATAGAGTAGCCACTGAACGTCACTGCACACCTGATCGCACGACTGCGTTGCAATCAGTGTATAAATCGTTTCAGTGGCTACTATAGACCGCGGGCCGGAAGGCAGACCGGACCCCGCTGCGTCCGAGCACTGCACGCGTCCAGATTCGTTCCCGTACTACGAAATCGCCGCACCGCTGGCTGGCTACTCGCTCCAAACGCAACTCCCGCCAGCATGTTGTGGCGCGATTAAACACGCTCCGTTGAACCCCCTGTTATCGCCGTGCAGTGAACAGACGACCTTTTCTGTATATCCTCTCGTCTGTTCGGGGACGCCATCTCACGGGATTCGTATATTTCCTCGAACGTATACCATCTGTCAGTACTTGGATCCGGAATTCACTGATAATAACACTCGTAGATTGAGACGCTCTGTCGCTTGGCTGACCTCCGCCTGAAGTCGGAGAGATATGCTATCCGACTGTATGATTATGGTATACGCAATAGTATGTGTGGGGGAGGGATAGCAGGTATAGTAGCCACTGAAACGATTCACACACTGATCGGACAGCTGTCGGTCGACCAGGCGTGCAATGACTTGGAGTGGCTACTATAACTATCCCCAGATGGAGGACTTCCCTACACAGTAGAATAATGATATCCATCCGAGAAAGAGCCCTGCAATTACTACCAGAAAATCAGCCAGACACGTTCCGATAACAGTACAATAGCCGATACCGATCGTCAGTAGAATCAATGAACTGCCGATTAAAATGTGGCATCGACGTTCAGCTTTGGGTTCCATGCGCCCTCGTATCACGAGCAGCCGTAAATGACTATGTCATGCGAATTTCGTTTTCACCGATCCAAGAATCTTGCTCGGTCAGTCCGCGTACCGTGCCGCCAAATCGGCTCTGTATTCCCAGACAGTTATAGTAGCCACTGAAACGACTCACACACTGATCGGACAGCTGTCAGTCGATCAGGCGTGCAATGACTTGCAGTGGCTACTATATATAACAACTCGTATTAGTAACTCGTCTGGATTTCATCGATCGACGCCGTTCCGAACGAGGCGACTGCGCAGCCATCATTATTACGACTTGGACACCGTACTCGGGAGCATGCCCGGCCCAACGTTCGGCTTCGTGTCCTCCGAGAACGTCCCGTTGTTCACCGACCTGTACGAACTGCGAATGATACAGGGATACGCCAATCGAGACCACAACCCGCGGGCAACGTTCAGTCTCTTCGTCCGCGACCTGCCGACGAATCGCGGCTACATGGTGGCTGCAGGTCTCGAGCAGGCGATCCATTACCTCGAGTCGCTCTCGTTCGACGACCGCGCCCTCGAGTATCTGAGCGAACAGGAATTCGACGACGCGTTTCTCGAGCGGCTGGCGGACTTCGAGTTCACGGGCGAGGTCCGCGGCCTGCCCGAGGGAACGCTCGTGTTCGCGAACGAGCCGCTGCTCGAAGTGACGGCACCGATCCTACAGGCCCAACTGCTCGAGACGGTCCTGATCAACCAGATCGGGTATCAGTCGCTGATCGCGACGAAGGCGAGCAGGATGCGAGACGTGATCGATCGGACGGGGAACGATCAGCGTCTCGTGGACTTCGGCTCCCGTCGTGCCCACGGGACGGACGCCGGGATGAAAGCGGCACGCGCTGCGTATATCGGCGGCTTCAACGCGACCTCGAACGTCGCCGCCGGCGAAGCGTTCGGTATCCCGGTCTCCGGGACGATGGCTCACTCGTGGGTGCAGAGCTTCGATCGGGAACGGGACGCGTTCGAGGCGTTCGTCGGCGAGTACGGCGACGACAGCGTGCTCCTGATCGACACCTACGACACCGTCCGCGGTGCGGAAATCGCGAAGGAGGTCGCTGAAGGGGTGGACGTTTCGCTTCGCGGAGTCCGACTGGACTCCGGCGATCTCCCGGCGCTCTCGAAAGCGGTCGACGAGGTCATCCCCGAGGTCGACCAGTTCATCTCCTCGGGAATCGACGAGTACGCGATCCGCGAGTTCTTTGATCGCGACGGTATCGCGGCGGGGTTCGGTCCGGGAACCGCGCTGGTGACGAGTACGGACGCGCCGAAAGTCGAGGGAGTGTACAAGCTCGTGGCCGTCGAACGCGACGGGGAAATGCGACCGACCATGAAGCTCTCGCCGGGAAAAGTGACCTATCCGGGAGCGAAGAGCGTCAGACGGACCGAATCGGACGGGCAATACGCCGGCGATACGCTCGGTCTCCGTGACGAGGAACTGGCCGGAGCGGAGCAACTCGTCACCGTCTTCGAGGGCGGTGATCGTGTCTACGAACTCCCGGACATCGACGACATTCGGGACACCGCGCGGGAGAACCGTCGGAAACTGCCCGACGAACACCGACGAATCGAGGGTCCAGATCCGTACGACGTTCGAATCAGCGACGGACTTCGGCAGGAGACGGAGGAACTGCGAGAGCGCCTCGAGTCGCGCATCAGTGAATAGGTTGTGAAGGCACGACGAGCGGGACCGAGGTGATTCGGCCGGTTGAGCGCGGACACCACGCTATCGATGCGGTCGGACTCGAGCAGAGACAAGCCGGGCCTCGTCGTGCAACCGATTCGATCCGTTCGTCGATCCGGCCGAGAATCCGCCGATGGTCGGCTTGGGGCGGACCGTGCCGGTCCCTTTATTCGTTGTGAGGTAGTGGTTTCGAACTGACCTATGACCCAGCGACACGCGATCGAGCGGGTCCTCGTTCCGACCGATGGAAGCGAGGGCGCTCTGTCGGGAGCGAGACGAGGTATCGACCTGGCTCGAGCGGCGACTGCAGAGCTCCATGTCCTCTCGGTCGTCGATACGAGGGAGACCGGCGTCTTACGGACCCGGTTCGACGAGGAGGGGGAGGAGCCGCAGGCGCTGCTCGAGGCCGACGCCGAAGCGGCCGTCGAAGCGGTCGTCGACGTTGCCGACCGCACGGACGCGACCCTCGACGTCACTACGGCGGTCGAGCGCGGGGCCCCGCACGAAACGATCGCCGAGTACGCATCGGCCCACGATATCGACGTTGTCGCGATGGGGACGAAGGGCCGAGCGGGTCTCGAGCGGGTGCTGCTCGGAAGCGTCACCGAACGTGTCCTCCGAACCGTCGACATGCCGGTACTGGCAGTGCCGCCGGGGAGCGACTCCCTCGCTCCGGACGGACAGCCGTACGAAAACATTCTCCTCCCGACCGACGGGAGCGAGGGGGCAGCGGTCGCGGTCGACTGGGGAATCTCGCTGGCGGACTCGTTCGATGCGATGGTCCACACCCTCTTTTCGGTCGACACGAGCCGCATCCCAGCGACGTCGACGCCGAGCGACGTCTTGACCGACCTCGAGCAAACCGGGGAACAAGCACTCGATGAGGTCCGAACTCGCGCGACGGACGCCGGTGTAAGCGTCACCGGGCTCGTCGCGAGCGGCCCGCCGACGCGGGTGATCATGCAGTACGTCGACGACAACGACATCGACCTCGTCGCGATGGGGACCCACGGTCGGTCGGGACTGCCCCGACACGTCCTCGGAAGCGTCGCGGAGAACGTCGTTCGAAACGCCGACGTCCCCGTGTTTTGCGTCCCGATGGTCGACGACGCGTAGCCGAACTGTGATATCGAGTCGCGACGCAGCGTCGTCGGACTATCGAAACGGATGACACCCCGCCGCTGGGAACGGGAGGTGTCTTTTTCTATACCGCTCTCGATACAGTAGTGTATGTCTGTTGCTGAATTGCAGGAGTACGGGCTAGTCGAGATGGACGACGGAGAGATTCGGGACTTCCTGTCGAGCCAGCAGATGGGCGTACTCGGCCTTCCCGGTGACGAAGTCCCCTATCTCATCCCGATATCGTACGGGTACGACGGCGACGAGCGGCTCTACTTCACGTACCTCATCGGATCCAGCAGTCGAAAGAAAACGCTGAGTGACGAAACGGACACCGCGAGCTTCCTCGTGTTCACGGTCGACACGATGTACAACTGGCAGAGCGCTCTCCTGACGGGGACGCTCAGCGAGGTCCCCGAGTCGGACTGGGACGCGCTCGAGGAGACGCTGAGCGACGCGTGGCGGCCGAGTCTCATCGAGACGGCGACCCTGTCCGGAGACGTCGCGGTCTTCGAGCTTTCGATCGAGGAGCGAACGGGCATCAAACATCAGGGCCTGCCGCCCGCTCTCCGGCCCGACACCGAGTAGCGGCCGTCGAAATGACGAACCAAGCGTCTCGCATATCCCGCCGTCGACGTCCGCGCTCGGGGTCTCGAGACCACTCGCGGTCACACAGGGTGTCCGGGACTGACGTTCAGGGTGTGGTGTGGTTTCGAATCTCGCTCAGTCCTCGTCGACGGGCGTCTTCACCACAGTCACCGGTTTTTCTGCCATCCGAGCGATGCGCTCTGCGACGCTGCCGAGCAGTCGTCGGTACTCGCCGGGACGATTCTTCGAGCCGACGACCGTGAGTCCGATATCGGCGTCGTCGGCGTACGCGAGGATTTCTTCGTGCGGGACGCCGTGGCGAATCTCGGTCTCCGTCGAAACGCCGGCCTCGGTCGCCTGATCGACGATGTCCCCGACCGCGTCGCGGCCGGCTTCTTCGAGCGCGTGCTCAAGGCCCTCGAACTCGTGGACGTACTCGTCACCGGGGTAGGAACTGTACGCGTCGGCGTCGACGACGTACAGCACGTGCAGTTCGGCGTCGTATCGCTGTGCAGCGTCGATCGCGTGCTCGATAGCGCGGTTGACGCCGGGACTCATATCGGTCGGGAGCAGCAATCGATCGTACATCGAGTAGCTAGTATCGTGACAACATGATAAAAAGCGGGGACAGTTCCATGGCGGTGTTCAGATACGGATGAAGAGTGAGGCGGTGTGTTTTCTGAGTGGTTCATGTCCGAAAACACACGCCTCAGCGGTAGTATCGACCAGACCGAATTAGATTTTGTGGAACGAGAAGCGACACCGAGATTGCTGATGAAGCTTGGTATTCAGCTCCATCTCGCTGGCCTATAACTTTCGAATATAGTTTATATTCTTTAGATATTCGGTGTCGAACGTGCTCGATCAACCATACATAATTGGGTTCACAAGGCCGATCTACAGCCCGAATCTGGGCGGTGTCCGGATCACGTTGCGGTTGACGAGACCGTGATCCGACTCAACGATGAGCAATATTGGCTGTATGCCGCTGTCGATCCCGAGACAAACGAATTGCTCCATACGAAACTCGAACCGACGACTACGAAGGTTCTCGCTCATTCGTTTCTGACGGAACTCTCCGAGAAACACGACGTCTCCGACGCCGTGTTTCTCGTCGATGGATCGCACTCGTTACAAGATGCGTGTCAGCGCCACGACTTCGATTTCAGATACGAGAAACATGGAAATCGAAACGCTGTTGAACGTGTCTTTAGAGAAATAAAACGTCGAACTATCTGTTTCTCAAACTGTTTCAGCAACGCCGAAGCCGAAACCGCCGACGACTGGATCAGATCGTTCAGCTTCGCATGGAATCAGCTTATCTAAACACCACCAGATCACAGTACCAAATGGAGTAGCTTGTGCAAAGAGACTGCTATTACCACGGAATGTCTATATGGTAGTTGGCTCACCAAGATATGAGTCTTCTTTAATCTCTTTAGCAGATGACCGTTTTAGTCTTTGACGAATACTACTGTAAGTGCAGTTTGTAACCGAACCATCCACTTATCATACTCTACCATACAATCTACTTTGATGTCCTTAGTGAAAAATAGTATCACAGGGAAGAATCTCAGACGGCTATGTAATTATATCTATTTTTTCATTTCGGTGTGGTAGAATTATTGAGCCTACTCTCTCCCCCGCAACTCGTCCAAATCGCATACTCGCGTGCAATCGTCTCCAATGTTGCCAATCCGACGCCATTGATATCCTCCACGACGAGCTCTGTCTTCAGCAGTTAGAACTTGACTACATCTAGAGAGTAGAACTCTCGCCTCAATACTATAGAAATATTCATATAGTAACCAAAACAAGACATTCACATCACATTTACTTTTATTACCAGTCGGAAAAGAAGTCAAATACAGGTTCATTGAATTCTCTCGTGAGATGTCCGACCTCACCGGCTTCCAACGCGATCTCCTGTACGTGATCGCGGGTGCTGACCAGCCGTCCGGCCAGGAAGTCAAAGATGAAGTCGAGCAGTACTACAGCACCGAAATTAATCACGGCCGACTCTATCCGAACCTCGACACGCTCGTCAACAAGGAACTGGTTGAGAAAAGACAACTCGATCGCCGGACGAATTACTACGCCATCACTGACGCCGGTGAGAACGAAATCGATGAGCGGCGGGAGTGGGAGAACCAATACGTGGATATATAGTCTAAAGTGTATTCGGCTGCAACATACGTTCATTGACTTCTATATTTTGCCAAAGAGAAGGCTTATACTGGCAGAATTCGCGTCTCACACAGACGGTACCGGTCTCGAACGAAATGGCGAAAACCCACATCGCAGAGCACCACCTCGGGCTTCCTCGATCATACTGATTCGGTGCCAGATCAAACAGGAAATATTTTTGTCGCATATCGTGTTGATAGAGATCGTACGTCACATAAACGATTCCCAGATGACCAGTCAACTCATCGGCGAGAAAGAGGATCCCGAGGACGGCTACGAGTGAGGTATAGACGAACTCGAACGGCGGTTCAAAGACGGTCAAAGAGTCCTCGAACTACTGAGGACCGCCAATCGTGTCGATCGAAAAACCTATGCCATATACTGTAAACAGTTAACACGTGACATATAACGACGCATACGAAGCCGTAGCCGATCTGTACGACAAGGAAGCGGGCTGGGAAGAACACGCCCATGTCGGCGACAAAGAGTCGTTCAACGTGGCCACGGAAGCGCTCGGCCGCCACAGCGATTCGGACGAGACAGGTCTGCGAATCCGCGACTTCGAGAGCGGCGAGACGGAAACGTACACGTTCGCCGAACTCGACGCCGCCGCAAATCGGGTCGCCAACTATCTGAGCGAACACACCGACCGCGGCGCCCGTATCGGTGCGAAATTACCTACGCAGTTCGAGCTGTACGCCGTCGTCTTCGGAACGATCAAAGCCGGACGAATCTACCTTCCGCTAGCTCCCGTCTTCGGACCGGACGCACTGAACTATCGACTCGAGGACTCACGAGCGTCGGTACTGTTTACGACCGCGAGCGGCTGTGAGATCGTAGACGCGGACCTGTCAGCCCTCGATCGAATCGTCACGGTCGACGGTGGGTCCGTCAACGGATCCACGACCGTCGACGACTACGACGCTGTTCGAGAACACGACGACGCCTTCGACGCCGTCGAGACGCATCCAAACGATCCGTTCACTCTCACGTACACCTCGGGGACGACTGGGTCGCCGAAGGGCGTACTGAGTCCGCACCGCGGTCCGGTCGAACTGCACGCGTACACCGAGTACGTAGTCGACTTGCGGCCCGACGACGTTTACCTGGTCGCCGCATCGCCCTCGTGGTCCTATGGCCTCAACATGGGCACGATTATGTCGGGCGTCCGCGGGACAGCGATCGGCTGTTACCGCGGTCAGTTCGACCCCCTCACGTTCTTCGAAACCCTCGAAGAGTGGGACGTCGACAACGCGATGATCCCACCGACGGCCCTTCGCCAGTCTCGAGCCGCCGGCATCGACTTGAGCGAGTACGATATCGACCTCCGGGTGCTGATTTCGGCGGGTGAAGCGCTCGATCAAGATACCGTCGACTGGTGCGAGGAGGGGCTCGGCGCACCGCCACAGGACTCCTACGGCCTTACGGAAGGTGGCATGGTCGTTTGTAACTACGCGTTCGACGACTGGGAGGTCAAACCCGGAAGTATGGGGAAGACGATTCCCGGCACCGAGGTCGCGCTGCTTGACGAAGACGGAAACGAAGTCGAGCAGGGCGAGGTCGGCGAGATCGCGATCAAACGCGACGACACCTCGATCGGAACATACTGGGGGCGCCCCGAGAAGACCCTCGAGACGTTCACCGGCCTCTGGCTCCGAACCAGCGACCTCGCACGGCAGGACGAGGACGGCTACTTTTGGTACGTGAGCCGCGCCGACAACGTCATCATTTCCTCGGGCTACCGCATCGGTCCCGAAGAAGTCGAGGAAACATTGCTGAACCACCCTGCGGTCGAAGAAGCTGCAGTCGTCGGCAAGGATCACGACACGCGCGGCGAAATTGTGGCGGCGTACGTGACGCTCGTCAGTGATTACGAACCGTCAGCCGAACTCGAGGACGAGCTCAGCGACTTCGCCCGGGAGGAGCTCTCGAAACACGAATACCCACGCGAGATCGCGTTCATCGATGAGCTCCCGAAGACGGCGAGCGGAAAGATCAAACGGGCCGAACTCGGGGATTAGACTCGCACGAACCGAAGCTCGTTTGCCCCTCGTTCTCGAGGATCAAGGTAGGATCACCGATGCACATCGACCCGCACGAGGACTCTCATTCGGTGTACTGGACGCTGACCGGACTCGTCGTTCCCCGTCCGATCGGTTGGATTAGCACCCGCAGCGAAGCGGGCGTCGACAACCTCGCACCGACAGTTTCTTCAACGTCGTCAGCGTCGATCCACCGATCCTCATGTTCTCTCCGCTCGACAGGCCGGACGGCCTCACGGATACCACGGTCAATGTTCAGGAGACCGAGGAGTTCGTCGCCAACCTCGTTACCCACGAGTTCGCCGAGGCGATGAACCAGACCAGCGCCGAACTGCCGCCGTCCGAAAGCGAGTTCGACCACGCGGACCTCGAGCGAGTACCGTCAGAACACGTCGAACCCCCGCGCGTCGCAGGGGTGGCCGCCGCATTCGAGTGCGAACTGCACGACGTCATCGACGTCGGATCGAACTCTGTCGTCCTCGGCGAGGCCGTCTCGATCCACGTCCGCGACGATGTCACGACTGACGGAAACGTGGATACTGGCAAGCTCGATATCGTGGGCCGACTCGCGGGCGGCATGTACGATCGCACCACCGATCGATTCGAGATGGCGCGACCGGACTGACCGGCCGTCGTCACCGCCTCGTTACGAATCCGGAGTGCGAGGTTTAACGTTCCAAGATGTTGACGCAGGAGACCGCCCCTGTCGCGTTGCGGCCGATACCGATGTTGTGCTGGAGGCCGACTTCGGCATCGGGACCTGAACGTCGCCGGCTTCGCCTCGGAGCTGTTCGAAGATTTCGGCGATCTGTGCGACGCCGGTGGCCCCGATCGGGTGGCCCTTCGAGAGGAGACCGCCCGACGGGTTAACCGGCTTCTCGCCGTCCAAGTGGGGGACGCCGTCGTCGATGAAGGCACCGCCATCGCCCTGCTCGCGGAAGCCGAGGTCCTCGTACGTGATCAGTTCGGTGATCGAGAAGCAGTCGTGGACCTCAGCGACGTCGATGTCGTCCGGACCGTAGTTCGATCGCTCGTAGGCCATGCTCGAGGCCTGTCTCGAAGCCGGGAAGTTCGTCAGCGCCAGATCGTCGCCGCGCATGAACGAGTCGGTCGAGAAACCGTAGCCAGCGACTCGAACCGGCGCGTCGGTGAACTCGCGGGCGCGCTCGTCGTTGGTCACGAGCACCGCACACGCACCGTCGGTCACGGGACAGCACTCGTAGAGGTTCAGCGGATACGAGACCGTCGCCGAGTCCTTGACGTCGTCGACCGAACACTCGAACTGCTGGTGGGCGTGGGGATACTTCGTCCCGTTCTCGTGGTTCTTGACGGAGACCTCCGCAATCTATTCGCGGGTAGTCTCGTACTGATCCATGTGGCGCGTCGCTCGCATCCCGAAGAACGCGGGCATCGTCACGCCGCGCCCGCGCCAGACGCGCTCGAGGGCGGCGCCGCCGATGAGTCCCTCCGTCGAGTCGAGCATCTTCTCCGCGCCGATGACGAGCGCGACTTCGATGTCGCCGGCCTTGACGGCCTGAACGGCGTTTCGGAAGGCGTCACTGCCGGTGGCGCAGGCGTTGACGATCTGGGTTGCTGGCTTCTCGAAGAGACCCGTGGCGTGTGCGACGGAGGCCCCCGAAGACCCTTCGTTCGCGATGTCCAGCGTCCCGTACCAGATCGAGTCAATATCAGCGGTCGAGTTGATGCCGTGATCGACGCTCTCGACGAGATCAAGGTACGCCCCTTCGAGGAGGTCGTCGAACGACCACTCGTACTTCTCGCCGAAGTCGATGATGCCCGAGCCGACGACGTGTGCGTCGGTCATCGTTTCACCTCCCGGGGAGCCGAGAATTTGAAAGAGTTGATCGGCCGCTCACCGTCGTCGAACAGTTCGCAGAACCGGGCGACGACCTCGGTCCCGACCGACAGCTCGTCGAGGTCCGTCTCGGTCAGCAGACCGTAGACGCGAGCGGATTCGCCGGAGCCGTCTTCCTGTGGCAAGTCGACGATTGCTAGTGGCTGTGGTACCTCGATATCGTCGGGGAGATACTCTTGGACGACGAAGGTCTTGATCTCGCCCCGCTCGGCGAGTTGCACCTCTTCGAACGTCGCCGGTGCGTCGCCACAGCGTTTGCACGTCCGCTTTTCGTCCGGAAACGACACGTAGCCACACGACTGGCACTTGAATGCCAGCAGGCGTTGATCTTGTTCTCTGGTTCGGTGATATCGTGGTCCACTCATGCGTTTGGCACCCCCTAGTAATCGTATCGCTCGCGGTACTCGAGGTGCTTGGCGTACGGAACGTACTTCTTGGCCTCGAGCTGTTCCGCGACGGTCAACCTGTTGGGGTCGTTCGCTCCGTCGGCAACCGAGACGACGAAAGCGTCGGTACCACCCTGTCCATAGGCGACAGCACCGATCGTCGAGCCCGGGTCGATGGATTCGATTGCGTGCGCCAGATCGAGCAGCATCGTCGCCGTTCCAGCGTAGCCGACCTCATTGAACGTCGATACACGTTCGGCGTTGATCGGTCCGAGCGCCGTTCGGGCAAACCGGAACCCGGGAGCGCTGGCGACGCCATACTCGGGATCGGAGTCGGCCTCGGCTCGGTCGAAGGCCGTCGACGCCGCCGGTGCGACGCCCTGACGCCGTTCGAACCGAGCGTCGCCAGCGGTAGCCGATTCGCCGTGTTCGCGGTGACGTTCGAGGAATCCCGTGGTCGCCTGACCGACCGCGTCGATAGTCGCCATCGGATCGTCTCGTTCCGGTCGGAGAACGAGAGCGCCAGCACCGGCACCCATCGTCGACTCGTCATCGCCGCCGGATTCGACGGGCATGATGTCGACTGCTGCGACGACGACAGGTTCGTCGGTTGCGCGAACGTACTCACAGGCCGTCGCTAGCGGGTCGGCCGCCGCACGGCCGCTAGCCTGGAAATCACCAGTTCGGACGTCGGTCGACAAATCGGCTCTGTACGCGATTTGAGCCGCGATGCCGTGTTCGGGAATTGATCGCTAATACTCGCCGTAAATACTGCTGCAACGTCCGCAGCAGACGTTTTCGATCGGTCGAGGGCTGTCGTCGTCGCCTCGCTCGCCATCGTCACGTGGTTTTCATCACGAGCGGGGACTGCACTCTCACCCCGTCCACGGCTGCCGTGTTGGGCAGCGATGTCGCTGCGATCGATTCGATACAACGGAACGTAGCCGCCAGCACCGTCAATTGCAACTATCGGGTTGACACCTCTGTTGTTACATCATGATGTGTTTAACATGTAGTGTAATGACAACTGGCAAAATAAGTGTACGGGTCTCTAGTGAGGCGGTCGCGGTACATCTCGAAGACGGATATCCATATTCTGTGAATTCGTATTGAAACGTCGTAGACTACCGTATTCGATGAAACGTCTATCGAACCCTGTTGATGGGGTCGAGAAATTCGATGCCGGATCACCGCGGACTGGCCGTCCACTCGAATCTATTAGCACGCTGTCAATGAGTCGAGTTTGCATATCACACGAAGGTTCCTCCAGCTATAATTAACACCCTAAGTGTATTATGCAGTTATTGGTTCGCGTACTCGGATCTGCAATGAAAAGGACAAGATTGGTTATATTTTATAAGGTATACAAAGAATCCTCCATGGGGCACTGTCTAGTTAAGCCAGTTTGAGAAACAAGCAGCAGTGCCTAATCGAGAACCAAGAAATTGACGAGACAGAGTTTCTTGTCGACGGTGGTAGCTATCTGACTGTCCCCGCTCGCCATGAGTTGACCGGTCAGTTCAACTACAGCGAGCGATACTACGCCGAAAAAATGGTTTCGGCCTGCCTCAATGCGGGTCAACCGCTTTCATTCCTATTGGTAAGGCAGTCCAGCCAGTGCATGCAGCTGGCTCAGACGGTTCAGACACCACTACAACTACGGTCGGCCGAATCAAGCGCTCGATGGCCGAACGCCGACCGAGGAGGTGCCGGACTAGATAGTATCTTCGATTCTCTTGATGTTTCTGTACGAGCCCTGAGAGAACTACGCTATCGAAGTTGCTGTATTTCGTGTCGCTTCTTCACTATATCCGAGTCGGCACTCTATCATTATGAAATCGATTTCGATGCGAAAACACGGAAATCGAAACGTGCCTCCTCGTCCATGCATTATGCATGTGATCAGTGAGAGAAAACTCTCAATGAGTGAATAGCAGTCTAACTGCGATGCTTGTGTATTCGTGGGCGTGAATCATAGATTCGCATCTCACAACTGAGTGGACTATCAGAGCATTTGACGGCGTCTTTTCGCCAATCGTTGTCGTAATCGGCTATCAGAGAAAAGTCGCTGGTCTGCGTTTCTTTGGACAATTGTGTGCCTAGTCAACGACCTTTTGCTACCAGGCCGATCGATCTTTTCCTTCTTGAAGTCGGTTTTCGGCCTCCTCGAGGCCCTGTTGGTACGCTTCTTCAGGAGAGCGATCCTGAGCTAACACCGCATTCATCATATCGGAGGCATAGGGATAGGAGTCGGCATATAGTGTGGCTGGCGTCTGTGGACGTTCAGTACTTGCGAGTTGAGGAACATGCTCCTCTATGATTTTTTGGTTGAGATCGAGGAAGTAACCGTCCTCAACTTGGAAAAACTCCGCGTTAGTGTAAGTATCTGACTCCAGTACGCTCTCATAGGTTGGCAAGAACCGCATTGGCTCCTGTAGGAACGTTTCTCCTATCGTATCTGGATCACTGTGCATGAATTTCCACAATTCCTTACCGCCATCGGGGTTCGTTGAGTTCCTGATGACCGGAGTCCCTTCCACAGAAATACCACCGCGATCAAGTGGATCTGCCCCCTCGCGAACTGGAGGAAGTGCAACGCCGGTATTCAAGCCAATTTCCGGGTTCGCACGGTATGAAGCGCCTGCCGCCCAGGCGTTCAGCGAGAAGTCCTGAGCGAGATTCCCAGCTACCCAGTTTTCAATTGAGGACGTCCAAGTCATGCTCGAGGGATCAAGAGAATATTCCGCGAGTTCGTTAGCGAATTCTAATACTTCAGTAACGTGCTCCTCGTCAAGCCAGACTTCGGCCTCTTCTCCCTCCGTCTTCCAGCGGTACCGACCACCACCGACCGTCGCAAGCAGGATTACGAAATGGGTTGATGCCTTGAGGTTTTTCCCACCACCGATCCCAAAGCCTCGAGCATCCGTTTCCTCATCCTCGTCAATGATACGGGCATTTTCCAGAAGTTCCTCCCAGGTCTCGGGGACCGACAGACCAAGACGGTCGTAAATGTCAGTTCGGTAAATGAATGAGTACGTGTACATCCCTCGGGGCATGAAGGTAGCCTGCCCATTGATGGATAGGTTATCACGGAATAACGTTTCACCGTTTTCTTCCTCTATCTCATCGAGGGTATCGTCGACTGGCAGGGTTTGTTTTTGGCTCACCATCCCTGGAATTTGTTCAAAGGTGGTAGTGGTCAGTGTCGGGGGGTCGTTGGCTTGCATCAACGTCTGAAGTCGCTGGTCCCCTGCTGTACCTGCTCCGAAATATTCGATGTCAACCGAATGTCCTGTATCCTCTTCGAACTCAGGAACGATCTCATCTTCCCATCGGGTCTTCCAAGCATCGGTATTGTAGTCGGTAAGGACATGTATTGCCTCGTCTCCTCCACCACCAGTGCCTAAGCAACCCGCAAGAAATCCAGCTGTACCGACTCCGCTTGAACCCAATATCTGACGCCGTGTTAGTTTCTTGTTATCGTGGCTCATTGATAACCATTGTACATGTATTGGTCGGTACACTTTAATGTACTGTAATTATTCAGTCACTATTACGGTATAGTCTCACTGTCTAGTATCACTACCATATATTTTATATAACTTAATTATATTAATTATTATATAGTCAATATAATATCAAGATAGTAGAATTAGTGGTAAGTTTGTAATGTTCCACTCCGAGACGTACGACGTTTTGATCAGCATTTACTGCGTTAGAGTGTCGGATCCGTTGAGTGATGATCAGTACCTCACAAAGCTGGTTAGTGAGAACATCTGCTTACTGATGGTGTGTCTACGACAAGCAAGCAGACAGTGAAATCCACGAGGACCAACTCCTTAACTTCCTCGTCAACCGGCTTGACGAGGAAGTTTCTCTCAACCTTGCGAACAACGCTGAAATCGGTACTGAGGACCATCTACGAGGTCCTCATCGGGGCGACTGCCGACGGGACCTCGATCTCTACGCTGTGCAACTCTAGCGAAGACTCGCCATCAGCAAACGCGATCGTCTACCATCTCCGGACGAAGTTCGAGCCGGAACGGCTCGAACGAGTCGCTAACACGCTCCTTCGGCGAGAGATCGTCGAACTACTCCCCGAGCAGGTGGTCTGCGCAGACCTTCATCTGGGACTCTACCACGGTGACGAAGACGACACAGACAGCCTCTACCACTCCGAAGCCAAGCGCGGAACCACCGCGTTCCACGCCTACACCACACTTTACGCGCGTGTGTCGAACAAACGGTATACGCTGGCGGCCCGCCGTCTACCTCGATCGCGGATTCTACGATAGCAAGTGTCTCACGTTACTCTACGCGCACAACTACGCCTACGTGATCCCGATCATCCAATGAGGTGAGACGATCTAGCAGGAACTCTCAGAAGGATGGAGTCGCGTCATTCAACACGACCTGACAGGGAAACTCGACGGTCACAGCTGGACCATCGAGTTTCCCGTTTACATCGACTGTACGTACCTGAATGGACGGTACAACGAGAACGGTGTGGCGCGTCAGCGGCGTAGCCGTGACGCGCCGTTCATCGAGACACCACGCGATGCTCGATACCACTACAGCAAGCGCTTCGGTATCGAGTCGAGCTATCGCTTGTCTGAGCAAGCAATAGCGACAATGACAATACGAGATTCCACGGTGAGACTGCTGTACGTCGTGGTGAGTCTGCTGTTGCAGAACACTTGGCGGTATCTCCACCACGAATACGTGGCGACGCCCCGCCGGGGCGGGCGTCGCCTCTGGTGGTGGCCGTACAAGGAGTTCATCAATATGGTTCTACGAACTGCGTGGACGGCCCGACGCACCGCGAGGGCCGTCCCCGCGAATCGGCCATCAGACGACCGGTTCCACCGGTAGTCACTGACCGAGCAAGCGTCTTCGCAAGTGGCAACGCTGTCGCGTCGGCAGCTGAGCGCCGCCGACAGCGACAGCTCCCGCCAATTCATCCGTGATTACTTGGTGAGAATCGGGGATAGATTCGCGTCGACACAGAAACTCACGCTTCAGAATTAGTTAGCCGAGAACGCTTTGTGAGGTTCTGATGATTCATATTGTCTGCTGTGACTTGCTAAAATTGGTACCACTACTCTCTATCGCGAACATACCAATTCATCCCAAAGATTTAATAGAGAGAGTCATGGTAATTGAAAACGCATGTCAGGAGACACCTTCAAAAAAGAGCAATACAAGAAATCACGGTCGCTTTGGCGGAGCACCCGATTACAGTCTGACGCAGTTAAAAGTTTCATTTCTGTGTTGCCGGTAATAATACTATATTTGATTATTTCTATTATTCCTGCAGTATTTGCCGTGTACGCATCGCTCCATTTTATTCCCCTGATGAGTCCAACGTGGACGTTCGTAGGGATAGAGAATTATATCAGTGTGTTTGAACTTGATCAGTTTTGGGGATCCCTGTGGCGGGGACTCATCTTCATGGTGGGGAGTACAATTATTCAGGTTTCCGTTGGCCTCTGGCTTGCATTCACATTAAATGATATCTCAATTGGTCAGAAATACTTGACTTCTATTGTCTTTACCGCCTACCTAATTCCAACAGTCGTCGTCTCCTTAGTGGCGCTCTTCCTGTTCGACCAGTCGTTCGGTCTCTTCCACATGATTGGTTCCGAGTGGTTCAATCTTTGGGACTCTACCAACTATATACTGGGTTCCAATACTTGGGCCATGCCCCTCGTGATCCTTATTGGTTCCTGGAAATTCAGTATATTCGTTACTATCTTCGCACTTGCCCAACTCCGGTCTATCCCGTCTCGCTTCTACGAAGCAGCACGTATCTGTGGCGCAAACCGTTGGCAAATGTTCAGGGATATTACTTTCCCCCGTCTCAAAGGAATTATATTAACAGTTATTCTGCTTCGAGGTGTATTTATGTTCAATAAATTTGACCTCATATGGATGCTTACGGAAGGGGGCCCTGGATATGCTACAACGACACTCCCATTGCTGGCCTATCAAGAAACATTTCAGGGGGGATCATATGGCCTAGGGAACGCTCTAGCCGTCATGATGTTCTTGATCTTGGCTCTCAGCGCCATCCTATACTTCAAGGCTGCCAGTCCCTCACAGGAGGCTGAAGTATAATGAGCAACGATAGTAGCAGTACAAGTGGTGTCCTCGGTCTTGATCACGAAACAGAAGAGCGTCTCCACCGCATTGTGCTGGGTATTAGCGGCCTTATCGCTGCTTTCGTTGGTATATTTCCTATCTATTGGATGGCCCAAAACTCGTTGGTGACGAGACAGGCGGTTCTTGACGGGCCGGTACTGATACCGTCACCTGAGGAGGTCACTCTCTCAAACTTCGCTATTATATTTAACAATGATGTTGTAATGTACTTCTTTAACACGACAGTTGTAACTATCGGTACAATTGTTTCAGTGTGTATTCTTTCGCTGATTGCAGGATATGGCCTGGCTCGGTTTGAATGGTCTCAGAAAGAAAATTTCGCTCGGTTTTTACTATTCGGTTACATGTTTAGCCCAATCGTTCTAGGACTTCCATTATATCTGATTTGGCAAAGTCTTGGACTTTTGAACACGCGTGTTGGACTCATTATTTCTCTAACAGCGATCTCAATGCCATTCTCAGTATGGCTGATGTGGAAGTACATTCAGACTATACCACGGTCAATGGAAGAATCAGCATGGGTTGCTGGAGCTTCACGCTGGCGGGCCTTCAGAGACGTTGTTGTTCCACAAACCAAGCCGTCTATCATTGCGGCTGCATTATTCGCCTTCGCAATCGCATGGAATGACTTCACCTTCGCCCAAATCCTCCTTCCAAAGAATGAGGCCACCACGTTCGCTCCTGGTATGATGCGACTTGTCAATCAGGGCTACAATATTGGGTGGAACGAAATCATGGTAGTATCTCTTCTTATGACGGTTCCACCGCTTCTGTTCGCTTACTTTCTTCAGGACTATCTCCTGAAAGGTTTCGAAATTAGGTCGCTGTAATGCTTCAGAAATATTTCAGTAACACAAAGTGATTCAACATGGTTAACGTTAAAATTCAGAACATGACTCGTAAATTCGGTGATAGTGATAGCGATAGTGAAATAATTGCAGCTGACGATATTGACTTGACGATACAGGATGGAGAATTTATAACACTCGTCGGACCCTCGGGTTGCGGAAAGACAACTACGCTACGGTGTGTAGCCGGACTTGATACCCCCACAAGTGGCTCCGTTCATTTCGGTGATCGAGACGTTACGGACCTCCCGCCACAGGAACGCGACATTGCGCTTCTATTTCAGGATATTGCACTGTATCCACATATGACTGTTCGAGACAATATGGCATATGGTCTCAAGATCGCAGGGGTATCGAAGAAGGAACGGTACGAGAAGGTTGCAGAAGCGGCTGAACTCCTCCAAATCACCGAGCAACTCGATAAGAAACCTGCCGATCTCTCCGGTGGTCAACAGCAGCGCGTCGCGCTGGGGCGATCTATCGTCCGCGACCCGACGGTGTTCTTGTTTGATGAGCCGATGTCAGATCTAGACGCTAAACTCAAACGTGAACTGCGTCCTATCATCCAACAAGTCACGGATCAGATCGACTGTCCAGTTCTTTATGTTACTCACGATCAAGAAGAAGCGATGACGATGTCTGATCGGGTCGCTGTTATCAATGAAGGGCAGATTGAACAGATTTCCCCACCAGAGGAAATCTATAACCAGCCAGCAACTGAATTTGTCGCGGACTTTATCGGTCAGCCAGCTATGCAGTTCTTTGACGGACATGTTTCACGAGATAATGGATCAACGATTCTCGAGATTGGAACACATTCCTTTGACTCCATGCAGACGAATAAGCTCGAAGGCTACAGTAACCAGACTGTCAGAGTTGGTGTGCGGCCGCAGCACATTCGAGTGAACGGGAGTCAAAATGACGGAATCAGCGCTACACATATTCTTGACGAACCGTTAGGTGACCAGACGAACAGCTTCTTCGAAACGGAGTTCGGTGAGGTCGTCGTCGTCACTCCACCCGGATTTGAGGGGAAAGGTAAGAAGTACAGTCTTTCGTTCACCACTGAAGATATACTGTTGTTCGATCAGGACTCTCACATTCGGATAACCTAATATCGTCGCAGTATCGATCGGGCAGCAACCCTGTACCCCTACTCGAAGGTTTGCTTTTCGGTCTCTCGTTCTTCCAATACGCCCATTGACTCTACTTCGGGAGGCTTTACGCGTACAACACGGGTGTTCGCGAAAATATCACCCAAACGTCTACCGCCAGTGACGAATGGGAGCACCGTCGCGATAACGAAAGGGGACAAGCGGCGGTGTTCAGATACGGATGAAGAGTGAGGCGGTGTGTTTTCTGAGTGGTTCATGCCCGAAAACACACGCCTCAGCGGTAGTATCGACCAGGCCGAATTAGATTTTGTGGAACGAGAAGCGACACCGAGATTGCTGATGAAGCTTGGTATTCAGCTCCATCTCGCTGGCCTATAACTTTCGAATATAGTTTATATTCTTTAGATATTCGGTGTCGAACGTGCTCGATCAACCATACATAATTGGGTTCACAAGGCCGATCTACAGCCCGAATCTGGGCGGTGTCCGGATCACGTTGCGGTTGACGAGACCGTGATCCGACTCAACGATGAGCAATATTGGCTGTATGCCGCTGTCGATCCCGAGACAAACGAATTGCTCCATACGAAACTCGAACCGACGACTACGAAGGTTCTCGCTCATTCGTTTCTGACGGAACTCTCCGAGAAACACGACGTCTCCGACGCCGTGTTTCTCGTCGATGGATCGCACTCGTTACAAGATGCGTGTCAGCGACACGGCTTCGATTTCAGATGCGAGAAACATGGAAATCGAAACGCTGTTGAACGTGTCTTCAGAGAAATAAAACGTCGAACTATCTGTTTCTCAAACTGTTTCAGCAACGCCGAAGCCGAAACCGCCGACGACTGGATCAGATCGTTCAGCTTCGCATGGAATCAGCTTATCTAAAGAGGGTGTCATAGAAGAGTTCTGACACCGTGATCACGGTACTCCCCGGATTGTCTCCGCGTTCGTAGTTGGTGATTGCGACCACGAGGCGCAGACAAAGTGCGAGGAACACCTGCGCTCGTGCGTGGACGCGGCCTCGGGCGTGCGTTCGCCTGAGGCCGCAGTCCTTGACTGATTCGTTGGTTCGTTCAACCCCCGTGCGGCGGTTGTACGTCTCGTCCAGGATGGATTGCTTGAGCTGAACGTCCTCGCTGTGTTCCGTGATACGGTCTTCGACCCTGTACTCGATGTCTTTCGGATCGTCGGTGTTTCGCGCGTTGTACGGTGCGACTGGCACGACCCCTGTGGCCAGCAGGTGGTCTGCCAGTCGAGCGTGTCGTAGGCGCTGTCACCGACCATCCAGATCGGCTTGTCGACGGCGAGCGCGTCACGCGTGACGCGCATCGCCGTCTCCTCTGGTGCTTGTTTGCTTTCGGTGAACTCGGCTGCAATCGGGATCTTTTGCCCGGTGGAGACGATCGTGCAGCCGTAACCGTAGTAGTACTCCTCAGCGGTTGGATCGTAGCATTTCGGGGCGTCTTGATCGGCGGGCATCGCCCTCACATCGGTTGAATCGATGCAGTATGTCAAGTCGAGCAGGCCGCGGCGGGCGGCCTGCTCGACGAGCCGGCCAAAGACTTCATCAACGACGTGTTCGAGGTCAGTGAGAAAGCGATCGACCGCGTCCCTCGACGGTGGTCGATCGAAGCCACAGCTCAGCCAGACGACCGTGTTCTGAAGTTCTCGTTCAACGGGGCGAATCCCGTAGATGTCGTGGTAGTAGCAATGGAGGAAACCACGCATCATTTCGGGTGGTTCGTGCTCTCGTGTTCGCCCCGTCTCCGCCGGGGCGAACACGTCGAACTCTTCGAGAAACCCGAAGAAGAGATGCTCAAACAACACGAGCGTCTCCGTCTCCACGACATTGAAGAACGATTCTACCGAAGGATCATCTTGCAGGGTCGCTGAGTACATGCCACCTCAGTGTTCACCCTGCTCTTTCGTATGGTAACCGTTCTATGACTCCCTCTATTTAAACACTACCAGTTCCATCGACCGGAGAGGCCCCTGCTCGATTCAAATAGATCCCCGTGGAACGGTCTCGTATGCACCTCGGAATCGTCCTCGAGACGAACGACCCGGAACGCGTCTGGAACGCGTTTCGACTGGCGAACACGGCGCTCGAGTCCGACCACTCCGTCGAGACGTTCCTGCTCGGTGACGGCGTCGAAGCGCCCGACCTCGAACACGAGCAGTTCAATCCACACGGGCTGATGCTGAAGTATGTCCAGAACGACGGGGAACTTCTCGCCTGTGGCACCTGTCTCGATTCTCGAGACCTGACCGAGGATCGGCTTCGTCCGCGCGGGACGATGGGCGATCTCCTGGAGTGTATCGAACGGGCCGACGAAGTGATGACGATCGGATGACCGCTCTGTCGCTCGTTCTTCCGATTCTATCGCCGGTAACGACTAGCTGACCGTCAGTACCGGCACCGTCGATCGACGGACGACGCGTGCCGTGGTACTCCCCAGTAACCGCCCGGATCCGACGGTTCGGCCGCGCGTTCCCATAGCGACCAGAGCAGCGTCGACGTCGTCGATGTAGTCGAGCAGTTCGTCCGTCGGGACGCCCCGCCGACGGTCGGTCGTCACGGGGAGGTCCCGCTCCCGCGCCATGTCCGCGATCGTCTCTGTCGCATTGTCCCCGCCCTCTTTGAGCGATCCGATGATACTCCGCGGGACGTCCTCGAGATCGTAAATCGTCGTGTCGAGGACGTACACGGTGTGAACGGCCGCGTCGTACTTCTCAGCGATGTCGAGTGCGGCTTCCGCGGCGCGTTCGGCGGCGTCGCTCCCGTCGGTCGGAATCACCACGTTCTCGTACGGACCGACGTCCCGATCGGGTTTTTCGGTCCCTTCGGGGAGGCGGATCGACAGCACCGGCACGTCCGAGAGCATGACCACGCGCTCGGTGGTACTGCCCAGACGAGCGCGCTCGGCACCGGTGTGGCCGTGGGTCCCCATGACGATCAGGTCGACATCCTGTTCGTCGACGTACTCGAGGACTTCCCTGTGGGGGATCCCCTCGCGAACCTCCCGCGCGGCATTCAGTTCGCGCTCCTCAGCTCGGTCCGTGACTCGGATCGTCGCCTCCCGTCCGCGACGCTCGGACGGGGCGTAGAATTCCTCTCGCTCGTCGGCGTCGAGAGCGGCGGGTTCGGTCCCGGTGTCGATGACGTAGAGCGCGTGAACGCTGGCGTCGTACGTCCAGCCCAGTTCCGTCGCGTGGGCGATCGCCACTTCGGCTCCGGGACTGCCGTCCGTCGGGACGAGTACGGTCGTGAACATGCCAGTCCGTTCAACCTGGGCGCCCATCAATCGCACAGGTTCTTTCAGCACACCTGATGTGTACGATCCCCGCGATCGGACGAGCTGTCGATCCCGAATTATCAGCCGACGAGAATCCCGCTGACTCTGTCGTCCAAACACAGCACGACACGTCCGGGTCCGCTCGTTCGTCACTCGTCCGTGTACGATCCCTCCTCGAGTCGGACCGCCGGAACCGACGGCGGTGCGTAGTATCGGACGACGTGGACGTCGTACGTCGGGTCTTCCGCGACGCCGCCGGCGACGCTGGTCACCGGTTCGGCGATCTCGCCGACATTGTCGGTTCCGAGGAAGACGACCGCCGGTCGGACCTCCGCGGCGATCGATTTGATCCGCGCCGCGATCGCCGCCGGCGCACTCCGATCGATTCGCTCGTATCGGAACGTGGCCTGCGGGGCGATATCGGTGACGCCCTCGTGGAGCTTTCCGGCGACGTACGGGACGCCAAAGGGGTCGTCCTCTCCGTCCTCGTACCACCCGACGTCGATCGCGTACGCTTCGTCATCCGGAACGACGGTCAGGGCGATCACGTCTTCGTCCAGCGCCTCGCCGTACTCGGCCGCGCGAAGCAGCGCCGCCTCGGCCAGATATGACCCGTCGAAGGGAACGAGAAACGTCATTGCTACCGTCACCTTCGCTACTGGAGGTGAACAAGGTTGGGGTGTCTCCGCGCGGTCGCTCACCGGACGACGGTGACTGGAACCGGTGCCCGGCGGACGACCGTCTCGGTGACGCTTCCGTACACCGCGCGCTCCGCGGCAGTCCGTCCGTGGGCACCGAGGACGACGTGATCGACGTCCTCGTCGGCGGCGTACTCGAGAACGAGGCGCGTCGGATCGCCGATGTCGGAGTCGGTCGCGACCGACCGGTCGTAGTCGGCGGCGATCTCGTCGACCTCGGCGAAGAGCCGGTCTCGTCTCTCGCCGACGAAGCGATACCACTCGTCGGAACCGAGCATCGGTTCGTATATCGACGCGACGGCCTCGTCCGCGTAGTCGGGTTCGAAGAGATCGATCACGTGGTAGGCCGCGATTTCCGCCTCGGGAAACTCGCGCAACGCGTGCCGAAGCGCGCGCGAACTCAGCGGCGATCCGTCGACGGGAACGAGAACTGTTCGTGGCATACGAACGCTACCGGCTGAGATGTCATAGAGTCACGGGGAATTCCCGCCGGTCGACGCGGAACCGGGAGGTCTCCGAACCGGCTGCCGCCCCCGCGCTCGTACGGTGGTTACGGGGACGTCGGAAGCGATCCATCTCTGGCGATTGTCGCGTACCGGGAACGGTCCCCCGACATTTTGTAGATCGGGCGAGTCGACTCTGAACGGATGCAACTCGACGTCACCGCGACCGACATCGGAACGAGTCGACCACTCGTGCTCCTGAACACCGTCGACGCCGCCGAACTGGGCGCCCACCCGATCGACCGCGTTCGGATCGAACACGCCGACGGGACGGCGACAGGCATCGTCAAGCGGACCGACGAACTGGTCGCTCCGGGCATGATGGGCCTGACCGAACCGCTCCATCACGTTCGCGGCCCCGTCGACGTCACGCTCGCCGGGACCCCACAGTCGGTCAGGTACGTTCGCAAGAAACTGGACGACATCGAACTCGAGGCCGCCGAACTCGAGCGGATCGTCGAGGACATCTACGAGGATCGCCTCTCCGACATCGAACTCGGCGCGTACGTCTCGGCAGTCTATACGAACGGCCTGTCGCTCTCCGAAACGAAACACCTGACGCGGGCGATGGCCGAGGCGGGCCAGCAACTGACGTGGGACGCACCGGTCGTCGCGGACAAACACTCGATCGGCGGCGTGGCCGGCAACTGCGTGACGCCGATCGTCGTCTCGATCGTCACGGAGGCGGGGCTGACGATGCCGAAGACCTCCTCGCGCGCGGTGACGTCGCCGGCCGGGACGGCCGACGTGATGGAGGTCTTCTGTGACGTCGAGTTTTCGATCGACGGGATCGAGTCGATCGTCGCCGAGACGAACGGCTGTCTCGTCTGGGGCGGCGGGGTCGACCTCTCGCCGGTCGACGACGAGATCATCCGCGCCGAGAACCCCCTCTCGATCGACCCGCAGGGACAACTCGTGGCGTCAGTCCTCTCCAAGAAGCGCAGCGCGGGCTCGACGCACGTCGTGATCGACATCCCCTACGGCGAGGGGGCGAAAGTCGAGAGCCTCGTCGGGTCGAGGGAACTCGCGGACGATATCAAACGCGTCGGCGAGGACCTCGGGATGGATATCACCTGTGTGATCACCCACGGCACCGATCCGGTCGGCCGCGGCGTCGGTCCCGTCCTCGAGGCCCGGGACGTCCTCGAAGTGCTGGAAGGGGCGGGACCGGAATCGCTCCGACTGAAGTCGATCCGGATCGCGGAGATCCTGCTCGACCACTGCGGCGTCGACGCGTCGGCGACGGAGATTCTCGACTCGGGGCGGGCGCTCGATCGGTTCCGCCGCATCGTGGCTGCGCAGAACGGCGACCCGGCGATTGAATCGAACGATCTCGAGCCGGGTGGCAAATCAACGATCGTTCGAGCGGAGCGGTCCGGGTTCGTGACGCGCGTCGACAACAGGCGACTCTGTGACCTCGCACGCCGCGCGGGCGCGCCACTGGATGCCCGCGCTGGGCTCGTGATCCATCGAACGGACGGGACAACGGTCGAGTCCGGCGATCCGCTGTACACGATCCACGCCGAGACGGAGCCCAAGCTCGCGGAAGCGGACTCGCTGGCGGATCGCCTCGAGCCGATTCGCGTTCGGAGCAAGGCCGACGCGCTCGTCGAACGTCGATAGCGTCAGCCGATTCAGCGGTGAGCAGTGCGCCGTCGGCTCGAACGAAGCGGTTGACGTCGCGGTCACCGTCACCTCAGGTCTGGCGGTAGCGCTCGGGAAGATACGGGGCTACCGGGTCCGGCGCCAGGCCGGCGAGACGCTCAGCGATGTTCGCGAGGGGTTTTCGCAACAGGACGTAGACGGCCGACACTGACAGGAGTGCGACCGTGACGACGGTGACGGGCCCGTCACTCATGACGACGAGCGGGACCGCTACGAGCCCGGCGACCGTGAGGTCTTCGGGTGCGCCGTCGTAGCGCACGAAGCGGCGGGGTCGAATCCAGCGGTCGTGATAGTGACTGTAAACCGCTCGCTCGGAACCCTCTTCCCACGGTCGTAACTCGAGGCCACCGCCCAGGACGTCGGCGACGGCGTGGAGCGCCGACGCGGAAAGCGCGACGGCGAGTGCGACGGTCATCGTCGACGGTGCGACGACCGCGAGCGCGACCGTCGGAACGGTGGCGAGCGACGCGTAGACCGGATAGTGGAGCGTCTTCCGGTGGCCCGCGTAGAGATCGAGGTCGGGGAGCACCCCGCCGACGAGGCCGGCCGCGAAGGCGGCCGGGGCGAACTCCGGGGCGATCGCGAGGACGGGGAGGGCGAGCACCATCCCCCAGAGCACGTGTGTCGTCGCCATCATTGTGTCCTTCAATAGGGGACGGAACTATAAGTATGTTTCTGGCGACCGAGAACCTGCTGGGACACTCGGAGTGGGACTCCAGATGCGCCGAGCGGTTTCGGTGACCCTCATCTGCGTAACCGGCTCGATTTGACATCTTCTCCGCTCTGAAGCGGGTCTTTCCGTAATTACGACCACGTGCATTCCGAGTAGGTGACACTTGTGGCAATCATTAATTAGTGCAGAGTAGTTCTCCCTGTTGGAGGGAGCTATGCCAATAGATGATTTAGCCCGAAGCGATGTTGTAACGGCCGATCCAGACGCCTCAGTCGCTGAGCTCGCGGCCACGATGGATCAGGAAGGTGTCGGCAGCGTCATGATCACGGACGGCGATTCGCCGGTCGGCATTGTGACCGATCGCGATCTGACCGTGCGCGTCCTCACTGACGATGCTGACCCGTCCGGACAAACGGCAGCAGACGTGATGACCGAAGATCCCCAGACGATCGATCGAAACGAGGGGTTCTACAAGGCGACGAACCTGATGGCCGAAAACGGTGTCCGTCGGCTGCCCGTCTGTGAGGGCGACGAACTCGTCGGGATAATCACCGCCGACGACCTGACAGAACTCATCGCCGACGAGGAACAACAACTTGCCGAGGTCATCCGAGCACAGCGGCCTGAGTACTGACCGTTTGCACCAGCGATAGACCGCACTCCCCTTTTTCGCCCCACGTGCGCATCCGGAGTCACAATCGAAATCGACCTCGGTCTCTTCAACGAGGACGACCGCCACTGGCGACCCGTATCCGTGCCGTCGCGGCTGATCGACGGGAAGACTGCTCGGCTCAGACGGTTTCGTTCACTGGAGTGGCGGTAGTCACGGACTGTCAGTCGACAGGTCACAGGCGTGGCGCGCCCCGTATCACCGTCCTTGGTACCGCGACCTACCCCCTGTCGGCGGCAAGGCAGTTCACTGGAACATTCCGGTCTGTACCTGCTGTTGCTGGTCCTCTCCCTCTTCGGTTACCTGCTGATACTGCTGTGCGACCTGTTGCATCCGCTGTTGGATATCGTCGGCCTGCTCGTCGAGCGCCGTCGTGTCGATATCGAAGTCGACGAGCGGCTCGAGCGCGGTCTCGATCACGGATTTGGCCGCCTCCGGATCAGGAAGGTACGGATGCGAACGGACGATCAGCAAGGCGGCCGGGACATCGGCTTGGTAGCATTCTTGCACGAGTGAGCCGGTGATCCCGCCGACGAGTCCCCGGTCGTCGGCTGTCGAAATCCCCGCGTCGACGAGATCGTCCCGTATCGAGTCGGTCGTCGCGACGCCGGTGACGTTACCCAGTTGTTCTTCCGCTTCAGCCGGCGCACCCGCAAGGAAGATCGCACGGCCGAATTCGTCGGCGAGGTCCTCGAGGACACACCGTGACAGCGGCTCGAACGCCGGTTGCGGAAGCGCGAGATCGCTCTCTAAGGTCATCACTGCCGGATCGGATCCGGCCGAAACGCGAACGAGATCTTGAACGAGTCCGTCTTCGAACGTCACGACCGGGGGGAACGCCTCGGACGTGATGTTTCCACAGTGTTCGAGGCCGAGCTGGTCCGTGATCTGATCGACCGCGATCGCCGCGACGAGCCCGTGGCCGGGTAAGCCCTCAATGAGTGTTGGCGAATCGGCCGGAATATCTGCGACCCTCTCGAACGACGCCTTCGTTGTCTGTTCGGTCATGCGGATACCGATACGTCAGCGCGGGATATGATTCTTGAGGGTATTTTCGATCGATTAGAAGTCAGAGGTTCGATCACCGCCCGATCGACGGCTCCGTCAGCCGCGTCCTCGAACTCGAGACGTGCTGGACGGTCGCTGTCGGTTCGATCGCGATCGACCGATCCCGGTCGACGGCAGGTCATCCGCAGGACCGAGAACGGGTTCGGATCCGGTCGCGACGGGCGGGGACGATGTCCGCGAGATGACGTTGCTAACTCGCCCAGCGGAGCCACACGTTCCGCCTTGGAACTGGACTACTCGATATCGATCGAGGTCTCCTCCGGTTCCGTCGGCTCAGTCTTCGGCAAGGTGACGGTGAGTACGCCGTTCCGGTACGATGCCTCGACGGTCTCCTCGTCTACTGACTCCGGGAGTCGGACGGCCCGACTCATCGATCGCCGTGTCCGCTCGTTCCTGATGTATGACTCGTTGTCTTCTTCGGTCGATTCCTCCGTTCGTTCCGCGGTGATGTGGAGCGTGTCGTCAGCGAGTCGGAGGTCGATATCGTCGGTCTCGAATCCCGGAACGTCGGCCGTCAGGACGAACTCGTCGCCGCGGTCGGCCAGATCGATTCCCATTCCGGTCGTCGCGAGCTCCGTCGTCGGACCGTACCGATCACCGTCCCACGCGTCCAGCACTTCTTCGAGTTGCCGTTGCATCTGCTCGAATCGCCGTTCGAGACTCCTGAAAGGTTTTTCGTCAGAACTCATGCGTTCCCTTGGGGCGTACCCCGACTCGGAGTCCGACGACGGTCATGTTAAACCTTTCACTGGCTTCCATCGTGCGGGATCGTCCAGTTCGGATCCGCGTAGACGAAACGCAGACGGCCCAGTTGGAACTCGCCCGTTCGATTCCGAGTTTCCCATCGCCCATCGGAGCGGATTTCGAGTGCCCCGAATCTCGTCGTCCGCACGCTGCCATCCGAACGAATCGTCGGTCTCGAGACGGCATCGATTCGCACCTCGGCCGTTGCGTTGGTGACGAGGTGGCGAGACAGCGAACGTCGTTGCCGACCCTTACGTAGCTTTCACTGCTCCTCACGCCTCTCGACTGGACGGTCGCCTCCGTGGCGCGCTGGCCAATCTGGCGATTCGGGCCGCTCTCTTCGTTCTCCCGCAACTGTGAACAAGTCGCCGTCGTAATTCACGAACTCCATCGTCGTGGGCAGCGACGATGGGGCACGCTATCCCTACACCGGAAAGTGACACCGTCTACGGGGAACCGGGAGCCGATCGGAATGGAAACAGCGTATTTCGAACGCAGAACGTGTGGCCGCCGATCGTGCATCGTTCGGCTCGGCTGCTCGCGGCGACGCGACCGTCGTCCGCTATTCCTGAACTGTTACACTGTGTCGTCTGGTATGCCGAGAATACACCCGCTGTTTGACGGGGGATTCAAGCCATATTTACAGTAATATGTTTGTAATCTTTCTCGGTGCGGAAATAGATTCTTACCTGCTGTAGCGAGCCATTAGATATCGATCAATACTCATTAAGACGTGATGAACAACCCCGCCTTGGAATCAGCCGCTGGATTTCGGCTCGGCCGCGCAGTGACCGTGGTTCGCTGACCGCGCCCCGCTGATCCTCGTCACGGACGATTTCAGAGTCGATTACTCCTCGAGCAGCCAGCCGAAGCGTTTCTCCCAGAACGCTTCGCTCGGGGGCTTCTTGCTCTGTCCGTAGGTCTTCTTATCACGGATCTGTCGTTCCAGGACTTCCTTGGCCTCGTTTATCGCGTGGCTCGCGCCGTAGCCCTCGCCGGAGGCGATGTAGAGCCCGCGATCGGTGTGCAGTCGAATCCGCGCGAGCAGGAGCGGCCGCCCGCGGCGCGTCTCGTCGTGTT